>Ga0207665_10000040_pt1 | contig 84223 bp, 59 predicted proteins | sample LARL112metaG_FD_184351 | JGI IMG/M metagenome (GOLD analysis project Ga0207665, IMG submission 184351) | Corn, switchgrass and miscanthus rhizosphere microbial communities from Kellogg Biological Station, Michigan, USA - LAR L11-2 metaG... | ecosystem: Host-associated > Plants > Roots >... | reverse complement strand
CGTCGAGGCCGACGAGGTTCATTAATGTGGCGATGGTAAGCGTTACAAGGGCGAACACGATGAAAAAGGTGGGATTGTGTTCGAGATGTCCGAGAGAGTCGTGGCCCATGTAGAGCGCGTTGCTGGCGGCGAAATAAAGCACCGCCGGAAAATAGGGGAGATTGCAGGTCCAGTAGCACCATGCGGTGATGAATCCGGCAAAGTCGCCGAAAGCATGTTTGGTCCAGACGTAGATTCCGCCTTCGCTTGGATAGCGCGAAGAAAGCTCGATTACCGAGAGCGCGAGAGGCGTGTAGAAGACCAGCCAGGCGCCGATCCAGATCACGATCGAACTGGGACCTGCTGAGGCCGCCGTTGCAATCCAGCGCAGGCTGATTCCGGTGACTACGTAGAACAGCAGCAGGTCGCGAAAGCCGAGAGTCTTTCGAGGACGATTCGGATCTTCTGCCTCTGCAATGGAAACTCCGGGGCCTAGAAGTGGCGAACTGTGTACCGCATCCGGTGTGGGCGGGTCAGGCAAGCAGGGATCCCGTGGTGGCGATGGCGGACATCCGGTGGAGAAGGAATAACATCGGCATGCTTCGCAGGGCAAGGCAAAAGCCTGTTTCCTCGCGCAAACCACTGCAAGAGCGCGCCGCGATCCCAGGCCCGGCTACGATGCCTGAACCAAGGGCCAATCTTCGTAGATTGACAATGCGATTCGCTCGCAATAGCGTTCCAAGAGAAATGCTTCTTCCAATGACATTCTTTCAGAATTTCTTGCGGTCCCTTCCGAAGTACAAGTCAACTCTTATTGCGGCGACTCTTGTTTGTGTTTTTGCGGTGGCCGGCTCGGCTGGGCCGGGCGAGCAGGCTCGCGTTGCGTCGGATCCCAAACTCTACCTTGACGATGTGAAGGCTTTGACGACGCCGGCCATGGAGGGCAGAGGCGACGGCACCAAGGGTTTGACGCTTGCATCGCACATGCTCGAGAAGCGCTACCGTCAACTCGGCCTGAAGCCCGCGGGTTCCAATTCTTACTTTCAGCCCTTCAGCGTGATTACCGGAGCGAAGCTGCGATCGGCGCACAATCGCTTGACGGCCGAAGAGTCTGAGAAGAAGACTGACCTGAAATTGAATCAGGATTTTGTTCCCTTCAGCTTCTCTTCGTCGGAGGCAGTGACCGCTCCGGTGGTGTTTGCGGGATACGGCGCATCCGCGGAGGAGTTTGGCTACGACGACTATGCCGGCGTGGATGTGAAAGACAAGATCGTGGTTGTACTGCGTTATGAGCCGGAGTCCTTCGCCGAGAAAGCAGGGAACGCCGGACTGACACGCCATGCGCAGTTGATCACCAAGGCGATCAATGCCCGCAATCACGGCGCGAAAGCGCTGGTGCTGGTCAATGGAAAACTGGGTGACGGCGAAGAAGACTTGCTGACCCGCTTCGGCAGCGTGAGCGGCCCTGAAAACACCGGCATCGTGCTGGTGCAGGTGAAGAATGATGTGGCCGACCGCTGGCTTAAAGCGTCCGGTAAGTCGCTGGAAGAAGTGCAGGGACAGATCAACCATTCCGCGAAGCCCCAGTCGTTTGCTTTTCCGGACAACCTGCACATGGCGATCCACGTCGACATCGAAACCACGCGTGCCACGGTAAACAACGTCCTCGCGTATCTGCCCGGGAAGACAGATGAATATGTGATCGTGGGTGCGCACTACGATCACCTGGGCCGAGGTAATTACGATTCGCTGGCGCCTTCGCAGATCGGCCAGATTCATCCGGGCGCGGATGACAACGCGTCCGGCACCGCGGGCGTCATGGAGTTGGCGCGCATGTTTGCGCCAATCAAAGGTGAACTGCAGCGCGGGATTCTGTTCATGTCGTTCGCGGGAGAGGAATTGGGGCTGCTGGGATCGGCTTACTGGGTGCAGCATCCGACCATGCCGCTCGACAAAGCGGTTGCCATGCTTAACATGGACATGATCGGCCGGATCAAGGATGACAAGGTATTCATCGGCGGCGTGGGCACCGGGTCGACATTGAAACCGGTGATCGAGCAGGCCGCGGCGAAGGAGAACTTCAAGGTCGAATATTCTCCCGGCGGCTACTCGGCGAGTGATCACACTTCTTTCGTGACCAAGCATATCCCGGTGCTGTTCTTCTTTTCAGGACTGCACTCCGATTATCACAAGCCGTCCGATACCTGGGACAAGATCAACCCGCAGTCCGCAGCGAAGTTGGTCGATGTCGTGGCCGATGCGACCCGTCAGCTTGCGTCTGCGTCCGAGCGTCCGACGTTCGTGACCGTGATGGAGGACAAGCCGCTCTCAGGGGTCGGCGGCAGCGGATACGGTCCTTACTTCGGATCGATTCCGGACTTTGGGCAGGTGGAGAACGGCGTAAAGTTTTCCGATGTGAAGCCCGCGTCTCCCGCGGCCAAGGCTGGGTTCAAGGCCGGGGACATCCTGGTGCAGTTCGGGGACAAGCCCATCAAGAATCTCTACGACTTCACCGACGCGCTGCGGAGAAGCAAGGTCGGCGACGTGGTCGAAGTCACCGTGATGCGGGACGGCAAGCCAGTGAAGGCGTCTGTGAAATTGGAGCAGAGGAAGTAGAAGTCAGAGGGCGTGACGAAGAACACTCGCCACGTTATTGATGCCGATCGCCGAGGCGGCCGCCAGAATCGAACTGAGGACGGCGATTCCCCACAACACTCGCCTGTCCTTGGGAATCCAGCGATACAACGCCAACAACGCAAAGGGAAGAATGGGAATCGCGAAGCGCGCGAAGTTGCCGCGGGCCCAGTGCGGGTAGTTGTACGCGTAGAGGGTCCACAGGTACGGGACAAGTAAAGTGGTCTCGACCAGGTGGCTGCGCGCGTAACTGCGAAATTCGGTACTCTTGCGCCATCCGCACGATCGCCACGAGAATCAGAAAGATCCATCCGAAGCTCAGCACCAGATTGCTGATGGGCGCGGGTTCCGTGAGCCTGCCCTTGATGATCGCGTAGAACGGAATCCCGAATAACCATCCGCCTTGCCATTGCTGACTGTGGTAGCTGCTGACGTTGGCGAGCGGATCGTTGAAATGGCGCGCCAACGGCAAGACGTAAAGTCCTCCTACGACCGCTCCGATCAGAATCGCGGCGAGCAACGTGCGCCAGTCACGCCGGATCAGCGGTGCGATCCCAATCCCAAGCAAGGCAAACACCCCGAGCGGACGAACAATGGTCGCCAGCGAGGCTAGCAGTGCGGCGAGTAGCCAGCGTTCTTTGCGGGCCATCAGGAACGATCCGAAGAGCAACGCAACGAACAGAGGTTCGGATCCTCCTAGGTACGAACGCTGCAACCAGTCGAAATTCAGGACCGCAAAGAAACCGGCGATCCATCCGTCCCAGAGAATCCAGGCAAGCGCGGCCGCCGCGAATGATGCGACGACGCTGATCGCAAGCTGGGCGGTGCGGTCCGACACTCGCGTGACGGTGGAGAGCGCCGCCATCGCGTAGGGAAGCCCCCAGAATTGCTTGACCACCACGCCTTCAAAGTTCCAGTGCCGAACCGCCGAAGCGAGTGTCATGTAGGCGGAACTGTCGCCGAAACCGCCCACTGCGGCTGCGTAGTTGCGGAACAAAGCGAGAAAGGTCACAAAAACTACGCATGTTGCGAGGCATAGCGCGAATATCTCGCGGCGCGAAGGAGCGATCTTCCATCTTGAGGTTGCCCTGAGGGCATGCTCGCGATCCGCCGAGACAGGGGCACTTGTGCTGGGGTTGAAGATCGAGATGAAACAGCAGTGTAGCGCGCTCGCCATGCATTTCGTTGGGCATCGTCACAGAACGTTCCAGCATCGTCGCTTATACTTCCGCCATGAAAGTTCTGGTGATTGGCGGCGCCGGGTATATCGGCAGTCACGCGGTGCGCATCCTGCGGCAGCATGGTCACGATGTCATCATTTATGACAATCTTTCAACCGGCCACGAGTTTCTCGCGAAAGGCTTTGAACTCGTGGTCGGAGATATCGCGGAGAACGACAAGCTTCGCCGCGAATTGAGCCGCGTCGAGGCAGTGATGCACTTCGCTGCGCACGCCTACGTGGGCGAGTCGACCGCCAATCCCAGGAAGTATTTTCGAAACAACGTGGAGAGCGCGCTGACGCTTCTGAACGCCACGCTGGATGCCGGCATCAAGAAATTCGTATTCTCCTCCACCTGCGCGGTGTACGGAACGCCTGCGAGGGTGCCGATCACGGAAGACACTCCGCGCCAGCCCATCAATCCGTACGGAGTGACGAAGCTTTTCATGGAGAACGCGCTGGAAGCTTACGATCACGCCTACGGTTTGCGATTTGCGGCCCTGCGCTACTTTAATGCCGCCGGGGCCGACGACAGCGGAGAGATCGGGGAAGTTCACAGCCCCGAGACGCACCTGATTCCTCTGGCGCTGCGCGCGACCCGAAAAGATTCTAAACCGCTGCAGATTTTTGGAACCGACTATCCCACAGGCGATGGAACTTGTGTTCGCGACTACATCCACGTGAACGATCTGGGAGAAGCGCATGTCCTGGCGCTCGGGCGGTTGGCGGAAGGACAGCCTTCATTTGCTGCGAACCTTGGCAGTGGGCAGGGGCACTCGGTGTTTGAAATTTTGAAGGCCGTGGAGCAGGCGACGGGGCACCCAGTCCATCGCAAAGAAGTGCCACGCCGGGCCGGCGATCCGCCGGAGTTAGTTGCTGATCCTGCGCGCGCGCAGAAATTACTGGGCTGGAAAGCGGCTCGTTCCTTGAGCGACATCGTGACGACCGCCTGGAAATGGATGCAGAAGTACGAATCGCGCTGACCCGGCTTGCAGAATGAGGAAAACCGCGCCGTCCGCGCATTTATACTCGATGGGCAAGTCCTGAGGGATAGCAGCCGTGTGCGGAATTGTGGGGATTCTGGCGCGAGGATCCGAAGTTCCAGAACAGTTACTGGAGCGCGCGACCCAATCCCTGGCCCATCGCGGGCCCGATGATCACGGCACCATCATCATTCGCGAATCTGAACCCGAGCCCCTCGAACTTGGGCTGGGCAACCGACGCCTGGCCATCCTTGACCTTTCGCCGTTAGGCCACCAGCCGATGCAGGATCCCGCCACAGGAAACTGGCTCGTTCACAACGGTGAAATTTATAACTTCCGCGAAGTGCGCACCCGGCTCGAGCAGGATGGGGTTCAGTTCATCAGCCACTCTGATACGGAAGTGATCCTGAAAGCGTATGCGCGCTGGGGTGAAGATTGTGTGGCGGAGTTCCGCGGAATGTTTGCCTTCGCGTTGTGGGACGCGAAACAACATCGGTTGCTGATCGCGCGCGATCCGATGGGAATTAAGCCGCTGTACTACTGGAACAGCGATCGGCATTTTCTGTTTGCGTCCGAGCTGCGAACGTTACTGCAGACCGGACTCATTCCGCGAAATTTGAATCACAGCGCCCTGCTGAACTACCTTGCGTTCGGATCCGTGTACGAACCCGATACTTTGATCGATGGCGTTTCAGCGTTGCCGCCCGGCCATCTTCTGACGTGGGAAGGTGGGCAAGTTTCTATGCGCCAGTACTGGGATCTTGGCACCGAAAAGACGGCAGCGCCAACAAGTTCAAACGGACATCATCCCGCCGACCAGAGCCAGATAGCGGCGTTGCTTGATGAGTCCGTGCGAATGCAACTGGTCAGCGATGTGGCGGTTGGTGTGTTTCTTTCGGGCGGCATCGATTCGAGCAGCCTGGTAGCGATCCTGAGTCGCACCGGTGCACGCGTGAGTACGTTTTCGATTGTGTTTCGTGAAGCCGACTTTTCCGAGGTGGAACACTCGCGCGCGGTGGCGGCCTTGTTCAAGACAGATCATCACGAACTGCCAGTCTCCCGGGAAGATGCCCTCGCCGTGATTCCTGACGCGCTGCGCGCGATGGATCAGCCGACCATCGACGGCGTGAACACGTATCTCGTCTCCCAGAGGACGCGTGCAGCAGGCGTGAAGGTGGCGTTATCGGGGCTGGGGGGAGACGAAATTTTCGGCGGATACGGCAGTTTCCACGCGGTCCCGCGCATGGAACGATACGGTCAACTCTGGGCGAATGTGCCGGGAGTGGCGCGCAAGGCCATGTCTGGAGCATTCGAGTTGCTGGCACCCGCGAGCGATCAGAGCCGTAAGCTGGCAGCCCTGATCCGGGGCAACGGAAACGTGGTGCATCCGTATTTTCTGTCGCGCCAGTTGTTCGTCCCCCGCACTCGTGCCGGCCTGATGCCTTCGCTTTCGCCCGAAACTCTGCAGCATGCTGACTCGCCGCTAAAGGAAAGCCTGCGACGCACCAGAGGCATGGACCCGATCAACCGCGTTTCTTACCTTGAGTCGCGGTGTTATATGCTCAACACTTTGCTGCGCGATTCCGACATCATGAGCATGGCGCACGGGCTCGAGCTGCGCGTTCCGTTGATCGACCATTGCCTGGCTCAGCAAGTGATGGCGATACCCGGAAGCTTGAAAGTAGGCGGACCTTCTCCCAAGCATCTTCTGGTAGACGCGTTGCAGGGCGCTTTGCCCGATACCATTGTCCGGCGGCCGAAAAAGGGATTTACCCTGCCGTTTCAACATTGGATGCGGGACACGCTCCGGCCCGAAGTGGAGAGCACATTGAAGCGAATCGGTAGCGGGCCGCTGAATGGAATCGTGAGTCCTGAAGCTGCGCTGAGCGTGTGGGCGGGATTCATGCGTGGTGAAACATCGTGGTCGCGTCCCTGGGCTCTCTTTGTTTTGCAGCGATGGTGCGAACAGAATATTTAACGAGTTTTGCATGCAGGAAGTAGAACAGACCCCAAGCCTCCAGCGCCGCACGTCTCCGGTACAAAAATTGCCGGTGACGGTCATTATTCCTGTGCGCAACGAGGCAAAGAATCTTCCGCGTTGTCTGCAGTCTCTGGGCGAAGTGGGTGAAGTGATTGCTGTGGACTCGCAGAGCACCGACACAACTGTGGAAATCGCCCGTGAGTTCGGGGCGCAGGTTGTGCAGTTTCACTACCAGGGTGGATGGCCAAAAAAGCGGCAGTGGGCGATGGATACCCTCCCGCTGGCCCATGACTGGGTTCTGCTACTCGATGCGGATGAAGTCCTAACTCCCGAGTTGACCACCGAAATTCGACGCGCAATCCAGAGCACTGAGATCAACGGCTACTACATTTCGCTCAGGATGTACTTCCTTGGCCGGGTGTTGCGCCACAGCGATGCCAGCTTCTGGAAGTTGTCGCTCTTTCGCCGCGGGAAGGGAAAGTACGAGTGCCGGCTGATGGATCAGGACGCTTCCATGGCGGATATGGAGGTCCATGAACACGTCTTCGTGGAGGGCAAGACAGCACGCCTGCAACATCCCCTGATTCATCACAACATCGAGTCCCTCTCCCGTTACATCCAGAAACACGATGAGTATTCGAACTGGGAAGCCAGAGTTCTGTCGCAGGAAAGCGTCGCAGATGAAATTTCGCCTTCGCTCTTTGGAACCCAGGCGCAACGCCGCCGTTGGCTCAAGCAGAAGCTTTTCGCGGTTCCGGGTTCGCCGGTGCTCTTATTTCTTTACCGTTACGTCTTCCGGCTAGGTTTTCTCGACGGTATTCCGGGCCTGATTTATTGCGGCTTTCAAGCCGTCCAGATGTTTCACACCAAATCCAAAATCTACGAATTGCGTTTGAAAAAGGACTAGTCCCGAGATGTGCGGCATCAGCGGTGTGGTGAATTGCGGGAACAGGGAAGTGCTTGCCCGGATGACGCACGTCCAGAAGCATCGCGGCCCCGACGATTCGGGCATCTGGGAGCAGCGCTTTCCTGACGGTACTTACGTTGGGCTCGGCAGCCGCCGTCTTGCCATCCTTGACCTCTCGCCCAGCGGGCACATGCCCATGATGAATGCGGACCGCTCGGTATGCATTACATACAACGGGGAAGTCTACAACTTCCGCGATCTGCGCCGGGAACTCGAAGGGAAAGGATACCAATTCGTCTCTGACACCGACACCGAAGTCGTGTTGCACCTCTACGAAGAAGAGGGACCGGAATGCGTCCGGCGCCTGAACGGCATCTTCGCGTTTGCGATTTGCGATACGCGCTCCGGCACGCCGGTAGTTTTTGTGGCGCGTGATCACTTCGGAGTGAAGCCCTTTTACTACTGGTATCGCGGCCGGCAGATGGCGTTCGCCTCGGAGGCGAAGGCCTTGCTGGAAGTTCCCGGAATCACGCCGGAACTCGACGCACAGGCCCTTCATCAGTACCTGACATTCCTGTGGGTGCCGGATCCGAAGACGATGTTTCGCGGAATCTTTAAACTGCCGGCCGGGCACTACGCCATTCTCAAGGGCGGGGAACTGGCGATCACGAAGTACTGGGATCTCACCTTCCCCGCGGCTGACCAGCGCTATTCACGGTCGGAAGAAGATCTGGCGCAGGAAATTCGGGAACGATTCCGACGCTCGGTGGAAGCGCAGATGGTGAGCGATGTACCGATTGGCGCATTCCTGAGCGCGGGATTAGATTCCTCGAGCATCGTCGCGATGATGACGCATGCAACGACGCAACCGGTGCGAACTTATACGATCACGTTTCCGCGCAAGTATCGCGTGGGAGAAACGGCATTGGACGATCCAGCAGTTGCAGCGCGCCTGGCCAAGCATCTGGGATGCGAGAACGAGCAGATCGTCGTTGAACCGGACGTCGCGGAACTTTTGCCGCAACTCACCTGGAACATGGATGAGCCGACGGCGGATCCGGCGATCATTCCTGCATATCTGGTTTGCCGGGCAGCTCGGAGACAGGCGACTGTTCTGCTTTCTGGCGTTGGCGGAGATGAACTTTTTGCCGGCTACCGCAAGCACGTGGCGCACGGCTGGGCCCAGCAGTATGGCAGGCTGCCGGCCTTTGCGCGCAAACTGTTCGAGCCTGCCATTCTGAGCTTGCCCAGCCTGCGTGGAACGCCGATGAAAGGCGGAGCGCGTCTCGCCAAGAAGATGGCGCGCAGCGCGTCGCTCAGCCCGACTGCACGGTTCGTGATGAATTGCACTTATCTCGACCAGGAGCAGAAGGCATCGCTGTATGCGGGAGATTTGTTGAGCGATCTTTCAAATATCGAGCCTGCCGAGCGGCACTATGCGGCTTTCGACGAAGTGTCGCATGCCGACTTCCTCCACCAGATGCTCTATCTCGATACGAAGATATTCATGGTGAGTCTGAACCTCACCTATAACGACAAGATGAGCATGGCTTCGTCGGTGGAAGTGCGCGTTCCTTTCCTTGATCGAGAGTTGGCGGAGTTTGTTGCGTGGAATGTTCCACCCGACATGAAGCTGCGAGGGGTGCTGCGTCCAACGACTAAGTACATCTTTCGCAAGGCGATGCGTGATGTGTTGCCCGCTGAGGTGCTGCGTCAACCGAAGGCGGGATTCGCCGCTCCGGTAGACTATTGGCTGGCGCACGACCTGAAAGAAATGGTGGACGATTTGCTTTCCAGCAAGCAGATTTGCGACCGCGGGCTTTTTCAACCTGAAAAAATACGCACCCTGGTGGACGAGCAGCGGCACGGCACGAGCGACTGGTCGATGCAAATCTGGCAATTTCTGACACTCGAATTGTGGATGCGAATGTTCCTCGATGGCGGAGCGCGAAAACTGGGAGAGGAGACGATCCAGTCGCAGCAGGCGGCGACCGCATGAAGCAAGTTCTCCAACAACCGAGCACAGGGGAAATTTCGGTCGCGGAGGTCCCGGCGCCGCAGCTGTTGCCGGGTTGCGTGCTGGTAAGCATTCGCGCCTCGCTAGTGTCGGCCGGTACTGAGCGCGCTTCTTCGGAGTTCGCCCGCAAGAGTCTCTTTCGGAAAGCGCAGGCCCGGCCTGATCTGGTGCGCGACGTCGTCAACAAAGTTCGGCGCGACGGATTGCTTTCGGCGGTGCAGGCAGTCCGCAGCCGTCTCGCCCAGCCAACTTCGCTGGGCTACAGCAGCGCCGGCGTCGTGACCGGAGTTGGCGAAGGCGTGACGGACATCGCGGTCGGCGACCGTGTCGCTTGCGCCGGTGCTGGATACGCGGTGCATGCCGAAGCCGTTTGCGTTCCGCGACTGCTGGTCGCGAAGATTCCCGACGGCGCGTGTTCTTTCGATGAGGCTGCTTTCACCACCTTGGGAGCAGTTGCCCTGCACGGAATTCGTACGGCTGAAGTGAAACTCGGGGATGCGGTGGCGGTGATCGGACTTGGCCTGGTTGGCCAGTTGACAGTTCAATTGCTGAAGGCCGCCGGGTGCCAAGTTCTTGGGTTTGACATTGCGCCCGACCGAGCCGAACTCGCTGTTCGTCTCGGGGCGGATGCTGCCAGTTCTGCGTCGTCGGAGTTCGCCGATATCTGCGTGCAAAAGACGCATGGCTTCGGGGTGGACGCCGTTCTCATCACGGCCGAGACGTCCAGCAGCGAGCCTGTGAATCAGGCGGCAGGGGTTGCGCGCGATCGCGCCGTGGTGGTCGCGGTAGGCACCGTGGGGATGGAACTGCAGCGGCAGCGTTATTACGAGAAGGAACTCGATTTCCGCGTTTCGCGTTCCTACGGACCCGGCCGCTACGATGCGGCTTACGAGCAAAAAGGGCGCGACTATCCCATCGGTCACGTCCGCTGGACGGAAACGCGGAACATGGAAGGCTTTTTGCAGTTGCTTGCGGAGGGGAAACTCAACCTGAATCCGCTCATCACGCATCGCTTCCCGATTGATCAGGCCAGGGAGGCATACTACCTGATTTCGGGGGCGAGGCGTGAGCGATCGCTCGGTGTGATTTTCACTTATTCGGAATCCGCCGATTTGAGCCAGCGCGTTGATCTGGTGCCGCTCGAGTCGCAGAACGCCGCAAGACATCAAGAGGATCTCAGGATCGGCCTGCTTGGTGCGGGAACCTTTGCAGTTGGCACGCTCATTCCCGCTCTACAACAGGCCGCTAATGCTGAATTGGTAGTCGTTTGTGCAGCCACTGGCGCGCACAGCCGGCATGCGGCTGAAAAATTCAAGTTTCGTGTTTCGAGCACTGATGAGCGTGACGTCCTCAGTAGTCAAGACGTCAACACGGTCGTGATTGCGACGCGTCATCATCTGCATGCAGCCCATGTGCTCGGCGCCTTGGCCGCGCAGAAGAATGTGTTTTGCGAGAAGCCGCTCTGCCTGAATGAAGAGGAGTTGGCGAAGATCGTTCGCGCGCGCGGTGCGTCATCGTATGAGCAGAATCCACGCCTGATGGTTGGCTTCAATCGCCGATTCTCTCCCATGACTTTGCGGATGAAAGAATTCCTGGCAAGCAAAGAACCGCTGGCGTTGCACTACAGAGTGAATGCCGGCGCGTTGCCACCTGACCACTGGATCAACGATCCGGAGATCGGTGGTGGGCGTATTGTGGGCGAGGTCTGTCACTTCGTCGACCTGCTGTCGTTTCTTGCCGGCGCTTGGCCGATCGAGGTTTACGCGAGGACGCTGGCGAATAACGGACTCTACAGCGACGACAATGTTTTGATCTCTTTGCGTTTCGAAAACGGTTCGCAAGGAACGATTCACTACCTGGCGAATGGCGATCGCGCATTTTCGAAGGAGCGCATCGAAGTTTTCGGTGGGGGCGCAGCGGCGGTGCTCGACGACTTCCGCAAGCTCGAGATGACGCGCTTCGGGAAGCGATCGACTCTGTCAGCGCGCTGGCGCCAGGACAAGGGACACTGCAGCGAGTGGCAGGCGTTTGCGAAATGCCTGCGCGAGGGTGGACCGGATCCCATCCCATTCGAATCGATTGTCAGTTCCACGCTTACGACATTTTGCATTCAGAAGTCGTGCGCCAGCGGGCAACCCGTTATCGTAGATGTGCGCGGCTTTATGCAGGCAGCACTCCGGAACGATTCATAAAACTAGCTTCTGGGAAGGATGGATCGCAGTTCATGCTGATTCTGGGCCTCAATATGTTTCACGCCGACGCCTCCGCCGCCATCGTGCAGGATGGAGAAGTCGTTTTTGCGATTGCCGAAGAGAGGTTGAATCGAAAGAAACATTTTGGAGGCTTTCCGACGCTGGCGATTCAGGCGTGCCTGGATGCCGTGGGCGCGAAAATTTCGGACGTGGAACATGTCGCAGTCGGGCAGGATAGTGACGCTAATCTTGCGCAGAAAGTGCAGTACGCTCTCGCCAACCCTGCGAAGATTTTGAATTTCATTCGTATGCGGCAGCGGAAAGAATCCATGCGCGATGTGCGTACGCTACTTTCGAACGCATTTGAAATCGAACGGGGGAAGTTGCGTTTTCAGGAACATCATCTCGAACATCACATCGCGCACATCGCCAGCGCTTACTACTGCTCGCCATGGGAGAAGGCGGCGGGTTTCAGTTATGACGGGTCGGGCGATTTCGTGTCTACCATGATGGCACGCTGCCAGGGCAACGACATCGAAGTGCTCGACCGGGTTTACCTTCCGCATTCGCTGGGAAGCTTCTACACCATGATCTGCGAGTTCATCGGCTACAAGAAATACGGCGATGAAGGCAAGGTCATGGGGCTCGCGCCTTACGGCAAGGATAAATACTCGGAGGAAGTGCGCAAGATTATTGGACTGAAGAACGGATCGTTTCAACTCGATCTGAAATATTTCAAGCCCCTAGGCAGCAATCAGGGAATGGAAGTGCTGCCCGACGGCACGGTGCGGCTGGCGCGGCATTATTCCGAGCGCATGGAGAAAACGTTCGGCGAACCGCGCGAGGCGCATGCCGAGATCCTGCAGCGCGACATGGACCTTGCCTTCGCGATGCAGCAGCGCTTCGAGGAAGTCGTCTTCCACCTGCTGAACGAGCTTCACAAGCGTGTTCCGCTGGAGGATCTGGCAATGGCGGGAGGGTGCGCTCTGAATAGCGTGGCCAACGGAAAACTTTTTTCGACCACGCCGTTTCGGCGCACATGGATTCAGCCCGCGGCCGGAGATGAAGGGTTGGCGGTCGGCGCTGCGCTCCATACTTATCATTCCGTGCTGAAGCAACCTCGTCGGTGCGAGCTCAAGCACTCCTACCTGGGACCGGAATTTTCCGAGAGCCGCATCGAGGGCGATCTCAAGAAAGCTGGTCTGCGTTATACGAGCCTGGAGCGCGAGCCTTTGCTCGAGAAAGTTGCCGACCAAATCGCGCAGGGCAACGTCGTCGGCTGGTTCCAGGGGCGCATGGAGTGGGGACCGCGCGCGTTGGGAAATCGATCAATCGTGGCGCATCCCGGACTCCCGAATATGAAGGACGTGCTGAATGCGCGTATCAAGCATCGCGAATGGTTCCGGCCATTTGCCCCTTCGATCCTGGCGGAAAGTCAGCATGACTACTTCGAGCATGATCATCCATCGCCCTTTATGTTGCACGTGTACAAGATCCGACCGGAAAAGCGGAAGGAGTTGAGCGCGGTGAATCACGTCGACGATACGGGACGGCTGCAGACTGTAGCGCACGATGAGAATCCGCTGTACTACGATCTGATCAAGATGTTTCAGAAGAAGACCGGCATCCCCGTCGTGCTGAACACGAGCTTCAACGAGAATGAGCCGATCGTGTGCACTCCGTCCGAAGCGATCGATTGCTTTCAGCGCACGAAGATGGACGTATTGGCGATCGGACCCTTCCTCGCGCTGAAGGCGGATAATTAGGGGACATGCCTGGTTATCCCGCCGTCGCAACGGACGCTGAGCAGGGGCTGAGTTTGGTAGAGCGCCTGCCCGGGTTTCGCGTGCTGGCCTGGCATGGCGGAGCCCTGTACGCTTCGCGCGGATACGAAGTTTTACGCGGCGCTGTGAACGGTGGCCGCATTCAATGGCAGACAGTTGGCCGCTATCGACCTGCTGCGTGGCGATCGCTGACTTCGAAGAACAAGATTTCATCTCGCCTGGTGCGCGACGGCTTTCACGCTCTGGCGATCACGCCGGGAGGACATCTGAGCGGGGCAGTGCCAGGGGCCATCGTGTCTCTCATACCCGGCCAGTCGGAATTTGCCGCCACTCATCGAATCACACGCGGCACTCGCCCCTTGCATGTGACCGCCACTCCCGACGGGCGCGTGCTCTTTGGGGAGTACTTCAGCAACGAACAGCGCGACGAGGTTCACATCTGCGCATCGCAGGATGAAGGCCAGACGTGGCATCCCGCCTATACATTTCCGAAAGGCGCTGTGCGCCACGTGCATAACATCGTCTATGACCGGTGGGAAAACTGTCTGTGGATTTTCACCGGCGACAACGGCGACGAATGCAGAATTCTGCGCGCGTCCTGTGATCTGAAAACGGTCGAGACCGTGATGGCGGGCAACCAGCAGGCGCGAGCCGTGGCTGCCGTTGCGACCGCCGAGGGCATCTACTTTGCCTCCGACACGCCTTTTGAAGCGAATCATGTATATCGCCTGAGTCGCGACGGAACTCTCGCCACGCTGGCCGATCTGGACAGTTCGTGCATCGAAGGCTGCATGGTTGGAGAGACAGCAGTTTTTTCCACCATGGTCGAGCCGAGCCCTGCGAATCCGTCTCGACTTGTGTCCTTGTATGCGGGCCGGGAGCCAGGCTCATGGCGGCCCATCGCGTCGTGGACCAAAGATGCGTGGCCCATGCGGTTCTTTCAATATGGCAACGCGTTCTTGCCCACCGGCGAGAATCCGACGGAATACCTGGCAGTCACCACGATTGCAGTGCGTACCGATGATCTTGTGACCTCGATTTTCAAGCTGCCGCACGCGAAGTAGAGCCGGACAGGCATGCTATATTCGCTTCGTTTCGAAAACTACTGCTCATGTGTCCTTCGTGAAGCGCATACGTTATCTCCGGCGCGTTTTCAGTGCCTACTTGCTGCCCGGAAAAAGTCAGCTGACGTTCTGGCACGAGCCACCGCGCGCCAATACGAGAGCGACTTTCGATCAGATCGGCGAGTACTACATGGAGTTCATGTCGAAGGCCGACTACGCCGGACACTACGACGCTTCCGGTATCCCCATGCTCGACTACCGCGGCCACATCGGCTTGCAATACAACCCGATTGCAATCGCTCAGTTCGGGCTGGGAAATTACAACTTGTTCGTCCAGGAGAAGAGCGAAGAACGCAGAAAAAGGTTCCTCACAGCCGCCGACTGGCTGGTGGCGAATCTCGCGCACAACGTGCACGGAGTCTGGGTCTGGAATCATCACTTCGACTGGGAATATCGCGACACCCTCAAGTCGCCCTGGTATTCCGGACTGGCGCAGGGACAAGGGATTTCGTTGTTGGTTCGTGCATACCACGCGACAAACGAATCAAATTACGATATCGCCGCGCGGCGTGCCTTTGAGAGCTTGACGCGCTCCGTGGACGAAGGCGGCGTTCTTTTTCAGGATCAGCGTGGCGATGTCTGGATCGAAGAGTACCTGGTGGATCCTCCCACGCACATTTTGAATGGAATGATCTGGGCGCTGTGGGGAGTGCACGACTACGCGCTGGCCACGCAGGATCCATCTGCGAAAAATTTGTTCGCCAAAGTTGTGCAGACACTCGAGCGTAATCTTTCGAATTACGATGCCGGCTTCTGGTCGTTATACGAGCAGTCGGGAACCCGCCTGCAGATGATGGCGAGCCCCTTCTACCATCGCTTGCACGTTGTTCAGCTACGCATCATGCACCAACTGACCGGACTGGGAGTTTTTGGAGAATATGCCGATCGATGGGAGCGCTTTGAACGCAGCCGGATGAAGCGCATCACGGCGCTGGCTTACAAGAGTGCGTTCAAGCTGTGCTACTACTAATAACCAGTGAAGATTCTCTACGTCTCCCAGTATTTCCCGCCTGAAATGGGTGCGCCCGCCGCGCGGGCCGTGGAACTGGCGCGGCACTGGGTTCGTGCCGGGCACGATGTCACGGTGCTCACCGGGTTTCCGAATCATCCGACGGGCGTCGTTCCCGAGGAGTGGCGGCCGCGGTTGCGCAATCTCGTTTATAGGGAAGATGTCGAAGGCATCCACGTTGTTCGCACGTGGCTGCTGCCTCTGCCGAATCGCAAAGCACATGAGCGGATGCTCAACTACGGATCGTTCTGTGTGTCGGCGGCCTGGCGCGGAATGGATCTTTCGCGGCCGGATGTGGTGATCGCAACCTCTCCGCAACTTCTGGTCGGGCTCTCAGGTTGGTGGATTTCTTTCTGGAAGCGCGTGCCTTTTATTTTCGAAGTGCGCGATCTTTGGCCGGAGTCCTTGAGCGCAGTGGGAGTGGGAACAGAGAACTCGCTCTTACATCACGTACTCGGAAACATCGCCGGATTTCTCTATCGCGAAGCAGATCGCGTCGTAGTGGTGACTCCCGCTTTTAAGGATCACTTGATCAATCATTGGCAGTTGCCCGGTGGCAAAATCTCAGTCATAGAAAACGGAGTGGAAAGCTCTCTGTTTACCCCCGAAGCGGCAGAGACTGCTCTAAGAGACCGACTTGGCCTCAAAGGCAAGTTCGTAGCGGCCTATATCGGAACGATGGGTATGGCGCATGGGCTTGACACACTGATCGAAGCGGCTAGCAGGTTGAAGGAGAGTGATCCGGATATCAGTTTTCTGCTGGTGGGCGAGGGCGCTGACAAGGAACGAGTCCAGGCAATCGTGCGAGAGCGGCAACTGTCAAACATCACTTTCGTGAACCAGCAGGCGCGGGAGAAAATTCCTGCATTCATCGGGACGTCCGATGTCTGCCTGGTGCTCTTGAAGAAAACCGAACTCTTCAAGACCGTGATTCCGACCAAGATGCTGGAGTTCATGTCGTGCGCGAAACCAGTGATCCTGGGTGTGGATGGGCAAGCCCGGCACATTCTCGAAGAAGCAGGCGCGGGGATCACGATCGACCCCGAAAATGCGGTGGCGCTGGCTGAGGCGATCAGACGCCTGAAGGCGGATGCCGCCGCGTGCCGCATGTTTGGACAGAATGCTCGCGCCTACGTCATGGAGCGTTGTTCGCGCGAGCAGAGCGCCAAGCAGTATGTCGGAGTGCTGCAGGAAGTACTGGAGCGGTCGACGTAACCTTGGCGAGGTCAGGGGTGAACCGCGTAGATGGTCACGGCGGTGGTCAAAGCCAGCGCCGTCTCGACCGCTCGTGCGGTTGCCACTTTGGCGCCGCTGACCGGAACGAAAAGAATGTCGTTGGCTTCTAGGGGAATGTCCGGTGCCTTGGCCTGAAGCATCTTCTTCAAAGGCACGACCGTCTCGACCATGCCATTCGGCCCGGTACCTTTACGAATAATGCGCGTGCCGTTCAGCTTCGCGGTTCGGTTGGGGCCGCCGGCGAGCGCGATCGCTTGCATTACAGTTAGGCTGCCGTTGTCGACCAGTAGCCCGCTCGGGCGGCCTACATCGCCCACGATATACACGATGGGTGCGCGATAGATTTCAATGGTGTCGCCCGGGTGCACCTCGACATTGCTCTCGGGCTTGTCGGTCAGATTGCGAGCCAGGCTTACGATCTGCGGTTTGTCCGGGTGATTGCGGCGCGTGATGGAAACGGTGCGGCTGGCGCGGTCGGTAAGTCCCCCGGCCGCGGAGACAACGTCGAACAGACGGCGGTCCCCGAGTACCGGATAAATCCCCGGCTTGCCGACTTCGCCCAGCAGCGTCACGCCTTGCGAGGCGTATTCGTTCACAAAAATCGTCACGTGCGGATTCTTGACGAACCCGCCGTCGTCCAGTCGCTTCTCGATGAGTTTTTGCGACTCTTCCAGGCTGAGATCACCCACGTGTACGTAATCGATCAGTGGCAGGTACAAGTCGCCATCGTTGCTTACGCGCGCCTTGGTCGTTAGTTCCGGTACGCCGTAGACGCCGACTTCTACTAGATCTCCGGGACCCAATTTTATCGCCGAGGTTGCCGGCTCATCGGGTTTTTCGGCTGGCTTGTCCGGCCTGCTGTCTGTGGGCTTGTCATGGTCATTGGTTACTGGGGTCTGCGGCTTTGCTACCTCTTCAGGAGTAACGGGATCGAACGACGGCTGCTCGTGAGATGGCTGTGCCGTCTGGTCCTGCGCGAAGCTGTAAGGCAGAAGCGAACACGCGAGAATTGTTGAAAAAATCACCGCTTTTCTTCGTTGGGCGAAGCCTGATCGGAGAAACCGCATGCACTACCCCTCATTGTCGTGTGGAAGCCGAGTCTAACACGCCGCTCGCAATGGGCCCAGGGGCGTGATGTTCAAAAACGGCAACACATTTTGTGCGAGAACCTAGTTGCTGATTGCCTCTTGCATGTCCAACTGCTATATTTTCGGGACGTTAGCCGCCACCTCGATCCATTGCACGAATTTTTTCTACAACGCATAACCTGATTGCGCGGGCTGAAATACGCGCATCGAGGACGACGCAGTTGACTGTTCTTTACCTCGGGATCTTCGCTCTCGCTCTGAGCCTGTCGTTCATTCTGACTCGATCAGTCAGGAATCTTGCCACCAGTCGAGGGTGGGTTTCAGCTCCGGCATCCGAGCGGCATTTGCATAACGCGCCCCTTCCGCGCCTCGGGGGTGTTGCCATTTTCGGGGCGTTCGCGCTCAGCCTTGCCGTGGCGATCGCGATTGCTTTCTACCGTCCCACCTTGCAGTTCGGCTCGTCGCTTAAGATCCTGACCACCATCTTTGTGCCCGCCTGCCTGGTCTTCCTGCTGGGCCTCTACGACGATCTTCGCGGCGTTGGTCCCTACACGAAGTTTTCCGTGCAAGCCATCGCAGGATTTCTGTTATGGCTCGGCGGTCTGCGGATTCTCGATCTGCCCGTAGTGTTCGGCTCGCGACAGTTTCCGTGGTTCGTCGGACTCGCGGTCACGATCATGTGGGTGATTGGGATCACGAATGCGTTCAACCTGATCGATGGGCTGGACGGTTTGGCTGCCGGCTCTGCGCTCTTCTCTACCCTGGTTGTGTTCGTGGTGGCCCTGTGGAGCCATTCGTCGCTGGTCGCTTTAATGACAGTTGCCTTGACCGGGGCGATTCTTGGCTTCCTGCGTTTCAACTTCAATCCGGCCACCATATTTCTGGGCGATTCGGGAAGCCTGTTCATCGGATTTCTGCTGAGCGCGCTCGCTCTGGAAGGTGCGCAGAAAGCGCCCACCGTGATCGCAGTCGCGATTCCAGTGGTTTCGTTCGGGCTCCCCATTCTCGAGACGTCATTGTCGGTGCTGCGCCGTTTGATCAGCGGCCGGCCCGTGTTCACCGCCGACCGCGAGCACATCCATCACAAGCTGCTGCAACTGGGACTATCCCATCGCGAAGTCGTGATTGTCCTATATGCCGTGTCCGCTCTGTTCGCGCTCTTAAGCCTCTTTCTACTGTGGCCGACCGGAAGCTCGCTTGGCCTTGTGTTCGCCGTGCTGGGCACGGGGATCTGGCTCGGCGTGCAGCATCTTGGCTACCCGGAGTTCGGCGAAATTCGCCGGGTGGCGCAGCGCACACTCGACCAGCGGCACATCGTAATTAACAACATCGCCGTCCGGCGCGCGACTGCCGAACTGGGCGTGGCACGCGACTACGATCAAATCTGCCGGATTCTCACGGCTGCGTTTTCCTCGAATGACTTTGACGCATTCGAACTCAACGTCAGGCTGCAACTGGATGAGCTTCCGGCGCTTGAGCGTATACCGACGGTCCCGCTCAGTCACGGTGAAATTCATTTCCGGTGGAACCGTCCTGGAACCTTGATCCTTCCGGGCACGACGAGGATGTGGGGTGTGACCCTCAACCTGGTCACGACATCGAACCGTCGCCGGGGCGCGCTCGCTGTGCACCGCTTGTACCATGACCATCCGCTGCATCTCGACGTGAACCTGCTGATATCAGAATTTCCGGTGGCCCTGGCGGACGCGCTCGATCGGGTCATCGCCCGCAGCGTAGAGGTGGCTCCGAAGGCGGCCGCGCTAGATGCTCTGGCCGATACTCAGGTAGAGGCGGCCGGTTAGACCGCTCGGCAGTATTCGATTTCCCCCTAGGCTCCGAAAACTCAGGATGGCCGCGGACCCGTCCTCGGCCTGCAGCAGAACCTCAACGCGCATAAAATGAAATTGCCGGCGCCGGTCGCGCCGATTTGTGTGATGTCTCATGAATGAAGCGTGGAAACAATGGGAAGGCCACGTCGTTGACGGCCGGTTCACTCTCCGGGAGTTTCAGGGGAAGTCGGACCACAGCGCCGTTTTCCAGACAACTTATGGCCCGTATGCGCAGGCCGCTGCGCTCAAATTCGTCGAAGCCAGTGCCGCGAACGCGCAAGCGCAGCTGGCACGCTGGGAACGCGTCGCCAAGCTCGAGCATCGGCACCTGTTGCGGGTCTACCATTGGGGGCGATGCCAGCTTGGTACAGCCTCGATGCTGTACGTCGTCACCGATTTCGCGGAAGAAAACCTGGGGCAGATTCTTCCCAATCGCCCGCTGACCATTCCGGAAACCGAATACATGCTGCGCTCCGTGCTTGAGGTGCTGGGATATCTGCACGGGACCGGTTACGCGCACGGGCGACTAAAGCCCGGAAACATCATGGCCGTGGCAGACGATCTGCGGCTGGCGGGAGACACCGTTCGGCCGGCCGGCGAAAAGGATCTGACCCCGCATATGCCTATGCCGTACGATGCGCCCGAGCTTTCCACCGCTGGCAGCACGCCGTCGGGGGATATCTGGTCCCTTGGTGTGACGCTGGTGGAGGCCCTCACCCAGAAGGCTTCTCCCGGAGAGGCCGTCCGGCAGGGAGATCCAAACCTTCCCGATGCGATGCCGGCGCCGTTCCTCGACATTGCGCGTCAATGTCTCCGTCTCGATCCGCAGCGTCGATGGACCGTGCCTGAAATTGCGGCGCGCCTTCTTCCCGCCCCGGCGCCCGCGAAGAAAGCCTCGAAGGTTCCGTACGCCGTGGCGGCTGGCGCTGTACTGGTAGCAGGATTGGTAGCAGGGCCGAAGCTTCTTCATCGCGGCTCAAGCAGCAGGGCGAGTGATCCGACTACCTCGGCGCGCGTAGCCGATCCGCCGAGCGCCGCCACCAAGAGTGCCGCTCCCCAACCGGTCGCCCCGCCCTTCGAAACTGCGCCAAGGCCGGAGAAGAAATCCCCGGAGGTTGCGCGGGTCGAGCCTCGGCACCCGAACACGGCGTCCGCGCCAGCCAACAATGCCGCGATGACCACGCACGAGGGTGGAGTCGCGGACCGGGTTCTTCCCAGGGTGTCGCAGCGCTCGCTCAACACGATTACAGGTAAGGTGCGAGTCACGGTAAAGCTCACTGTCGATCCGAACGGGAAGGTCTCCAATGCGTCGCTACAATCGGCAGGCCCGAGCGAGTATTTTTCGAAGGTCGCGCTCGAAGCGTCCCGGCACTGGAAGTTCGATCCGCCGCAGTCGGGAGGCGAGCCCAAGTCGAGTCAGTGGTTGCTTCGCTATGCCTTTGGAAGGGGCGGAGTGGAAGTCCATCCGGAGCAGGTATCCCGCTAGCCACAGATTCTCTGCAATAAAGAAGGGCGCGTGATCGATGGATCCGCGCCCTTCTCGTTCTATCGAAATGGCTATTGTTGCGGTTGCGGATGTTGCTGCTTCTCCATCATCTGCCGGCGCGTTTCATAAAGATCCTGCAAAACCTGTGCAGGCGTCTTGTCGCCTGATCCATTTCCGGCTCTCGGCGCTTCCGGAGTGGGGGGCTCGACGCTGGCATTGTCGCCTGAACCGACCGCCGGGGCAGAGGCGGCGGCAGCCGAATTGCTCGGCGGGATTGCATCGTTCGCAGGAGCTGTCGGCTCGATCGATTGCTGATTCTCAGCGGCTTCTTGCTGCGCCTGCTGAGCCGCGAGCATGTCCTGATAGGGCTGCATCACAGCGGCCTGCAACGCGGTGCGGGGCTGCACCATCGGACGTCCGTTCATCATGACCGGGTTCGACGAAGCCACCGCAGTTCCGGTTTCACCTTTGTCGCTCTTCGCCGTGAGCACCACGCGGACAACCGAATTCGGATCGTTCTCCGATCCCACCATCACGTAATTGAAATGCGAGCCATTCAGAAGGGAAGCCATCACGTCGCGCGCGGGAGCCGGGCCAAGCTGGCTTACGACTCGCTCGTTCGCGTTGTCTGGAACGTCGATGGCGGCTCCGGTCTTGTTTGCGATCGCGCGCAGCACGTCACCCAAGGTCGAGTTCTTGGCCGAGATGCTCAACTTGCCATTCAGATAAATCACAATGGGAGGAGCCGCCGGTCGTTGCTCGGGCGTCAGTGGCATCACTTCCTGCGGAGCATCGACCGGCGTGTTGGCGGTCACGATCACGCCGTTGCCGGTGACGCACGCAATCGCTCCAGGAGCAGGCGTCTGTCCGTCCGTGGAGCACGGAGTCTGTTGGGCTACCGCAAGCAGGCTCGAGATGCAGAACAAAGCACCGAACGCGATGGACCTAGGGCCGAAATTCATAATTGCCTTCCAGAGGGTGCCGGACGGCCGCTGCGGAGAGTCGCTCAAACTTGCTCCCGCTGGCGGAAGGGGAGAAAACGATGGTACTACGACCATCGATACCGATCAACACTAAATCATTACCCGATTTTGATGCGCTCGCACTCTCTGCACATCGGTCTAACTCACACAATCAACTTGAGTTAGGTGCGATAGCAACCCTGGTACCAACTCTTTGGTAACAGTTACTTCCCACCCCTATTCCGACTCTTTTTCGGAGTCATTTTCTGTCATTTTTTCGATGGGTTTTTCGATCGGCTTGCGGGGGAATTTCTGTTCGCGCATGGCTGCGTTGTAGACGAAACTGGCGACGATCACTGCGGCTTGCTTCAGGTCGTCGGATTGAAGACGGTCGTAGACATCCATGTTCGAGTGATGCGTGCGCGTGTTGTAGTCGAGCGGGTCCTGGATGAATTGGAATCCCGGGATGCCGACGGCATCGAAAGACTGGTGATCGGTGCCGCCGGTGTTGCGAGCGGTGAGAGTGCTCATGCCGAGATCTTTGAAGGGCTGCATCCAGGCTTCGAAGATGGGCGCGGCCGCGACGTTCTCCTGCAGGTAGACGCCGCGCAGTTTGCCGCTGCCGTTGTCGACATTCATGTAAACGGAAATCTTCGCTTGCTCTGGTTTCACCGTGACCGGTCCGGCTTCGCGGCGCATTAGCGTCGGCATGTCTCTCATCTCGGGTTCCGTCATGGGCGGACGGGAGCCGAAATGCTGCTGCACGTAGAACTGCGAGCCAAGCAGTCCCTGCTCTTCACCTGTCCACAGGCCGATGCGAACCGTGCGGCGCGGCTTGGCGTCGACTGCTTTCAGGATCCGCATGGCTTCCATCATCACGACCGTTCCGGCTCCGTTGTCGGTGGCGCCCGTGCCTGTGTGCCACGAGTCGAGATGTGCTCCGACCATCACGATTTCGTCTTTCTTGTCGGTGCCGGGAATTTCGGCGATGGTGTTGTACTGCATCGGATCGTTGTCGTAGAAGGTGTTCGCGACGTTAAGTTCAACCTCGACGTCTTTCTTTTGTTCAAGCAGGCGGGCCATGCGATCCCAATGCTCGAGTGCGATGGTGACGGCCGGGTAGGCTGTGGTTTCTCCTGTCTTCCACGAGCCACCGGCAGCTACGAAGAGGGTGCCGCCGCCGTAGTCGCCGTATCCGTGATCGACCAAGGCCAGGATTTTTTCTTCGCCCAGAAACTTACTGACCTCTTTCTGAAAGGCCATGCGTTTTCTGTATTGCGCGTAGCGGAAGCCGGGCTTCTCATTGGGAATGGGATACTGCCCGATATCCGCAAGTTCTTTATCCGTGAGGCGCTCGAACATCGGTTGCGAGACGGTCTTCACTTCAGGGTCGGGGCCGAACAGGGCAATCACGCCCGCCAGCTTGCCGCGATATTTGTCGAAGTCTTTCTTGTCTTCAATTTTGACGCGGACGCATTTGCCTTTGAGCACGCCATTGGTGCCGGGCGTCCAGGCTTTCGCATAGGCAATGATGGGCGCGATAGACGGGGACACCATGCGCACGCTGACGAACTCATTCGACCATCCGCGTCCGAATGGTCCCCACGATTCCAGGTGCGCATTCGATAGGCCGAACGAGGTCAGCTGGTCGCGTGTCCATTCATTGGCCTGTTTCACGTTGGGCGAGCCGGTCAGGCGCGGGCCGATGCCGTCCATTAAGCCGCTGGCAATTTCCATGACCTTGGAATTGCGGAACCCCTCGTAGCGGATGCGGTTAATCATCTCGAGGTCGACCGACTCCTGCGACCAGGCGGCGAGACTTGTAACGAGGATCGCGGCGACGAGAAACAGGCGGGGAAGGACTTTCTTCATGACTTTCTCCGTGCGAAATCAGAAAAGCGACCGACCATACTACGCCACTCGATTGGGCCACTCCAAGACGGCGGTCAGTTGTGGGATGCGGGAGAAATCTTGCACAGATTTGGCAAAGGCGACTAAAAATTCGACAGGGCGGACCCACGGGAAGGGCACGGCTTGAGCCGTGCCGAAAGCTTGCTGCGGAATGCGGCTTCAGCCGCTGAGGTTTGCTGTTTGCAGAACGTTGCGGCCGGAGAAGCTCACCTCAGGCGCTAAAGCGCGGTTGGCGTTTGACCGCCAACGGCACGACTGAAGTCGTGCCCTTCCCAAAGACGTTGATGACTTCAGGCCGGCGCTTGCGGCCGCTTAGGGGAACCATTCGATGCAGTTTCGGTGTATCGTGTCACGACCTAATAACTTACACCTCGGGAACCGGGGGGCATCCGGGGAAATCAGGAAGGAAGGTGTTGCCGATGTATTGCAGATCCTTGATGCCGGTTTCGCTGGTGTAGAAGGCATCGGTAGTCAGTCGTCGGGTGAACGCAAAGAACTCGACTCCAGGCGCCAGACTGGTGTCGTCGACAGCGCTCTTGCGGTAGGCAATCAGATCGAGAACCTGTTTTTTCCCGTCCGTATCGCAGTCGACGAATGCCTTGTTGAAGCGCTGGTTGCAGTAAGCGTCAAGCCACTCGAGGCCGCGGCCCAGAGTCTTTTGATATTCCCTGTTCTCGCTCGTAAGAAGGTCGATGAATTCCGGCGCACCCGCCTGCACGGCCCCGCCGCTGTGACCGTCAGGCGGAATGATGGCGTCGGTGATGACCGCTAGCGTCGCGTATTGATGCGCGTTAAAGAACTTGGGCTGATACTTTCCGGCAGGAGCCTGACTCTTCGCCTGCTTCACCATCTGGTGCACGTGTTCTGCGGCTTCTGCGGAAATGACCTGCAGGACGGAGCCGCCAACGGCCCCAATCGCCAAGGTCTTCAGAATATCGCGACGGCTGATCGGATTTGTGGGCATGGCATGCGCTCCTAGAGGGTTCCTTTTTTCGCTTCGCTCAAGATGAAGTCCGAAGTGCGCCACGAGAGCGCCATGATGGTGAGCGTCGGGTTCTTGTCGGGGTTGGTGACGAAGGTCGCACCGTCGGTGACAAAAAGATTCTTCACGTCATGGGCCTGACAATTGCCGTTCAGAACCGACGTCTTCGGGTCCGATCCCATGCGCGCCGTGCCGACCTCGTGAATAATCACGCCGCCGTCGAGGATGCCGTACGGGTTGTCGCCGTCGGCAGAAGTTTCCGTTGTGTAGGTACCGCCCATCGTCTCAATGATCGACTTGAAGACTTCCTGCATATCTTTCGCCATCTTGATTTCGCTGTCGGCCCACTTGAAATGGAAGCGCAGCACGGGAATGCCCCACTGATCGACCGCAGTGGGGTCGAGTTCGCAGTAGCTGTCAACGTTGGGAATCATTTCTCCGCGGCCAGAGAAGCCGAGGTAGGTGCCGTATTCCTTACGCAGGCGTTGTTTCAGATCGAGGCCGTAGCCCTCGCCGTCGTCGCAGGAATCGTGGAACATGCCCACGCCCGGCATGTCGCGGCCTCCCCACATTTCGATGTGGTAGCCACGCGGGAAGTCGTTCTTGCGATCGAACTTCCACCACGGAACATACATGTGCAGGCCGCCGACGCCGTCGTGATTGTGCGGCTTCACTTTCTCCATGCGCGGAACGAAGCCGCCGCCATCGCTGCCGACCGAATCCATGAGGTTGCGTCCGACCGCGCCCGACGAATTCGCCAGCCCATTCGGAAACAGACTCGATTTTGAATTCAGCAGCAGGCGCGCTGACTCGCACGAACTGGCGGCCAGCATCACGGCCTTGGCCATGACGCGTTGCTCCGATTTGGAATTCTTATCGACGTAGGAGACGCCTTCGGCCTTGCCGTCTTTGCCGATCAGGACTTCGCGAGCCATGGCGTGCGTGATGAGCGTGAAGCGCCCGGTTTTCTGCGCGGGCGGAATCATGACCTGGCTCGAACTGAAGTTGCTGGCGCGGCGGCATCCGCGGCCGCACTGGCCGCAGTAATGACACGCGGGTCTGCCATGCAGCGGGCGCGTGATCACGGCCATGCGCGACGGAACGCACAGGATGCCCAGCTTGTCGCAAGCGTGCTTGGTGATCACTTCATTGCAGCGCGGCTTCGGCGGGGGCATGAAGATTCCGTCAGGTGCGCTGGCAATATTTTCCTTGGTGCCGAACACGCCGATGTAGGACTCGACCTTGTCGTAGTAGGGCGCGATGTCTTCGTAGGAGATAGGCCAATCATCGCCCAAGCCGTCTTTCGTCTTGGCCCGGAAGTCGACGGGTGCGAAACGAAGAGCGATCCGCCCCCAGTGATTGGTGCGGCCTCCGACAATGCGCGAGCGATACCAGCGGAAGGAGGAGCCGGGGGCCGAGGAGTAGGGCTCGCCTTCAATCGTCCAGGCGCCTGTCGGCGCGATGAACTCGTTTTCCAGTCCCTTGCCCGGTTCGAGCGCCTTGCCGGCAACTCCGGCTCCGCGATGCGGTAGCTCATAGGGCCAGACGTGCTCCTTGAAGTCAACTTCAGGATTGACCGGGCCGCCCGCTTCCAGCATGACGACGTTGAGACCGCCTTCGGTGAGAATCTTGGCCGCGGTTCCTCCCGCCGCGCCCGACCCAACAATGCACACGTCACAGACCTTCGGAGAGCGATTCACTTGCGCCATGAAACACGTACCCTCGTGCGTGGGAATTAGCGGAATGCGGATTATAGCGCCCGTAGTGAGAGGGTGCGGCGGGTTTTTGAGCACGATGATTGATCGCTCTGCCTCGTTCACCACGAGCGAGGGCGAGGACGCCTTCGCGACTGCCGGCGGGACGCCAGCGCTACGCTACCCTTAGAATGTCGGCGTGACGAATCCAATCAATGTTGGTCTTGTCGGCTTTGGTCACGCGGGACGCGTATTCCACGCACCACTCATTCACGCCAATCCGAATCTCCGTCTCAGCCATATCCTCGAGCGCCGGGGCGACGAGGCCCAGAAGCGATATCCGGAAGCGAAGATTGTTCGGGATATGGAATCGTTGCTACGCGAGTCGTCGGTTCATTTGATCGTGGTGGCGACGCCGAACACCAGTCATCTGGAAATTGCCGCGCTTGCGTTGCAGGCGGGGAAGCACGTGGTCGTCGACAAGCCATTCACGATCACGTCGGCCGATGCCGATGAGCTCATCGCGGCCTCGATGAAAGTGGGGCGCGTGCTGAGCGTGTTCCAGAATCGGCGATGGGACGGCGATTTCCTAACGGTGCGTCAGCTTTTGGACCAAGGAGCGATTGGACGTCTTGCCGAGTTTCACAGCCGCTACGACCGTTTCCGGCCTGGTGTGCGGCCAAACGCCTGGCGCGAACAGTCCGGGCCGGGATCGGGAGTGCTGTTCGATCTGGGATCGCATTTGATCGACCAGGCAGTGGTGCTCTTCGGGAATCCGACAGGAATCTACGCAGACGTGCGCATGCAAAGGGATGGAGCTGTCGCTGTCGACAATTTCGAAGTGCAGCTGCAATATCCGAATTTGAAAGTCACGCTGCATGCGGGGTCGCTGGTGTGCGAGCCGAGTCCACGCTTTCTTTTGTATGGAGCGAGGGGCACTTATCAGAAATTTGGGCTTGATCCGCAGGAAGAGGCGCTGAAACAGGGAGGCATTCCCGGCGGGCCAGGCTGGGGCGAGGATCCCAGCGACGCGTGGGGAACGGTTACGCATTGCAACGGAAAGTTAAGCCGCGCGAAATACCGCACACTCGCCGGAGACTATTCGGCGTATTACACGAATGTGTATCGGGCGATCACCGGACACGAAGAGCTGGCCGTGAAGCCGGAGCAGTCGCGCAATGTGATTCGGCTCATCGAACTGGCTGAGCAGAGCGCACTAGAGGGGCGCGTCGTCTCTTGCGCCTAGAGAAACCTTAACCACAGAGGACATAGAGGAGCACGGAGGGATCGATCCTCTGTGTAACTCTGTGTCCTCTGTGCTGAACGATTTGTTTTTTTAAAACTTCGTCGCTAGCCCAGGATCTCAGCGCGAACGTTCTTCAACACATACGCTGCGCGCTCCACTCCCACCTCTCCTGACAGAATCGGATCTTCGTTCTCGATACTGAACATGCCCTCGAAATCCACGTCCATGTAGGCTTGCAGGATCGCCTTCCACTGTCCGGCACTGTGGCCGTAACCCACGGCGCGGAAAGTTTCCGAAGCTTCGGGCAGATCTTCTTTTTCGAAGGCGAAATTCAGCACGCCGTAGCGATTCACGTTCTCGGGATAGAAGGTTGTATCTTTCATGTGCGCGTGGAAGAGTGCGCCGTTCTTGCCGAGCAGGTGGATTACTTCGACCGGATCGCATCCCTGCCAGAACAGGTGGCTCAGGTCGCAGTTGGCGCCGATTTCTTCACCAACAGCTTCGCGCAGGCGCAGCAGCGTCTTCGGGTTATAGACCACGAAATTCGGGTGCATTTCAAAAGCGAGCTTCTTGATGCCGTGCTGGCGCGCGAATTTCGCAGCTTCTTTCCAGTAGGGAATGACTTTCTCTTTCCACTGCCAGTCAAGCATCTGTCCATATTCAGGGGGCCAGCGATACGTGACCCAGTTCGGCATGGTCTCGGTCGGGGTCCCGCCGGGGCAACCGGAAAAGCCCACGATCACTGGAATTTCGAGACGCTCGGCTAGCAGAACCGTGTGGCGGAAAGATTCGGCATCGGTAGCGGCATGCTTGGGGTCGGGGTGGACCGGGTTGCCGTGGCAGCTGAAGGCTCCGATGCGGATGTTCTTGTCTTCGAATTTCTTCTTCCAGGCTTTGGCCTTACCCGCGTCAGCGAGCAGGTCCGCTACTGGACAGTGCGCGGAATTCGGGTAGCCGCCCGTGCCGATCTCCATCGCCTCGAGTCCGAGCGCGGAGACTTTGTCGAGCATCTGGTCGAGCGAGAGATCGGGGTAGGCGGGGTCGAACACGCCGATGGGGATTTTCTTCTTTTTGTGAGCTGTTTCCTCGGAGGAAAAACTGGAGGCCGCCGCCTCGCCTTTCGTCGCCGGAGCCGAACCCACGACCGCCGCAGCAGCGATTGCGCCGCTTGCTGACCCCAAAAATCCACGCCGGCTCACTGCCGTCTTGCCCATGCCGATCCCCTCCATTGCACTGATGTTGTCAACGGTTTTTACAAAATTTGGACACATTGTTTAACGGTGTGGGCGATTATACGCATTCAGCATCGACAGGCCGCTCCCGTGAAACGACCGTTCTCGTTTTGCCACTATCAGATTCGTAGGGCAAACCTTGACTTTCGGAGGGGGCAAGGGCACAATTCCTAGGCCGTGTAGCGGATAGCAAACAGCTCAAACACGGCTTCTGGCGGGCACTTTCGGCAACGGACTCGCGCAGATCTGTCATCTGTCCGAAATAGACCCCACTCGCGTTTCGATCGATCGTTTGGGTGTTTGTGATTCCCCCATCACTTGACCCAACATTGCTTGTTTATTGATCCGTCACTAAGTACCAGGTTGGCTGATTTTCCCAATTCCCTAGGCTCGAGCTTTGTAGGAGGAACAGCTTTATGGAATTCCAGGTTTCATTGTGTGCTCGCGAGCCACGCAGCGAGAAGCGGATGAGCACGAAGACCCTCGCGTTTACGGTAACTGTGCTCGCGGGACTGGCTGTCGTTCTTGGAACCACGCCGGCCCTTGCCCAGAGTCCCTCATACCCCGACTTCAGCTCGGTCGCGAATCTCACGTTGAACCCGGTGGAGAACGGGGCGCATCAGGTTGGCAACGTGCTCCGTCTTACTGAGGACGTGCAGTCTCGTGTTGGTACGGCATGGTTCAACATCAAACAGCCGGTAGCCGGCGGATTCACCACCACCTTCACCTTCCAGATCAGCCATGAGGGCTTTCCCGCCGACGGCATCGCTTTCGTGATCCAGAACTCGCAAGCCGGACTGGCGGCATTCGGAGACGGCGGAGGCGGCATCGGATACCAGGGCATTCCCAACAGTCTCGCCGTCGAATTCGACACCTATCTCAACGCGGGTCCGGGACCTAACAACGATCCGAACGCGAATCACGTAGCCGTTCAAAGTTGCGGCACGAGCGCGAATAGTGCAGATCACGCGGCCGTGAATGGAAATTCTCCTTGCCAACTGGCCATGAATGCGGATCTCGCGTTTCCAATTGAAGGCTTCGTCAACCTCTCGGACGGCGCGCAGCATACTGCCACGATCACTTACACGCCTCCCGCGGCAGGATGCCCGACCTGTTTCGGCAGCATGGACGTTACGTTGGATGGGTTGGATCTGTTCCCGAACGGTGTTCAGGTGAATCTGGGAACCCTGTTGAATCTCGACAACGGAACGGCGTTGGTAGGCTTCACCGGTGGTACTGGCTTCTACAGCGAGAACAACGACATCCTGAACTGGAACTTCTCAGCAGCCAGCCAGACCATCACCCAGCCGGCTCCCAAGAACACGACCACGACGTATACCTTCGGCAGCTACCTCTACAAGGTGACGCCGGACCAGGATATCGACCAACTGGCCGTGACGGCAGTTTTGACGGATCCCGCTACCTTTGCTGCGGATCGGCAAACCAATAACGACTTCCCCGGCGCGCAGTGCATTATCTACAGCAACACTGCCGGCAAATGTGTCGAGTTCCATGCTGCCTGCAGCAGCAGCAACGGGGCGTGCACCAACGTGAATTACGTTGTCGCCACCAGTTACGACGTGCCCACTGGTCCGCCAATCACGAATCCCGGATTCCTGAAGGCGACTGGAAAGGAGTGCGTCCCCGGTATCGCTTTCGATTCCAACATCATCACTGCTTTCACCCAGACGCGAACCGATCCCACCACCAAGGGTTCAAGCCGGCCGAGCTTCTCCTGCTTCGTGGCGGTGCAAAACGTCACATACTCGCCGGCGGATCTGGATATTGTGAATCTGGCGAGCACGAGAGTGAAGAGGGGAACGAACCTGAGCTACGTGGCTACCGCCACGAACTTTGGTCCGTCGAGCGCGCAAGGCGTGGCGATCACGAATACGATTCCAGCCGGGACAACCTACGTCGCGTCTTCTCTGTGCTCGCTGACCAATGGATGCTCGAGTACTCCGTGCACGTTTGCCGCAGGTACTGCAAGCTGCACGGTTGGGAACCTCGATAAGTTCGGGCTCGAATTCATGGTGGTGACGATCAATGTCCCTGCGTCGGCGATTCCTGGAACGGTTCTTACCGACCGGGCTGCGATCAGCGCATTCAACCCTGATCCGGATCGGGTTCCGGATCGGTCATGGACGACGAAGACGACGGTAACGAAGTAGACCGGCGATTCGGAAACGAACTTCCCCATCCTGCATACGCGGGATGGGGGTTTTTCTTGGACTTGTATTGATCGGTGCCGGACTAGTGGAGACCGCAGAGCGACGAGTCTGTCACCCGAGGTATTACCTGCGAATCGGGTTTTCCCTGTATTGTCGGACACCCTACAAACCTTATTACAATTCTTCAAAACAAACGCAGGTGCCGCTCCGTGCCTCGCGTGGAAACCCTGGGGACCCCACTCCAAATGACCAAGCGTGTACTTATCGCAGATGACAACGGAGCCATGCGTCGAGCGATCCGATCCTTTCTGGAACAGCAGCCGGGTATTGAAATCTGTGCACAGACAGCTAAGGGGCTTGAAACCGTGCACGCGGCGGTTGCTCTTCGGCCTGATCTGCTAATTCTGGATCTTCGGATGCCGGAATTAAACGGAGTCGAAATTGCCAGCCTTCTGAAGAAGAATCTCCCTGACTCCAAAATCATATTGTTCACCATGTACCAGGACGCTTTGCAGAGGGGCCTGGCGAATGCGATTGGCGCCAGCGTGGTTGTACCCAAGGCGGAAGGGCTATCGGTGCTGGCCCGTGAGGTTCGCGCCTTGCTCGGCATTCCGAAGGAAAACGCGGATCAGACATCCTCCGAGGACAAAGGAATACCGTCAAAGGTGCCCTCAGAATTGCTGATGACGGCTTTGCGAGACAGCGAAGAACGCTTCCGATCAACTTTTGAGCAGAGCGCCGTCGGGTTGGCGCTGGTCGCCAGGGATGGGCGCTGGCTGCGAGTCAACCGAAAACTCTGCGAGATTATTGGGTATAGCCACGGCGAACTGCATAACATGACCGAGCAAGACATCGGTCATCCCGAAGACCACGAGTTGGATCTGGCGCAGATGAAAAGGATCGAGGCCGGAGAAATCGAAAGCTACTCGATGGAGAAGCGCTACATTCGAAGGGATGGCCAGATCGCTTCACTTCATCTCACCGTCAATGCAGTAAGGAACGAAGGAGGCAAGCTGAAGTATTGCGTGCGCGTCATGGAAGAGGGGAAGCACCGGACTAATGCGCAGGTAATGGTGGCGCAAACACTTGCGGTGGGAAGAGTCGCGTCCAGTCATCTGGAACTGATGTCGAAACGCTGGTCGGCACCGCTGACCCACTGCAGCCGCGATTTACGTTATCTGTGGGTGAATCAGCAATATGCCGACTGGCTCCATAAGCCCGTCGACAGGATCGTGGGACGTCCTATACGGGATGTCATCGGGAAAGGGGCTTTCGAAACTCTTCTGCCCCGTTTCGAGCAAGTACTTGGCGGAGAAGATGTCGCCTACCAGGCCGAGGCGACCTACGACAAGATCGGGCGGCGGCACATATCAGCCGCCTACAAGCCAACCCTTGATTCCAATGGAAAGACAGAGGGGTGGGTGGCGCTGGTAGAGGACGTTACAGAGGCAGCGAATGAGCCTTGTGACTCTGTTTGCCGAAATCGACGTGACTGAGACGTAGAACCGCTATTTGCCGGCGTTCTTGCTGGATTCCGTATAGATCGCGCTCAGATCGGAACGCTGCAGGACCTTCTCGGCGCCTTTTTGCTTTGAAACCGGTTCGAGCAATCGCACGACTTGGCGGTACTGATCCTGCGCCTCAGCGGACTTGCCGGAGGCCCGCGCAATCGTCGCCAGAAGGAAGTGAGCTTTCGCTGACAACGGCTGCAGGCCCAACTTATCGGAGCGCAGCAGAATCTGCTCCAGTTCCGGCTTGGCGTGTGCGTGGTCCTTCATCTGCACCATGGCTTCGGCCATCAGCAGCGAGCATTGCACGGCCATGTACTTCAGGCCGAGAGTCTCGGCTTTCTCAGAGAGCGGACGTAGGGTCGCGGTGGCGTCGCGTCCTCGGCCTTCCTGAACCGCGAGTTTCGCCAGGTTGAGCTTCGCGATCAGCTTCTTGTCGGTTTCGGTCGTACGCGCAGCAGCCTGGTCGGCTTTTTCGTACAGGCTCTTGGCGGTCTTGTAGTCGCCGTGAACAAAGGCTGCGTCACCCTGGTATCCCAGTGCCTGCGCAGTCATGCCGTCGTTTTTCAATTCGCGCGAGAGGGTCAGCGCATCCTCCAGATATTTCGCTGCTTCGTCGCCGCGGCCGGCCTCGATCAGAACGTCCCCGTAGCCGCTTAGAATTTCGGCCATCCAGAAGGTGCGGTCCTTGATGTCGTTGAAAGTCTTCAGCGCTTCGGCCTTGGAGTTGAGCGCGGCGTCGAAACGGCCTTGGTTCTGGAAGATCGTACCCAGGCTGTAGGACTCGATCGCGCCCCCGCGCGGATCGCCGATGCTACGCCGTAGATCGAGTGCTCGCAGATACTGGGTAACCGCCTGATCGAACTGTCCCATTTTCGCGGAGGTCTCGGCAATGTTGTGCACGCTCTCAACGATGTCGGCAGGGGCTTGCGCCTTCTCGCGAAGTTGCAGCGCCTGCTGGAAGTAAGTGAGAGCGTCTTCGTAATCGCCCTTGGCAAAGCGGGCGTTCCCGATGTTATTCAGGCAGATCGCCTGCATGCCTTCGTCGCCGATTTCGCGCTCAATCTGCAGGGACTGTTTGTAGTAATCGAGGGCTTTGTCGTGATCGCCCTTGTCGTCATAGACATTCCCGAGGTCGAGCAGGGTTCCGCCGACGCCACGCTTGTCGCCGATTTCGCGGCGGAGATCGAGTGCCTCGCTGTAGCTGGATAATGCGGTTTTGGTGTCGCCGGCCTGAGCGCTGACCTTGCCGATTTCATTGAGACTGGCCGCCATGCCGCGCTTCTGCCCGATCTTGCGCCGAATGGCCAGCGCTTCCTTCAGATTTTGCAGAGCCTCGTCGGTCTTGTTGATCGTTTTGTAGCCCACTCCGATGGCATGCAGCGCGGCGGCGTTCTGTTCCTGATTGTCGTTCTGGACGGCCAGACTCCGCGCCCGCTCGAAATAGTCGATGCCGCTCTGCGCATTTCCGTTCATGACTTCGACGCGCCCGAGCGCCAGCAAGGCATCGGCGGATTTCGGGTCGCGCTGCAGAACGAAGCTGTACCGCTCTTTGGCTTTGTCGAGAACGATGTTTGCTTCGTAAAGGCCGCCCAGTGCCATCTCGATGTCGAGATCCTCGGGCGAACCCTTGGCGAGGTTCTCGTAGTATTCGATTGCCTTGTCGTTGTCGTGTGTAACGCGCGCGCGGTTGGCAAGGATCAGGTAACGCTCACGGGCCGGCGAGGTATTGCTGAGATCGACGGCCTTGCGTGATGACTCGTCGGCGTCATTGTCGTAACCCAACGCGGATTGGGCCGCGCTGAGCTTCGAAAACGCCATGGCGAATTGCGGGTCGAGGGTGGTGGCCGATTGCAGCGGCTTGATCGCCTCCAGCGGCTTGCCCTGCCGCATCAACTCAACGCCCTGCGTGTAGTCGCGCAGCGCTTCCACTGATGTCGTGGACGGCTTAAACGATTGCGCTTGCAGCTCCTTGACGAGGTCGGAAGACAATGCCAGGTTTTTGCGAATCGAGTCAGCCAGCGTATCGATCGCCGCCGGCAGGCCTTTCTCGCTGGTCTCGGCTTTGAGAGACGTCGTCTTCCCGCTGGTCAGGTTCTGGATGTTGGCATCGATGCGAATCTGGTCCCCGAACTTTGCGTACTGGCCCCAGATCACGGTATCGGCATTGCTCGAGTCTCCTACTCGGCGCAGGATCGTGGGATCGACGACGGTGTCGGCGCCTATCCGCAGGTCGTGCAAGACCTGATGCAAGCGATCGGGCGAAACCATGCGCAAGTGCGCGGACTGGCCTACGTCGGAGCTGAGCATGTCGGCCAAGGTCGCGCCGTACCAGTCGAGCGATGGATCCTGGGACGCGTTGCGGAAGGGAAGAATCGCCAGCGCGACTTCCGGCTTGGCTCCGGCTGACGGAAGCTTGGCAGCGTTGCGCAGTTTGTCGCGGAAGAGGAAACCCACAACGGCCAGGATGACTACGGCAGCGATGCCGCCGATCCACTGCCAGGGGACAGTCTGTCCCCACGGCTTCACACTTTCAAAGGCGATGGCCCCAGCCGCGCGCTTGCCATGCCACGCTTCCAGGTCTTCCAGCAGTTCCTTGGAGGACTGGTAGCGGCTGGCCGGGTCGCGCTCCAGGCACTTGCTGACGATGTTGCTGAGGTTTTGCGGGAACGAACCGTCGTGCTCGGAAATGGGTTTGGCGCGTTCCTGAGTACGCCGGATCAGGCTTGCCAGAGCGCTCTCGGCGTGATACGGCATCTGACCGGTGAGCAATTCGTAGAAGATCAGCCCGGCGCTGAAGATGTCCGATCGCTGGTCCAGTTCTTTCGCCAGCGCCTGCTCGGGCGACATGTATTCCATGGTCCCAACCAGTGCGCCGGTCTGGGTCATGCCATCACCTTCGAACGTGCGTGCTAACCCGAAATCCATGACCAGCACGCGACCCGAGCCGTCCTGCATCACGTTCTGCGGTTTCAGATCACGGTGAATGACGCCTACGCTATGGGCCGCATCGAGCGCCAGGCAGACCTGCTCCATGATGGCGACGGCTTCTTCAGGAGGGAACTTCTTTCGCCGATGAATCAGCGTGCGCAGGTCCTGGCCCTCGATGTACTCCATGGTGATGAACTTGACGCCATCACCTTCGCCCAGGTCGTAAATGCGAATGACGTTGCGATGCGTCACGCGTTGCGACAGCCGGAGTTCCTGCTTGAAGCGGTCAATGATCGCGGGATTCTTCGCCAAGTCGGGACGAATGACCTTGAGGGCGACCATGCGATCGAGTTCCAGATCGCGCGCTTTGTAGACTGCGCCCATGCCGCCCTGTCCGAGCGTCTGCAGAATTTCATACCGACCCGCCAGGATCGTTCCATGTTCCAGTTCCAATTGCGGCAGGCGGACGGCCCGCGTCGGCGCACCACCGCGCGGCGGTGGAGAAGCTCCATCCGCCAAAGTGGGGCTGTCGGAAGGGGATGCGCTGGAGAGGGGCAGGATCGTGGGCGTGTCGGGCCCGAACCCTTCGGGTGCCAGAGTCGGTGCATCTGAAGGTGGCGGCAGGTCGGACGTGTTGCTCCCGGGAGCGCTCGACGGAGAGCGAACGGCGGCCCCGGCATCACCCTGTGTCGGTGAATCCTGATCGTGCCGGAATCGACCGTGATCTCCCATGGGTCCTGATGGCGAAGGGAAGCGAAAATCTCTCCCACAAAGGGGGGAACCTGGGCTGGCTGATCCCCCCTCAGCCGCCCTCGCAAGAAGCTAAAGTATATACCGCGTTTAGAGCCCTGTCAGGGCAAGTCGCTATCCAGCGGGTACCAGTCAGACTCCCCTCGGAAGCCCACTAAAACGAGCTTTGGCGCGGTATTTCTGAATAGTGCCGGAAGTCGTGACGGCGTTTCATTCGTCCCCGCCAGCTTGGCAGAACAGTCGATTTCAGAACGCGCAGCAAAGTGACCGTTTATCCACAGCCTTGAACCACTGGGGGCACTTCTGTCGCACGCATGGTGCATTTACTTTTTCCGGACGCCACTGAGCACGCGGAGAAAAAGAAAGACATGTACCTTGGTTGGGCGACAGCACAGAAAGCGGCATTCCTTTCCCTGCAGAGCGCGGTGTTCTGTGCGGAATGCGAAATGATCAGCGAAAACAGCACTCCGTATTGCCTGGCCTGCGGAAGCAAAGCGATGCTTAGCCTGTCGCGAGTAATGGGTGGATCTTTGAGAGGGCAGGAGACGGCGCATCTGATCGCCGACGTGGAACTCGACCGCCTGGTGCGCGATCTGCTTCGCTCTGTGCCGGAACCGGTTCAATTCCCCGAGAAGAAGCCGGCCGCCTCGGGGGCGATGCATTCCGGCCGTCATCATCTGCGAACAGTCGGCATGTCAGAGGCGTGGCAACCGCACGAAGACCGGATTGATTCCGAGTCTTTCATTCATCCAGGAGACCTGAACCTGGAGCCGGGCATCAACATCATTGCAGAGCGTGCTCAGTCGTTGACGGGCGCAACCGGAGCCGCCATCGCATTGCGTACGGGAGCCCAGATCGTTTGCCGCGCTCGCAGCGGACGCACGGCGCCCGACCTCGGAGTCCACCTGCAGACCGATTCCGGCCTCTCGGCGGAATGTGTACGCACGGGAGAAATCCTGCTCTGTCACGATGCGGAATTGAATCCACGGGTGGACCTGGCGAGCTGCAGACGGTTGGGCGCGAGGTCGATCCTGGTGGCACCATTGCGCCACTTCCGTAAAACACTGGGCTTGTTTGAAGTGCTTTCGGCGACGCCGTACGCGTTCGATTCCCGCGATGTGGCGACCATGCAGTTGCTGTCGAGTGTGATGGTCGCAGCCATGACACGGCTGTCGCCGATTGGGCCGCAACGGCGGAAGTGGCCCGCGTAGTCGTTGACAGCTGATGTCGAGGTTCCCCGAAGCTCACGGTTTGTGCCGTGGGCTTGCTTCTTTTACGGCCCCGTACGGCTGCGTGTTCGCGGGCTAGCAGATCTGGTCGAAAGCCTCAAGCAACGCGGCTTGTGGGCGGTGTCCTGCAGTCGTGGCAGAGTAACCTCTCCGCTGTTCATTACTTTGACACTTTTTGGCACCATGTCCTTCCGAGTGTGATGGGAAATACTTTCTTTCTTCTACGATCAAGGTAATATTAAGTTTCCATAACGGACATGGAACCAAACGGGCCTCAGACCGCGTCCTCAAACCGGCAACTGAAGCCACTTCCGCGCCGCCGCCAGTCCGTCCGACAGCGGGTGCATTCCCCCGCGTACGCCAGCCTCAACGGAACTTCCGATGACATGGTGCTCGACCTGAGTGAAGTGCTCGACATTAGCGAGCAAGGCGCCGCTATTCAAACGTCCTCAACCTGGAGCGTGAACCGGGTCGTGAACTTGTGTCTCGATCTTTCCGAGACCGAGACCTATCTGCAGACCAGCGGCCAGATTGTGTGGGCCGATCGCAAGGGCCGGATCGGCGTCCGCTTCCGCGAGATGGCCGGCGACTCACGCCGCAAGCTGCAAGAATGGCTCTTCCTGAACGCCATGGTGGGAGCGGCGAATTACGTTGCGCGTCATGGCGAGCCGAAGGCCGATATCGATCGCTGGAATGCTCCGCCGCCGCCGCGCTCCTCGCCCGTGGTCGTGGAAGATTCGCGCGCTGACTACACCAGCACCCTCGCCGCGCTGGCCGCGGTGCAACGCGAGGTGGAAGCACATGGTGCGAACCTGACTGGAGCCCTGCAGCTTATCGCTGAACGATGCTGTACCTTCACCCGAGCCAACGGCGCCGCGATTGCGCTCCTGGAGAACGGCGAAATGCTTTGCCGCGCAAGTTCGGGAGATGCGCCTCCCGTAGGGGCGACGCTCGAAATCGGCTCGGGCTTTTCGGGATATTGTGCGCGCACGGGCTTCCTGCAACGTTGTGACGATAGCGAGGTGGATCCGCGGGTGGATCGCGAAAGTTGCCGCATACTGGGGATCCGCTCGATCATCGCGGTGCCCATCCGGATGGGCAATTCCGTTGTGGGTCTGCTGGAAGTTTTCTCGTCGAAGCCGCGCGCGTTTAACGAGCGCGATGGAACCATCTTGCAGCGTCTCGCCGATACTGTGCTCGCTGCAAACAACCGCGCGACTCGTACACGGTTGGCCTCTGCTGCGCCACAGCCGCGTGTAACTCCACCCAAACGGACTCCTCAGAACTCGATTACACTCGGGCCGCCGCCGAACGGACCCATGAAGTCGTACCCGTTTTCGTCGGCTCTCGAAGAGGTGGAGGAAGGGCCGGGATTCCGCTTTCCGCAGAGGCACCTGGTCTTGCTGGTGGTGGCAGCCTCTTCGATCGTGATGGTCCTTGGATACCTCCTGGCGCCCTGGGTGGCCGAGCGCTTCCACCCGAGGAAAGAGAACACCGTGGAAGCCGCACGCCCGCCGGTGGTCGCCGCTGCCGCGCCCAGCACGAGCGCTTCCGGCCGGCCTCGGGATCTCTCTGAAGTTCGCAAGCGTGCAGAGCTTGGCGACCCTTACGAACAGGTGGCGTTGGCCACTCGCTACGCTACGGGCGAAGACGTCCCACAGGATTACTCGGCCGCGCTACGCTGGTTTCTGAAGGCTGCCGAGCAGGGGCACGTCGGCGCCCAGGATACTTTAGGCGCCTACTACTACCTCGGGCGCGGCGCCACGAAGGACATTACCCGGGCCTATTTCTGGTCGGTACTCGCTCGTGCGGCCGGCAAGTCAGCCAGCAAAGATCGCGTGGCCTTTATGAGTTCGCAACTGACGCGCGCGCAGGCGCAAGCGATTCAACGGGAAGCGAACAGCTTTCTCAAGCAGCATCCTCCGTTGATGAGCAGCGACTCTTCCTACTGAGCGGCTTCTCCCCTGCAGCCTCGCGCACGTCACCGCCTCTTGCCCCGGAATTCAGTAAAATAGTAACGAGCCCAGCTATGCCGACCCTGCGCGATCTCGTCAACGAGCACGTTCGCGAGGGGGAACTGTACGAGAAACTCGACCGCGATCGCGTCCGCTGTTTTGCCTGCGGGCATTGCTGCCCGATTCCTGAAGGCCAGCCCGGCGTGTGCAAAGTCCGTTTCAACCGCGACGGGAAGTTGTATGTCCCGTGGGGATACGTGGGCGGCGTGCAATGCGATCCCATCGAGAAGAAGCCGTTCTTTCACGCCTATCCGGGCGCGCTCGCTTATAGCTTCGGCATGTTGGGGTGCGATCTGCACTGCGCGTATTGCCAGAACTGGGTCACGTCGCAGGCGCTGCGTGACCCGCAGGCCATCTCGCCTCCGCTCGAAGCCTCGCCCGAAGCATTGGTGCAGGACGCGCTTCGGCAGGGAGCGCAGGTGCTGGTCAGCACCTATAACGAGCCGTTGATTACCGCCGAATGGGCGGTCGTGATTCTCAAGGAAGCGAAGGCCGCGGGACTCATCACCGGATTCGTTTCCAACGGCAATGGAACCCCGCAGGTCCTCGAATATCTGCGTCCGTGGCTGGACCTCTATAAAGTCGATCTGAAGAGTTTCAACGATCGCCACTATCGGGAACTGGGCGGACGGCTGCAGCCGATCCTCGATACGATCCGCAGCCTGCACGCGATGGGATTGTGGCTGGAAATCGTGACCCTGCTGATTCCCGGCTTCAACGATTCCGACGACGAATTGCAGGGCCTGACCGAGTTCATCGCCGGAGTTTCGGTCGACATTCCGTGGCACGTCACCGCGTTTCACAAAGACTACAAGATGACCGATCCCGCCGACACGCGGCCCGAGGACTTGCTGCGCGCGGCGGAGATTGGCGCGCGCTCCGGGCTTCGCTATGTGTACGCCGGCAATCTTCCCGGATACGTCGGCCAGTTGGAAGACACGCGCTGTGCTCGTTGTTCGTCGACTCTGATTGAGCGCTACTCCTACCGCATCAAGTCTTACCGCATCACGGCGGAAGGGAAGTGTCCGAAGTGTGGAGAAGCAGCACCTGGGCGATGGGCCGCGAAGTTCGGGGGACAGGCCACGAGTCATCCTTTCTTGCCGCATCGCGCGTCGGGTTTGGTTACAATCGCAAGTCGACGCTAATCCCGGAAATGCCAACCCGTGAGTGGATGAGAAAACTGAGCCTCATCGCGGTGTCGCTGTGTATGCTGACGGCGTGCTCGCCGCGGGACTTCCTAACGCGAAGGCTCGCCTCCACGCTCATTGCGGGCTCCGAGGGGTTCAGCCAGCAGCAGCAGTTCTGGCTGCGCATCGGGCCGGTTTCGGGCAAGGACTTTTCTTCTCCGCAATACACAGTGCTGCAGCATCACGGATGGATTGTCGGCGCCCCGACGCCGTGTCCTCCGCAGGTCTCGCCGTCGCCCTGCTATGAAGTCGCGCTGACGCCCGCTGGAGTGGATACCTTTCACGATCTGATCCGCGGCACCGAGACGGGCAAGGAGTACTTCAGCATTCCGACCGCCCGGCGCGAGCTGGTTTCGGTCACGGGCATCAGCAAGAGCGACAATCTGGCGGATGTGGATTTCACCTGGAAGTGGGTGCCGCTGAACGAAGTGGGATCGGCGCTGAACGTCGGCGGGTTGCAGTACAAATCGACTGTGTCGATGAAGCACTACGACGACGGGTGGCGCATGATTGAAGGCGCATCCAAGGCGAACCAGTCGCTGGAAGATTCGCTCAAGAATGCCGATCCGGTGCAGTGAGATCTTTGATATCGGCAAAGGCCGAACTAAAGTCGGCCCGTCCAGAACTCCGGCCGACGACTGCCATGAGCAACGGCCCAAATCGTGATGACTGATTCTTCCTCTGAATAGAGAATCGAGAAAGGAAATCGCCAGAGCAGGAATCGGCGGGTATTGTTCTTGGCCGGGGGCCATCGCTCTGGGGCCTCGCGGATGGTGCCGGCTGCTCTCTGAAGTTCTGCGATGAAGTCCTGGGCGGCTTTGGGACTGCGGTTTCGGTACAAGTAACTGCGCTCTTAACATCTGCGATGGCGCCCTGGTGATACTCAATGCGCTTAGCGCTCATTCACCATAGCCAGCAGTTCACGGTGCAGTTGCTCCCACGGGACCGTCACGGCCTTGCCGGCTTTCAGGTCTTGCATGCGCCGCGCTACCTCTTCGTCCCACGCCTCGTCGAGTGATTGATTCGGCATTTCAAGGCTGTCGAGCAAGGTGTTGGCCAAGGCGGCGCGCTTCATCAACAGGGAGGGCGAGTGCTCGTTTCAAAATGTCAGAAACGTCTGGACTCATGGTTCTTATTCTACCTCGCGAAAAGTGTGCCACAAGGGCGGCTTCGGGTCGATACCAATATGCGCCAAATCGGCGTTTTCAATATCCCTTGTCGGCAAGGTCTTGTACGGCGGATGTTCGAGGAAGGGGATTGAAGCGTTGCGATTCCCCCGGGGATTGTCCGCCAATTTGCATGTCCAGCCTCGCCGGTGATATCTCTCTAGGCGACTTCTCCTATGACCAGATCACGCCTGCTGTTCGCTCTCCTGCTCGTCCTCGGATGTTTTGCATTCGCCACCGACAAACCAAAAATCACGCTCGACGAGTTCTTCAATTACGTTGAGTTCAGCGCCGTTCAGATGTCGCCTGACGGAAGCGCCGTCGTGATCGCCGCCGAGCGCGCCGACTGGGATCGCGAAATTTTCCAGACCGACTTGTGGCTTTATCGTGAGGGAGCCGAGGGCGGCTTGCGCAAGCTCACCCAGTCCGGCCACGATTCCTCACCGCACTGGTCACCTGACGGCAAGTGGATCGCTTTTCTGTCCGAGCGCCATTTCGGTGGCAAGGCCCGCGACGACGCTGAGGAGGGCGACGACACCAAGGATGAAGCGGACAAGTCCGTGAGCCAGGTCTATCTGATCCGCCCGGACGGCGGCGAGGCCTTCCCGATCACCTCGGGTGAAGAAGAAGTGCATGCGTTTGCCTGGGCGCCCGATTCGAAGAGCATCTACTTCGCCACGCGCATTCCGTGGGACAAGAAGCAGCGCGATGCGTATCGCAAAACATGGAAAGACACGGTGCAGTACCGCGCGGGCGAGCGTGGCGATGTGATCTACAGCCTTGATCTCGCGGAAGCTCTCGAGAAGCACGCGGCCAGCGGCATGACCGAGACGCCGAAGGCACAGAAGGAGGCAGGTACGACGGCATCTGCTCGGCAGATTAGCAGCACGCCTTGGCGCGTGGAACAGATCGCCGTCGCCTCTGACGGACGCCGCCTCGCTTTCGTGACGACCTCGGTATCGGAGCGCCAGGAAAAGGTGGAGGAATTCGAAGTCTATTCTGTCGACCTGGGTGCGACCTCGGGAGAAGTGAAGCCCCAGCAACTGACTCACAATGAAGCGTTTGAGCAGGACCTCACCTGGTCGAACGATAACCGGCACGTCTTCTTCCGCGTGGGGCAAGGTTCGGTGGAAGGGAAGTACCGAGACTACCAGGAGCGCCTGTACTGGGTCGATGCCGATACCGGAGATGTGCAGCGTTGGGCCGGGGAGTTCGAAGGTTCAGTAGGCTCGCATGCTTTGCTGAGCGACGGGCGCATCGTCTCGGCCGCGCGCATCGGGACCGAAGTGCAGCTGTACGCGCAGGAAAATCCGAAAGCCGCTTTCCAGAAGAGCGCGGGATGGAAGGGCACGTACGCGCATGTATCAGCGGCGAAGAATTCGCCGCGCGTGGCGTACGTGTATTCGGCGCTCGACAAACCGATGGAGGTCTACATCGCAGATGGCGTCGACAAGCTGGAACAGGCCCATGCCATCACGGCCTTCAATAAAACTTTCACCGAGCGCGACCTGCCGCAGGGGAAACCGTTTCAGTGGAGCTCGGACGACGGAACGAAAGTAGAAGGCATGTTGATGTATCCGCCAGGAAAGTTCGAAGCGAAGAATCTGCCCATGCTGACGCTGATCCACGGCGGCCCTGCAGACGCCGACGGCAATCACTTCGAAGCCGACTGGTACCAGTGGGATCGCCTCGCGGCGACTAACGGATGGCTGGTCTTCGAACCGAATTATCGCGGCTCGGCCGGCTACGGCGATAAGTTTCTGATCGGCATCGTTCCGGAAATCGTTTCGCGCCCGGGTAAGGACATTCTTACGGGCGTTAACGCGCTCGTGAAAGCCGGAATCGCTGATCCAAATCGCCTGACCGTGGGCGGCTACAGCTACGGCGGCTACATGACCAACTGGCTGATCACGCAGACGGATCGCTTCAAGGCGGCAGTCACTGGAGCAGGCGCGGTCGAACACGCGGGCAACTGGGGTAATGACGATATGACCGTAGATGACGCCTACTTCCTCGGAGGCCGTCCGTGGGAAGCCGCCAAGCGTTATGTCGACGAAGGCGCTCTGTTCCAGATGCACAAGGTGCGCACGCCCACGCATCTGGTGGCTGGCGGCAGCGACATTCGCGTGGCCGTGTCAGAAGATTACTTGCTGGACCACGCCCTGCATTCGCTCGGGATTCCGAGCACCCTTTTAGTCTTTCCAGGAGAAGGTCACTCGCTCGCCAAAAATCCCTGGCATGGGAAGATCAAGGTGCGGGAAGAGTTGAAGTGGCTGCAGAAGTATGGCGGCGTGGGCGAAGCGGATCTCAATGCCGCGGAGTAAGTCCGAAGTTGTCGCGGTGAGCTGAGGAGTCTGCCCCGAGCGGGCTTGTATCAGGGCGCGCCTTCAGGCGCGCCGAAAGTGTGTAGTAATCTTTGCGCCTTCAGGCGCTGCGTGAGCAATGAGTTGCAGCTATTGTCCAGCTGACTGTGTACCCACCGAGGCCATCTTCACGCGACGCGTGGTGGTCGCGAAGTGCTCGATGCCCTTGTACAGGGCTTCGGCGATCTGTTCCCGGTAGGTTGCGCTGCGCAGTCGCTGTTCGTCGGCCGGGCTGCTGACAAAAGAAATCTCCGCCAGGATCGACGGCATCTCGGTGCCGGTCAGAACCACGAACGACGCTTCGCGCACGCCACGATTGCGAATCGCGGAATTTCCCGAGGCCAACGTTCCATGCAGCGCCTGTTGTACGGCGGCCGCAAGTTTCTTCGACTCATCCACTTTCTCTTTCAACGCCCGCCCGGAAAGCTTGGCCTGCGTGACGGCCGTGGCGGTGGCATTCTCGCGATATTCAATTTCGCGCGCTTCCGGCGGCGAGAAGAAACTCGAGTAATAAGTTTCGACGCCCCGCGCGGTGCTCAGGCTGCTGTAGTTGGCGTGCACCGAGATGAACAGGTCAGCCTGCGCGCGATTGGCGATTTCTGCGCGCTGCTCGAGCGCTACATAGTTATCGTCCTTGCGCGTATAGATCACTTCGCAGCCCAGTCGGTTCGTGAGCAGAATGCCCAGGCTCTGCGCCACGTCGAGCACGAGATTTTTCTCCAGCAAGCCTTCGCGGCCGACGGTGCCCAGGTCCCAGCCGCCATGTCCTGCGTCGATCACGACGCGAAGCTTTTGTGCGTGCGCGCGCAATTGGTCTTCGGGAACCGGAGGAGCGGCCTGGGTCGATGATGGAGGATTCACCTCTGGCTGAGTTTGCGCGGGAGCCACGCTCGGGCTCGTCTTCGGTTCCGGCTTCACGGCTTCCGGGCTGCGTACTTCAATGGTCAGGCGGTTCGGACTTTCCTGCAGAGCATCCCAGAAGTTCGACCCGGCCTTCGTTTCGAGCACGACGCGCGTGACGTTATCGGAAGGCTGCGCGACGCGAATGCGGCTGATCAGTCCGTCATTGACTTCGGTGATCTGGCCATTCATCCCCGGAGCGAGCGACGTGTTCAGCAGATCGAAGTAGACACGCTCCGGATTGGGAAGGTGATTCTTGCGATACTGCACGGGCGCTTTTAGATCGATGACCACCGTGCTCACGCCATCGGTGTTGAAATGGCGGACGCCAGTCACAATGGCGCGGCTGGACGCTGGCACTTTCTCCGTCGGCACAGGAACGGGAGGCGCCGGCAAGGCCGCCACGCTCGCGGCGGAATTGTCGCTGGGCGCCGCCTGATTTTCAGCACGAGCGCTCACCCTGGCGGCATCGGCGCTGACGGCGGGTGTGGTCCTGCGGAACTTAACCCACAATCCGCCCGCCAGAAGTAATCCGAAAAGAGCGATGCCTGCGATCACCGCTTTGAAACGCCCGCTCGTTCCCGTGTCCTGATAGAGGTCTGGGGAAATATCGTCCTTGGAAAATTCAAGCGGGACGTGCTCTGCTGGATGTGCGACCGAGGCGGGCGGCGGTGAAGTCAGCGGGATCTGCCGCAGGGTATCCAACTCCACCGAGCGCAACTCGGCAGCGGCCACTTTGGCGGCGCGCACGATCCGGTCTTCGTCTTCCGGCTTGAGCGCCGCAAGAATCAGTTCCGCGAGCAAGTTCAGACTGCGTACGTCGCTGTCGTCGAACGCGAAAGGCTCAGTGGAGAACGCTTCAAGAAGTCCGACGACACTCTCTTGCCCAAGCAGCGGTACGGCGACCATGGAGCGCGTGCCGAGTCTCCTGCAAGCTTCGATGTTTACTCGCCCATCTTTTTCCGCGTCATCGCAACGAACGATTCGCCCGGTTCGGAAGCAAGCACCTGAAAACCCCGCCTTCGCATCCAGCCGCACGCCCCGATCGGGCGCCATGGTTCCAGCCGATGCGCGGCAAACGATCTCATCGCCTTCGGCCAGCGCGATCGCGATGCCAGCCGCGCCGGTGATGGTCTGCGCGCGTTCGGCTACCAGTTGCAGAACTTCATCAAGAACAAACTGTTCGTATTTCCAGCCCTGATCGGCAAGTTGCGCGCTTGCGGAGTGCGCGCGCGAATCATCAGCGCGACGACGGCGAATCTGATCATGCAGAGTGGAGAACGCAAGCAAAGCCTGTAGCGCTTCCCTTTGGTCGGGTGGCGCACCAATCGGCGCAGCATCCGGCGCAACCATGGAACCAATGGTTAACGTCGGGTCCGTGTTGGACGGATTCGTCGCCATGGCATAGACCTGCGAAGAGAGCTTGCGCTCCCGCCAGCCAGTGTGTTCGAAGCACAACCCCTTGTCAATGAGACGGTTGTCCCATTACCAAAGAACGGTCGACTTAGGGTTTTGCCCGCATTACACAGGTTGTCACTGGTAAGTTACTGGGCTTTTCCGTGGGTTGCAACGTCCACAGATACACCAGAGTCACATCGGCTTTTCGCGGATTTCAGCGGAATCAAAACGTTCCAAAATGGAATGGTTAAGCTGCTTTAATTTCAATCAGTTAAACTCTTTTGCTTCAAGGGGGTTCTGGATGACCGACGATACAACTGACTCACGATCAGACCCGCCGGGCGACGCTGCCCAATACTCGATCAAGAGTGGGAGTGGGGTGCCAGTTCGCTCGAGCCAGTCCCCAGGCCGCAATAAGCAATTGCTGCTGTGGGGTGCGGTATTAGGGTTCGTATACGGCATGGTTCTCCGCTGGGGGGCGCAGTGGCACATGGCGGGCTGGACGCCGGTGATGTCGATTTCGTTCGTGCTGCTGGTGCCGTTTGCGGCCGGGTTCATCACGGTCTTTTTCGTCGAGCGTCGTCAGCCGCAGCCTAGATGGATATGGCTTCTGCTTCCCTGGGTGCCCGTGCTAGGCGGATCGCTGGGCGCGATGCTCGCCCTGTGGGAAGGCTTCATCTGCGTGATCATGTTCGCGCCGATCGGCATGATCTGCGGGAGTTTCGGCGGACTCATTGCAGGCCTGTTGGTGCGTCTTCCGAGAACCATGGCTACCAAGAATGTTTGCCTCGCCGTAGTCGTGCTTCTTCCGCTAATGACGAATCCCTGGCTTCATGATGTGCTCACCCGGCGCGATCTACGCACCGTCGAAAACGTGCGCGTCATTCACGCCTCGCCTGCAATCGTATGGAAGAACATTGAACGCGTGCCGAAGATTGCGCGCGCAGAATTACCTTTCTCGTGGGCTCATCAAATCGGCTTCCCCAGCCCGGTCGAAGCCACGCTCTCCTATCCGGGCATCGGTGGAGTCCGGCATGCCACTTTCGAAGGCGGCGTTCTGTTCATCGAAAACATCGACACGTGGGAGCCCGGGCATCGGCTCGCGTTTTCAATTCACGCACAAACCGATCAAATCCCACCCACTACTCTCGATGAACACGTGCGTATCGGCGGTCCGTTCTTCGATGTTCTGCGCGGGGAGTACGCGATCGAGCCGCTTCCCAATGGCGAGACCCGCCTGCACCTGTCGAGCCAGCATCGTGTTTCCACCGATTTCAACTGGTACGCACGATTCTGGACCGACGGAGTGATGTCCGATGTGCAGGAAACCATCCTTACGGTCATCCAAAGGCGTTGCGAAGGCCAGGCGCACGAAGGTACTTAGGCGGGCCTCAAACTGAATGACGCCCTCAACGGGAATCAAGGGTGCGCTATCCCACCATCGTGTGATTGCCCTGCGCCCGGAATCGGCATATCCTGAAAAGTAGTCCGAAGGTTTGTGGTGGAAAAAGAGCAGTCCCAAGACCCGAATCCGAAAAAACCCAAGCGTTCCCGTTGGTTATGGCCCATGGGCTTGTTGGCGACCGGTATGGCCGGCGCGGCCGTGGTTCTACGCGGCTGCTGGCACAGCAAAATGAGCTGGCCCGTCCGCTCCCAGGGAGTCGCCTACCAGGTCTGCACGGGCTGCGGCATTAAGCGGTTGTTCGATGAAGATGCCTTCACCGGCTACGGTCCGTACAGCTACGACGTTCAACGTTTACTTGCGTACGATCAGGCCAGGCGATTGAAAAATCAGCCTCAAGCGGCACCCGACGAGCACCGCACCGCCTCCTGAAAAAATTCCCTGGCGGGTCCGAACCATCCGCGCTACTGCAGGGTTCATAGTCTTCGAGGCTAAGATTCCCCCATGCAGTCTTTTTCCGGAATGGCTGCGTCGCCCGCCCTCGAGGCGCCAGCCGCCAATCAACGCCACCACTATCGCCACCCGATTCACTCGCTGGTCTACGTGACCCTCGATGAGGGAAACGGCGGCATCATTCGCAATCTCAGCCAGAGCGGGGCCGCTATCCAGGCGGTCGGTGCGTTGCGTCCTGGGGAGTCGGTGCGGATGCGTTTTGACCTGCTCAACCCGCGTACACGCTTCGACGTGCAGGCTGTGGTGAGCTGGGCGAATCCTTCTGGGCAGGCGGGCGTGCGCTTTGTCGATATTTCGCGCCAGGCTGCCCGCCAGTTGAATGACTGGGTCTTCGCAAACCTGATGCGGGGAGTGGCGCAGGCGGCGCCAGTTTTCCCCCGGCCCGGCGAAGTTGACGATCTGATTCTCTCGGCGCCGGCGCGTCCCGCAATTCGTGTAGGTCTCGCAGCACCACGCGCGACGACGTTGCCCGAAACTCACGCCATCTCATTGCCGTGGTGCCCGGTGCCCCTGACGTCTGCCACGCTGGCGAAAGTCATGGATTCGCTGATCCTAATTTCCGCAAGCTTGATGTTCTTCTGCACCTTCGTAGCTGTATCCCGGGAGATTCCAGCATGGCCACTGACCGTGCTGGTGGGAATCGGCGTATGCGGATTCTTCACGTCGCTTTATTTGTATCTGGGCGCGTGGCTGGGTTGCGGAACACCCGGCACGCAACTGGCTAGAGTTGCAGTACGGGAAGCGTACGGCCATCCTGGCGAAAAGCGGGCGCGCTTCCGCTGAAATGTTTTCAGGTTGAAATGGAGAGACGGGCGTCCCCGCCCGTCGGGTCTTGCAATTCTGCATCTTCGCCCGATTCCGTTTAATTAGTAGCTAGTTGGCGAAGTACTGCTGCGCGAGCCAGATTTGCAGGCTGCGCTGCAGGCGATCGGGCAGATCGAGGAAACGAATGCCGGCGTTCCCCTGCTGATCTGTCCACGCAATTTCGCCGCGCGCCTTTACCGTGTAGCGCGTTCCCGGAAGCTTGAAGGAAAGCTGCAACGGCTGGCGAACGTCGAGGTCGCGGTCCACGCGCACTCCGATCCCACCCTGACTCAGGTTCAACAATTCCGCCTGCATCTTCTTTTGCGGGCCGCACAGCAGAGATACGGGAACATCGATGGACTGGCGGTGATAGCGCAGTCGACCGTCGAGGATAAGGTTGCGCGCCGCGGAGAGTGTGCGCACGGCTTGCTCGACGGAAATCGGCTTTTCAAAACTGAATAGCGCGCCGGTGGAATCGATGGCGTGGCGCTGGCGCGGTCCGCTCATGACCACGAGCGGGGTGCGGACGGGAAAATGAGAATCTCGCTGCAGGTGGCGCAGGAACTGATCAGTGCCGCTCAGGTCGCAATCGACAATCAACGCATCGACTTTCGACTTGGCAAGCTTGGCTTGCGCCCGTTCAGGGTGCGACTCGACATCGCACGTGATCTGAAGTCCACCGAGGATACATTCCAGAACGCTGACTTCTTGAAAGTCCCGCGAAACCACCATCGATGAAAGTCCCATGCAAGTACTCTATGCGCCGAGGTAATGGCTCCCTAGATCACGAAGGTAATGGGAAGAAGGTGGGGATACTGACTTCGACAACTACCTGCGCTCCGAGCGGCGAACCTTCGATGTCGAGACTGTTTTGGCGACACACCAGTCATGAGACCCGCACTCTCCAACGCACCCGGGCAATTTGTTTTACGATCTTAAGCGACATTGAGATCGGATCGAGTCGACATTCCCTCCATCCGAATCTCGAGTACGAATGACTATGTCGCAGCGATTGCCATCTCTATTCATCGGCCACGGGAATCCCATGAACGCTCTGCTGACCAACCCGGTCACCGAGCGATGGGCTGCGCTGGGGAGAACGTTTCCCCGGCCTAAGGCCATTCTTGCAGTGTCGGCGCATTGGTACATTCAGGATGCCGCTGTGACCGTCAGCACGTCTCCGAAAACCATTCATGATTTTGGCGGCTTTCCTCCGGAATTGTTCCAGGTGCAGTATCCAGCTCCGGGCGATCCCGATCTTGCGGCTCGCGTACAGCATCTTCTGGCTCCGTTGCCCGTTCGGCGCAACGATCGCTGGGGACTCGACCACGGCACCTGGTCGGTTCTCTGCCACGTCTATCCGCAAGCGGACATTCCGGTGGTGCAACTCAGTATCGACGAGACCCAGCCCCCTGCGTTCCATCACGAAATCGGACAACGCCTTGCCCCGCTTCGCGAAGAAGGCATCCTGATCCTGGGCAGCGGAAACATCGTGCACAACCTGCACGCCTACGCCTGGGGACGTCACGTGCAGGAGCCCTACGACTGGGCGGTCCGCTTCGAGCAGCGGGCCCGTGAACTGATGCTCGCCGAAGACTACGCCCCGCTCTTGCACTACGAGACGAAACTGGGCAGGGAGGCGGAACTGGCCATTCCCACCCCCGACCACTACCTGCCCTTACTGTATGTGCTAGGCACGCGCGCAGCGTCCGAGGCGCTGACGTTTCCGGTAGAAGGAGTGGATGGCGGCTCCGTGTCGATGTTGGCGGTGCAGGTCGGATAGCCCCTCAAATGTAGCCGGTTTGTTCCTTCAGATTCGCAGCGCCAAGAAAACGAACAGACGGCGGAAACGACATTGATCGGGCCAGCAGAATCGAAATGGTGACAGGTCAATTGAATGGTCGTCCAATAAACGATGCGACATGAGGCGTTTCTTTTTGTTGTTTTCGGCGCGAGCTTGTGTTTCCAACAGGCCAACTTTCTGCCGCCCGCGGTTAGAGAGAAAAAGATTGATTTGCTTTCGCCAGATGGGCCTTTTGGGATCGGCACACGAACTTACCACTGGGTGGATCGGTCGAGGCACGAAAAGGCATCAAAGGATCCCGCGGAGTTCCGACAAGTTGTCGTACAGGTCTGGTATCCAGCCAAGTCAGGGAAAGAGCCAACCGCCCCATACGTGCCGGAACTGAACGCGTACCGGCCCGTGTGGGAAAAATCGGAAGTTGACTTGGCTATCCGTACCCGAACGCTCTCCCATATCAATGCCAGACCTGTCTCGGGTGTGCCGTTTCCGGTAGTTTTGCTTTCACACGGTTGGAACGGTACCCGGTCTGAGTACACCTCCCTCGCTGAGGACCTGGCGAGCCATGGTTATGCGGTATTCGGCGTAGATCATCCATACATGGGGCGGATTGTGTTAGCCAACGGTAAAGTCACGGAGGCTACAGAAGACCAGTTTCAAGACGCGGCCGAAATCATGGAGTACTACGGGCGAGATCTGCAATTTGTGATCGATCAGATTGCCAAATTGAACGCTGCTGATGGCGACAAGGTGCTTGGCCGCAGTCTCGATCTATCGCGCATCGCTGCAATCGGGCACTCGTCTGGTTTTTCTGCCTCTAGTACAGCATGCCGTCACGATCACCGTATTCAAGCGTGTATTAACGTAGATGCACCAGGCTTCAAAACAGAGCTTCTTGCCGGACTCCATCAGCCCTTGTTATGGATTCGACTCGAACGTGCCGGGCCGGTGCCCAGGGAATTCTTGCAAACAACGACCGCGGCGGTTTATGAGTTGCAGATTAAGGACGCCAGTCATGGTAGTGTTGAAGATTGGGATTATCTGCGGGCAGCATCCCCGCGCGAGCGAGAAGCGGCAGCGCGGAGATTGATTCTCATTCGACGCTACGTCGAAGCTTTCTTGGAGAAGTCACTCCAAGATCATGACTCGGACCTGTTGAGTAACTCCGAAACGAAGGCGATAAAACTGGAACGCTACCCAGCCCGATAGCAGTTCCCCAAGGATCACCCACCGACTAAGGCAGAAAGATAGGCCTTCATCGATTTGAAGCTGCGGTGCCCGACCGGCGCCGCCAGACGAACACTGCCAGGGCGATCAGAGCGACAGCAATAGGCACGATCCAAAGAAGCGCATCGAATCCCCGAAAAGCAGGGACTACCAAAATTGCGGCGCCATATTTCGTCCCCAGGTCGCCAAGAATGCGGTCGTCATTTTTCCCTTGCTGTATTGCTGAGGCGATCTCACGCTTCAAAGGTTCCCTGGCGTTGCATTCCGTATGTGAACACTCCGCCAAAACCTCCCGACAGCCGCAGTTGCAAAACACTCGTTTTGTGAGTGACTGCTCTCGGACTGAATCCCCATCGAGGGCCAGAGCGATCGATGCCAGTACCACCACGATCAGAAAGCTGCGGCGAAAGAGTACTGCACAACGCGAGGCGAGCACGCGGTCCGGGGAACGACTGCCTCCGGCGGCCCCTTGGTGCAGGATCGCTTCATTTTGGGCTGGCTGCATCTTCGAATGCTGTCCTATTAAGAATGCTTAGGGCAGCAGGGTAACACCGACAGGCCCACAGCGAGTGGAATGCCGATGTTACCTCAGCCCACTCCCATGGATCGCGCATCGCAGCATCCACCGAAATAAGGCCCTAGCGCCGCGAATCCGGCGGCACCAGGCCGTTGGCGCGGTAGTACACCACGAGTTGGCCATAGTGTTCGCCGCTGTGCTCGATGGCGAACGTCCAGATGCTGGAATTGTGGGCCATCCGGTTCCCAAAGAATTTCGTTGTCTTGTCCAGTCCCGTGTCGCCCTGCTGTTGAATCAGTTGCGCTCCGTCGGTGACGGCCTCCTGGACGAACTTCACCACGTCGGCCTTGGTCTTGAAAGCGTCGCGCGTAGGATTGTCGCCGTCGCCAAAGTCGGGCCCGATGTTTGATCCGGAAATCCTGCGGATCAGAACGAAATCCAGGGCGGCAGCGTGGAGAAGATTCAGAGCGAAGGTGCGCTGGTCTTTCTGCACTTTGAAGTCGTATTTGTCTTCAGGAAAATCCTTCGCCATCGCGACGAGTTTGTTGCCAATGTTGTTCCATTGATCCAACATCTCATCGGAGCGAGAGCGCGCCGGACTCGGAGCGGCGCTCTGCGTTTGAGTCTGACCGCACAGACTCGCGGCGGCAAGAACCATGAATGTCATGAGCAGTGGCAAGGTGCGTTTCATGGGAGATTTCTCCTTCCGGTGCGTCTGAATTCGTGACAGAGGGGACCAGCGTTTAGACGTTACGCTGCCGCAGGGGTCAACCTGCTGATCGGAGGGAAATCGCCGAACTGGTTGGATGGAGGACGAAAACGTCTCTCTACTCCGACCTTAACGCCTGCGCCGGCTCAATCGATGCCGCATGCTTGGCTGGGACGATTCCGGCAATGCAGGCAGCCGTGATCAAAATGGCAACGGCGGCTAAAACGAGGAGCGGGTTCACGCTCGTGATTTCGTAGAGCTGCGTCTTGACGAAGCGAACGCCCAATACGGCCGCGGGGAGCCCAATGGCTAGCCCTATCGCGATTTGAATGACTGCCCCCCGCATCACCATGGCAACTACACTCGCGCGTTCCGCTCCCACCGCCATGCGGATGCCTATTTCCGGAGTCCGCCGCGCCACCGTGTAGGCAGTCACGCCGTAGAGGCCGATCATCGCCAGCAACAGCGCCAATGCGCCGAACAGCGTCGTCAAACGCGCGATCAAGCGCTCGCCGTGAAAGCGGTCGGCGATCTGCTCGGTAAAGGTCTGAAACTTCACCACCGTCAGATTGGGATTGATCGCGGAGAGCGTGCTTCGACTGAGCCGTTGCAGATCGTTCATGGGACGTTCGGACTCGAGCACGATCGCGCCTGCATAGAGTGATAAGTCGTCCGCAATGGGATCTTTGTCACTGGCAGGCCGCTGCATCGCCGGAATGAAATACATGCTGTGATTTTTCCAGTAGACGCTGGTGTAAGCCGTGTCCTCGACCACGCCGACAACTTCGTAGTCTCCAGGGGAAGCTGTGTCGGGCGAGCCGAAATGCTGGCCGATTGGATTCCTCCCGTCTTTGAAGAATTCCTTCACGAACGATTGGTTCACGACTGCGATGGTACGGCTGGCAGGAGTGTCTTGCGGCTGGATGCCGCGGCCCATCAGCACATGCGTGCCCACGGAATCGAAGTATTCCGGATTTCCTCGCACCCAGGATGCGCCCTTTTCCAGAGACGGCTGACCGAGCACCTGAACGCCAGTACTCCAATTGTTGTCTTCCATGGGAGTATAGGTGGCGATGCCGACATGCTTGATACCCGGCAAGGCGTGGAACTGCTGCTCGATTGTGCGGTAGAGCGCTTCGAGTTGCGTTTGCGAGTATCCGGCTGCCTGCGGGTTGAAGTGCACGATGTACCGGTTCGTTGCATTGAGTTTCAGGTCGGTGCTCTGCAACTTATTCAGGCTTTGCGAAAACAGCCCTGCGCCCACGAGCAGCACCAGGGATAGTGCCGCCTGCAGCACTACTAGCGAGCGCTGCAGTCGCGATGCTCCACTGGCCGTCATCCGGGCTCCACCCCTCAGGGCGTCCACGGGCTGCGTGTTGGTCGCGATCCATGCCGGAGCAACCCCAAACAGAACGCCTGTAACGAGCGACAGACCGCAAGCGAAGCCTATGACCGCCAGCGAAGGACTCGCATGGATGGGGACATTCTGTTCCCCGGGAAACACGAGACTCAGGAGCATGTGCGCGCCGACGTAGCCCACCGCCAATCCGGCGAAACCGCCAAGCACCGACAGAACGACGCTCTCGGTCAACAACTGCCGGACGATTCTTCCGCGCATGGCTCCCAACGCGGTACGCACCGACAACTCCGTACGCCTCGCCATCCCGCGCACCAGCAGCAGGTTGGCGATATTCGCGCACGCAATCAGCAGAACAATACCGGCGACCCACATCAACAGGTGAAGCTTCGAAGCATACTCCTCCTGCATGTGCTGGATGCCCGCGCCCCCCGGTGTCAGAACCACATGGACCTTCGGCAGCAGCGATTTGCCCGGTTCTTCCACATAGTCCTTGATCGTAGAAAATTCTTGCCGCACCAGGGCACTGACTTTCTGTTGCAGCGGATCGAGAGCCACATCTGGTTTGATCCGTCCAACTAAGTAGAGCCAGCTGGCCCTGGGGTCGTGTACATACGAGGCATTGGCCAGCGCGGGGCTCGATTCGATGGGCAGATAGAAATCAGGAGGAGTGCTCATCAGGCGGTCGCCGAAGAAGCCTTCCGGAGCAATGCCAACGACCGTCACCGGTCGCGTGTTCACCCAGAAGGTGCTGCCAATGACGGAAGGATCACCGGAATAATCGCGTTGCCAGGCCTGATAGCTCATCACCGCCGCGACCGGCGCACCCTTGACGTCGTCCGCATCCACCAGCAGACGACCCGCGTGCGGGCGCAGGCCGAAAGTCTGGAAGTAATTGCCGGAGACGAACTCTCCCATGACCGAACGCGCATCGGCCTGCGTGCCATCGCGCCGCACGGTGACGGGGCGAAAGCCGAATCCCGCTTGCATGGCCGCCAGGCTTTCGAACTCCGGCACGTTCCTCTTCAGGAGTTCGTAGGTTTCAGTTGGAAAGAGTGAATAGTTGCCGTCATCCTGGGTGCCAGAGTTCACGCAGCAATCGTCCTGGTTCCCGAGGCGTACCAAAGTTTTGGGATCGCCGACCGGAAGATTCTGCAGCAGCACCGAATTCACCAGCGTGAAGATCGCAGCATTGGCGCCGATGCCCAGCGCCAGCGTAAGCAATGCTGTGGTGGTAAAGCCCGGAGCCTGGCGCAGCTTTCGCAGGGCGTAGCGCACATCCTGGAGGATTGTCATGTCGGCACCCTCAGTTTGGACTCACCGATGGATTCTAAGTGAGCAACTCGGTTCGGAAGCACGCCTGCGCCCAAAACCGGAAGCGCAGGGATATTGACGAATCTGACGTTTACCAAGGCGGGCAGGGTGTGAAGTGTCCAGCGCCGACCAGGGCTGTTCGAAACCGGACACCGCCCTCCGGTGAGCGTGGAGCAAGTCAGGAAACGCTTGGGTCGGGGGCTTGATTGATCTGGGCCAAGGCACGCAGCCTGACCCGGTGCCCATAACTGAACGCCCAGATCATGGTGCCGATGGTCAGCGTGCCGATCAGGATGGGAGAGATAATCAGGACCACTGCCGCGGATACATGGTAGATCAAAATGATCCGAAGGATCAGTTCGCCCTCAAAGACACATCCCCACACGATGGTAATCAGGCGATGCGAAAAACGCACCTCAGGCAATTGCCAGGCGGCGTTGAAACGGGCCTGTCGCTGCGGATCGGTTCCCGCCATGAAATGTCGTCCGAAATAGAACATCATTGGACGCGGCAGCAACAGCGAGACAAAGCAGGCAAAGCCAAACGCGCCGGTAAACAAAGATTCGCGGACCAGCAGCAGACGTGGGCTTCCGCCGAAGAGCAAAGCAACACCATCAATGGCGATCCCCAGCAGAACCACGATTGAAATCGGATCTACCTGGCCTCGGCGTGCCAGATCGAAGATGCTCTTTCCGAGCGGGAAAGTGGTGGCAATCACCAGGGCGGTGAACTCAGAGGCAGAGAGGTAGCGCTTCGAGAGCTTATAAAGAACTACTGGGATGATTGCGTTAAGAACAATACCCCAAACGATGCCGCCCAGTGCCGGCCGCGACGTTTGCGCTTGGGCATTTTGCATGATAGATCCAACTCTCGTTTGTCGCGAACCAGCCGTATGGCTCTTGATTATACGGCGGCTGAAGCCGGTCAGTTCTTGGGGCTTGGCGGCACGCCTGAAGGCGAGCCTTGATACGAAGCACACGTTTGTAGGATTTACTTTCGTGCTGGTTGTTCGGAGCAGAAATCACGCAAGTGGAGCTGCGCTACGCGCCTGCACCTTTCCCTTGTCCACGATACCAATCCACCGTACGCTTCAGCCCCTCTTCGAAATTCACGGTGGGCTTGTAGCCGAAGGCTTTCTCAGCGCGGCTGACGTCGGCGAGCGAGTGCTTGATGTCGCCTTCGCGCTCAGGGCCGTGCTTAACCTCACCGGAGTATCCGGTCAGCTTTTTCAGAGCCTGGAAAGTTTCGTTCAGGTCGACGCGCGTTCCTGTGGCTACGTTGAACACCCGTCCCGCAACTTGATCCGCCGGGGCATGGGCCGCCAGCAGGTTCGCGCTCACGGCGTTGTCGATGTAGGTGAAGTCGCGGCTTTGGCCCCCGTCGCCGAAGATCGTGGGCTGCTGGCGGCTGAGCATCTGCGTGATGAATTTTGCCAGCACGCCTGAGTAGGGCGAGGTCGGATCCTGCCGCGGTCCAAAAATATTGAAGTAGCGCAAACAGACCGTCTCCAGACCGTAGCAGCGATAAAACGAAATCATGTAGTGCTCGCTGGCCAGCTTTGCGACGGCATAAGGCGAGATCGGACTGGGCGTCATGTCTTCATGCTTGGGAAGCGTCGGCGATTCGCCATAGGCGGAGGAAGAAGCGGCGTACATCACGCGCCGCACTTTCGCGTCGCGCGCACCCACCAGCAGGTTCACGGTGCCATCGACGTTGGCGCGGTTGCTGCCGATCGGGTCGAGCACCGATTTCGGCACCGACGGGATTGCGGCCTGATGAAACACGAAGTTCACGCCCACGCACGCTTTCCTCATAGCTTCTGCGTCGAGCAGGTCAGCCTCCCGAAAATCAATGCGCTTTGCGATCTCAGCGATGTTTTCCCGCTTGCCAGTAGCGAAGTTGTCGATGCCGCGGACCTGCTCCCCTTTCTCGAGAAGAGCGCGAGCGATGGATGAGCCGATGAATCCGGCAACGCCGGTAATCAGATGAAGAGCCATAGGATTTCCATAATAACGAATGAAAACAGATTGCGGGTTAGGCGGGAAGCACTTCAGTAATCGGGGATTCCCATCAGGTTCACGGAAAGCACGCTGCCGCTGTGGGCAGATTTAAACCCGAGAGCCCAAAGCCCAAAGCCAGCCCTCAAACCCCCTGGCTCTTGCGCAGCAGGCGGATGAATTCGTCTTTCGATAGGAGCGTGTGACCGTCAAAGAAATCGGCCAGCGCCTGCAGGGCCGCGGCCGGGTTCAGAATGATCGGCATGGAGGCTGGATGGACACCCGTTTCAGGTTCCGCCACCACCGACCTCTTCAGCGCCGCGGGGAGGATCGACTCAATCATCGCCTGGATCTGCATTCGATTTTCGGTCGTCAGATCACGGAAGGCGACGCCCATCCCCAGAAACGGATAGCTCACGCGCACCTCGCCCTTCGCTTGGGCGCGCACGCCGTTCAGTTCCAATTCCAGATCGATGATCGCGCCCGCCGGGAAGGTCGCCTTCAATTCGACGTAGCAGCCGCTGCAGCTGAGATCGGTGAAGGTGCCCCAGGTGCGTACATTCGTGCCTTCGACGCGAAACGTAGCGCTGCCTTCACACTTGTAGCGCGGATTTCTGCGGCGCTCCTGCGGGTCGGAATCCGCAGGAGCCGGTGCCGGCGCGGGCTCAACGTAGGTCTGGGGTTGTTGCTCCTGATCCCGTTTCAACCGGCGAAGATAGTCTGCCCCGCTGTTCTCCATACTCATGCCGATTCGTGCAAGCAGCCAGCGCACCGTCCCCGCGGGACTACGGCGAATTACGTCGGGCGGACTCCGGCGCACAACCTGCTCCTACGTTATCGGTAAGACGCGCGGAACCCGCCGTCACCAAAGTCAGTTTGTTTCGGGGATGGAGAATGTTTGGTTCAGAACTGGGAAGCGTTCCGCAAACGGGAAGATTGCAACTCGTCCGAAGCCTTGCGAATCTCCTGCCACACTTGTTCCTTGCCCGCTCCCGTCTTCGCCGAAAACGGAACAATGCGCGCCTCCGGATGGCGCTCGCCCAGCGTGCGCAGGGCGGTTTGCAGTTGGTTGGCCGATATCCGGTCGCTCTTGGTTGCCACAATGATGAAGGGCCGCTCGGTCGCTGCCAGGAAGTCAATGAGTTGCTGATCGCTTTCCTGCGGAGCGATGTTCGAATCGACGAGCACAATGCAGAGTGCGAGCACCGGGCGCTCACGCAGGTAGGGATCAATGAAGCTCGGCCACTGGCCCGAGATCTCGCGCGAGATCTTGGCGTAGCCGTATCCGGGCAGGTCGGCGAAGATCAGTTCCGGCCGCGGCTTGCCTGCGATCCGCAGTTCGAAGAAGTTGATGGCACGCGTACGCCCCGGAGTGGAACTGGTGCGAGCCATTTTTGTTCCTACCAGAGTATTGATCACGCTCGATTTGCCGACGTTAGAGCGCCCCAGGAATGCGATCTCGGGCAATGTGGGAGCGGGGAAGTGCCCGACATCGGTGGCGGAGAGCAGAAATCTGGAAAGGACACGCACACTTTAGTTTCAGGGTTCTGACTGGAAGTTGCAAGTGAAGGGAGGCCGGCGTTGGGATATAAACGGCGAGGAGGTTGCCAGATATGCGTTACATTGCGATTTTCGTGGTCCTCTGCTGCTCTGTGTCGAGTGGTCAAGTCTTTCACGAAAAGGCCACTGTCGAAGTCAATGGCGATGCCGAAGTCAAGGTGGTTCCCGACCGGGTGTCGATTCAATTTGGCGTCGAGACGCGCAATGCCAGCCTGGATACCGCCACGTCTGGCACGGACGCGGTTGTGAAGAAGATGATCGCTGCGTTTCGTGCGCTCGGGGTCGACGAATCGGACATACAAACGGACTTCATCCGCGTCGAAATTGTTTATGCGGACCAGGGAAGATCGACCACGATCGATCACTACACGGCCATGAAAGGGGTTCAGGTTACATTGAAAGAAGTCGCGCGCTTCGATCAACTCCTGCAGACCGGACTCAAATCAGGCGCGAACAAAATCGAGTCGGTGGACTTCAGCACCTCAGAACTCCGAAAGTACCGTGACCAGGCGCGAGCCATGGCCGTGAAAGCCGCCATCGAGAAGGCGCACGACGTTGCCAAGGCGGGGGATTTTCGCATTGCCGAGAAACCGCTTACCGTCAACGCTTCCAACTCCAGCGTGTACTGGCCAGTGTATGGACGCTACAACTACGGTTACATGGCGCAGAATGCGGTGCAGAACGTTGGCGGCGGGGGCGGCGGGGGCGACACCGGCGACAGCGTGGCACTTGGCAAAATCAGCGTAAGTGCGTCGGTAACAATGGTGTTTGAGATTCAGTGCCCGCTGTGTGACACCAGAGAGGGGCAGGTGGCCTATCAGAAATCCTCCGTGCCTCAGTGACTCCGTGGTGGGTTCGCTCTAGAAGCGAACTCAGCGATCCAGCCCGAGCGGGTGCTTGTCGTTCTGCACATCCGACTCCTTCAGGGGCCTGCGCTTGTGCCAAACACGGAGGATCGCAGCGATCCCAAAGCCCAGGAAGACACTGATAACTAACAGAACGGCGACTGCGGCGATGCCCTCTACCAGCTTGTCGGAAACCATGGCAACGCTCTCTGTATATATTGTAGCTCCGTGGATGGTAACCAGAATTCCACAATGCTCCAAAACAAACGGCCCGCCGAAGCGAGCCGTACTGTTTTAGCCTCTTCTGTGACCTGTGACCTGCTTACTGGTGCGTAGCCGGGCTCTCTCCCGCGGTCGGCGCAATGGACGTAATGGTCTGTGGCGTTTCCTCGAGGATCTGCGGCAGAGGGCCTTCCAGCGCTACCTTCAGCACCTGGTCCATGGTGTCGACAAAGTGCATCTTCATTTCCTTGCGTAGGTTCTCAGGGACTTCCGCCAGGTCCTTCTCGTTATCCTTGGGGAGAATCACTTCGAACAGTCCAGCGCGGTGCGCGGCGAGCAACTTCTCTTTCAGTCCGCCGATCGGCAGCACCTTGCCGCGCAGCGTAATTTCGCCCGTCATGGCCAGATCGCGCCGCACAGGAATCTTGCTGAGCGCGCTGGCGATGGCCGTCGCGATGGTGATGCCGGCCGACGGGCCATCTTTCGGGATGGCGCCTTCGGGCACGTGCACGTGGATGTCGAGATTGCGATAAAAGTCGCGCGGCATGCCGAGGCCGGCGGCACGCGAGCGCACATATGACATGGCCGCCTGCGCCGACTCCTGCATCACGTCGCCCAGTTTGCCGGTCAGCGTGAGCTTGCCCTTGCCGTCGACGACCGTGACTTCAGTGGAGAGGATCGAGCCGCCGACTTCCGTCCAGGCCAAGCCTGTGACCAGGCCGACTTCACTCTTCTCGTTGGCCAGCGTGTCGCGGAACTTGATCACGCCCAGGAAGTCGCCGATGTTTTCGCCGGTGACGACGATCTTGTACTCGGGGCCTTCCTTCACCACCTTGCGCGCGATCTTGCGGCAGACGTTGCCGATTTCGCGTTCCAGGTTGCGCACGCCGGCTTCCCGCGTGTACGAGCGGATGATCGCGGTAATCGCGTCGTCGGTGAACTTGATGTTCTTGTCGGTCAGCCCGGCCTGCGCCAGTTGTTTGATCACCAGGAACTGCTTGGCAATCTCGACCTTCTCGGGCTCCGTGTACCCGTGCAGTCGCAGCACTTCCATGCGGTCCTGCAGGGCGGGCGGGATGGTGTGCATCACGTTCGCCGTGGCAACGAAGAACACCTGCGAGAGGTCGTATTCCACGTCGAGGTAGTGGTCGACGAACATGAAATTCTGCTCGGGATCGAGCACTTCGAGCAGCGCCGCCGACGGGTCGCCGCGGAAGTCCATCGACATCTTGTCGACTTCATCGAGCATGAAGACCGGGTTCTTGGTGCCGGCCTTTTTCATCATCTGGATAATCTGCCCAGGCAGCGCGCCGATGTAGGTGCGGCGGTGGCCACGGATTTCCGCTTCATCGCGCACGCCGCCCAGCGACATGCGAACAAACTTCCGGCCGGTAGCCTTCGCAATCGACATGCCAAGCGATGTCTTGCCGACGCCCGGAGGCCCGACGAAGCAGAGGATCGAGCCTTTGGGATTTTTTACCAGCTGGCGAACCGCGAGGAATTCAAGGATGCGCTCCTTGATTTTCTCGAGCCCATAGTGATCTTCGTTCAGAACTTTCTCGGCCCGCCCGATGTTGCGGATTTCTTTCGAGCGCTTCTTCCACGGCACGGCCAGCAGCCAGTCGAGATAGTTGCGCGAAACGGTCGACTCGGCGGACATGGGCGGCATGGCTTCCAGTTTTTTCAGTTCCTGGATGGCCTTGTCCTTGACTTCCTTCGGCATGCCAGCGGCTTCGATCTTTTTCTTCAGCTCGTCGAATTCGCTCTTCTCGCCGCGGCCCAATTCCTTCTGAATGGCCTTGATCTTCTCGTTGAGGTAATACTCTTTCTGGGCCCGCTCCATCTGCCGCTTCACGCGCGACTGGATGGTGCGGTCCATGTTCAGCTTCTCGATTTCGATGTCGAGCACGTCGGCAATGCGCGTCAGGCGCTCGGCCGGATCGAAAATCTCGAGTAATTCCTGCTTCTCTTCGATGGAAAGCTGCAGGTTGGCCGCGATGGTGTCGGTCAGCTTCGCCGGATCTTCCATGCGGACGGCGGCGATCATGGTCTCGTAGTTCAGAGACTGGCACAACTTCACGTACTGCTCGAACAGCCCCGTAACCCGCTGCATCCCAGCTTCGATCTGGGGAGTGGTTTCGGTGGCATATCGTGCCACGCGCACCGAGGCCTGCATGAAGCCGTCGGTATCGGTGACCTGCAGGATCTTGCCCCGCTCAATGCCTTCGACCAGCACCTTGATATTCCCGTCAGGCAGCTTCAGGCTCTGCACGATGTTGACAACCGTGCCGACCTGGTAGATCTCATTCGCCTTGGGTTCGTCGATGGAGGCGTCATGCTGCGTGGCCAGAAAGATCTTCTTATCGGCCGCCAGCGCCTCTTCGAGCGCGTGCACGCTCGACTCCCGGCCCACCACGAAAGGGGTCATCATGTAAGGGAAGATCACGACGTCCCGGATGGGCATCATCGGGAGTTTTTTGGTTTCGAATTTTTCCTTGGATTGGGTCACTCGGTCTCCACACTAATTTGTAGCGCCGGCGTCTCGCCGGCAAGTCCGGTGGGCGTCCCGCCCACCGCCTATCCAGCTTTGTCCATCATCGCGAGCGAGACATCGCGCTTTTCCACCATCTCGCGCGTGACTTCAAATTCCTTGACCTTCTTCTGGCTCGGCAAGTGATACATCAGGTCGAGCATCAGTTCTTCCAGAATCATGCGCAGGCCGCGGGCGCCCACCTTGCGGGCCATGGCCTGTTTGGCGATTGCGCGAGTGGCCTCTTCGCTGAACTTCAAGCGCACATTCTCAAATTCAAACAGGCGCTGGTATTGCTTGATAATCGCGTTCTTCGGGCGCGTCAGGATTTCGATCAGCGCGTACTCGTCGAGATCTTCAAGCAATCCGACCACGGGCAGGCGGCCGACAAATTCTGGAATCAATCCGAACTTGATAAGGTCCTCCGGCTGGCAGTCGGACATCAGTTGGAACTTGCTCTTGCCGCTTTCGGCGCTTTCCGTTTCCTGAGTCTCCTCGGGACCGGTCTTGAAGCCGAGCGCTTTCTTGCCCATGCGGCGCGAAATGATCTTGTCGAGGCCGACGAACGCCCCTCCGCAAATGAACAAGATGTTCGTCGTGTCGACCGGAGTGAATTCCTGGTGCGGATGTTTGCGACCGCCCTGCGGCGGAACGTTGGCAATCGTGCCTTCCAGAATCTTCAGCAGCGCCTGCTGCACGCCTTCGCCAGAAACGTCGCGCGTGATCGACGGGTTCTCATCTTTCCGGCCGATCTTGTCCACTTCGTCGATGTAGATGATGCCGGTCTGGGCACGGCCTACATCACCTTCGGCTGCCTGCAAGAGCTTGAGGATGATGTTCTCGACGTCTTCGCCCACATAACCCGCTTCGGTCAGGGTCGTGGCATCCACGATCGCGAACGGCACATCGAGCATGCGCGCGAGAGTCTGCGCCAAGAGCGTCTTGCCCGTGCCGGTTGGTCCGATCAGCAGAATGTTCGATTTGGTCAGCTCGACGCCGTCGCCCGTCTTCTGGCGGTTCATGAAGATGCGCTTGTAGTGGTTGTACACCGCCACTGCCAGCTTCTTCTTGGTCTGTTCCTGACCGATGACGTACTCGTCAAGGAAGGTCTTTACTTCTTGCGGCTTGGGAAGTTGGTTGGGAGTCGAGGACTCCGGGGTTGTGGTGCGGTCATCTTCGAGGATGGAATTGCAGACCGCTACACACTCGTCACAAATGTACGCCCTGGGATAGTCACTGGGGGACGAAATCAGTTTCGCGACTGCGTCCTGCGATTTGTGACAGAACGAACAGCGCAAGATTTCGTCTGTGCCCGACCGGTTTTTCACTCGGCTCTACTCCTTATTTCTCATCCCGACCGGCCTGCCCTGGAACCTCGTTCGCCCAGTCGGCACGCCCAGCCGCTTCTCGCCGAGACCTCCAGTAGAGCTTGACCGGCGAACGCCGATCATAACTCTACTTCGTCTTGTAGATGATATCGTCGATGATTCCGTATTCCTTGGCCTGCTGCGCGTTCATGATGAAATCGCGCTCTACATCCTTTTCTACCTTGTCCAGCTTCTGGCCGCTATGTTTCGAAAGTAACTGGTTCGTAATTTCACGCATCCGCAGGATCTCCCGGGCATGAATGTCGATATCGGTGGCCTGGCCTGACAACCCGCCCATGGAGGGCTGATGAATCAGGATGCGCGAATTGGGTAAAGCCAGTCGTTTCTTCGCTTCCCCGGCCGCCAGCAGCAAGGCTGCCATCGACGCTGCCTGTCCGATGCAAATGGTGGTGACATCGTTTTTCACATATTGCATCGTGTCGTAAATGGCCATTCCGGCTGTGATCGATCCGCCCGGAGAGTTGATGTAAAGCTGGATATCTTTCTCCGGATCTTCCTGAGCCAGAAACAACATCTGGGCAATTACGAGGTTGGCGATGTTGTCGTCGATCGGCGTCCCGATGAAAATGATGTTATCCCGCAGCAGGCGCGAGTAAATGTCGTAGGCGCGCTCGCCGCGTCCGGTCTGCTCGATCACCATCGGCACCAGCATCATCTTTGGATCGTTCAAGTTCACCTGCCACACTCCTGCCTCACCGACCAAGTTCATTTGCGAGGGAGGATCGAAAGTGGTCCGTTTTTTATGCGGACTGGTGATACAAAAAGTCGAGGGTCTTCTCGTTGCGGATTCTGTTTCTAATCCTATCGAGCGCCCCATCGCGTGTCAAACGTGCGCGCACCGCTTCCGACGTCTGTTTTGTCTGGGTTGCGAGCGCTTCGATCTCACGATCGATTTCCTCGTCGCCGACCTCGATTTTCTCCAGATCCGCGACCCGGTCGAGCAGCAGCGAAGCCTTAACCTCCTGCACCGCCTGGTCGCGCTGCCCGGCGCGCAAGCGGTTCAAATCCATCTTCTTCATGTCCTCGGCGCGCATTCCTTGTGAGGCCAGCGCGCGCAACCCGCGCTCCAGCCGAAGATCGATCTGCCGGTCCACCATTGCTTCCGGTACTTCAAAATCGTTCCGCTTCACCAATTCGGCCACCAACTTGTCCTTGGCCTCGTGCTCGGCGGTGTGCTTTTTCTCCGCTTCCATATTTTCGCGGACGCGTTTCCGCACGTCGTCGATCCCGGTGAATTCTCCTAGCTCTTTAGCGAACGCATCATTCAATTCCGGAAGAGTCTTCTTCTTCAGCGACAACACTTTCACGTTGTAATCGAAAGTTTTGCCTGCAAGGCGCTTGTCTTCGGTGTCGTCTGGATACTTCACTTCGAAAGTCTTTTCTTCGCCTGCCGAGGCTCCGCGCAGGTGCTCGTTGAATTCGGGCATCGTGTTCTTGCCACCGATTTCCACCAGCACATCATCCATATGGACCGGCTGCCCTTCGCCTTCCCGGGGCTTGCCGTCGAGCGCTACCTGGGCGAAATCGCCATCGGCCGCCGGCCGGCCTTCAATCGCGTCGAAGGTCGCGTGCTGCTCCTGCACGTGATTCAACGCCTGCTCGACTTCCTCGTCGGTGACCTGAATCACAGGCTTGTCGGTGCGCAATTCCCGATAGCCCGAAACCTCAATTTCCGGCAGCACTTCGAAGCTCGCCTTAAAGCGCAAAGGCTCTCCGTCGTGGATGTGCAGGTCAGTTACGCGCGGCGCCGAAACCGGTACAAGGCCTTGTTTTTCGGCTTCCTGCCGGATGTAGCGCGGCACCAGCGCCTCAACTACTTCGGTCTTGATGTCTTCCGAAAACCGCTGGCGAATGATCGACGCTGGAGCATGTCCCTTGCGGAATCCCGGCAACCGCGCCAGCTTCTGATATTTCTGGATCAGCGCATCGGTCTCGCGCTGGACTTCGGCGGCGGGAACCTCGATTGAGATTTCCCGCTTGGTGCTTTCTTTTGTTTCTGTGGCGCTCACGATAGGCCTTTCCATCCGCGCCTTTCGGGCCGGCCGATCTAGCCGGTGGGCGGAAAAGCGGGTCAACCCAAACCTTGAGTGTAAAGACTTGTAGAGAGCACCGTCAAACACTGGAGGGCTGTATGTACGATTGGCGGGCGGGAAGTTTCGGCGACTTGTTGATCAGTCCCTCGAGCGAGGGCGAGGCCGCCACGCGATTTGCCGGCGGTGCGGGTGTTTTTGTAGCGCCGCCGTCCCGGCGGGAGTCCGGCACGGGGCATCCTGCCCGCCGATCTCATCGAACACCGGCGTCAGTATCCATTTGCGGCTTTGCCCGTGTCCTTGTGCAGCGTCAGCAGGCTGACTTTCGGGGGACAGTTCAACCTCACCGGCGGGTTTATGACGCCGACTCCATGGCTGGTAAAGACTTGCATTCGTCCCACGCGGTTCAGGCCAGTGTGGTACTTGTGCGCCATCTCAGGCAGGATGATCGGCCCAATCCCCGGGATCCGCACCTGGCCGCCGTGCGAGTGTCCTGACAGCTGGAGATCGATCGGGAATTTGGCCGCGTGATCGGCGAAGTCCGGTTCGTGGGCCAGCAGAATGGTCGCGTCCGTCGGTGGAATCTTCGCGATCGCGTGTGCGACGTCGGCCCGCGCCTCGAGCGCATCGTCGGTCCCCGCGATCCACAACAGCTGCTTGTCACGCTCGAGTGGCTGGGAGGCGTTGCGCAGAACCACGATCCCACGCTCCCGCAACAACTGAGTCACGAGTTCGGGACCGTTCCAGTGGTCGTGATTGCCGAGCACAGCAATCATCGGCGGCGCACCCTTCCAGCGCGCAAACACATCGGCGCATGGCCCGGCATTGCGCGCGCCTTCCGGTCCGTTGCTCTTGCCCAGTCCATGCGAGACGAAGTCGCCAGTCAGCGCTACCAGGTCGGGCTCGAATTCCTGTGCCAGCCGCACTGCGCGCTCCAGACCAGGTTGATCCATGTACGGACCAAAGTGGATATCGGTGATCTGGGCGATGCGAAAGCCCTCAAAGGCTTCGGGCAGGCGCGCGAGTTGCACAGTAATGTGTTCGGGCACCGGGTGGTGGGGTTCCCGGAAAAAGCCTTCAATGGCGAGCCCGGTACCGGAAAGAGCCGCCAGTCCGACGACTGACCGGCGTGCGAATTGCCTGCGGGTCAACACAAAGTGCGTTACCTAAAGTCTATCATTCGGCGCGGTGTGTCTCTCATGAGCGCTTCTCCCATAAAATGGGATCGTGGGGACTGCAAAAGCGATTTCTGCGGACTGGCTGGTAACGCTCAATCAGGAAGTAATCGCGTGTACCAAGTGTCCGCGCCTGGTGACCTATCGCGAACAGATCGCCCGCGAGAAGCGGCGTGCCTACCGCGACTGCGAATATTGGGGTAAGCCGGTGCCGGGGTTCGGCGATCCGAGCGCCCGCGTTCTCATCATGGGGCTCGCGCCCGGCGCGCATGGATCGAATCGCACGGGGCGTCCGTTCACCGGGGACGCTTCGGGAAAGTTCATGTACCCGGTGTTGTACGAGACCGGCTTTGCCAACCAGCCCATCGCCAGGGCCTGCGGCGATGGACTCGAACTACGTGATCTCTACATCACGGCGGCCGCGCGCTGCGCCCCGCCCGACAACAAGCCGCTTCCATCCGAACTCGCCAACTGTGCGCCCTTTCTGGATCGCGAAATCGAGGGCCTGCGTCGCTTGAGAGTCGTGGTGGCTCTAGGGAAGATCGGCTTTGACGCGTATCTGAATTTCGTGCGTCGCTGCGGGTTGCTGCAGAGCAAAGCCGGATACGTATTTGGTCACGGCGCGAAGTATGTCTTGCCTGACGGCAAGGTACTGCTGGCTTCCTACCATCCCTCGAACCAGAATACGCAGACCGGGAAGCTGACCAAGCCCATGTTTCTCAACATATTCAAGCAAGCGGCCCGCCTGGCCGATAAATAGATGGGCGGGGCCGTCTGAGCCGGATCATGAGCTATCTCCGGAGCGTCTGTGACTTCACCTCACAGCCTGGTCCGGGACGGCCACCGCCGTTTCCGCTTCAATACAGACCCGATTCACCACAGAGACGTAGAGAAATTTGTAATTTTGTAATTTGGTAATCGGTGAACTGGAAAATCCTGCGAAAGTTACAAACTGCAGATCACAGATTCTTCGAGAGATTTTCTCTGTGTCTCGGTGCCTCTGTGGTGGATTTGTCCTTTGCCAACGACAAACGACCAACGACCAACGACTGAAGCCAACAACTGACAACCGCAGCTGACGACTGACGGCTAGTGACTGGCGACTGCTTCAAACCCCACCATCACCGGCTCCATCTCCAGTCGCACGCCCCATTGTTCCTCGACGCCCCGCTGAATGTCATCCTTGAAGTTTATGATCTCGGCCGCAGTGGCGCCGCCGCGATTCACGATCGCGAGGGCGTGCTTGCGAGAAATTCCAACATGACCTGTGTTGTAGCCCTTCGAAAATCCAGAATGCTCCACCAGCCAGGCTGCCGGCACTTTCTTCTGCGAAGCGAGCGCGGGATAGCTGGGAATCTCCAGCGCTCGCGCTGCAGCCTTTTGCTGAAGCGCCTCGAAATCCGCCGCCGCAAGCACTGGATTCTTAAAAAATGATCCGGCACTCTTCGAATCTTCATCGCCCGGCCGGATCAACATGGCCTTGCTCGCGCGAATTTCCAGGACCGCCTCGCGAGCCTCCGCCACCGTCGGCTTCCTTTCCAGGCCAGCGAAATACTTCTTCAGATCGCCATAAGCGATTCGCGGCGCGCCATCGTGCACCAGCGCGAAGGTCACCCCCAGAATTACATACCGTCCGCGACCGCTGGTGTTAAAGACGCTCGTGCGATACCCAAATCCGCAATCTTCTTTATCGAATTCCTCTTCCTGCCCGGTCTGCAGATCGAGAGCAACCACCGTGGTGATCGTTTCCGACACTTCCTGACCATACGCGCCGACATTCTGTACAGGAGTGCCGCCCACGCTGCCCGGAATTCCGCTCAGACATTCAACGCCCGCGCAGTGATGCTGGACGACGATGGCGACAAAGTCGTCCCACGACTCGCCGGCGCCCGCGTCAAAGTAAGCGGTTCCGTGCCCATGCCGGTGGTTGATTCCCTGAATGGAGACTTTCAACACCAATCCCGGCCACCCAGCGTCCGATACGAGAAGATTGCTACCTCCCCCCAACACAAAAAGAGGAACGTAGCGGGACTTTGCAAACGCAACCGCCTCGTGCACTTCCGCCGTGCTCAACGCTTCCACAAAAAAGCGCGCCGGCCCGCCAACGCCGAGCGTGGTGAACGGAGCCAGCGGAACGTTTTCCTGGATCTGCACTGGGGTCAATATATATGAGAGGTCAGGTCACAGGTCACAGGTGGCAGTTCTGAGTTCTCAGTTCTGAGTTCTGAGTTCTCAGTTCTCAGTTCTCAGTTCTCAGTTCTCAGTTCTCAGTTCTCAGTTCTCAGTTCTCAATGCCGATGCAGGTCGCGAAAAACGGTTTCACGAATGGGCAGTGATGGGAACGGCACGGCTTCAGCCGTGCCGACAGCCTTTAGGAGAAGATGGGGCTTTAGCCCCAGAGGTCCGTCGACCTGTCACACGGGTTTCTGCTACTCTCAACCTATGTATCCAGAATTAATGCTCATTCCGATGCGCGAAGAACTCACCCGGGCCGGTGTTCAGGAACTCCGCACCGCAGCCGATGTGGACCGCGCCACGACCGCTCCTGGTACCACCATGATTGTCGTGAACTCTGTCTGCGGTTGCGCCGCTGGAAGGATGCGCCCCGCAGTGCGCCTGGCCATGCAGCACGGCACGCGGCCCGACCACGTCTACAGCGTCTTTGCTGGGCAGGACAAAGATGCCACCGAGCGCGCCCGCTCTTTCTTCACCGGCTATCCGCCGTCGTCGCCGTCCATTGCCATTCTGCGCGACGGAAAACTCGTGTACATGTTGCAGCGCCACCAGATCGAAACCCGCGAAGCCCAAGCCATCGCCGCCGATCTGACCAATGCATTCGACGCGCTCTGCGCTACGAGTTCTGCGAACGACTGATCAGCCATTGATGGGATGGACTTGCGGATTTCTGTATGTCTGTGGGGGCGATCTTGTCTAAGTCCCGGCCTTTCCAGAGGCCTCCAGCGATAGTTTCCTTCGCCGCCGATAAATCGCGCGTGTGACAAAGTAGCCAAGCGCCAGGACGTGGACGGTACCGGTCACCAACATGGCAAGCAGTACGACCGCGCCACCGCCTCGATCCGAAACGTAGCGATAACTTTCCAACAGCACGCGATCCTTGCTGGCTTGGTAGCGGGACCCGTGCGAATCGTCGGTACGGTCCATGAAGTAGAAGCTGATTTCCTCATCCCCACCCGCGAGCTGCTTGATCTCGAACGAATTCCACGAGAGTTTTAAATTGTTCTCAAGGAGTTGCTTGACCTGGGCTTGCCGATCGATGGGGATGAGAAACGTGGATCCCGGATGTGCAGAAACGTAGTGTGCCGTGGAAGACAAAGGCACTAGTTCAACCGAAAACCCCTCTGCGGATGCTCCCGGCAGGAAGACGATGACGTCGGAGTACGAGCTATCGCCAAACCAAGCGGGGTGCCAACCCTCGACCAGTTCAGCAACAGCGAACAGCGAAATCCAGAACACAAAGTACACGCTAACGGGAAGAATCAGGATCGCCCCCAGCAGCCGTATCCAGAGAGAGGTAGATGCGCTCACGGTCCGACCATCCTGTCTTGTGTTCAGGCTGAGACTCTCATTGAAACTTAGACGAGCCGACGCGGGAAAGGACGGGTCGGATTTTTCGAAGGAAGGCTTGTGTAGCCCAAAGAGTACTTATTCGCATTGCGCCGATTTAAGCGCGATGCCCTACAGCCGAGCGCCGGGACCCTTGCCCCCGGATCCTCGCGGAGGCGTCGCGCCCTTCGTCGTTTCCTTCAGATCCAGGTTCCGAATCAGCCGGTGCAGGTAATTGGGATGCACTCCGAGCGCCTTGGCCGCCTCGGTGATGCTGCCGTGCGCTTCTTCCAGCGCGTTCTGGATCAGGCGCTTCTTTAAATCTTTCACCGCGCCGTGATACTTCGCCTCGCCCACGCCCGGCGCCGGATCACGCTCGAGCAAGTTCTCAGGCAGGTCTTCCGGCAGGATGTCATCTGACGCACCCAGCACCAGCGCGCGCTCAATCACGTTTTCGAGTTCGCGCACGTTGCCTGGCCAGTCATAGTTCAGCAGGCAGGCGAGTGCTTCGCGCGACAGCGGCTTCGGCTTCGCGCCGCATTTCTTGCAATGTTTCTCCACCAGGAAGCTGACCAGCATCGGAATGTCTTCTTTGTGCTCGCGCAGCGGCGGCATCTTCAGGCTGACGACGTTCAGGCGGAAATACAGGTCCTGCCGAAACTCGCCCTTGCGAGACGCTTCTTCCAGATCGCGATTGGTCGCCGCGATCAGGCGGATATCGACATGGATCGGGCGGTTGCCGCCCACGCGTTCGAACTCGCGCTCCTGCAGCACGCGCAGCAGTTTCACCTGGAGTTGCGGCGCCAACTCTCCGATTTCATCGAGGAAGAGCACGCCGCCGTCGGCCATCTCGAGCCGCCCTTTCTTCTGCGCAACGGCTCCTGTAAACGCGCCCTTCTCATAGCCGAAGAGCTCGCTCTCCAGGAGGTTCTCAGGAATTGCCGCGCAGTTGATCGCGACGAATGATTTGCTCGAACGCGGACTGCGGCGATGGATCGCGCGCGCGGCCAGTTCTTTTCCAGTGCCGCTTTCGCCGCCAATGAGGACAGTCGCGTCGGTGGGCGCAACCCGTGCCAGGAACTGGAAGACGTCCTTCATGCGCTGGCTCTCGCCGACCAGCGTGCGGTCGAGCGTGATCTCGCTGGTGAGACGCTGATTTTCCAGCTCGAGCCACTGCAACCGCCGGGCGTTTTCCAGCGCCACCGCCGAGATACCCGCAATCGCCGTCACCAGCTGCAAGTGATCTTCGTTAAAGCGGTCGGCAATGTTGATGGTATCGAGATAGATGCACCCGATTGTCCGCTGGTAGATGGTGAGTGGCACGCACAGCAGCGAGCGCACCTGCAGCGCGATCAGGCTCTCGACGTTGCCCAGCCCTGTCGATCCGGGAACATCCGACCCGAGAATTGCCAGCCCCTGCTCGAGTACGCGCTGCGCAATCGTGCGGCTCACGCGCACCGGTTTCTCACTTCCACTGTCGCGGTTACGCCCGAACACCGAATTGAACTCGCGGCCGTTGGTACCGTCGAGCAGGATCGCTCCGCGCTCGGCCGGGGCGACTTCGAAAATCAAATCCAGAATCTGCGCCTGCAGTTCATCCAGATCGCGGATGGAATGCACCATTCGGCTGATCTTGAGCAGCGCGCCCAGGTTGCGCGCCAGCCGCGACGTCGCTGGAAGTTCGCTTAGCAGTTTGTCGGGCTGAAGGTAGAGAACATCCTGCGGGCGGATTTCCGCCGTGGCATGCGTCTGGCCAAGGTCGTCGAACTCCACCGAGCGGCTCGATCCCGAAGGCCGGTCCGCATCATCGTCGAGCAGGAAGCGGAACACCGAATCGCCCACGGCGATCTCGTCGAGATGGTGCAGCCAGTGATCCTTCGCGGGCTCGCCGTTGATGAGCGTTCCGTTGCGGCTGTCGAGATCCCGAATCTTGAAGCCAGAACCCTCGCGCCGAATTACGCAATGCCGACGAGACACGGACGGGTCGCTGATTGGCAAGCCGTTCGACGCATCCCGCCCCAGCGACAGCTCCGACTCCGGCAGCGCGAACACCGACTCGCGCAGCGGACCGGCCACCGCGACCAGCCGCGGAGTGCTTCGACTTTTCGCGTCGCTCGGCGTGTTGCGGATTGGGTTCGTGGCCATGAAATCTACCGTCGATCTGGGAGCTGGCTATCCGTCCAGATAGTCGCCTATCCGATCGGATAGGGGCTTTCATAATAAGTGAAGAATGCCGCTGGAACGCTTCACGTTTGTGAAAAGAAATTAACCGATTGATGGGTAATGACTTAGCCAAATCCGTGCACAGGCCTTGCGCCGCCCGTCTCAACTTGGCCGCAAGCTTGCAATGTGATTGGGCGACGACTGGCCTGGCAAGCGACGGGGGAAGCGCTTGAGTTTTATCGCTAGGCAGTAGCGGGAATCGAGAACCCGGAGGGACCCCCTCGCCGGCTGCTCGGTTCCCTTTTTTCTTGCCTCGGCTCCTTCGGGGAGCGCGAGGATTTTCAACCAATACTTACAGGATTGCTTAGGGTCGTCGGCACGACGGCACCAGCCGGTCTCTGAGTGAGATGGCGATGTTTCGCGAATAGACCTACGGCTCTTAGCTTCCGAGTTGCCGACTACCCGACAGGGTATCTGAAATTTGCTCAGCCTTAGAAGACGTTGGGCGAGAGCGAGACTTCCTAAAGGTCTACTTCTCCTTTAGGGCAGGCCAACGCGCCGGAGAAGATCCTTAAAGCGCTCATCTGAGCGGTAACGGTCAAAAATCGGGTCGCTGGCCAGGTATCCCATCCAAACAGCGTGATCTTCGTATGCAGCTTGCAGCCATTTGAATGTGTCGCCTTTCTTATTTGACGCCGCGTAGATCTGAGCCAAACCGTAAGGGGAAACGTAACGCTTCTTCGAAATCGTTTCCAGTTGGTGTGCGATTCGGAGTGCGTCGCCATTCCGTCCTCCAGCTGCAAGGGCTGAGGCCAGTTGCGCGGTATAGAGTGGGCTGTCGCCTGACAGATCTGCCGCTTTCTTCAGTTCGTTAACGGCTTCGCTGTGCAATCCAGCCTCAACGTAGTCTTTCCCAAGCAGAAGGTGAGCGGCAGCGAAGTTCGGATCCAGCTCCACGGAATTTCGATTTCGATCGATTGCGCGCGAGTAGTCACGTGCCATGTAATAGCGGAATCCAACCCACGTGCTGATCATAAGATTGAGGGGGTCGAGCTCCAGTGCGCGCTTCGCTTCTGCAATTGCCTCGCCATGGCGGCTCCTGATGGAAAGGTAGTCTCCATAAAAGTGGTGCGCGTTCGCGTATTGGGGATCCAACTGCAGAGCGCGCCTGAACTCGGCTTCCGCGCCGGTCCAATCCCAACGATGGCTCATTGCAATGCCTAAGGACGCGTGGGCTTCGGCCGATTCTGGGTTGATCTCGAGCGCTTTGCGTGCCGCGGCATAAGCTTTCGGGAGTGCCTCGGCCGGTGACTTAAATCCGTGCCACGCCAGTCCGCTGTTACAGTCTGCCAGTCCCGAGTACGCGGCCGCATAGGTGGCATCATTGTCGATCGCCTGCTCGAAATATTGCTCCGCCTTCTGCATGCTCTCGCCGGTTCGCTTGTTCCAGTAGTAGCGACCCTTCAAATACGCCTCGTATGCTTCCGGGCTTATTTGCCGCGGAGCAGCCAGACGCTTTTCCTGTTCATCGGTAAGAGCGATATGAATCTCGCTTGCGATGCTTTGCACGACCGAGTCCTGCACAGCTAGCAGATCCTTGAGTTCGCGGTCGTAACTCTCCGTCCAGAGATCCGTCTGATTTTGTGCCTGGATGAGCTGGACGGTGATGCGTACTCGGTCCGACGAGCGACGAACGCTTCCTTGCACGAGATAATCCGCCTTCAGTTCTTTACCGATCTCCTTCGCAGCCAGATTGCTACCCTTGTACTTTGCGACCGAACTGCGCGCTACTACGGTGAGTCGATCCCGATTCAACTTTCCGACCTGGGCGATCATTTCTTCAGTCAGTCCGTCGCTGAAAAACTCCTGGTCGGGATCGCGACTCAAGTTCTCGAACGGCAGGACAGCGAGGACTATCTTGCCCTGGGAATGTGGGGGCGGGTTCGATGCGCGTCGCCAGCCCCGAACCACCAGGAATGTCAGAAGGAACGCAGCCGAGAGCAAAGCTACGGCTCCGACAAAAAGCCACCTGTGATCGTTCCGGTTCCCCGGTCCATGAGCGCTTCCGGCATCCGTTGCCTTCTCCGGCGTACGCTCCTGATCTGGCTCCACCAAACGCAGTCTTCGGGCTTGCATCCAGTCATCGAGTTCCGACACGAAATCCCGGTCGCTGGTTGGGACAGCCGATGCTGCTGGCTCGGAAGCTACGATTGCCTCTTTGGGAGCAATGACCAGGGCGATGAAGCGATATCCCTGCCCGGTCACGGTCTGTATGAATCGCGGGGTCTCGGCGTCATCCTTCAGGACCTGACGAAGCTTACGGATCGCGCCCCGGATACTGTTGTCAGTGTCCAGGAAAGCGGCCTCGCCCCAAACCCTGGAAACGATCTGATCCCGGGTAACAATCTCGTCTCGGTGTTCAAGCAGGAGGAGAAGGATTTCGAACGGGATGCGCTCCAGCTTCAGCGCATGACTGCCACGGCGCAGCCTCCGGGGATGCAAATCAAGCTCGAAGCCTTCGCCGAACCTGATCGGTTGCTCCAGTCCTGCTGGCTCGGAAGCCATGGCACACACCCTATGAAAGCGGAACGATCTTACACCACACCAGCAACGCCGCTATAAGTGCAAACCCCACTTGTATTTAGAGCGACACAAAACATAATGCCGCGACACACTCTCCAATATGGACAACAACGCCCGCAACCGTAACATGCCGATCACCACTGATCGAAGACCAGTGAAGAATCAGGAGGCAGCACGATGAAAAAGATAAATGGCGACACAAAGACGCGGGCTCTCGGGCTATGTATGTTGATCGCGACCCTATTCGGATCTGCCGTGGCAAAAGCCGATGTCGTATTGGACTGGAACGCGATCGCGGTAAACACAGCGGTTGCGAACAAACAGAATCCGTTCGCTCAGGCACGATCCGCAGCGATCGTACAACTCGCGGTATTCGAAGCGGTGAACGCCATCAATGGCAAGTATCATCCCTATCTAGGAACGATCGCGGCAACACCCGGTGCATCCCCTGACGCTGCAGCCGTCCAGGCTGCATATCGCGTGCTTAGCACCTATTTTCCGGCCAGCGCCATGACCCTTGATGCAGAGCGCGCGACCTCGCTGGCGTCTATTCCGGACGGCCAAGCCAAGACCGACGGCATAGCCACGGGGGAAGCCGCAGCTTTGGCCATGATCGCTCTGCGCGCAAACGATGGATCGTCGCCTGCGCAATTCAAGATACCCGGGCCGCCAGTTCCAGGAGAATGGCAGGCCACCCCGAGTTGTCCGATCGTAAATGGAATCGCGGTCGGAATCGCGTTTCAATGGCAGAACGTAACTCCGTTCGGCATCCCCCGTGCTAGTGAGTTTCTCCTCGATCCGCCGCCAACGCTCGCGAGTCGCGAATACGCGAAGGCCTATAACGAGGTGATGACGGTGGGAAGCATCGACAGTACTGAGCGACCACAAGATCGCTCCAATGTCGCGCTTTACTATGCGGCGTCTTCACCAACTCAGGTCTTCAATCAGGCCGTCCGGCAGGTTACTCAGGAACGGTGGCATTCGCTGTCCGATAATGCGCGGGCTCTGGCCGTAGTGAACATGGCGATGAATGACAGCTTGGTCGCGTCGTTCTTCAACAAGTATCACTACAATTTCTGGCGACCCGAAACAGCGATTCGTGCTGGCGACACAGATGGCAATCCGAAAACCGATCCTGATTCCAGCTTTGTCCCCTTTGTCACGACTCCTTGTTTCCCGAGTTATCCCTCCAACCACGGCAGTGCGGCGAATGGCGCCGCCGAGATTCTGAAACGCATTTACGGTGAAGGTGGGCATTCCATTACGTTGTCAAATCCCGCTGTGCCCGACATCGTGCTGCAATACACGACGTTCAAGCAGATTACCGACGACATCTCCGACGCGCGTGTTTACGGGGGGATACACTTTCGAACCGATCAGGTCGCAGGCGAGCGCTTGGGAAAGGCTGTAGGGAAGGCCGTGTACAAGAACAATTTACGTCGCAAGCACGATGACGACTGAGCGTTCGGATCGACTCGCCATTCGTGTGTTGTGGTCCGCAGGTTGTGCGGCTGTGGTGCACGAATGGCGAACCCGGTCGGTGGGCTCACGTGACGCTTCCGGACAACAATCACCATCAACAGGCAGGGAACGTCGCACCTGGTGGGGATCATGCGCTAGCAGCGGCGTCTCTTGAAATTGCCTCGGGCACCGGTGGAATCTCGGCAACGCCGTCCCGGAAGGTCACCGTCTTTCCTGAGATTGCCGGCACGCGCTCACCCGGTACGAGAATCCCGACCAGGTTCAGCGGATCGGCGGCCGAGATCGTGATGACGTCGTTGGCTGGAGGCACCTTTCGCATCGCGCGCACCGACTCCACCGCGACGGGCAGCGCGAACTGTTCGCCGAGGAAGCCGTCAACGAAGCGGCCGCCGCGAATCTCGCCACGATCTTCGAGGCGGCGGAAAGCCATCAGCAGTTCCCGCCAGGTGGGCAGGTTGGCTTCGCGCGCGATCACGTCGCGAAACACGATGCCGTAGCGCTTCAGCAGCATCCAGCAGGCAGACTCGAGCGAGCGCCACTTTTCAATCGCATCGCCGGTATGAAGCAGCGCCCAGCGGCCCGCACTATGACGCGGGCGCGACACGCGGCCGTTGCCGTTCGACGAACGGCGCTTCGGGTCGATCAGCGACCGAAGGTTGTCGAAGCCGTCGGCAGTGATCAGGCCGCCGGCCACCAGTTCCCACAACGCGGTTTCGACTTCGGCTTTCAGTTTGCCGGTGCCGCGCACAATGTCGGCGAAGAACGACGCACCGCGCTGGCTCAGAAATTCGAGAACCTGGCGCGCGTCCGGGCTCAGGCCACGCCCTTCCGGTTGCGCGGCGCCCGGATGTTTGGGCGTCATCCAGTCGGCTTCCTCGCGAATGAAGAACGTGATGGGCGCGACGCTGGTGGGGATTACGCGGCGTTTGTTCTCGGAAGAATCCTCGAGCGTGGCGGGATGTGGCGAGAGACGTCCCCAGCCGACGGCGCCGGTCAGACAAAGCTGGTCGAGCCACTTGGGATCGTAGTCGGCGATGCGCCGCGCCAGCACATGTCGCTCCCATGCGCTCGCCGGGATTTCGAAGCCCTGCAGCTGCCGCAGAATCTCGAGCGCGCCGCGTTCGCCGCCCACTTGCGTTTGCGGCGCAACATGCTGCCAGCGAAACAGCCAGCGCATGAACTGCGCCTGCGTCACCGGCTCGATCTGCTTGCGCAGGGTGGCGACCGTCAGGCGATGGATGCGCGCGAGCAGGCGACGGTCGCACCACTCGGTCTCTGCGACTCTCGGATCGGTGAACTTGCCGCGAAGAATCGATCCGGTGGCTTCCATGCGGAGCAGTGCCTTCTCGATTTCATTCTCCGCGATGCCAAGTATGCGGCTCATGCGCCCTGCGCTGGTTGGGCCTAGATGCGACATCCATCCCTGCACGAGTGAAAGTGTGGCGTCGTCGCGAGAAGGCGGATCGCCCTGAACCTCGGGCAACGGATGTTCAAACTGCGCAGTGGGGAACAGGAGACAGAAGCCCCGAGCCTTCTCGGCCGCAACCCAGTAGCGCCGGCGTCCCGCCGTCAGTCCGGAGGGCGTCTCGCCCTCCGCCACGGTGGCCAAACCCGCGCGTCCCTGAAAACTGAGCTGCTCAAAAAATCTCCGCCAGGGTTCCCCGGCATTCGTGATCACTGCACCCAGCGCGCCTTGCGCCACCACACTTAAAGACCCCGGACAATCCTCGGGCAACGCAACCAGCGTATGCAGCACATCGTGCAATTCGTCGGCGTCGCGCACGTCGGGCCAGGCTTCGTCCTGAACCTGCGCGATTGCCGAAGGCTCGAGCTTGCCAACTTCTTCGAGCACCGAGTCAGGCAACACGCGCCGCATCTCGACCGCCCGCGCGCGCCGTTCCTCGAGCGGAGCGTCATCGAGGTACGCATATGGATTCGCGTTCAGGATCTCGTGGCAAAACTGCGACGGCACCGGCGTATCGACCGCGATGCAACCGATGCTGCCGTCCGCCATTCCCGAAAGCAGGCGCCGCAGGCCGTCGATGTCCATGGCCTCGGTAAGTACGTCCTTCATGACTTCGCGGACGAGCGGATGGTCGGGAATCTGAATGTCGCCCTCGATGTTTTCCTGGCATGCCGCCACATCGGGGAATACCGAGGCCAGCAAATCATCCGAGCGGATACGTTGAATCTGCGGCGGCACTTTCTTGCCGTTCTGAAAGCGCAGCAAGGCCAGAGCGCGCGAAGCGTCCCAGCGCCAGCGCGTTTTAAAGATCGGCGACGGCAGCGCCGCCTGCTCCAGAATCGGCTGCACGGTTTCGGCCTGCAGGAACTGGAATACATCGGCCAGCGGAAAGCTGTGCTGCTCGGCCAGCGCGATGTTCAGCCCGTTGTCGGTGGCCGCGGCCTGCAATTCGAAATTAAAGCTCCGGCAGAAGCGCTTGCGCAGCGCCAGTCCCCAGGCCTTATTGATGCGCCCACCGAAGGGAGCATGAATGACGAGTTGCATGCCGCCGCCTTCGTCGAAGAAGCGCTCGGCGATGATCGTTTGCTGCGTTGGCACGGCACCCAGCACGGCGCGCCCCTGCAGAATGTATTCGACCGTCTGCTCGGCGGCGGAATCGTCCATGCCGCACTCGTTCTTGAGCCAACTCACAGCCGCCGCTACTTTCGGATTGTGCGGTGTGATGCCGACCGCAGGCGTGTCGCCGAGCAGATCACTGACGTGCTGGCGTAACTCAGCCACGTGTGCCGACAGTTCCTCGGTGCGCGCGGGAGCCTCGCCGCGCCAGAAAGGAACGCTGGGTGGCGCGCCGTGCGCGTCCTGCACCAGCACACGCCCCGAGCTCACTTCCACGCGCCGGATCATCCACGAGGTGTTGCCCAGCAGCATGATGTCGCCCTTGCTGCTTTCGACGGCAAAGTCCTCATCAACCGTGCCCACGATTGAGCCTTCTGGTTCTGCCACCACCGTGAAAAGTGCGTTGTCGGGAATCGCGCCGCCGCTGGTGATGGCAGCGATCCGGCTACCGCGGCGAGCGCGGAGTTTCCCATTCACGCGGTCGCGATGCAGGTAAGCGCCATAACGTCCGCGGCGGGCCGAGATGCCTTCCGCAAGCATCTCGAGAATCCCGTGATAAGTCTCGAGTTGTAGATCTCTGTAAGGGTAGGCGCGACGGATGCGATGAAAGAGCTCCAACTCGCCGCACTCCTCGGCTGCACACGAGGCAACAATCTGCTGCGCCAGTACGTCGAGCGGACAGTCGGGAATGATGAGGCGGTCGAGATCGCCGTGCCGGATCGCGCGCACCAGCGCAGCGCACTCGATCAGGTCATCGCGCGTTGTCACGAACAGGCGTCCCTTGGGAACCGCGCCCCGCCAGTGGCCGGAACGCCCAACCCGCTGCAGGGCGACGGCAATCGAGCGCGGCGAAGTGATCTGGATCACCAGGTCGACGGTGCCAATGTCGATGCCGAGCTCGAGCGACGCGGTCGCGACCAGCACTTTCACCAGGCCGTCTTTCAGTTTCTTTTCGGCAGTCAGGCGCAGCTTCCGCGAGAGGCTTCCATGGTGAGCCGCCACGTTGTCTTCGCCGATGCGTTCGCCCAGTTGGTGCGCAATACGCTCGGCCATCCGGCGCGTATTCACAAAGACCAGCGTCGAGCGGTGCTGTTCTACCAATTCGATAATGCGGGCGAAAATCTCGTCCCACATTTCGTTGGAGGCCACTGGGCCCAGTGGGCTGGGCGGCACTTCGACGCCGAGATCGAGTTGTCGCTTGTGGCCGATGTTGACGATCACGGGATCGGGCCGGCCGCTGCCCGTCAAAAAATGCGCCACGGTCTCGATCGGCTTTTGCGTCGCCGAAAGGCCGATGCGTGCGGGCGGCTTGTGCGTCAAGGCTTCCAGACGCTCCAGCGAGATGGCGAGGTGCGCGCCGCGTTTGTCATCGGCGACCGCGTGAATTTCGTCGACGATCACGGTCTCAACATCGTGCAGGATTCCTCGGCTCTTCTCGGCCGTGAGCAGAATGTAAAGCGACTCGGGCGTAGTGACCAGGATGTGCGGCGGATGTTTCAGCATGGCTCGCCGCTCATGCGGCAGGCTGTCGCCGGTGCGCACCGCGCAGCGGATCTCGGGCATCAGCAGCCCGCGTTCCCCGGCAAGTTGCAGGATTTCGCCCAGTGGGCATTCCAGGTTTTTCTGGATGTCGTTGCCCAAGGCCTTGAGCGGCGAGATGTAGACCACCTCGACCCGGTCTTCGAGTTCGCCCGCCAGTGCTTTGCGCACCAGGCGATCGATACAGGCGAGGAAGGCGGCGAGGGTCTTGCCCGACCCAGTCGGGGCTGAGATCAGCGTAGTGCGCCCGGCGAGGATGTGCGGCCAGCCCTGCTCCTGCGGTTCGGTGGGCGTGCCAAACTTCTGTACGAACCATTCCTGCAAAAGCGGGTGGGCCCACGCCAACGACTGGAGAACTGGGAGGGACATTGCGGCTATTCTATCGACGTTTTCAGGTTTCGTAAATTGTTCGCCTTAGCGGGGGCTACACGACTCTATCGAACCAAATTGACAGCGTAGAATTTCATAAAGATTCGCCGCTCGATGGATAGGGTTATGCCAACTGGAGGGCGCTTGTGGTTGCTGATTGCTCTCTACTCCTCCTCTTCCCGATCGTATTTCATCCGTGGTGGTTGTTAGTTCTCAGCCTTGCGGTATACGGATTGTTGGTATGGCTGATCGTCCCTGGCACTAAGAGTTCCAAGTAGCGAGCCATGACCGGGTCGAATTCGCGAGTCACAACGCGTCAATCCCTGAATGCTAGAATCCCGCGATGCCCTCAAAGAAATCGGCCTTGGCCCGCGCCAAGAAAATCAAACTGATCCTGTTCGACGTTGACGGTGTTCTTACGGACGGCAAGATCTGGATTTTCCCCGCTCCCGCCGGTGCGCAACAGTCCACGCAGGAACTCGCCGCCCAGCACGGTGCCAAAGGCGGCTTCGCGTTTGTCAGTCAGAACATGGTCGAAGCCAAAGGCTTCAACGCTCACGATGGGACCGGCTTCTCGCTCGCCAGGCTCGGCGGGATGCAATGCGGGCTCATCACCAAGCGAATTTCAGAAACCGTCGCCCTGCGAGCGCGCGATCTGAAACTCGAACACGTCTACCAGGGGATCCAGGACAAGCTGACCTGCTTCGAAGAAATTCTCCGGAAGGAAAATCTGAAGCCGGAACAGGCCGCTTTCGTAGGAGATGACGTCATCGACCTGCCCGTGATGCGCAACTGCGGACTGGCTATCGCCGCAGCCAACGCGCGCAGGGAAGTGAAGGCCGAGGCGCACATGGTGACCGAGCACGCTGGCGGCGACGGAGCCGGCCGCGACGCGATTGAATTCATCCTGAGAGCCCAGGGCACGTGGAAACGGGTGGTCAGCGAATACATCTGCGAACGAAGTCCGAAGACGGGCGTTGGGGAAGACACTAAGATCTAGTCGGCTACCGCAGTCATCAGTCTCCAGTCATCAGTCTCCAGCACAGGCAGCTTTTAGCGCGGGACTGGCGGCTGTCTTTCGTTCTCAATTAGCTAAGTTGTTGAAAGTGCGTAAAGGGCTAGTTGCGGCTGCAAAAACACCCCACGAATGATTCGTAGAATGCCCACTGCTGGTGTTTGCAGCACCGCAGGATGCACTCTGAGGGCGGGGTGATGGTTTGGGTCACGGGGCGCTATTCCAGTGCGCTGTAGGTCATCGTAACACAAAATTTATCTTTTAGTTAATGCGAGTGGATTGGTCGGTTTTAGGAGCAAGCCCCGGTTGCCCGAAGATAGCCCGGCACTTCAGTGGCGGGTTTGAGCCCTGAATTGTTTCCGTGCCGGAGGCACGGTTGAAAGACCTGCAGACCCTTTCAGGCTTCCCTGCCGGGACGCGCTT
>Ga0207665_10000039_pt1 | contig 85276 bp, 67 predicted proteins | sample LARL112metaG_FD_184351 | JGI IMG/M metagenome (GOLD analysis project Ga0207665, IMG submission 184351) | Corn, switchgrass and miscanthus rhizosphere microbial communities from Kellogg Biological Station, Michigan, USA - LAR L11-2 metaG... | ecosystem: Host-associated > Plants > Roots >... | reverse complement strand
CGAGCACTCAAGTTTCCCTTAAGTCCGCTGCGTATGCCATTCCGCCACGCCCGCGCGCGGCTGCCTTACTCATGATAGGGCACGTTGCCCGATTTTTACACATCCGTTTCCTCGTCACCAGTTTGCTGCTTGCGTGGGCGTCGGGAGCGAACAACGTTGTTATTCGATCTTCGATTATTTGGTTTTGGGAAATCTTTTATCCAGTTCGAGGTTCAATACCAGGACGTTCACGCGCGCTTCTCCAAGAAATCCCCATTGACGATCCTCGGTGTGCTTTGAAACAAGCTCCCGCAACTGATCCTCATTGATTCCACGTGCACTTGCCACTCGCGATATTTGGAACGCCGCAGCCGCCGGAGTAATTTCGGGATCGAGCCCAGAGGCAGAAGCAGTCACCAGGTCGATGGGTACTGGAGCGCCGGCATTTTCAGCGTGTAACGCGGCAGTGTCACCTTTCACCCTGTCAATTAGCTTTTGATTGGTTGGCCCCAACTGCGATCCGTTGGAGCCAGTCGGGTCATAGTTCACGGCGGAGGGCCGCGGGTGGAAATAACCTGGGGCGGTGAACGCCTGAGCAAGAACGCGCGACCCGATGACTTTTCCATTGGCCTCGATCAACTGTCCGTTCGCCTTCTTTGGGAACAAAACCTGTGCGATTCCGGTCACCACCAACGGGTAAATGATCCCCAGCAGGACAGTGGTTGCTATTGTCATAAGGACTGCAGTGACAAGATTCTTCTTCATGGGGCTCCCTTACGCCAGCCCAACGCTGGTGATCAACATGTCGATCAGCTTGATGCCAATGAACGGAATTACAATGCCGCCCGCTCCGTAGATCAGCAGGTTATTGCGCAACAATGCGGCGGCGCCCATGGGCCGATACTTGACTCCACGCAGTGCCAGCGGGATCAATGCGATGATGATGACTGCGTTGAAAATCACCGCGGAGAGAACGGCCGATTGCGGCGTTCGCAGGTGCATGATGTTGAGCGCGTTCAGCACCGGGAATGTACCCGCGAACATCGCCGGAATAATCGCGAAATACTTGGCCACATCGTTGGCGATGGAAAACGTAGTCAACGAACCTCGCGTCATCAGCAGCTGCTTGCCGATTTCAACGACCTCAATCAGCTTCGTCGGATTCGAATCCAGATCCACCATGTTGCCGGCTTCCTTGGCTGCCTGCGTACCGGTGTTCATGGCAACACCCACGTCAGCTTGCGCCAGTGCTGGCGCATCGTTCGTGCCATCGCCTGTCATCGCTACGAGCTTACCGTCCGCCTGCTCCTTCTTGATGAGGTCCATCTTCTCTTTAGGTGTTGCCTGGGCCAGGAAATCATCGACACCGGCCTCGCGTGCGATGGCGGCGGCCGTCAGCGGGTTGTCACCCGTGATCATCACGGTCTTGATCCCCATGGCGCGCAATTGATCGAAACGTTCGCGGATTCCGCCCTTGACGACGTCCTTCAATTCGATCACTCCCAATGCGCCTCGGGCCTTCTCGGCAACGACCAGGGGTGTCCCGCCGGAACGCGCAATCTGCTCCACCGAGGCTTTCACCTCGGGAGGTACTTGGCGACCATTTTGAAACAGGTAAGCCTGAACCGCGTCGGCCGCACCTTTGCGGATCTCGAACCCATTGAGGTCGACTCCTGACATGCGCGTCTGGGCTGTGAAGGCAACAAAGTGGGCCTCGTGCGCGGCCAGCTCCCGGCCGCGCAGGTTGTACTTTTCCTTGGCCAGAATCACAATGGAGCGCCCTTCCGGAGTTTCATCGGCGAGCGAGGACATTTGTGCCGCGTCGGCAAGTTCCTTCTCACTGACGCCCGGCGCCGGAATGAACTGTGCAGCCTGCCGATTTCCCAGGGTGATGGTGCCCGTTTTGTCGAGTAGTAAAGTGTTGACGTCACCGGCGGCTTCCACCGCTCGACCGGACATCGCCAAGACGTTGTGTTGAACCAGGCGGTCCATACCTGCAATCCCGATCGCCGAAAGCAATCCGCCGATCGTGGTGGGGATCAGGCATACCAGTAGCGAGACCAGAACAAAGACGGTCTGCGGAGAGCCGGAATAGATAGCAAACGGCTGCAGCGTGACCACCGCGAGCAGAAAAATAATCGTCAAGCCGGCCAGCAGAATGTTGAGCGCGATCTCGTTGGGAGTCTTCTGACGTTCTGCGCCTTCCACCAGAGCAATCATTCGATCCAGAAACGTCTCGCCGGGATTCGAGGTGATCTTCACCTTGATCTTGTCAGACAGAACGCGTGTGCCGCCGGTGACTGCAGAGCGGTCCCCACCCGCCTCCCGGATGACGGGCGCAGACTCACCGGTGATGGCTGACTCATCGACCGAGGCGACGCCTTCGACGATCTCGCCATCCGATGGAATGAACTCGCCTGCCGCCACGAGCACCATATCCCCCGTGCGTAGCTTGGAGCTTGGGATCTTCTCTACCTGGCCGTTGCTTCCCGTTAATCGGTTAGCGATAGTCTCCGAGCGAGCCTTACGCAGTGTGTCCGCCTGCGCCTTACCCCGGCCTTCCGCCATAGCTTCCGCGAAATTCGCGAACAACACCGTGAACCAAAGCCAAAACGTGATCTGCAGGTTGAATTTAAAGGCATCTCCACCTTTGAAAAGCAGGACCGTAGTAATCACACTCCCGATTTCGACGACGAACATGACGGGGTTGCCCATCATCTTGTGTGGGTTGAGCTTGAGCACAGCGTCCCAAAGCGCGCGCCGGACAATCTTCCATTCCCAAATTGCTTTATTCTTCTTCGCCATAATCGAGTCCTAAAAAGTCTTGCCTGCACCCATGAGCAAGTGCTCAAGGATCGGGCCGAGGCTCAGAGCCGGGAAAAATGTAAGCGCTCCCACAATCAGAATTACGCCGATCAAAAGGGTCGTGAACAACGGCGTGGTTACCGGAAACGTACCCAGTGACGGTGGAACGTATTTCTTCTGAGCAAGGTTGCCAGCGATGGCCAGCATCGGAATGATCATCAGAAATCGCCCCGCCAACATGGTCAGGCTCATGGTCGCGTCGTACCACAGCGTGTTTACCGTAAGCCCGCCAAAAGCCGATCCGTTATTGCCGGCCCCCGACACGAATGCATACAAGATTTCACTAAAGCCGTGTGGTCCGGGATTCAATATGCTGGATGTTCCGAATCCCTTCACACTCGAAATCGCAGTGAAAGCCAGGATGACAAGAGGAAACACCAGCACGACGAGCATGGCCATCTTTACGTCGTAGGCTTCTATCTTTTTACCCAGATACTCGGGAGTGCGACCTACCATGAGGCCTGCGATGAATACCGCCAGGACAATGTAGATCAGCATCCCGTACATCCCGGCGCCAACGCCACCGAAGATGATTTCGCTCAACATGATGTTGACGAGCGGGACCATGCCACCCAGCGGCGTGAAAGAGTCATGCCATCCATTAATCGCGCCGCAGCTGGCATCGGTGGTGACGGTCGCAAACAGCGCGGAACTGGCAATTCCGAACCGGGTTTCCTTCCCTTCCATATTGCCGCCCGGTTGCATGGCGGTGGCGTATTGATCAACCCCAGTGAGCAAGGGATTCCCTCTCGCCTCGGCCCAATACGCCGTAGTAACTCCGGTGAGAAACAGGATCGCCATGGCCGCCCACACCGCCCATCCGTGTCGTTGTGAACCCGTCATCCTGCCGAGTGTGTACGTCAAGCCGGCGGACACTGCGAAGATCGAAAACAACTCGATCAGATTCGACAATGGCGTTGGGTTTTCAAACGGATGGGCACTGTTGGCGTTGAAGAATCCGCCTCCATTCGTTCCCCATTCCTTGATGATCTCCTGCGATGCCACCGGGCCCTGCGCAATCGTCTGCTCAGTGACGGTTGTGGTCACCGTTTTGCCATCTGCACCTGTGGTTTGAACTTGCTGCGGCTCAACCAGCGTTGCCTTGTCGTAGGGTCGAAGATTCTGCACCACACCCTGGGACACCAGCAGCAAGGCTCCCACAATGCAGAATGGCAGGAGGACCCACAAAGAACTCCGGACTAAATCGACCCAGAAATTGCCGATGGTCTCCTTCTGACGGCGTGCGATACCCCGGATGAACGCAATGGCCAGCGAAATTCCGACCGCCGCCGAAACAAAGTTGTGATACGCCAGGCCGGCCATCTGGGTGAAGTAGCTCATCGTGGATTCACCCGAATACGCCTGCCAGTTAGTATTCGTGGTGAAAGATGCGGCCGTGTTGAAAGCCACATGAGGGGGGTTGACCGCGCCGAATCTCTGCGGATTGAACGGCAGGAAGCCCTGAAGACGCTGGATGAAGTACAACACGATCATCGACACCACGCTGAACAGAAGCATGGCAATTGCATACTCGGTCCAGCGCATCTCGTGTTCTTCGTCCACTCCGGTGACTCGATAGAGCAACCGCTCGACCGGCCGCAGCACCGGATCCATGAAAGTCTTATCGCCGTTGAACACACGCGCCATGAACACGCCCATGGGCTTCGTCACAGCGAAGATCAGCGCAAGAAAAACCAATATTTGCAACCACCCGTTGACTGTCATGTCAGAACTTCTCCGGACGCAGCAGTGCGTAGATCAGATAAACCATCGTCAGGGCACTCACTAAAAGCATGATGACTGATTCCAAACTCATAGGATTCTCCTCACTTCACACGCTCGCAGAAATACACGTAAGCAATCGAGATGGCAAAAAATGCGATCGTAACGGCTATCCAAATAACATCCTGCATAGAGATCTCCAAGAATGAGACGGCGTCACTGACTGCAACTTAGAACTTCACCAGAATTCCCATGGTGGCGCGATCCTCAGTCTTCCTCAGATCGGGGGACCATCCCGGAATGGTGGCTCCCGGAGTTCCGTTGTTCCCTCCCGGAGGCGTAACTCCGCCCGGCCCGCTCCAGTACGGCACGTTGGCGTGACGGTGATTGAACTCCCACCGGAACGTGATGTATTGGCTCGGCATGTAATCGTAGGTTCCGGAGATGTCCCACGCCTTGAACGGATCGCCGGGATTCTCCGTGAAGTAGGGCGTGCCCGTGGTCGCTGTGGCCCCGTTGATGGGAGGCAGCAGGACGAGATAGCGGCCGGGGTTGTTGATTTTGCCGCCGCCCAGCGTGAACGCATAGCGGTCCTTGTTGAGCCACCACCGGTTGTACAGCATGAATCCGAGGAAGCTCTGCTTGTGATCGATGATGTTGCCAAGAGCATCCTTCTTATTCGTCGTGCAATTGGCGCCGCCGCCGGATTCGCAACCTAAATCACCAGTGAGGCTGAAAGCCATCTTGGACAAAAAGCGTTCCGGATGATCGTAGTACTTGACTTCGACGCTGTCGTCGGTGTGATAACGGGTTCGGTTCGGAATCCCGATGGCGTCAGCACCGAGGCCATAGTTATTCGAGATGACCGAAAGCCACGGTGTGGGACGCCACAGAATTTGACCGCCCAGCCCCAAGCGACCGTTGGGCCGCGCGTAGGTTTGCCAGCCGTTGATAATCCAGGGCTCGATCTTCAGCTTCTCGGTGGGGAAGATCTGGACTCGCATGCCCGTAAAGAACCAAGGCGTGTTCGACGACACATAGGACGGCTGGTAAGCCCAGTTATCAAACTGGTAAAAGCTGAACAGACCTACGTAGGACAAGAAGATTCCGGCATCGACGTTAATGCCATGCAGCGCGTCAAAGTGATAGCCGCCGTAGGCTTCGTTCAGGTAGCGATAGGCATTGTCCAGTTGCCATTGCCCGCGAGAATAGCTCGCATCGTTGCGCGGCGTCGCCGTGGCGTACTGACCTAGTTGGGTGAATACGCGCGCACGAACATGGTCGTAATGAAAGTCGCCCCCGATACCCAGGTGCGTCAGCGCGACTTCATTCGAACGAAACACTTCGCTGGAGCCGCCGATCGTGTCATCCTTCGGATGGTTGAAATCGTAGTGATAGGCAACGTCGACGCGAACCTCCGGGGTGAAAAACTTCGAATCGAAGGCCGCTTCTTTCGTCCGCGGGTTGCCGTTCAGCCAGGTCCAGTCCGCGAACGCGAAGGGTTCGGCTTTCGCTGGCTTGTTCTCCGCCGCAGGTGGTTGCTCCGTGTCACCTTGAATGGTGGCTGCGGGAGCTCCGGAGGCACCCAGAAACTTTGGCGATTCTGCCGCAAGCTGCTGACCTGAATCCACAGTCACCGGTGTCCGACCGGAGGATTGCTGTCTCAGCTGACTCTCCAGCTGCTGGATCCGTATACGCATTCTCTCGAGTTCTTGAAGCACCTCGGCATTCATGTTGCCCGATGCCGAAACTCCATTTGCAGAAGCGTGGTCGCGGCTCCCATCCGATCCCGCAGAGGCTATATTCATCTCTTGCCCAGTGGTCTGGCCCAGTGATATGGCTGAAGTTAGACAGATCAGAACAACAAGAGTGGCCACGCTACACGCCACCGTGGCCGCCAATCGGCACTTGGGCATTCTCTGCGTATTCAAGTACATACTCGCTTTCCGGCAGGGCGCTCCCAGCCGTTCGCATTGGAAATCACAGCGCATAAAACTCGTCTAAAAAGTTCATAAAAAAGTCGTAAAGGGTACGACCGGTTCCCAGACCGGGGGAAAGAAGTCTTTCAGTTGGTTGCGTTTATGCTGCAGACGATGAGGTGGGATCGAAGCGATAAATGATCCACGGTTCAGTCTTGAGATAGTGCTTGCCATGCCCTGCAGCATCAAGCTTTTTTCGTAAGGTCATCAAGACTCTCAAGAAATCGGTCCGCCGAAGTCCATTCGCCGTCCAACTTGTCGCCAACCTAGTGTGCGGGGTAACCATACGCTGGGGATGGCCGGCCAGGAACACGAGGACATCAAATTCCTCTGCGGTTAACGACAGGTTCTCACCGCACAAGGTCGCGGTGCGCGCGGCGAGATCAATTTTGAAATCCCCGGAGTCGATGATTCCTGTCAGGGAAACGCTCTGCTCGGCCGTTTCCCTTTCGGGTGTCTTAGTTTGCTTTTCGGCAAAGAGTTGCCGCAGATTCCAGTTCCTGGCCATTTGAGTTCTCATCGCTTGGTTCTGAACGTGCCATCCTTCGAGATCAGCAGCCCCATTCGGCTTCACCCGGCTTCGCGAAATAGCGCCGAGAGTCTTCCCGTTCTTTGGCCGTAGAGGCCAAGTCCATCAGCGCCAGGCGGGCAGCCGCCACCAAACGGTTCTTTTCCTGCTGCGGTACCTGCTCCCATGCTTCATTAGCCTTGCCGCTGCAACCGAAATCAGGTCCCAGGGTTTCGTGATAATGGTGGAAGAGTTCTGCTAATTGTTCCGCGGATACTTCTTGGATCGACATTTAAAATTACCTCTTTCCTGACTAAACAACCTTGAGTTTGGGGAGTGGCGCGCTTTCAACACACTCTCACGCTGCACGTGTGACTGGCGTTTCGGGCCTCTGCAACTCCACTATCGTGGCTTCCCGGTGACCGAGCCGCAGACGCAGCCAATAACTAAGTCGATCAGCCCCGCATTCCTTGCAGAGGGCAACCAGGAATCGCACATAAAACGCGACCCCTGCTGTGCACAAGACCGTGATTGCCGCGAGAATGAACACTCGATCCTCCGGTGCTCGGATCCCCCTGTGCCTGGCACATGGCTGGAATCCCTCACCCCATCATTGGATAGGAAACCGCATAAAGTTCGAATAAAAGGTTCATAAATTGTTCGTAAAGATGTGTACGGGTCGTTTAGGAAATTCTTATGAGGGTTCGATGAACTCGCAACCCAATCAGAACATGGGTCGCAAGTCGAGCGCGGCACTTCCTGAACGGAGAGGAGAGACGAAATAGCGTGGTGGTGTTTTGGCTAGCGAACTACGCGTGTTTGGAATGCGACTAAGCACTGCCTCATTCAAGGGGCCAAAGGCGTCAACTGTTATTCGTCACTCCCCGGGCTCGAAGCGATAGCCAACCCAGGGCTCAGTCACGATATATCGCGGGGCGGTTTCGCTCGCCTCAAGCTTCTTCCGCAGATGGCCGATGAAAACCCGAATATACTCAGGCTGCTCTACGCTGTTCTGTCCCCAAACAGCGGAAAGCAGTGCGCGGTGGGTAATAACCTTCCCCGGATGGCGGGCGAAATACACCAATAGATCAAGCTCCTTCGGTGTAAGGTGAACTTCGCGACCCTTCACCAAGACCGTGCGAGTTTCGAGATCAATGCGAACATCACCAATCTCAATCAGTTGGGACGCTGGCTCATCCTTTGCCTTCGCCCTACGCAGGGCTGCGCGCACTCGAGCCAGAAGTTCATTGACGTTGAATGGCTTGGTTACATAATCGTCCGCTCCCGCGTCCAGCGCCTCCACCTTGGTTCGCTCCTCGCCTTTTACGGAGAGCACTATGATCGGGATCAGCGATTTTTCACGGACCCGACGGCACAGTTCCAGGCCATCCATGTTCGGCATACGTAGATCCGTGATCAATAGGTCGGGTGACCAGTCCTTCATCACTTGCAGAGCTTCATCGCCATCGCCCGCAATCCGCGTTCCGTATCCATGGCTGGAAAGGGTAGTCTTCAACACGCGGGTGATCTGCGGTTCGTCATCTACGACCAGGATGTTTCCTTTGTTCGTGGGGCCTGCCATGTCTCACTTGACTTCCTGCGTGACAATATGGACGTCAACTGGAGGTGCATCGCGCAGAAACCTGTGGATCGCCGACAGATACAAATATCTGCGCCATCCAGTCTGGGCAGATCGGCCGAACACCACCTGCGTGATGTGCTTCTCCCGCACCACTTGAGCAACCGCTTCCGCGACCTTCTGGCCTTCTGTGCGGATAATCTGCGCGCCCAGGTTGCGCGCGAATGTAAGATTCTGTTCGAGCGACCGCTGATCTTGTGGATTGTCATCCACTCCGATGTCCACATAGATCACATACAATTCGGCGTCAATACGCTGTGCCATCCTGGCTGCGCGCGCGATCAGATACTGAGCCGCAGGACTGGAACTGACGCAAACCGCAATGCGCTCGTGAACACCAACGCTCTTCCCGCCCTCCTCCTTTTCCATGTACGATTCAAGGCTTCGGTCCACCGCTCGTGTAACCTGCTGCAGTGCCAGTTCCCGAAGAGCAAGCAGATTCCCGGGACGGAAGAAATTCCCCAGGGCACGCTCGGCCCGGTCCAGCGGATAAATGTCTCCCCGCCGCATGCGGGTCTGCAGCGCCTCTGGCGTCAAGTCTGCAAGCACTATCTCGCTTACTCTTTGCATCACCCAGTCCGGAACTGTCTCGCGCACCTGGATGCCGGTGATGCGCTGCACCATCGGCATGAGGCTTTCGATGTGTTGTACGTTCATGGTCGACATCACGTCGATGTTGGCGTCCAGCAACTCCATTACATCTTCGTAACGCTTCGCGTGCTTACTGCCTTCGATATTGGTGTGTGCCAATTCGTCGACCAGCACGACTCGGGGCCGACGGGCGAGGATCGCATCCACATCCATTTCGTCGAAGGACGCTCCTTTGTATTCCATGCGACGCCGCGGTATGGTTTCGAGTTTGGACGCCAGTTCGGCAATTCCCTTGCGCCCGTGGGTCTCAACCACACCGATAGCGACGTCTTCCCCACGACTGTGCCGGCGTATGCCTTCGCTCAGCATGTTGTAGGTCTTGCCGACACCTGGGGCGTAGCCAAGGAAAAGCTTGAAAATCCCTTGCTCCTTTTGGGGAGCCGCTTCTTGGAGCCACTGCTCAGGCGTCTTTGGCATGCCTTCTGTGCTCCTGCGAGCAAGGATTAGAATGTCGAATCAGCTACAATCCGCTACGTGAAGAGAGCGATTGACAACCAGATACTACGCTTTGCCACTACCGTCGCAACAGTCTGCGGGATTGTCGTCGTTTATTTCAAGTGGGTACACGTTAATCCCACCACCGTAGGATTCACATTCCTGCTCGCGATTCTGATGATTTCGGCCGCTTGGGGACTTCGTTACTCGATCTTCATGGCGATTGTGGCGGCCCTCGCGTACAACTATTTCTTTCTTCCGCCGATTCTCCGTTTCACGATTGCAGAAACGCAGAACTGGGTCGCTCTTTTTGCATTTCTTCTGACCGCTATCATTGCCAGCGAACTCTCCGAACGCGCTCGCCACGAGTCCCTGGAATCCAATCAGCGTCGCCTCGAAGTCGAACGCCTCTATGCCTTCAGCCAGCAATTGTTGGTCAGTGAAAACGTTTTTGAATTGCTGAACTTGATACCGAAACACATCGTCGATTCCTTCGGCGTGACCGGCGCTGCCATGTTCCTGGAGGCCAAGCAGGAAACATATTACCTTGACAACAACAGCCGTCCTTTGTTTTCAACCGAGCAACTGAAAGCCATCTGCGGGAGGGGCGAACCTGTGCTCGACCGGGAGCACGGGTTCTGCTTCATGCCGCTGCGCATGGGTGTCCGCTCGGTCGGAAGCATAGCCCTGGCTGGCTGCGCGCTGTCGCGAGAGACCTTGGAGGCCATTGGGAGCCTGACCGCGATCGCCATCGAGCGCGCGAGCACGGTCGACCAATTAACAAAGTCGGAAGCAGCCCGCGAGAGCGATCGCCTTCGTTCCGTGTTGCTGGACTCTGTCACCCACGAGTTTCGCACGCCTCTTACCTCGATCAAGGCTTCTGCAGAAACCCTTTTGTCGGACGTTGATTTGGATAAGTCCCTACGAAAGGACTTGTTGACGGTCATCAATGAGGAGAGCGACCGGCTCAATCGACTGATCGGCGAAGCGGCCGAAGTGGCGCAATTAGATTCTCACCAGCTCGAACTTCATTTCCACCTGCACGAGATGCGCGAAGCGATCGATGCCGCCATCGACCGATCGGCGCCAGCTCTGCAGGGGCACCCGCTGCAATCCACTATCCCCGACAAGCTGCCGATGATCCGAATGGATGTGGATCGCATCACTGAAGTACTAGTGCACCTGCTCCAGAACGCCGGCAGATATTCCCCGGCCGGCACACCGATTCAGATTACGGTTGAGCTTCGCAAAAGTGAAGTTGTAACCAGTGTGGCGGATCATGGACCCGGGATCGACGACATGGAACGGGACATGATTTTCGAGAAGTTCTATCGAGGCAGAAACCAGAGAATGACCGTCCAGGGAACGGGGATGGGGCTAGCGATCGCCAAAGCCATCGTTGAGTTGCACGGCGGAAGAATCGGCCTAACCAGCCAAGTGGGTCGAGGGTCCCTGTTTTACTTCTCACTCCCTACCACCTAGGCATCTCTTTACAGACAATTCCGAACTGATGCAGAAAGGTCACCTGAGTGCCTACGTCACAGCTGTCACGGATCCAGATCACTGCGCGATTCGCTGCGCTCCGCCTCCTGGCACCAGTGCCATCCACAGAGTGCCGTTGATCAGAAGCAACGGCCGATTAACGGCGATCTTTCCCATCCGCGCCCCGTCCAAAATCGTTGCGGAAGGACGCTACTGGATTCGGTAGCATCCTAGCTGTAGACAATCCAGCCGCGATCCGTCAATGCTTCGCAATTATCCCCAACAGAACTTTAGAAACTGAGGCGCGCCGCGATCTGAAATGCCCGAGGGCCACCCGAACCAAACACCTGACTGACCCGGCTGGTTGCCCGCCCGAACCCGGCATCGAACAGATCGCCACTCCGGCCGGAGAGGTTCGGAATGTTGAACAGGTTAAAGACCTCTCCGATCAGATTCATTCGCCAGCGATCGTGCAATTTGAAATCACGGCTTAAGCGGAGATCCTGCGTAAGGAACGAGTCGCCGAACTCAAATTTGGAAGGCAATGTGATTGGCGCAATCAAGTCTCCTTGCGCATCCGTCGGGTGCTGCTCCTGCGGGTGGGTGTTATTGAACTCGTCCACCTGGCGCCGCAGGTCTTGCTTGCCCAGGCCGCGATTGAATTGGTTTACCTTGGTGCCCGGAAGCAGGTCGTCCCATGTGCCATCGCCATTCATGTCCAATCCGCCGAGGTAGGCGGAAAATGGCGGCTTGCTAATGTAGCTGACGAAAAGTCCCACCTTGAAGCCTTTGGGTAGCTGGCCGAGTCCCGAGATACTGAGGATATGCCGGACGTCGCGATCGAGCGGGCCCCGGTTGCTCGACGGGTTATCCATGTTGAACCCATTGACGAAATTGTCGCCGACATTGCTCGAATATGCGTACGAAGCGAGGAACTGCAATCCGTGGGAAAAGCGTTTCTCGGCTCGTACCCGCAAACCGTGGTAGGTCGCGCTCCCAAATCCCGTCGTTAGCCCGATCGATCCGAGCGAGCAAAGTGCCTTCGGATCGGTCGCCTCAGAGTCGGAACAGAGGGGCAGCACGCGGCCGTGAATGCTGGAGAAGTGATTGGCATCAAGGAGGGCGGGTCCACTGGTGTGTTCGAAATGCCGGACAACAAAATCCGTGCTGATGACCAGGTCGCGCATGATCTCGCGCTGCACACCGAGGCTCACATGCACGGCGTAGGGGCTGGGCCGGTCCCTCGCAACCACGAATCCTTGCTTGTCCGCTTCGATGTTGGTGACAGAGAAGTCGCGATTGTTTGGATCACCCCTATCCTGGGTTAACTCCGCGCGGATGGCGGGTAGAGCTTGTAATGCCGTCGCGCCCGTGAATAGCGTTGGGCTGAAGAACTCCAGCAATGCCCCTGGGGGGACGCCCGGGACATCGGCGAGCGGATTGCGAATCCCGCCGCTGTAGTAGGATCCGCGTCCCACTCCGCGGGGCCCGAGGGATACTCGTTCCGGATCGGAGATGTCGGTCGATGTCTGGAAATCGTAATAAATCCCAACGCCCCCACGGATGACCGTTTTTCCGTCACGCCTTAGGTTCCAGGCGAAACCTAGCGACGGCGAAAAATTCTTCCAGTCCCTGTGTGTCGGACGCAGGCCCGACGCGCCAAGCACAGGCTCCAGGTACTGCGGCTTGGCCAGGTCGTAGTTGAGTGGAGCGTCATACGTCCAGGCCATGCCGTAGTCAACGATCAAGCGCGGACGTAGATGCCACGTATCCTGAAAGAAGAGATGGACGAGTGGGGCAACACGAACCTTGCCGAATCCTGGCTGGGGCACGACAGGATCGCCAACGCCAACCGTGAAGTTCTCGAGGGGCAACTGCAAAATGTCCTGCACCGTGAGGAATGTTGCCGGCAACGGAATCTGGGCATCCGGCGGCTGCGTGCCATTGAAAACTCTGACAATCTCAGGCGAGAACAAAGACATCGTGACTGGCTCGTCAAAGAGGTTGGTGCGTCCTCCTCTTGAGGTCTCCCAATCACCACCAAAACGTACGTGATGCACGCCCTTTTGCCAGCTGACTACATCATTCAGGTGGTAGCGCCGGCCCAGGACGGAAGTGATGGTGGAGACTCCAACCGAGAACTCTGAGTCGACATCAATCGAGGGCGCACCTATTCCCACGCATGTTGGACAATCTGATATCTCCGGCGCGTGCTGGACGAAACTCACGAAGAAATAGGAAAAGTGCAGATCGTTCACCACATGAGCACCCAACTGCGACGTTAATCCCAGGACGCTCTGGTCGGTCCAATCGTTCTGCTTCGGCCAGGTGGAGGGATATCCGCCTCCGGCATAAGCGTAGGTGCCTTCGTGCGAGTACCGCACGAACATCGATTGCGTTGGACTCAGTTTGAAATCCATCCGGCCACTGAACTGATTCACGTAAGTAGGACTGGGAAAGATGCCACTAAACTGAAGAAAGTCGGGGGCGAGCACTTCCGAGCTGATGACGCCGCGTTGGTCGAGGCGTTCAAACGTACCAAAGAAGAAAACGCGATCCTTTCGAATTGGGCCTCCCCCTGACACTCCAAACTGTTTGCGCTGGAAAAACGGATCGGGGTTGAACGGGTTTCGATGCAGCGCCGGATAAGCAGAGAGATGGTGATCTCGAAAAAAGAGAAAGGCAGAGCCATGGACCTGGTTACTGCCTGAGCGGGTTGCGATATTCACAGCCCCGCTTGCGGTTGTTCCGGTACTCAGATCAGGGTTAACGCTGGAGACCTCGAACTCCTCCACTTCTTCCTGAGAAAATCCCATCGCCGATCCGCCATTGCCGACCTCCATGACGCTGCCGCCGTCGACGGTCACGCGCGTGGCGCGCCCGTTCTGGCCGACCGGGGCACCTAACAGGGGTACCAAGGTTCGGTTGTTGCTTACCCTCGTTGGTTGCTGCGCACCGGGCTCCAGTTTGGCGAGCTCAAGGGGGTTTCGCCCATTGAGTGGTAATCCCTCGATCTGGGAACGGGTGACCATTCCATCGATCTCGTGGGACTCATAGCGAATCTGTGGTGAGGCTCCTTCAACCGTCACACTCTCTGTACCAGCGCCAACCTGCATGACAAGATTGACATCGGTCGTGCTGCCCGCTTCCACGGTCGCTTCGCGTGAAATCTGTTTGAATCCCTTGGCATCCCCAGTTACTTCGTACATCCCGGGGATCAGCGCAGGAGCGCTGTAATCCCCTGCGTCCGACGTCAGAAGTGTGCGCTTCAGTGCGGTATTTTTGTTGGAAACGATTACGGTCGCGCCCCGAATCCGCGCCCCCGTGGCGTCCGTGACCAAACCAGAGACGGCTCCCACGGGAGCCTGTGCATAAAGCGAAGCCTGCATGATCAGTTGCAGCGCGAGCAGTGTCAGAACTGCGTTTTTCATGAACAGACCGCGAAGACCGGGATACCAAATCTAGTCGAGCCCGACCCGATGGACCAGTTCCGTAAAACGAGGATCACCTCTCAGGGGATCAAAGAAGGGATGCACCTTGACGTATTCCAGAAGGTTGGCCCGTTCCTGCACGGCTCGATCGAGCCAGACAAACGTCTGCTCATAGTCGCCGAGCCCTAAGTAAGCGTTCACAAAGGCACCGGTGGGAACGTAGCTCGTCCGCTGACGCTTTTTCAATTCCCCGAGGAGCCGAAGTGCATCCGCGCGTCGCCCCGCCTGGGCGTATGCCATGACGAGCACACCGAAAGCGTCGATGGTGCGAGTGGAGCCAGAAACGACCTTCTCCAGCGGAGGAATTGCTTTTCCGGGCTGACCGCTTGCAATCAGTGCCATCCCCAGGAACATGTTGGCAGGTGGATGGTCCGGTTCCACTGCCAGGACGCTTCGGTATACCCGAATGGCCTCGTCGTAGCGCCGGGAGTGAAACAGTATCCGCCCGTGACCGGCAGCAGGAACTCCAAGCGGGTCAAGCTCACGGGAGCGCCGGGACCAGTCCAGCGCCTCCTCCGTACGCCCGTGACACAGCAGCCAGAACGCGATTCCCCGGTAGGCAAGAGCATTATTCGGGTCCAACTCGAGGGCCCGTCTGAATTCAGCCTCGGACTCGGCCCATTGCCAGTCCCTCTGCTCCGTGATGGCCAGCAAGACGTGTGCTCGGGCAAGTCCCGGATCGAGCTCCAGCGCTTTGCGGGCGGCATCGATTATCTTTGGGCGCACTTCGCTGGGAGGAGCGCCGCCGAGAGCTGATCCCATTCCGTCGTAGGCCTCTGCCAATCCGACGTATGCCGGTGCAAAGGTCGGGTCTTTGCTGATCGCATCTTCATAATAGGCAATGCTTTCCCCAGCCCCGTTGCTACTCCCGAATGCACCCGCTGCTTTGAGATAGCTCTCATAAGCTTCGGGTAAGACGCGACGAGATGCAGTTAGGCGGGCGCGCTCCTCGCCACTTACTGTTACTTCGACCCTTTGAGCGATCGATTGCGCTACATCGGCTTCGAGTCCAAGGGTATCTCCGAATTCGCGATCGTAGGTCTCGGACCAGAAGTGGTCGTCGGTGGCGGCGCGAATCAATTGCGCGGTGACGCGAATGCGGGTGCCCTGTCGAATGACCGATCCTTCGACCAGCGCGTCCACGCCCAGCGTTTTGGCAATCTCCGGTGCGGAGAGCTTCGTGTCCTTCAAGCGCATTGCCGAGGTGCGTGAAATGACGCGCAGGTCGTGGATCGCGGAGAGGCGTCCGATGAGCGCCTCGGTCATTCCATCGGCGAGGTATTCCTGACTTGGATCACCCGACAGATTCTTTAAGGGCAACACAGCCAGGGATCTGATTTTGGGCGCCGCCGAGTGACTCCGGTTCCTGAGGACGGTGACAGTGAGCAGGGCGAGGATCGTGACACCAGCCACCACCAGCCATTTATGCATCGACCGTATTCGCTTCGGGCGTAGGTCGGTTTCCGCAATCAGCGGCGGCTCAAGTTTGGGGGCTTCTTCTATTTCACCCAACCGCTGCTTGCGGCCTTGCGACCAGGCATCGAGTTCAGAACTGAAGGCGTAAACCGATCCTATCCTGTCATGCAGGTGCCGGTGAACGGGCATCCCCTCACGCTTCTCCCAACGCTGGACGGTGGTCACGTCTCGATGGAGATACGCGGCGATTTCCTTCCACGAATCCAGGCGCACTTCGACCGGCTTCAGGACTGGCAGAGTGCCCGGCGACAGTTCGCCCATGGAGTGCTCCTGGTTGGTTCGGGGCCGGGGGCCGGAGGGGGACCGGGTCCCTGATTCTACTTCCGTTTCATCCCACGGCAAAGCACTGCATTCGACGGCAAGTGCCTGAGTCCCGCACCTTGCCGTTTGACCCTGCTCCTATGGTGACGCAATCTGTCCGCGAGTTTCATTTCCGCAACGTCAACGGACAGAAGGAGATCGCCATGAAACGAAGGTCAGCGTGGTTGATTTTGCTTAGTGCCGCGATCGTGGTTACGGCCCTGTACCACACAAGAAAGGTGCATGCGACACCAGCCAGCGGCTTCGTGGGCACGACTCTGGTCCAGGGTCGGTTCGCCGAATTCGAGGTCTTCAATCACCTCGTTCTACCAAATGCTCGGCACGGAGAGCACGAGAAGAACATCTGGCTGTCGATGCAGAAGACGAAGGGATCGTCAGACGTGTATGTGCAGAGCAATGTCTGGCAGCCGGGCGGCAGCACGGGATGGCACACCCACCCAGGCCATAGCCTGATCATCGTGACCGCAGGAACCGTGACGGCGTATGAAGGCGACGACCCATCCTGCACGCCAACCGTTTACACAGCCGGAATGGGCTTTGTTGATCCGGGCGGAAACCACGTACACAACATCCGGAACGAAAGCACGACCGATGTGGCACAAACCATCGCCGTCCAGTTAATTCCGGCCACTGCCACACGCCGGATAGATGCTGCAGATCCGGGAAACTGTCATTTCTGAAATCGATAGCAATGAAAAAGGAGGCTTCAAATGCAAGGAAGATTGACTTTGGTAACACTGTTTAGCGTCGTAATCGTGGTGACAGCGCTGTGTCACACTCAAAAGGTCCATGCCATGCCGGTTCATGACCACGATCACCGGTGTAGCGATGCCAGCCTCAAAGGGACCTATGCCTTCCGCAGGACGGGGGTGAACAATGTCGTGGGTGGCCCTATCGCCGAAATTGGCATCGACGTCTTTAACGGAGATGGGACGCGCGGCTTTATTCGCTCGACCAGAAGCAGCAACGGTGAAATCCGAGACTGGACCGATTCCTCGAGCGGAACCTACAGGGTCCATGCGGATTGCACCGGGTCGTTTTTCAATGCAGAGGGTAGAAGAACCAACAACCTCGTCGTCCTTGACGGAGGCAAAAGATTCTTCGTGCTCAGTGTGGCGCCAGACACGATTACCACGGAAGAGGGGGAGAGGCTCGAGGGGGAGGACTGTAGCGTTGCCAGCCTCAACGGGACCTATGCCTTCCGCAGGACGGGCGTGAACATTGACGTGGGTGGCCCTATCGCCCAAATTGGCATCGCTTTTTACAAAGATGGGATGCGAGGCCTCATCCGCACGACCAGAAGCGGCAACGGTGAAATCCGACCGTGGACCGATTACCCGACAAACGGAAGCTACACGATCAATCCGGATTGTACTGGGTCGCTCTTCTATGAAGACGGTGGAACAGCCAACAACCTCGTCGTCCTCGACGGAGGCAAAAGATTCTTTTTGCTCAGCGTGTTGCCGGGCACGATTACCACGGAAGAGGGGCAGAGGCTCGATGTGGAGGACTAACGGGGTGTTGGGTCTGGGATATGTCTGGGCGGGGGAATCCCAGCGCAGCATAGCCTCGACCACAGCCCAATTGCTACGGATCGTCGGGACAAAGAATGGCGCGCCAACCGGCGCAGGAGAACACCTTGTGACTAATCAAAAGATGCACCCTGGCCGAAATGTTGCAGTTCGCGTCGCCGTGATCCTCGGCATTCTCGTGCTCACGCTGACCAGTGTCTTGCGCGCCGACGACGTGGTTACGCACTGGCACAAAGTCATGCTGGCCACGATTGCAGCGGGTGGGACCGACCCGATCACGAGCACTCGCACGGCCGCCATCGTGCAAGCCGCTGTGTTCGACTCTATCAACGGCATCCAAAGAAAATACACGCCGATCCATTTCGTCGTTCGAGCGCCTGAGGACGCTTCGATAGCGGCAGCGGTCATCGAAAGCGCGTATGCAATACTTGTCGCTCTCTACCCCGATCAGCAAGCGGATCTCAGAGCTGAACGAAGGGCCGCACTGGCCCAACTCCACGCCCCTGCGGGAGCCATCAAGAAAGGGCGCGAATTTGGCGCGCTCGTAGCCGACGACATCCTGAATTGGCGCAGCACTGACGGATTTGCGCCGTCACTCCCGCCCTTCCTTGGCGGAACGAACATCGGCCAATGGCGCCCGACGCCTCCCGACTTCCGGCCCGGAGCGCTGCCGCAGGTCGCGACCATGGAGCCCTGGTCCCTCCAATCCCCGAGCCAATTTCGCCCCGCCGGACCTCCTTCTCTTACAAGCGACCGTTACGCCACGGTCTTCAACGAAGTGAAGACGATGGGCAGCGGAGTGGAGTCACCTCGCACTGACGACCAAACTCTGCTCGCCTTTTTCTGGGCTGGCAACACGCCCGGATACTGGAATCGAATCGCTGACACGATGGTCGCCCGCCATCCGCACCTTAGCCTTTTGCGGAAAGCTCGCATCTTTGCCTTGCTGAATCTTTCCATGTCCGACGCAGCTATCGCCTGCTGGGACGCCAAGTACCACTACCAGTTCTGGCGTCCGATTACCGCGATCACAAACGCCGACCTGGACGGCAACCCCGCCACGGACGTTGACGTCGACTGGACTCCGCTCCTTGGCGGCACCCCGGCACATCCTGAATATCCGTCCGGTCATTCCACCGTCAGCGCATCGGCCGCTGCGGTGCTCGCCCACTTCTTCGGCGACAACACGTCCTTCCGGATCGACTCCGAAAGAGTGCCGGGTCTCTGGCGATCCTTTCCCAGCTTCTCGCGGGCTGTACTCGAAGTGAATGATGCCCGCGTCTTTGCTGGTATCCACTTCCGAACCTCGTGCCTGGACGGCAATGCTCTCGGAACCAACGTCGCGCGCTTTGTCCTGCGGCACTCGATGCGCTCGCTTGAAGATTGAGCCCGTGCGGGTCGGGCAAGTGACCCGACCAGGAAACAATCGATGAAACGAAAATTGAACATCGCGTGGCTGCTTTCAGCCCTCGTTCTTCTCTACGGATGCGGAGGCGCAGTGAAAACTTCGCCTCCTTCTTCGAACCCTCCTGCAGGTCCGCCCTCGGGTCCACCTGTGCAGAACCAGAACACTTCGACGAACTGGCAACTCAGCGCGACGTCCATTAATCCCGCAGGACCTTCCCCCGCGAAGATCGCTGGAACGATTATCCCAACGGGCGGCGCGGTGGCCGCAGCACTTCACGCGCACGGTTGGAAGTGTTTCGATCAGCAGACCACCATCACCCTGACAGGCACGCAAACCGCCGGCAATATCTCGATGACCTCGGCGTCTGTAAATGGGCAGGTTGTTACTTTTGCCGGCGCAATCACCAAGAAAAGCAACTTTCCCGATGTCTTCAACGGAACCTACACCGTCAGCGGTGGTTGTGCCGATGGAGATCACGGAAACGTCACGGGATTCAGCGTGTACTCCATGACGGGGAACTGGGCTGGCAACCTGACCACTGCTGGAGGAGGAAATATTCACTGGAATGCCGAACTGGCTCAAGGCAATCCTGACTCGGAGGGCAGTTTTGGTCTCAGCGGAGCTATCACGTTCGACAGCTGTTTTGGCGGGGGGAATATCACGTCGGGAACGTTTCCCTCCGCCAGCTTCATCTTGGGCCAGTCTGTCGATCTTGAAATTAAGATTAGCAATGGTACAGTCACTTTTGTCGGAACAGCAGACGACGATGGTTTGATCAGAGGGAACTACGCAGTCAGTGGCGGCTCCTGCGATTCTAGTGGCGCGGGATACCTGTCGCCTTGGGAGTATTAGTACCGATAGAACCGAGGGAGCACGATTAAAGGGCAACCCGGGGCCGCGGTTCCCAAGGGCTTTCTTCCAATGCGCAGGGTGGCTGCGACTGCCTGTGAGTGTCAATCAGCTACCGCTGTCGCGGACACTTCACACATAACGTCGGAACAAAGTGGGTGGCACGTGCCCACGCCGAAAATCAGATTCTGTAGAAATAAAACGGAGAACCCCTCGCGGGTTTTCGGGACGAAAAATTCTTGGAGCCCGGTGCTTTAGTGCGGGCCCGCCGTGGGGGCGCGGCCAGTGATCCGGCCTACATCGTGGGCCTGGTCTTCGAGTCTCTGTGAGGCCAATTTGTCCGAGGCGCTGACCGTACCCTTCCCTTCGATAGATGCAGCGCGATCGCGCCACCGAACATAGATTTCCTGTGCCTCAAGAATCTCTGCCTGGGTGGCATCGGTATCAGCCTTTACCCAATCCACGGTCGAGTCGTACTTGTCGGTCAGATCGCGGCCTTTGTCGGCATCGGCGTTCAGGAAGTGTTTGTAGATGTTGTCTTCAATCTTGCCGTTTAGCTTCTTCGCGTCATCGGCGATCTTTTTCCAGTCGACATGCTGATCATTCGCGATTTGAAAGATTGTCTGATGGGCCTGAAGGCGCATGGCCACGTCGAGCATTTTCATGCCGCCCGCGGTCAGTTGATGTGCGATGAACAGGGACCCATAGTTCAGGTTCATGGCCCGCCGTTCCCTTTCGAACTGGTTCCGCTCGACCTTCAACATGTCGGCCATCGATCGGCTGACAATGCTACGGGCGCTCACATCCGTGGCCATGGCGCTTATTTTTCTGATCTGCTTTTCGGCTTTCTGCTGATCATCACTGAAGGCTGGCACTGCTGAAAGGGCTGCGGAAAGCACTACAAGAAAGCCGACTCTGGGTCTCATGGCGAGCACCCCCGTTAGCGGAATTTTACGAGAACTCCTGCGGAAAAGGAAGGGTCCAGATGGTGCGTTCCAGGTCGATCTTCGACCCGGCTGACCAGCGCTGTTCCGCCCCTGTCCTCACTGCGGATTGGTCTGCGATGCACCCCTCGCCTCGGGCGCCGGCGGCTCATTCTGCGCGTGGGGATCGCCATACGCCTGATTGGTAAGGCCTTTGTCCCGTTCCGAGGACGCATTTAGCTGCGCAAAGATTTCGCGCTCTCGCTGCGCGTCCGCCGACCTCTTGGCCTTGGCATAAGCGCGCGCCAGGCTAAAGTGCACCCCGGGATAGTTCGGCGCGAGTTTGCTCGCCGTCTCAAGTTCCGCGACCGCGGGCTCGACCTTCCCCAGTTCCAACAATGCGCGCCCCAGAAGTTCATGGGCTCCGGCCGATTGAGAATCGAGTTCGACGGCGTGTCGCGCAGCACTCATGGCCTCATCTGGGCGATGTTGTTTAAGCGCAATCGACGCGATGAGCTGATGCGGGAGAGGGCTTCCCGGGTTGATCCGGGCTTCTTCACGCAATTGTGAAGTGGCGTCGTCATATCGTGAAAGTATGTCCAGGGCTGATGCATAGGCGTAGTGGATGAACGGTGTGCCGGGAAAGTCCTTCGTCATCCGCTCAAACGCTCGGAAAGTGTCATCGTATTTATAGGAATACTGGAGCACTGCGGTTTCGCCCGCAGCAAGCATCAGTGCGCGGCTCGAAGAAGACAATTGAGCGGGCAAGAGCGGTACTCGCAACATCGACATTCCGAGAACCATCTTGGTCTGCTCGTTGACGCGCCCTTTGTGTACTTCCGGAATCAGCAAATCGGCAGCGCCGAAGTAATCGCCGTTCAGGTTCCGCAACTCCGCGAGATGGTAGATAGCCAATAGCATCACTGCAGGAGTTCCCCGGAAATCCAACTCCCGCGCCCGGTCCAGATGTACGTAAGCGTTCGAGTAGTCTTTGGTCTCGAACTCCGTCAGTCCAAGGAAAGCCCACGCTTGAGAGTTATTCGCATTGATTGCCGTCGAGTTCTTCAGGGCTGCGGTAGCTTCTGGAAACTTGCCGGTAGCGTAATAGAGGGCTCCCAGGTCCGCCCAACCCTTGTCCCACTGAGGTTTTATTTTGAGCGCACTCTCATAGTCGCGAATTGCGTCGTCCGTTCGTCCCGACTGCCCCGCCGCTGTTGCCTGTTGAGCGAGATCATCGAATGCTGCGGAATCGAGCCCCCGCATCCCCTCTGCGGGAATTGAAGCATGAGCGTAGGCCTTGGCGACCTCAGGATCAATATCTGGCTTCTCAGGTTTAAGTTTTGCCGCAGCATCAGATTCCCTGGCAGCCTCTTCCGTCTTTCCAAGTTCGCTCAAAATCCGTCCTAATATTTCGTGGGCCAAGGCGGATTCTGGAGCGAGTTGCACGGCGCGCTCGGCCATCGGCAGGGCATCTTGCGCGTGATGTTGCTTCATGGCGATGATTGCCAGGCGCATGAAGGGCAGAGCACTCTTCGGTGTCAGCTTTACTTCCTCGCGTAGCTGCGCTTCAGCTTCCGCGTAGCGAGAGCGAAAAATCAAAGCGGATCCATAGGCATAGTGCAGGAAGGGCGTAGTCGGATAAGTCTTCAGCATCTGCTGAAACCCCAGCAATGCCCGGTCGAAATTTCCTTCCGCGAGATCGCCAGCGGTTTCGCCGGCCGTGTCAATCAAAGCATCCTTGGAAGGATCCACCTGATCGGGCAGCAGAGGGACCCGTAACAGCGCCAAGGCCAGCGCAGTCTTGGTTTGTTCTGCCAATTGACTGCCTCCCAACTTGGACGCCAGCAGTTCCCATGCGTCCTCGAACTGCCCGTTCAAGTTGAGCAACAACGCGAGGTGATAGGTTGCGACTTTCTCGACTCCGGGAGCTTCGGCGAATCCAAACTGCTTCGCATTCTGAAGATGCTCCAGAGAACTCTTAAAATCCTTGGTTTCAAACTCACACAAGCCCAGGTATGCCCATGCCGGACCGAGCTTTGGGTAAGCCGTCGTTACTTTCTGGAAAGCAGGAATGGCTTCGTTATAGCGACCTGCGTCGGCGTACAGAGTTCCCAGGTACCACAAGCCGTCGGTCCAATCAGGCTTCTGCTGCAGGGCGCCTTCGTAGAAACGAATCGCCTCTTCAGTCTTGCCTTGTTCGCGCGCCGCGGTAGCCTGCCGGGCAAGCCCCTCAAAGCTGTCGGTTCCGGACCCTTGCCGGGCCGGCTGCCCTGGAGCAGTCTGCCCGCTCATCAATCCTGTGGCGAGCACAACAAGAAGGGTGATGAGCACAGGGATGATGCATCGACCAATACGTGAGACCGGCATGAGGGGCGCTCTTGTCGGGAATCTTAGCATGGGAATTCCGGGGCTGCGCCCATGATAAAATCCCGCCTACTCTCGAAAGTCGGATGTCTCTTCTGAAGCAGAATGCACGGCAATTGTCCGTTTCCCGACGCCTCTTCCTGCGTGGCCTGCTAGGCAGTCTGGCCCTCAACAGATTCCGTTCCTTTGAATATGCTGCAGCGTCGCCTTATGCCTTCGAAGAGGTTCCCCCTTCTGCCAGCGGGATTAAATGGGTGCACACCGCAGGAAAGTCTCCTGAAAAATATTTGCCGGAAACGACGGGGGCAGGCTGCGCATTTCTTGATTACGACAACGACGGCTGGATGGATATCTATCTGGTGAACAGCGGGAAGTGTGACTTCTTTGATCCGTCTCCATCGTTGCGAAATGCGCTGTATCGGAACAATCGCGATGGCACTTTTACAGATGTCACTGAGAAAGCCGGCGTTGTAGGTGGCGGATACGGCATGGGAGTGGCAGCAGGTGACTACGACAAAGATGGTTTCCCCGACCTGTTTGTTTCACAGTACGGGAGGAGCATTCTCTATCACAACAACGGAGATGGAACATTCACCGACGTAACCGAAAAGGCAGGGGTCGCCTCGCCCGGCTGGGCTTCGAGCGCAGTGTGGTTTGATTATGACAACGACGGATTGCTCGACTTGTTCGTGGGTCGATTCGGAGATTTCAGCAAGGCTAAATCAATCTCGTGCGGCGAAGTAGGCAGACGTCGCTACTGTTTGCCCAGAATGTTCCAGCCTATGCCAAGTTGGTTGTTTCATAACAACGGGGACGGAACGTTTACGGACGTCAGTAAGGAATCAGGGATCGCGGGCAGTTTGGGAAAAGCGTGGGGTGTGGTGGCCACGGATATTAATAATGATGGCCGCATGGACCTATTCGTGGCGAACGATACAGTTGCCAACTTCCTTTTTGCCAACCGCGGGAACGGACGCTTCGAAGAAATCGGACTGCAGGCGGACGTAGCTTACAACGCCGAAGGGCAGGCCCGCTCTGGTATGGGCTGTGACTCCGCCGACTTCAACGAAGATGGGTGGATGGATTTGTTCGTCGCCAACATCAATGAAGAAATATTCTCGCTCTATCAAAACAATCGCGACGAAACGTTTGAAGACAAGGCCATGGAACTGGGTATCGGCATGGCAACACGCTCCATGAGCGGTTGGGGATTGAAGTTCCTTGATTATGACAACGATGGCAACCTCGATCTTTTTCTGGCGAACGGCCATCCCGACGACCTGATCGAGGGAGTGTACAGCGGGGTGAAATACCATGAACCGCTGCTGTTGTTCCAAAATAACGGCACCGCATTCAAGAATGTGAGTGACCAGAGCGGACCCGTTTTTGCGAAATCGTTCTCTTCTCGCGGCTTGGCGATAGGGGACTTCAACAATGATGGCGCAGTCGACGTGCTGATTTCGGTGAACGATGGCGCTCCGGTCCTCCTTCGAAATAATAGCGTCGGGAAAAATCACTGGTTGGGTGTGCGTTTGATAGGCAAGAAGTCAAATCCGGACGCGATCGGTGCCCGCATTACCTACCGGGCCGGCGATCTGAAGAGAAGCAGGGTCAAGGTGGGCGGCGGAAGCTTTCTCTCCTCTCATGACCCTCGCATCGTGCTGGGGACAGGAAAGCAATCCAAAATCGCGTGGCTGGAGGTGCGTTGGCCACAGCCCAGTGGCGCTGTAGAGCGCTTTACGGATCTCCCTATCGATCGCTACATTACGATTGTGGAGGGTACAGGCAAATGGCAATAGACACCGGCGCGAGGTTCGGTTGGCACTGAATACACTCCACCCCATCAGTGGACACCCCATGAGTTTTTGATGAGAGTCACCTGTTCAGCGTTGATGATTGCGGTTTTCGTGATTGCACCCGCCACTTTTCGGGCACAAGAGCCCGCGACCATCGACAAGCAAATGACCACCGAGGATCGTTTGCGGAGACCTGGCTGGTGGCCGACGAAAGGCGCTTCTCTCCGAAACGAGTATGTGGGGCCGGCAACCTGTGCTCAATGTCATTCAGCAATCGCCGTCACACAGAAGCGCAACGCCATGGCGAGTGCTGGAACGCATCCAGCCAATTCCTCCATCCTGGTGAATCACCAGTTGAATCTTCATCTCGGCCCCTACAGTTACACAATCAGACAATCTGGCGGCGAGAGCCTGTATTCGGTCAGTGATCAGAAAAAAACGTCGTCCGTGCCTTTGGCACTTGCCGTCGGCGGCGGCAGTCGAGTAGGCCAAACTTACCTCTTCGAAAAGAATGGGACTTACTTCGAAAGCCGAGTGAGTTACTTCGGCGCCATACAGGGACTTGATCTGACACCGGGCCACACGAACGCCACGCCACAATCTCTGGAATCGGCGACTGGGCGTCCGCTATCCGGCGCGGAGGCTCATCGATGCTTCGCCTGCCATACGACGGCGTCGACCACGAACTACAAATTCGATTCCCAAAACTTAATTCCCGGTGTGACCTGCGAATCTTGCCATGGGCCAGGAGCAAAACACGTCACAGCCATGCGGGCTGGCGATGAAAGAGGGGAGGAACTGACCTTCAACCCTCGCCGACTCACACCTTCCGATTCCGTTGACTTCTGCGGAGCTTGCCATCGCACCTGGTGGGATGTGAGTTCGAATAAGGACATCGGAATCTTGAACTTGCGTTTTGCGCCTTACCGTCTAGAGAAGAGCCGCTGCTGGGGAAAGGGAGATGCCCGTCTCACATGCGTCGCTTGCCATGATCCCCACAAACCGCTCGTGGAAGATGTCGCATTCTACGATCAGCGTTGCCTGAACTGCCACGCGACAAAAAGCTCAGGCTCAACTGCCGAGCACGTGGCCACAGCCTGCCCAGTCAGTGGAAAGGATTGCGTGACTTGTCATATGCCCAAATACGACATACCGGGCATGCACTACAAATTTACGGACCACTGGATTCGAGTCGCTAAATCCGGAGCGCCCTATCCCGAATGACCTCCGATCAATGAGCACTCTTGCCTGGACGAACGTCGTCTGCAGACACAATTCCTTTCCCTTCTAGAATTGCGTAAAACCGGTCTGCCGCCAGATCCTTGACCACTTCGTTCGTCCCACTCGGCCATCGGATTTCCAGGGAGTCGATCTTATCCGCCGCACCCAAGCCAAAGTGAACGCGCAGATCATTCTGCGACAGGTAACTGCCCCCACTGTGGATCTCCTCGGTTTGCGTGATCCCGCCCGCAACGATTTTCAGTTTTGCGCCAATCGCAAGCCGATTGCTCTTCACTCCCGCGAGTTCAAAGCTGACCCAGTGGCGCCCAGGGATTCCATGATTCCTGAGAATTAGCGGCGCCCCATCCAGATCGCCTACAACAACGTCAACTTGGCCGTCATTGAATAAGTCACCAACTGCCAGACCGCGCGACACGCGTCGCTGCATCAGCGCTGGTCCTGCCTGGTCACTGGCATCGCAGAATGTGCCATCCATCTGGTTCAGCAAAAGATTTCCTGGCTCTCTGTAACTAACGCTGGATTTTAACGAGTCGATTTGGGGATAGACGTGCCCGTTGACCGCCACCAGGTCGAGCCAGCCATCATTGTCGACATCGAGGAAAGCGGTTCCCCACTTCACGAAGCTCAGCGATGGCAAGGCGACTCCAGACTGGTACGAGAAATCCTGGAAATCCCATTTCCCGTCGTTGCGGTAAAGCGTGCTGTACTCGTCCGCAAAATTGGTCACGTACATGGAAGGTCGGCCGGTATGGGAATAGTCCCCGATCGCGATGCCCATGGAACCCTGCTCCAGCCCGTCTTTGCTGACCGCAGTCCCTGACTCGAAACTGATGTCGGTGAACTTTCCATTTCCGTCATTGCGATAGAGATAGTTTGGAGTGGAATCATTCGCCACATAAATATCGGGACGCCCAGTGTTGTTGAAGTCCGACCAGATGACGCCCATTCCGAAATAACCAGGCGCATCCGCCACTCCCGCCGATTTGGAAACGTCGGTGAAAGTGCCGTCGCCGTTGTTGTGGAACAGCGAGTCACCTGATCCCCGCAGTCCGCGGGGTCCACATTGCACATCCAGTCCTTTGTATTTGCAGTTCGGGCCCTTTCCGAATTCGGGGGGAGCATCGAGGCGGAAGTCCACGTAGTTGGTGACCATTAAATCGACGAAGCCGTCCCCATCGTAGTCGCCAAAAGCAGCGCCTGTTGACCAGCGTCCGTCCGCGACGCCAGCCTTGGAGGTCACGTCCGTGAAAGTGCCATCACCGTTGTTCATATAAAGGTGATTACCTCCGAAGCAGGTGATGTACAGGTCTGGCCAACCATCGTTATTGATGTCCCCGACGGCGCCACCCATGGCAAAACAGGGCGCGATTCCCGACTTATCGGTGACGTCGGTAAAAGTGCCGTCGCGGTTGTTGTGGTAGAGCGCACCCTTTGCGGTTTGATGCTTCACCGCCATCTCGAGTGTCGGAGCGTTGGTGAAGTAGATATCGGGCCAGCCGTCCCGGTCATAGTCGATGAGAATGACTCCGCCGCTCATCGATTCCACGATGTACTTCTTGTCGGGCGCCACCACATGTCGAAACTGGATACCGGCTTTCTGCGTGACGTCTTCTAGCCGCGGAACCTGCCTGTCCTTGCAGATTCTGCTCTTGGCGCCGGCGGGCGGTGCGACCGGCGGAGGATGTCCGCCTTGGGCGTGACTGAAGGCCGAAAGGTAGAGCGCAAGGAACGTCGAGAACAGACGCCTATGGAGTTGCCGCATGATTTCTAGTGATCCACGTCAGGCACACCGGTAGTGTCGGTCTGCGGAGGAGTACGGCCACGGTCTCGCTCCTTGATTTGCCGGTAGAGTTGGAGTTCGCGATCCGCATCGCTGGTGCGCGCAGCTTTTCGATAGGCGGACTGGAGTTGATAGTGGATGTAGGCGCGTTCCGGATCGAGTTTCGCCGCGACTTCGAGATTCTGAATGGCTTCCTCGGTTTTTCCAGTCTCAAGCAGCTCTTTTCCCAGATCGTAGCGGCCTCGCGCGTGATTCGGGTGAGCAGCAATCAGCGTGCGCAACACTTCGATCGCTTGTTCCTCTTGCCCGGTCTGCAGCAGCGCGTAGGCCAGCCGGTACTGTGTGTCAGGCTCGTCCGGATTCAGTTTTAGTTCCGCTTGCAACTCCGGGACAGCCTCCGCGGGACGGTCCAGGCGAATGAGCGCGCTCCCGGCATCGTCATGAGCTTTCTTGATGGACGGGTCTTGTTGGATTGCCTTTCGAAAGCACATCAGCGCGTGCTCGTAATCCCCGAGATGATTGTAGACTTCCCCAACCGAGACCAGCATTTCCGCCGTCATCTGCTGGGATGTCAGCTTTCCCAGAATTTCGCCGGCTTCCTTGGGTTGGTTGGTGTGTGCCAGCGAGAACGCCCAGGCGTAGGCCATGTTTGGATCAGTGAGTGCCGCATCGCCCAGCGTGCCGAAAACCTGGACGGCTTCCGCGTAGCGCTCCGTCGCAAACAGTGAAACCGCAAGCAGGGCGCTTGCGACGCGGTCCCTGGGATCATGCTTTACCACGATCGTGAGAGCGCGGGCCGCCTCCACGTTGTCCCCAACCTTGGCGGCCGCCAGTCCTATATTTCGCATCAGGCCAGGCGTAGAGGCGCTCCAGCGTTCCGCCTCGTGAAAATGGACCAAAGCCTGCAGATACTTCTGTTGTCGCGCCTCCGCCGCTCCCAGGTCGTTGTAGCTTGTGCCTAGAATCTGCCGCAGATGCTTCTCTTGCATCTTGCCGCGCTGCAACTGGGCAGGAGTGAGTTTCGCAGACTTAAGAGTGGACGTAGAGGGAGCGGCAACGGGATCCACGCTCTCCCCTTCCGCCGGCGCCAGGCCTTGCTTTGCATGCTCCTCGGCAACCGCTAGATCGGCGCGAGTTTCCGGACTGTCCTCCAGCAAGAGCGAATTCCGATAGAGCTCGATTGCTTGGGGGTTGGCTTTTTGCCGCACCCTCCACCCGCCCATTTGTCGCAGCGCCAAAGCAATAAGCTTCTCGCTGGCTTCGCTGATCGTGGTGGGGTTTGCGGACTGCACAGCGGCGCGCTGGGCCTCAACTCTGCGCGATAGCTCCGGAGAGGCCGCATTGGTCTGAATCTGGCTGGCGCGCGCTGTGGCGGTTACTAGTGATCCGGAGCTGGCTAACAACGCGATCAGGATTGACGCAGTAGAGAATCGACTTGCAAGCACACGGCCCGACCAGGATACGGCTTTAGATTGCCGCAACCGAAAAGAAAAAAGGGGCACAACGAGTTCCGGTGAATTCCGAGGACAAGTTAAGCGGCAGGACTTGACGTTGTCAAGTCCTGCCGGTTGGTTGCAAGTTTGCGCGAACAGGGCGGCTAGAAGGTGATCTTCAAACCGTACTGGAGTTCGCGGTCGTTGTTGGGAATGATTGACGAGAGCTTGAGGTTGGAACCCGCAGTCTCTGCCGTGATGACGTTATTTGTCGGGCTGCAGGCGCTATATACGCCGCCGACCGCCGCTCCGCAATTGACTGATCCGATCGGGCTGCCCGGTGCTCCGCCGGGGTAGCCAAAGTTGGGATGGTTGAGTAGATTGAACGCACTCAAGGCAAATTGCAAATTCAGGCGTTCTCCCAGCTTCCACGTCTTCTGAACTGTCATGTCGATGTCCACGTATTTTGGACCGTGACAGTACCCACTCGGTTCATTGCCGACTTCACCGATCCTATGTCCAACCAGGGTGAAGGCTTTTTGGTTAAAGACATTTGGACCATTTTGTCCCGCGTTGCAGTTCGTACCGCTGATGTCGGGCCGGTGGTTGGCGCCGGGATTCCATCCGGGGCTGTCCGCTCCGGTGCCGTAGGCTGAATTGAGCGTCCCGATATTCGGGTCCGCCGGATCGACCAACGCCTTATTTTCCGATATTGCGCTCTGGAAGATGGTCGTAGACGGCCCAGACTCAGCCGTGAAAATGCTGCTGACCTGCCAGCCTCCCGCTGCTTCCCTGACGAAGGCGTTGCTTCCCTTTAGTTCAGGCAAAGGCACGATGATGTTGCCTACGAAAATGTGGGGACGATTGATTTGCGTATTGCCCCGATCGAAACTCGGATTGAAGCCACTGGTCAGAGTCTGAGAGCCGACCGAACCATTGGCTTCATCAAAGGGCACGTTGCCGATGGAATGCGACCAGGTATAGGACAGGTTTACCAGGACGCGGTTAAACCGGCTTTTGAATACAGTCTGCAAAGCGTGGTAGTGGGCATCGCCAAGATGGGCCCACCAGGTCAGGAAGTCATAGTTATTGTAGGGGCGCAAGGACTGGCAATTGGTTCGGAAAGAGCAGGCTGTCCAGTCGCTCTGTGGGACTTCGTTTATGTCGCTAGTGGTGACTTGATGAACAGCGCGGTTGCCGACGTAAGCGACCTCGAGACTCGTGTCCTTGTAGAGGCTACGTTCGACCGCGATGTTCCACTGCCAGGAATTGGGAGTGGAGTTGGATGGGTCTTTGCCACCGGTGGGCGAGCCCGCGAGACCGGAGATTGAGGGCAATGACGCTCCGTCCAAGGTACGGGAGATGTTGCTTGCACTGAACGAAAATGGAGCATTAGCGGCAAGAATGTATGAGGTTCCGCCGACCTTATCGCGCTGGAAAAATTGGCCGAGGCCGGCACGAATCGCCGTTTTTCCATCGCCGAATACGTCGTACGCGATTCCAAGGCGAGGGGCAATCAGGTGATAATTCTGGTCTGCGAGGTACTTGTTTGGCCCGCGCGCGCCAGAACTCAGGTTTAATCCGAAAATGGCGTTGGCCTTGCCGCACGGATCCTTTCCAGGCACCACCCACAGCCCGTTGCAGGCATCGGTCGCCGGCTTGTTCGGGTCGTACAGGCTAGGCTGGAAGTTCGTAGCGTTGCCGGTCGGCACGTAAGGCGTGAACAACAGCGAATAGCGGAACCCGTAATCAACCGTCAGCTTGCGGTTCACCTTCCACGAATCGCCGAAATAGAATTCGTAGTCGCGCCAACGCATGTTGATGTAGACGTCCGTGGAATTTTCTCCCAAGGGATAGATGTTTCCGGGAATCATCGCGTTAGCAAACGCCATCCCGGTTTGGGCTCCAGTCCCGAAATTTCCGGGAGTTAGGCCAGGGCAGACCGTTGCCGCATTTGCCGCTGTGCATACATTGCTGTCCCCTGTGCCCACATTAAAGCGTTCGGCTCCGCCGCCGCCGTTGAATTCGTTTTTTCCATTGAATCCCAGGAATACTCCGAACTTGAAAGTGTGCGGTCCCTTCACCCACGTCAGGTCGTCGCGGACGCCATACAAATCTTCGTTGTTGCTCCAGGGGGCAAGCAACTGGGGCGCGCCACTACCCTGTCCTGTGGCGCCCGTATTAATAACTGGCAATCCCAACGGATGGCTCTTTACGGAGGTGGGGAAGAGAGTCGGGAAAGCAGAATTAATTTGGGACAACAGGCCTGCGTTCGTACCGCCTGCCGTGACAAGAATGCGATTATTCGAATACGAGAATTCGGCGTCGTTGATCAGGTGGACACCGAGTATGGAGGTGACTCTGCCAACAATTGACTTCGACGGCTGGGACCAGTTGCTCTCCAGCGTCGTGAAGCCGTCATCCCCCCAATAACCTGCATTGGGAGCGGGATTTACCCACGAGTCCTGGGTATAGCGGAACATGACCGTATGCTTCTTCGTCATGTTGAAGTCGCCTCGGGCATTCTCCTGGCGCCAGTTGAGATGGGTGCCGGGGAATACCTGCCAGTTCTTGCACCCATTGGAATTGCCAAATGCAGCGTTGTCACCAGCCGGGGTAACATCACAGTTTTGGTTCGGCGCAGGATACTGCTGCATGTAAGTCTTTACCGCAGGCAGGATTTTGGCGGGATCCATTACGTACTTGTTTCCGTTTAACTGAAATGCCGCTGGAATACCTGTAGTCGGAGTATTAGGCATCGTATCGCCGCAAGTTATTCCGCCAGAAAAGTCTCCGTTAAGCTCTGCCGCATTGGGGACGCAGCCGGTTCGTGGCACGCCCCGAACTTCCCGATTCCACTCCTGACTCCAGAAGAAAAACAGCTTGTCCTTCTTGACCGGACCGCCAAGAGAATAGCCGTAATCGTTGCGCCGCAGAATCGGCTTGTCCTTGTTCGGATTGGAGTAAACCGTGCCAGTGGCCGGATGAATAATCCCGGCTGCCCGGTCATTAGCAGCCTGCCCTGCGGCAAAATAGTTATAGGCGTTCAGCACATCGTTGCGGCCCGCATAGAAGACACTGCCGTGCCAGTTGTTGGTGCCTCCCCGTGTCACGATGTTGATGACGCCGCCGGAAGCCTGTCCGTACTCCGGACCGTAAGCATTACGCAGCAGCTTGAACTCGGCGATGGATTCGAGGGAGGGATAAATCAGGATCGTGCGGTTGGAACCGATGTCGTTGTTATTCGCGCCATCAACCAGGAACAGGTTGTTGGTCATCGAATTCCCGTTCACGGCGAAGTCGACGCCGCCCTTGAGCCCTTTTCCTACCGCGTCAAAACTCTTCGAAGCGGAAACGCCGGGCTGCAACTGTGTCAGCGCTACGAAATTCCGGCCATTGAGGGGCAACTCCCGCACCTGCTGACCGTCTACAACGCCGGCGAGCTGGGAGTTGTCGGTTTGCACCTGGATCTCATTGGCCTCCACGGTGACCGTCTCGGTTGCACTTCCCAGCTGAAGGACAATGTTGGTAATTGCGCTGCTGGAGACGTGCAAATCAACGTTGTCGGTGACGGACTCTTTAAAGCTCGCCTGCTTGACGCTGACCCGATAGACGCCAAATGGCAAGTCGGGAGCGGAGTACTCCCCCTCAGTGTTTGTCGTGACCGTACGCGTGAGGCCGGTCGCCTTATTCGTAATATCCACGGTTGCGTTGGCAATCGTCGCCCCCGAAGGATCCGTGACCACGCCTTTGATTGTTCCGGTGACTTGTTGAGCAAGAAGGGGTGAGGATACGGACACAAAAATCAGTGAGACTAGCACGGACAACAGGGTTCCACGCATACTTGCCTCCGCAAATACTCGCCAGTGATGTGAGGCCCCACGCAACTGTGGCGCAATGGTAGGGCTGTCAGTCATGGCTTCGCTGTTCAAAATCGCACATCCTAGAGAAATCATTACGTGTTCAGAAAAAGAACGTGAGGCTGCTTTTAGTACTCAGGTTGCGTTTGCGCCCGCCGCCCGATGGATCCCAGACCACGCCCTTGATTGTTCCAGTGACTTTGAGAAAAAAGAGGTGGAGATACAGCCACAAAGAACACTGAACCTGACGCTAACACGAGGGCTCCACGCATCCTTGCCTCCGCTTCACGTAGCGATGTTTATACCTGTAGAAAATCGATGTGGCAGCAAACACAAACCAAGGGAACTACGCCCCACACACGAGTGCTATCTGCTATATATCAGTCCATGCAAAGAGGTCAAGAAGAAAAAACGGTTTTCCTCACGTAGCGAGATCGAAATGTCTGCCCGAAGCAACGCATGGCTCGATATCGATGAGCATTCGGTATGGGCAGCCAGGGGCTTTGTGGAGAGATTGTGACGCATGGATTCTGGTCACAATTTTAGGACTGCATTCTGCCTACAATTTCTGGTATCTAGCTGTTTATGCTGATTTTTGTTGAGCTTTTCTGACGATGTTGAGGTTTCAGCGTCACGGTTACTTCGGGTGAGCTTAGCGGTATGGCTATGTAAAAAATGAGGTTCAGCAGTCGCTGCAGGCGAGGGTTCATCACCCAAGGCCGCTTGATCGCAGACATGTGCTATATAGCGGGGAAAGGCAGCTGCCGGGACGTTACTCAAATTGTCCGTAATGCCGAAAGTTGACTTGAGCGGAGGGTAGGACGGGGCAGAGCAAAGGCGGCAGCCGGAACGCAGCCCCCGCTTATAGTAAGGTCGCGTGAGGGCGACGGATCGATCTCCCTGTCGGGCCGCCTCGTCGCCTTCAAAACGACCACTCTCACCGATACTACGGTCGAGCTTCGTAGACTATGTTGAAAGGTGTTTCCGCAGCGCGCCGGAACCGGTTGAATCCGGCCGACGTCACAACGTCCCGAATGCGTGCCTCCCCCGCCTGCGCCCCTAAGCACAGCCCGACTTCTTGTGATCGTGAGCAAGGCGTGCATAGCAACGTTGAAAACGAGTAGTAGACTCGGCCGACAGGATTCAGATTGTCCTTCAACTGGTCGTTTGCAAAGGGCTCAACGATCATCCATGTCCCGTCCTTGGCCAGCGACTGCCGAACCGTGCGCAGCGGCGCCAATCGGGTCCCCCATATCATGTAAGCAATCGAAGACGGCAATGAAGTCGTAGTTCCGTCCCGGAAATTCTTTTGCCTTGGACACAGCGAAGGTGACACGGTCGGCGACACCATTTCTTCGGGCAGACTCGCGGGCTGCCTCAATGGAGGTGTCGTGGTAGTCGAATCCGCAAAATTGCGAGTTGGGGAATGCTTTTGCCATCAATATGGTGGAAGCGCCTTTCCCGCAGCCCACGTCGGCGACGCGTGATCCCGCCTCCAGTTTCTCTTTGACATCGCTTAAGGCGGGAATCCACGAGCTTACAAGGTTCGCGGCAGGTTGGGGTTGCCCTCCAACCAGCACACGCCAATATCAGCGGATCTTTCCCGTTGTGATTCCGGTCATTGCTGCGTTTCTTCCCGCGTTCCCGGCACCGCCGGTCCAAAGCTGCTCCAGACATCCTCGGGCTTCCCAGCGATTGCCGAAAGCGGAGTGGAAACAAGAAATTTCAAGTACGCAACTTGCACGCCTCGCCAGCTGAAATGTGCAGAACAGGGCGTTGAATCCGAACACTTCCTCGTATGGCCCAGAAAACAGTTTGGTTTCGTCCTGGAAATCTCTTCGAACAGTTCCACCACGTCGATCAAATAAATCTCATCCGCCGACTTGCCCAGGCGATAACCTCCGCCCGATCCTCGAGTGGTATCGACTAGACCGGCGTTTCGCAGGGTCAACAACACCTTGGAGAGATAGTTCGCCGGGACTTCACCGGACTGCGCCAAGTCTCGGCCCAGAACAGGCTCGCCAGCCTGTCGTGCCAGATGAGTAAGGGCGCGGAGCGCGTATTGTGAGGTGATTGTGAGCATTGTTGACCTCTACATGTAGATATCCTCTATCGCAGATCGCTAAACGGTCTGTGATCTACGTCCTATCAGCCTGTGATCGAGATCACACACTGGCAGTGATTCGATGGGCGATCATTGCAGGCCCCACAAGGCCATCCCGGGAAGGTTGAACGCAACCGTTTTTGAACAGTTCTGATCGCGCGGATTGGTCAGCTCTGAAGGCAACCGGGTGGTCGCAGCCAAGGTATCGGCTCTCGCTAGGCCGACTGACCGCGACTATTGAACCTCAACCCGTCAGAAGAGGCTTACTGCACCCGACCTTGTTGAAAGGAAGGCAGCGCTGGGAGCGCTCGAGGAAACGCGTCTGGCGCGGCGACTGCTATCTCAGGTCGGAATTCCGTTCAATTCTTTCGTGTTCCTCGCCCGGTTAGACGGCGAATAAGGTCCGCCTCCGCTTCCCGATACGGCCTGCCGTCCTGGTGAAACACGTCGTGAAACCACACCGGCGGGTGCTCCACTATGTACGGATGCCGCCACGATTCCCACGGATAATATGTTTGCGTTTTGCCCTCGACGAGCCCCCAATTGATCGCAGCAACGTTATGCTTCTGCGCCAGCGGTAAGACGGTGTCGAATGTGCTGCCCGCGCTGCGCGCCATGTATTCGGTACACAGAATCGGTCGATGAAACTTCTTGAGGTACACAACTTCTTGCTCGAAACTTTCGGGCCAACCGTAATTGTGAAAACTGAAAATGTCTGAATTCTCAACCTGGATTTGCTGCATTCTCGACAACGGTGCCTCGTGTTCGAAATCGATATCCCAGAACCCGCTCGTCAGGGGTTGCGAGGGATGCGCCTCTCTTGCCCACTGAAATACCTTTGGCAGCAGTCCTTCCACAATCTGCAGCTTCTTGGTTGGTTCCCGCTGCGAATAACTTCCCTCATTTAGGTTCGATGGTTCGTTCCAGACGTCCCATGCCAGAATACGAGAGTCCTTTGCGAACGCAGCAACCACTCCTCTTACATAATCTCGTAATCGTGCCTCTTGCGCGGGATCCGCAAGCGCCGCGGCTCCGGGGGATTGGACCCAACCGGAATTGTGCACACCCGGCACTGGCGGATGTTGCAGGCCCAGTTTCGGGTTCGGATCCCAGCACGAATCGAACAGCACAAACATCGGCTTGATGTGATGGCGGTCAGCCACCTGCAGAAACTGGTCGATGCGTTTCGAGAATCCGTCGGCATCCTGCTGCCACAGCAGATCATGCAGAAAAACGCGCATCGTATTCATCCCGATGCTTTCGGCCCAGCCCATTTCCCTATCGATCTGAGCAGGATCAAAAGTCTCGGCCTGCCACATTTCCAGCTGATTGATTGCGTACGCGGGAACGTAGTTGCTTCCGACCAGCCAAGCCTGCTGCTTGTACCAGTCATTTGCAGCTTGCTCGGACCAGCGCGCTGCCTTTTCCTCTCCCGACGTCAGCGCCGCAAAAATGAGATGAAGAACTAGAAGAGTTGCTGCTCGAGGCGCGAGTCTTCGCACTCGTACGATCATTGGGCCTCCGCGAACCGCGCGTCACTCCGCACCCACAGGGCCGGATTTAGATCTTGGGTGCGGAAGCCTATCCTACGCGCAGGTGCGTCTACTTCACCGGCCCCAGATTGTATTTCGCCAGAAATTCTCGAATCGCGTCGTAGGCTTTGCGATTGTCCGCATCCGCGAATTGTCCGTGGCCGCCACTTTTCACCGTGAACAACTGGTTGGGGACACCAGCCTGGTCCAGCGCTTTGTGCAGACGCACCGCATGTTCATAAGGCACTACGTCGTCTGCATCCCCATGGACAGTAATGATCGGAGGATTGCTCTTGCGCACGTACGTCAGCGGTGAAACCTCACGCGCGATTTGTTCCTTGTTCGGAAGGCTGCCGAACCATTCGACCGCATAGTTTTTGCGATTCTTGCCCGCCAGCAAATCTCCAACATCCGAAATCCCAAACCAGTTCACGATGGCAGCCACGCGCGGCTCGGGCTCCTTGCCGTCGCTGGCGCAGTCATTGTCGAGGCCGTCACTCTCCATCAACATTCCGGTGGTCAGCGAAAGGTGCCCACCCGCCGAGTGTCCCGTCACCACCAGCCTCGCAGGATCGATGTGGAACTCCTTCGCATTGCGCACCACCCAGCGCAGCGCGCACCGGCAGTCCTCGACCGCGGCCGGCGCCTTCGAGACCTCCGCCATCCGGTATTCGACGTTCACCGCCGCCCATCCCATTTGCAGGTAAGGCGGCACCTCCAGAACCGCGCCCGCCTTGTCTCCCCAAATCCAGCCGCCTCCGTGAATGTAGATGACAGCCGGCACCGCCTCGGTCGCGTTGTGCGGGTAGATGACGTCCAGCTTGTTCTCGTGCCCGTTCTCGACGTCGTATACAGCGTCGGTCTTGATCCAGTACTTGTTCCCGGCATCCTCGGCGAGAAACGAGGCTTGCTGTCCGAGACAGACCATTGCAGAAAACATCACCGCGAAGACTGCAACGAGCCTCCATCTCATAGACATTCTCCGTGTAGTATCTGGAAGATTTTGGACAGACGAGAACTTCAAGGCTGAAAAGTCGGCCACAGATCCTTCAGCCTCGCTGGGTCCGAAACCCACTGCACCGACTCGGGATTTTTTCGGAACAATTCATAGATCGCAGTTCCTGACGACAGACCAAGTTCCCGATAGTCCCGTGCGCCACGCGTCTCGAGGCGCGAAGCCGTATAGGCTGGATTCTCTTTCCATGCAATGTCGCTGTTCGAATCGAGCACCGGATACCACGCCAGCCCGTGATGAGCCCGCATCTGCGTGTAGTCGAATCCGTATTGCCGATCGCACCACGCGCCGAATACCAATTCCGCCTTCGGATCGGCGTTTGCGACAAAATGCGCCCAGCCCGGCGGCATCACCACGCGGTCGCCGGGCCCGGCATGAATCGCAAGGCAGACCCCAGGATCGTCTCCAGATTTTTGCTGGGCATATACGACCGCCCGCCCCTCCCAGATCTCGAAGATCTCCGGAGTCGACCACCCACAATGAGGAGCAATAGCGTGCACGTGTCCCTGACTGCGCACTGGCTCTTCCCCCAGCCGGCCCTCCGCATAAATGACGATGCCGAACAACAACATGCGACGCTCTAACTCAACGCGATCCTGTTCGCGGCCGACATCCATCGCAATCGCGTACACGGGATCGGGGCCGAAGCATCCCGGATCCAGCAAGCTCGCCCGGATCGCATCCAGCGAGCGGTACTGCGGCCGCGGACCAAAAATCCCGGTCCCGTACTCGAACGCCATTGGATTTGTTGAGAATTTTATCTCGAGACCAAAGTCGAACTTGGTCACAGTCGCCGGCGACTTAACGCTCACGCGGTTCACGAACCGCTCCGCACCAGGGTAGGACTGCCGTTCACGTTCAGTAGCCGCGCGCTGAAGCCATGCTTGCGAATACTGTCGTAGTCATGACCGGCATCGGCAGGCCAGCACGCCACGAATTTCAAAGGAATGCGCCCGGTGTTGGCGACGCGATGTCCGGTATGCGGCGGGATAAAGTGCAGACTCCCGGCAGACATTGTCTCCATGCGCGTCCGGCGGTTCTCATCCATCAGGATCAGTGCCCCTTCCCCTGCCACGGTCCCGTAATACTCAGTGCGATCGCGCTTGGCATGGAAGTGGCCATGCGTCATGAAATACTCGCCGTCCACCTCGCCCGGTTCGACCACGGTGCTCCCCCAGAACAGTCCACCCTCGGTGCCTTCGGGCACCGGACACCAGGCCTGCACGCGATACACGACAGTGTTGGGATCCATAGCGCGAAGCGCAGTGGCATTCGCAAAGATACCGTCCAACTGCCCCAGCAACTTCACACTCTCGCGAACGTCGCCAGCCGAAGCCAAAAGCCCGCTCGCCCAATCAACCTGCATCATGACGTTCGTGACTTCCTAGTCCTTCTAGCCTTGTCATCCCGAGCGAAGCAAAATTGCCTGCTTAGCAGGCAATTTTGCGTAGTCGAGGGACCTTGTGCTTCGCTTCCGATGCAAATCGTGTTTCAGAACATGAACTTCAACGAGAACTGAATCTGCCGCGAAGTCCCGTTCCCGATCGCACCCCCAGCCAAGCTGGCCACCGTCGCGGTGCTGCGGCCAAAATTACCGTTGACTGTACTCAGGCCAGTGAACGGGTTGACGCATTGGTGGCTGGCCGCATCTACCGAGAGACAGATGCCACCGTCAGGATTCGCAAAGTTCGGATGGTTGAAGATGTTGAAGAAATCGGTCCGGAATTGGATATGCGAGCCTTCCGTGATCCGGAAGTTCTTCATCAGCGAGAAGTCCAATTGGAAGAATCCGGGGCCACGCATGGCATTGCGGCCGACCGTTCCAATGGTGCTCGGATCATCCCAGATGCCGTTCCATCCTGGCGGAACCTCGAAGGCTCCCGAGTTATAGTTTCCGTTTGGCCACTTCGCACTCGCCACCGTGAGTGGCTGGCCAGTGTAATTGGGTCGCATCGGATTCCCGAAAAAGCCGCTCACCAACTGTACGTTGGTTGGAAGACCGCTGCGACTCTGCAGGATGCTGGAGACCTGCCAACCACCGAGCACCCCACGCTCCCACATGCTGGTGCTATTCAATTCCGGCAAACTATAGACCAGGCTGCCGGTGAAGTTGTGCCGCACGTCCCAGTCGCCGCTTCCGCGGTCGAGATTGATCTTGAAAGGATCGGACCAGCCACCGAACACATTCACTAGATCGTCAAGTTCATGCGACCAGGTGTAATTAACCTCCACGTTCAGTTTCTTGCCAAGGTTGCTGCGCAGTTGTGCCTGTAACGCGTTGTACGTCGATGAGAGCACGTCGGGCTGATTATTCTCGCTGGCATACTGGCAAGCGCTGGGATTCCCCGGATTGCCGAAGCAGGTTCGTCCACCGGCTGGGTTTTGAGGGTTCAGATTGACTGCCGCAAATGAAACCCCAGCCTGCATGTGCGTCACCTTGTTGCCGATGTAGTTGACCGTCAAGACCGAGTCTTTAAACACTTGCTGCTGGATTCCAAACATCCAGTTTGTGGAGAGCGGATCACGCGGGTGCGTGGGGAAGATCGTCACGTTTTGTATGGCCGGAACCAGCGGTGGATTCGCAGCCGGATAGGCGATCGGGATGGGAGGGTTGCTGAAGATCGCCGTGAAGAGATCGACATTGTAGTTGGAAAACTCGGGAATATTCGTGGTCAGGCCGAAACCGATCTGCATGGGCAGATAAAACAACCCGCCATAGCCGTGGATGGCAGTCTTGCCCTTGCCAAACGGATCCCATGCGAAGCCCACGCGGGGAGCGAAGTCGTGCGCCGGGGCTTCGTATACGCGCGCTCCGGCTTGCGAGAATGACTGTGTCGCAAAATCAAAGTTTTTCATGCGCCCTTGGCCTTCGCTCCACACAGTGTTGTAGTCGTATCGCAACCCAAGGTTGAGAGTCAGGTTGCGGGTCACGCGCCAATCGTCCTGAACGTAGAAATCCCAGTTAGAATTACGGATTCCGAGGAAGCCGGGATAGCCGATTTTTTGCAGCACAAAAGGACAATTGACGCCGGTAGTACCACAGCTATTCCCTACAGCGCCCTGCATATCCGCCAGGCTGGCGTACAGATACCCTTGTTGCGGTCGCAACCACGTATTGAGGCGGTTGAGGCGAATGTTGGTGCCGAACTTCAGCGTATGATTCCCCGCCGTGGCTGTCACTGTATCGAAAAGTTCATAAATCGTGAATGGAGTGATCTGATTGAAGGTATTGGGTCCGGGCAGCGCACCGAGATCCGTGAAGAACCCGCCCCAGCCCACCAGCGGCGTGCCGGCTTTCGTATTCGAGGGAGTATTCGAATTTGTATCGGAGTAGAAGCGGTCGACCCCAATGCTGAATTCGTTGAGCAGTTTCGGCGTAAACGTGTGGGTGTAGTCGAACTTGCCCAGTTGGGTGCGCAACTTTTGTGGAGAGAGCTGACCCTGGTTCAAGCCGAATGTGTAGTTGGTCAGCGAATCATTAATGTTGTACCGGAACATGAATCGGTCGCGATCCGATAGGTTGTAATCGACCCGGATCGACCCTGTGTCCTCGCGCACTGTTGTGGGCAGTTTGGCATTGATAACGACAAAGTCGGGGTTGCCCAGGTACTGGCAAGAGGCGGGCGTCGGGATGACGTCGCAGCCTGCCGGCAACGGAGCCAACTGGTTCAGCATGTCCTGCATATTCGGATCGACAAACCCCGCTCGAGCCGAGGCGCTCAGAACGTGATAGATCGGGTTGATTGACGTGATCGTGGTACGGTCACCCTCGTAGTTTACGAAGAAGAACAGCTTGTTCTTGATGATCGGGCCACCGAGGTTACCCCCGAATTGGTTCAGGCGCAGCGGTGCCCGCGGTCCAGTGCTGTCGAAATAGTCTCGAGCGTCGAGCGCATCGTTTCGAAGGAACTCGAAGAGAGTGCCGTGGAAACCATTCGTCCCGGACTTCGTGATGATATTCATCTGAGGGCCCAGCGAGTGGCCGTATTCTGCGCTGTAGCCGTTGTTCGAAAAGTTGATCTCCTCAATACTGTCGATGCTGGAGCGTGTAACGCGGGCCCCTTCCTGTCCTTCGGTATTGAGAAAGCCACTAATATCGCCGCGGGACGCATTCTGACCATCCACCGTGATATTGAGCCCTGTGAAAATGTTGTCCAGTCCGTTCACACTACCTTGAAAGAATCCGGTTGAGCCGACCGATCCGGGGGCAATCTCGAGGAAATTGCTCACGTCCCGCCCATTGACGGGCAGATTCGAAATCTGTGTCGCGTTCAGCGTGGTGCCCGCGGTGGTCGACTCCGTCGCGACGGTGGTCGCCGTTCCCGTGACTTCAATCTTTTGTTCGCTGGCTGCCATGGCGAGTGCCAGATTCACGTGCACAGTCGAGCCCACATTGAGCACGATTTCTTGGCTCTTGGTTTCGGCGAAACCACCAGAGGTGGCCGAGACTAAATACGTGCCGAATGGCACCGCCGATGCCACGAAATTCCCGCCACTATCGGTCTGCAGGGTCTTCTTGATTCCCGTTCCTACGTTGGTGATCGTCACCGAAGCCTTGGCCACCATCGCTCCCGACGGATCGGTCACCGTGCCCGTAATGGTGCCTGTGTCGAATTGCGCGCTCGCAACCAGGGAGCACAGCAAAACCAGGCCGACTGCTGCAATCACTTGCCGCAACATGGCGGCTACAGACCGACGCTCGACCATTTCTTTGCCTCTTTTCTGTTCAGCGCACACACGTTCTGCCTCTTATCAAAGACGAAAAATGCCTAATCTGCGCGCATGTTAACGCCATATTTCGGCGTTGGTCAACCTTTTTTTGAACTTTTTAGCCTAAAACGATCGTCAATTGTTTCTTTATCAGGAAAATCATCAATTGTAGGCCTTGCCCCCTCGTTCTGCAGGGGCGCCGCCACAACTTAGCAAGCCACAGGAGACGCGCGACGTGATGACCGTCACAGAGCGGAGGTAAATTCGGCAGTAGTCAGGCTACGTCGACATGATGGGTGGATACGGAAAGGGCCAGCAAATGTAACTTGGCTCACCGCCAGGAGGCGCTCCACTTCGTTGCCGCCGGATCGATCATGATCTTTCCACTCTGCTCGTGATACTTGCATCCTTCTGCGCGCTCGAATCGCTTTCCAGCGATCGTTCCTGGCAAGGCAACGGAGTCAGGTAGCCCTTCCCCATCGATCGCAAAACTTAACCGCCATCCTGCGCGCGTACCATCGGGCTCCATCTCCAGGTTCACGCGCCCGAAACGCGTCGGTGTGTTTGTGAGACTCGTCGGCTTCGCATCATCCATGCCGTCCGCAGCAAAGCCCTCAAGCAACCGCAGGTGCGGACCATCCTCCAGCACCAGCCTGTGCCGCAGGTACCGGACGCACTCGGCACTCGCCCAGTTGTGAGGCATGTCTCCCCAGTCTTGACCGAGCAAAGCGCGCTGCAGCGGTTGTTCCTCTCGCCAGCAGTAGAGCGGCGACGCATGGTTCAGGAATCCGCGAAAAGTTTTCTCGGCCCACTGCGACAGCCCCGCCCACAAGTAAACATGCGCCGCGAACGACGCGTTGTAGTTCCAGACACTCTCATGCCACAGCCATCCAGTTTCCGCCGGGATGTCCTCTTGCGTGCATGCCTGCAGCAACGCGATGTGACCCTTCACAATCGGATCACCTTTCTCAAACACCGTGCCGGGGAAGATCGCGTGCGACAGCGCCCACTGCGCCGTTTGCGGACGCGGCCGGTTCCACGGCTCGGGATCGCGCCACGCCTCGTCATCGCGGGCAAGCATCGGCAGATAGTCGAACCCGCCTTCGTGCCGAACCATTTCCTTCTGCGCTGCCACCAGAAAGGACGCACGCAGTTCCTCGTAAAACGTCTGCGCAATGCGCAGCGAATTCATCTGCAACCTCGCGGCCGCGCCCGCCACTGCTTTCAGGCCCGCCAGGGTCCACACCGTATTCGTAAATTCCGAGCGCACGCCTCCGAGTCCGCCGTCGGCGAATCCGGGAGCCAGCAATCCATAGCGGCCATTCGTGCTATTCCCTGTGCGCCCCAGGTCACGCTGCTTCACCAGAAACGCGATCGCCCGTCGCACATTCGGCTCAAGGTCCTTGAAGAATCGCCAGTCCTGTTTCAGCTCACACTGCCGGACAAGCGTGAACATCGCGATCGCTGTGTCTTTCCAGTGTTCTCCACCGCCCGCCGCCACCACCTGTCCCGAGTCAATCTGCTTCGCCCACTCCGCGAGCAGCCCTTCGTCCGCTTCTTTGTCGTAGCCCAGGTAGCGCGCCGCTTCGAGCAGGAAATTTCCATCGACAATCCACAATCCGCGATACACCGTCGGACCAACCTGGAAGACCGGCCGGCCGTCTTTCTCTTCCCGAGCCTGCTGTATATTTCGAGCGCACGCCGTCAAGAACTCGCCCGATTTTCCCGCAAGACTCCAGGCTGTAGCTCCGAACGGCTTCCAATCTTTCCAGAACGCGCGCGCCTCTTTGATCAACTCTTCGGGACGTTGTATTCCCTCCTGCAGCATATCCACAGCCTGCCCTTCTTGCGGGAAGCGCACGAAGTACTCGATAGGTTTATCCGGCGTGGCTTCGCCGTGGGGAAGAAAGAGAGTGTAGCCAGCCTCTTCCCAGAAGGTCGCAAAATCTCCGGCTGGCCGGAGCTTGGCAACAATGAGGAAGGGAACATTCGTTTTCGCATCGCCCACGACAATCGTCGGAGGTCCCGTGAATTGCTTCATCGAACTGCAGGTTCGGATGTGCAACCGCGGAACGGCGGCCACCACGCCCCTTTTCGATCGAATCGTAAGCAGCACGTTATCGACTCGGCCTTCGTTCGCGTGACGGCTCGCAAATGCGGTCAGTTCCAGCGTAGCCGTCGGGCGCTCAATCAGCGTATGCACGATCGGTACGTGCGGCGCCTCCAGCCACTGCCGCGTGACGCGATCGTCCTGCATGCCCGCCAGCGAAAAACTGCAAACGGTCGCAAAGTCTTCCATACCAACCAGCAGGTTGCCTTTGACGAAGCCGTATCGGAGCTCGCCGTTCTCTCCAACGAGGGATTTTTTAGGATCATCGGGAAAGCAAATGGTCGCTTGTGACAAGCGGGGCGCGTAACGGAAGTCGATGTTCGAGCCGGCGACGTCGGGCTTCCTGGTCGTTGCGTCCGGGCTCTGGTGCTCAAAGGTCGGTACAACATGCGCGCTCGCCGAAGCGCCTGCAACAAGCACTCCGCCCAGAAATCGCCTTCGATCAAATCCCGTCACAGGTCTCCTGCTAACAGTTGGCTACCTGGCGAAACGCTCCTACTTCGGCACATCGAGAACCACGACCTGTGGCCGATACAGCTCGAGAGTGTTCATGACCTTCGCGATCACGCCGGAATTGCATGCGTAGGTCATCACGACGTTGCCATCTTCGAATTCCGTGTGTTCCTTGGTCGCATAGCAAAATGTATCTTTGTCGTAAATCGGATTCGTGGTTTTCATCTCCGGAAATTCAAAGACGTCCTGCGGCTGCGACCAAGGCCCGATCGGCGAATCAGCAGTTCTCGCGATCACGCGCTTGCTGGGAAACTCGATGCCGGGCGAGATAGCCACCCACTTCTTCGTGGAGGGGTGATAGCGCACACTCATCTCGCTGATCGCCTGATCGATCACGTGCTGCGCGTCTCCATGAGGCAGTCCCGCGTTCCAATTGCCGTCTTTGCCGAGGTATTCCCAGTTCTTCTCCGGGCTGTCCATCTTCTTCACCGGCACTCGCATCACGATCATGTATCCCTTGCCTTCGCCCTGCGACGCCTGCGTGTAGAACAAGACGAAGTCGCCATCGCGCACAATCGACGAGCCGGGCCAGAGATCTTTTTGTGTCAGGTCCTTGATGGAAAACTTCCATTGATCGGGCGGCGCAAGGGCATTCGTAATCGTGGCCCATCGAGTACCCGCGATTTCAAAGCCAAACGGGTCGGTAGGTCCTGCGCCCGGCTTGTTGCGCACGATCATCAACGAAACATAGAGTTTGTCGCCGTCCAGATACCCATCCATCGGCCAGTACCACTCTTCATCCGTACCTGTATCAAAAAACGAACGCGGCTTGGGAGTCTTCTGGTTCTTCCAGAAATATTGAATGGTGCATGGCTTGTCGGTAACGCAGGTCGTAACGGCTACGCTGTTGCGCACCATGGTGGTCTTGTTGCGATCCTTGTTGCCGACGTCTCCCGCGAATGTGTCGCCAAAGAGCCACACGCTCTTCCCCTGCCCAATCGGAACCGAGTACGCGTCATCGGCACCCAGCCAACCCTGCTCATAAGGAAAGCTGAGACGACTGGCAATGCCTTTACCAGAGGAAGGGTTGTCGGGAGTTGCTCCCAGAATCAAGAACACCGCCCCCAGAATCGGTCCAACGAGTACGAATTTATGAAGGTTCATAACAGATCCGTCTCCATCACCACCGACTTTGCGTAGCCACAGCCGCATCGGTGCGGGTTACCATTGCGTCGGTCACTCCTTCACGATCTCTCGCCGGACGAAACTCAAAACCGCCGGCAACCGCTCATCCCAGTATTGCCAGTTGTGTTCGCCAGGAAATTCGTGATATTCGTAAGCAAATTTCCTCTGGCTCAGTATCGACACCAGCTTGCGATTCGGCGTGAGAAACGTGTCATCCTGATTGCCGCAATCGACATACAAATACGGCGTCGCCTTCGTGTCAGCTTTTTGCGCGAGTGCGTATAGATCGTTCTTCACCCGAGCCTCGCTGTGCTCCGGCCCGAACGCATCGTTCAGGCTTGGCCTGAGATCGCTGCGTCCCCTTGTCAGCTCAGGAGATGCGGCATTGAACGCACCGCTGAGGCTCGCGGCAACCTGAAACATCTCCGGATGCTTGAGCGCTTCCTTTAACGCTCCATAGCCGCCCATCGACAGTCCCGCGATGGCGCGCCCCTCGCGAGTCGGCACGGTTCGCCAGTTCTGATCGACTTCTGCGACCAGGTCATGAACCAGATAGGCCTCGAACTTGTTTTGCGCGACCGATCCCGAATCGACGTACCAGGAATTCCCCGCATCCGGCATCACCACGATGACGGGCAAGTCCTCCGCATACTTCGTCAGCTTGGTCAGCGTCGACCAGTTGGTCTCGTCACCGGCCCAGCCGTGCAGCAAATACAGCACAGGATACTTTTTCGCGCCGCTGAAATATCCGGCGGGCACCCATACCCGATACTTCATGACTCGATCCAGCGATTCGCTCTTGAACGTCCGATTCTGCAGGCGAGACTTCGTGGACGTGGACTGCGCGGTCTGGGTCGCCGGCACAGCCTGTGCGGGTAAACTCGCGTCGCCGCTCACTCCAAGAGCGACAACCAGCACCCACAGCAACCGCACGAACCGATTGTCATTCTTGACGGGCAAACTCTTCAGCTGCGTTCTCACATTCCCGCTCGCGAAAGTACAACAACGGCCAACACCAACGTCCCGGCTCCCGCCATTTGTATGCGCAGGGGATTTTTGCCGGTATTCTTCCATTCTCCGGTTACGATTCCCAGAATGCTTGCCGTAATTACGATCAGCGACATGAACAGCGGCCACCCGAGAACCGCTCCTAATTCACCCAGTTTTCCACTCGCGACGCCGTACATGATCGTGCTCGCGAACCACAGCACTGCCATCACTAAAGCTAGAAGCCAGTAAGAGCCTGTCCCGGCTAGAGAGAAGTTGCCGGATGTTTTGTTCTTCTTCATCAGGTACGGACAATAGAGTAGGCTCGGAATCGCGCCGGCGACCATCAGCGGGAACCAAATCGAATTAATGCTCCACACCGGACTGGCCCCTTCTGCTTCCGCCGCTCTGCTCAGGGCTCCGCCGAACGCTACTCCAAAATTCATAGCTGCGGCGCACACGCCGCTCAACACCGCGCACACCAGTCCCGCCGAGAACGACATCCTGTGCTGTTCGACCGCCCCCAGTGCCCGCTCTCTCATTCTTCCCGCGACCGCGCAAATCGCAACGCCTGCGACCACCAGCACCACGCCGGCAATCACTGTTAGCCCCGACGCTGTAAAGATCTTTTCCGGATGCAGGCGGATGAGTGGAATCAGGCTCCCCAGTGCGGCCGACAGCCCCAGCACAATCGCAAAGCCGAGCGCGATCCCAATCGCATTGACCGCCAGCCCAAACAACACCTGCGCAACTCCCCACGCCAGTCCGCAAAGAGCCACAAGCACCACAACGTCCACTCCCGCCCTGGAGTACACCGCTCCCAGGTTCGGAATGGTCAGGTATGCCGTTAGTGCAGGAAGCATCAGCAGCGCGAACACCGTCCACACCGTCCAGGTGTTTTCCCAACCCCACTTTTTGGTGAACTTCATGGGAAGCGTGAAGCTCGCGTTCATGACGCCTGCGACCACCAACAGCATTAGCCCTGCGGTAGCGTCGTGCATCGATTCCTCCATCTAGAGTTCGATCACGCTTTAAGAAACCTCGCGTCTACAATCCATTCCATTGCACGGGCGGAAAATCAATTCCTCGCCTGTGGGACCAGGGTCTCCGTCTCCACACGAAGCGTCAGCGTTTGAAACGGCTGCACCGCGACCTCGATGCTCCCATCCTGGAGGTCCAGCGGCGACACCTTGTCTTCCAGTTCCGTCGCCACCCAGGCGCGGGCGAATTTGAAGTACTTGCTCTTGATCTTCACACGCGAGGCTCGCCCCGCCGTCTCCTGCAGACGCAGCACTGAGCCTTGGCCATCTTCTGCCATCTTCCAGGTGGAGAGATTCACATCCGGACCATCAATCTCCAGCAATGCCGCCTCATCGAGAGGCAGTCTAGACATCCCCGGTGCCTGCGGAACTTGTGTCACTTCCAGCGGAGTCATCGCCTCGGTCCCGAAGCGAGTCCACGCCACGGGATCAACGGTCGCTCCGCTCGTCAGCACGTAGCGAAACGTGTAGTCGCCGCCCTGCCACGCGGGAAAGTTTGTTCCCCAGTAGTTGTTCATTAGCCACGAAAAGATCGCTCCACTTTTCGGCTTGAATTCCGCAGGCCAATTGCCGCGCACAATGTCCCCGAAAGCCACCAGCGGCGCGTCCACCGGAACAATCGTAACCGCGCCGCTACTGCTTGCAACGTTCGCCCAGTGGCGCGCGACGTACCACTCGCGGCTGCCTCCGGGTAGTTCATCCTTTGCGGGATTCACCCAGCCCATCTGGTTCCCGTAGCTAAACGACGCATTCGGGATATCCAGTGGAAACGCGATGTATGCCGATTCCCGGGTCAGTACTCGCTCCTTGTGCAGGTCGTATCGAAATTCAATCTTCTTTTCGTCGTCAAACAGCACGATCTGTGTGTGGATCTTGGGCGTGTTCGTGCAGGACGACTCGAGAAGAATCACCGTCCCAAACGGAGCCTTCCGGATTTCAAGCACTTTTCCCTCACTGGCCGCATGCACGGTGAGTGCCGGCGGATTCAGCCCTGCGCCGTATCGGTAAAGGCTGTTGTTGGGGATATCGTCTCCGCCAGTCACATAAAGGTAGCTTCCAAACTTGTAGGAACTCATCTGGTCGACCAGTTCCTTGTTCAGTTGCTTGTCGAAGATGCTCGCGATCGCACCGGCACCGGCGTCGATCACAACGCGGTAGTACTGGTTCTCAATCGCATTTGCCCGAACTGCTGCTCCCGACGCCGACGCCGCCTCTTTGTTCGCATCGAGCGAGTACAGCTTGTATCCCATCGCCGGGATATCTCTCGCTTCAAAGCGCACACGCCGGTATCCGGATCCAAAACCGGGCAGCGCGATTCCCTGCCCAGTGAACAAGACGTCGAACGGGACAGTCTGTTTCGTGCTGTTGTCGACGATGCGGGTGCCGTTCGCTAGGTCAACCTCCACCATTCCGTCGCGTTTCCAGCTCAGCGAATTGAGCACCGCCACCGAATTCTGTGTAGGAGAAAGCAACTCCGTCAGCTGAGCCGCGCTGCGCTGCAGCGACTCGTCAATCTGCCGTTTCGCCTCCACCACCCGCGCGCGCTTAAGCTGAATCTGGTCTTCGCTCTGTTGATGTTCGGGCTGCGACGTAGCCCCGACGTAGGTCCACGTATGCTCGTCGTAAGTCAGCTCATTCAGCCAAGCCGCACTGAGAAGCGACGTATCGGGACGCAGTTGCGGCGAGAGCAGCGCTGGCAACACCGAGAGTTTTTCCGCGCTCAGGATGCGTTCCTGGTTCTGCCGATGGATCGCCGTGAACTTCGCGTCCGATCCGTAGCCGTCTTCCCAGTAGGGGCCAAAGTCCCCCCGATACACCGGAAACTTTCCGTCGGCTTCCTCTTCAATCTGCCGCATCGCCGACTCCAGCGTGGCAAACTCCAGATGCGGAAACGCATACTCCGCATCCCATGCGCCCGGCAACTCGGCCTGCTCTTTCGCCAACGGCGTGTTCTCAAGTTGCGAACCGAAAATAAGCGCACTGTTCCCCAGGTAATCCGGACGCGTGTAAGCCTGCAGAAACACGGGAAGCGCATCGCGCACCGATTCCATCCGCCACGGACTCCCGAACAGCGTGTGCATCTGCAGGTAAGCGCGCGAATACCACATCAGCACCCGTCCGCCGTCCGGCCCCTCCCAGTAGAAGGGCGACTTCTGGTTCCACCGCCCCAGCAGCATCACCGGCGCTCGCCAACTGTTGCTAGCACCCACAAAGTACTTGATTCCCGCATCGTGAAGAACCGAAGCGAACGCCCACGTATAAGACGGAACATCCACCGTCTGGGCGGCTGGCGGCTCTGGAAGGTTGTACTGGAGAGCCAACTGGTGCGCCGGGTAAAACGTCCGGATCAGCCCTTCCAGCGAAGCGTTCCCCGTATGCTGGTTTGCAAACTCCGGCGGGATTACAACTGCGCCCTTGCGAACGTAGCCGAGAAACTTTTCCTGCGCTTCTTTGGACCGGCCCACAAGATATTGACTTGCGACCCACGACCCATCCAGTGTCCATCGGAACTCCGGCTTCTTCTGCATGATGCTGATGGCGTCATCGACCGATTGCGAGTGCAGCTCCGCCACCTTGGCGGCGTAGTCCGTGAACCCGACATCCAGGTGCTCATGCGGCACAATCAGCACTGTCCACTTCTTCGCCGCGCTGAGTTTTGCCTGAACCGCACGCGGCTTCCCAGAACCAGTGAGCGTCAGTGTCGCTGCCGGCTCTGCGGTCCACTCGGGCACTGCGAACTCAACCCTCTTCTCTCCAAACTCTTCGCGCTGATCAGCCGGCAACTCCTTCCGGAATTGCTTTCCGGCCAACGCGAGTTCCAATGCACCTTTCGAAGGCACGGAGGAAAGCGACGCAAACACATCCACTACTTCCTGCAGCCCGTCCGCAGACTCCCGATAGAAAATCGTCGGCTCGATCATCGCCGTGAAAGCGTCCGGATCATACTGCCCCGCAGGATCGTTCGACATCTCCAACGCGTCGTACACCAGCCCCGTATGTCCCGGAGCGATGGCTCCCAACGAAGTCTGCTTCTCGGCTGGATCATCCAATGCGGTCAGCACAATCATGTTCTCGCCCGCCCTCATCCACTTCGCCGGGATCTCAACGACCTTGGTGTCGATCGAAGTCTGCGGGACAAACGTACCCTCCCAGTCGCCCGCGGAATATTCCAGCTTTGGATGGAAGTAGAAGAGACCGGCATGCCCATTCACTTCCACGCGCAAATGCGAAAGGCGCGGCGTCTCGTACAGGACCGCGATCTTGAGCCGATACAAACCTTTCGGTGGCTCTGCCAGATCAAATCGGATCTTGAACGGATGCAGCCTTCCGCCGGTCATCCCGTTGGCAGGCCCGGGCTGGAAGCGCAGCCAGTCATGGTCGCCGCTCTTGCCGACGACAAACACCGGATCGCTTTTCGGATCCGCGTAGTCGATGTCCTGACTGCGAAACTCCCCCGAAGAAGCGTTGAACGAGCCGATCCTCCACAGCACTTGGCCATCCGGTTTAGCCTGCGAATGAAGCAACGGTAGCAGGCTCGCGGCCGCCACCACCCACAGGACAAATTTCACTCGCATAGGTATCGGACGTCGCCTAAGCTCGGGTTCGTACGTAGGCCTTGATGGTCGCGCACTGCTTCCCTGCTGACGGACCATGCGGCCGGATCGTGTAACAACCGACCGCTGCCGGAACGATGAATGTCTCAGCAAAGTGCACAATGAAGGGCGCAAACGCTCCGCTCGAACTCTCAACGATCGCCTCTTCCCCCTCGCACAGATTCAGCACGTTCACTCCACCGTTCGTGCAGTGCAACACGGTTCCCGTAAACCAATGCCGCCGCGTTTCAATGAACTCGCGCTCGTGCAAGCCGGTCCGTTCTTCTTTCCATCCTTCCCCGGAACCGACCGGCGACACTGCATTCACGAGCTGTTTCTGCACCCAGTCGGTCGTCCGATCCCACTGAATATTCCGAATGCCATGTTCTAGATGAATGGGCCTGGGCAGGCCATCCAATCCCATCCTTCCCCAGTCCCACATCTTGAACGTGAAGATGTATGGGGTGGCGCTGATCTCTAGCACCATGCTGTTTTTCCCCGAGCAATGCGGCGTTCCAGCCGGGATCAGGAAGTGATCGTGCTTGCGCGCCGGAAATCTGTTCACATACTGGTCCGCATCGAACTCCAACTTCCCCCATTGCGCTTCCCGCAAATCGGAAATCATCTGCGCGCGATCGATGTTCTCCTTGAGTCCAAGGTACACGCACCCATCTTCCTTCGCGTCCAGCATGTAATAACTTTCATCCTGCGTGTATGACATCCCGAACTGTTCCTGGATATACTCCGTCAGCGGATGCACCTGGAATGACAAATTCCCGCCATCCATGGTGTCCAAAAAATCAAAGCGAATTGGAAACTCGGTTCCAAAGCGCGCGTGGACGGCGTCCCCCAAAAGCTCCCTCGGATGCTGGAACACCAGATCGATCGACGGAATCTCCACCGCCCCGTCGCCGAATCCGAGAAGCAGGCTATTTTCTTCCGGCACGCAGTCGAAACACCACGCATAGTTCTCAGCATCCCGGGGCAGATCGCAGACTTCCTTCATCCACTGTCCGCCCCACGGACCCGGATCAAAGAAAGGCACAACGCGGAACGGTTGGCGGCTGGCCGTCTGCAACCCCCGCAGTAGATCTCGACCCGAAATCATCTTCGGATTCTTGCGGTCGTTTGTGTCGAGCAGGAAATCGATCTGCGCCAGCAACGACTTCTTCAACCGGTCGGCCGCGCGCCAGTCCACAAAGAAAGCGCGCTTGTATTTGAGCGCCGGTCGTTCCGACGTATTCGTCAACCCGAGATTCGCGATCTCTTCTGCCCGCTGTCTCCGCTGAATTTCCCAGCGAGCCATGTCGCAATAGACCAGCAAGTCCCAATGCTCGGCGATCACCGACGCACCCACGCCGATCACCAGCGTCAACCCATTCGACTGGTTGAGAGCTTCGCGTTGTTTGCCGACCTTCCGCTCGTCCAGGAAATCCGAAATCACGTAGTGATTCATGAACCCGAAGACCGGGTCGTCCCCCAGATCGTGCTCACATAGCGAAAGTATTTCGCTCTCTGCCCGCAGACATTCATTCGCGCGAAATACGGTCGCGGGCTTGAATGCCGCAACCAGTTCCCGTTCGATGTCTGCCTCGAAACATCCCGGATAGCATTCCGCGCAGACTACGAACTTCCCGCTGCGTGACTGAGGCATCAGGCGCTCGGCGATGGCTTTCCATCCCACATCGCAATCCGCGCGTGAACTCGACACTCTCACTAACGGATACTTGTCGTAGTTCGATTTCCGACGGTCCGACATTTACCCTCTGCGTTGACTATGAGCGCGGAACTGGGTGTAGCGGCGATGCAACAAGAAAAATCGGGAATGGGCTCAAGGCGAGACTACGTCGATGAGTCCGGCGGTCTCCCGTATGCTCGTGCGCCTCGGTTGGCGCATCCTTCTTATATAGAGAGGTTTTACAAGCAGGACGGGAGAGGGCAAGTTCAATCATCCGTACGGAAGACTAGCAGCAGAATTTTAACTTTTCCAGTTAAAAGTTCATAAAAATGGTCGTTTTATCGTTAATCGGTCATAAAATGGGAAGCGCCAGGATGGCGGGCTCCATGGCCACTGTCCTGCACTCATGACGTTCTCTTCATTACCTCGCGAAGACACAAACGACCGGGATCATGCGGTAGACTCTCTAGCCTGTTACCAGCAACATGTCCTCTTCCAGAAATATCGGAAACTCCAATCCTTTCGTGACTGACGACAACGCCCAAGCCGCTCGCGGCAACAAGCAGGAGTCGCGGCTCACTGCGATCCTCGGGATGTTGCAGCAGACCGGCACCATCTCCGTCGAAGACCTTCGCACAAGCCTCGACGTATCAGTCGTCACAATTCGACGGGATCTCGGAATCCTAGAAGAGCGCGGTCTGCTGCGCCGCACCCACGGTGGTGCCGAACCGATTGAGCCGCTCTTCTACGAACCCTTCCGCAACGACCGTTCCTTCCAGGCGCAAGTCTCGCGCTTCGCCGCCGAAAAGCGACGTATCGGGCGGGCCGCCGCTGCCCTGATCAAACCAGGCGAGACCATCGCGCTCACGCCAGGCACAACCACCACAGAAGTCATCCGCGGCATTCCCCACAACCACAACATCACCGTGGTGACTAACACCGTAAACATTGCCATGGAACTGTCGAAGCGCAAGGACATCAGCGTCTTCGTAACCGGCGGCTACCTGCGTGGCGACTGGTTCTCACTCATTGGCCCAACCGCCATGCACGCCCTCGATCAGCTGGTAGTCAACGTCTTATTCATCGGAGCCGACGGCATCGACGCCGCCTGGGGAGCCACCTGCTTCAACAACGACGAAGCCGCCCTGAACGGAACCATGGTCAAACACGCCCAGCGCAAAGTCGCGGTCGTAGACCACAGCAAATTCGGGGTCGTCGCCGGATGGCGCATCTGCCAGTCGAGCGATCTAAATGTCCTGATCACCGACACCGCCGCGACTGACGAGACCATCGCCCCATTTCAAAAATTGGGAATCGAAGTTCTAAGAGTGTGAAGGCCCGCGATCTTCCACTCGTGCTTTAAAGCATTGTCATCCTGAGCGAAGTGAGGTGTACCGAACGCAGCGAATGACATCTGCCCTCCTCTTCGCGTGACAACCGCCGCACCACGCTGTACCACCCTCAGCAGAAGGCGTAACACCCAGCCGGATTCCGCACAAAAATCGTGTCCACGTCCTCGGCCGACAAGCCCGCCGCCCGCAGCCGCGGCACAAACTCCGTCAACAAAAATCTCAGCCCGGGTCCGCCCCCATACGATCTCCAGTACTTCCGCCGCGCCGCATCCATTCCAAGCACAATCTGCCCGACGAATCCCGCCTCGACCATCACGATCACGATGTCGAGCGTAGGATTTTTCTCCCCAGCCGGCCAGCGAAATGCCGAGTCGTATTCCAGCAGAACACCGCTTGAAAGAATCTCCTTGTGATAACCCGGATCCGGCTTTCGATCCGTGTGCGACAAAACGACATGGCCAAGGTTCGCGCCTAGCTCGCGGAAAGCCTGCACCTGCTCGAGCGCTCCTTCTCCCTGCTCCGTGTGCGTAAGGATAGGCGCCCCGGTGCGCCGATGCGCTATCGCAGCCGCTTCCAGGACCTTCCTTTCATGCGGCGTCGACTCTTTCCCGCTGGTTGCCACTTTAATCAAACCAGCCCGATGCTCGCTTCGACGAATAAAAGGCCCGTTGTAATCATGCACATCGATCCCGTCTTCAATCTCCGCAACAAAAAGATCTGCAATCTCCACCGCGCTCAGGTGCTCGCCCCAATGGCCCGGCGGATAGTACTTCTGCAGATGCAATCCCGTGGGACAAACGATATGCGTTTCCGTGCGATTCGCAATCTCGGCCAGCTTGACCGCATTTCGCCCGCCCCCGCACGGCATCGAGTCCACAAGCGTTTTTCCTCCCGCAGCCCGGAACTCGAGCACGTCCGCACGAGCCAGATCCACGGAATCCAGCAAGAAATCCGGATAACGAAACGTAGTGAAACTCGGATCAATGATAATGTGCTCGTGCGCATAGCAGACCCCAAGTTCTGTTGCATCCACGTCGCCTGTCACTGTCCTGACGAATGCCATTCCTACTCCAACGCCAGAATCGCAGAATGCTGCCGCAGTTTGTCCTGCAGTGCTGCGGCTCTCAGCTCGCGCGGCGAACGTCTCTCCGCGACACACAATGCCATCGCCGTTCCGGCCGCCTGGCCCATCGCCATGCATTGCGCCATCGAGCGCACGCTGGCATGCGCATCATGCGTAGCCGAAAAGCATCGCCCGGCCACCAGAACATTTTCGAGTTGCATCGGAATCAGGGCCCGAAACGGAATGCCCACGCAACTTCCGTCCGGCAGATACACCCACTTGGTGTCGCTCCCGGCGTGATGCTCTTCGATGGGCGCTCCGCAAAGTCCGATCTGATCATCAAACTGCCGCGCGTTGAGCACGTCCTCCCTCGTCATGCGATATTCTCCCCGCACGCGCCGGCTTTCGCGTATCCCAATCTGCGTACCGAAACTCACCAGCTGCGCCTTGGAGTAGCCAGCGATCTGCTCCGTCAGAAACCGCAAATATTCCAGAGCCTGTCTGCGGCCCTCAATTTCCGCTCGAGTCAGAAACTCAGGGTCGCAAGCATTTTGAAATTCTCCGTTCACCTCCGAAAAAGACTGCACGCGCGTCATGTTCGTCGCCATCACGCCCGGAATCGGAGTGACATGATCGCTTCCCTCCCGTCGCGGCAAGTCGTAACGTCCCGAGGTCGACGCCTCCGCCATCTTCTCGTGAAATTCTTTTTTTGAAATCGCTTTGCGCGCCGCAGTGTCCACGTTGGCAACTTTGAAAGTTGTCGTCAGCATCTGCGCCGGTTCGTGCAGGCCTGCGAGTTCACAGGGCGCGCCGGCAAAATAGCAGAGATCCGCATCTCCCGTGGCGTCCACGAAGTAGTCCGCTTCGAGCGTTCGCAATCCTTGCTTGGTCGCGACCGTTATCGAGCGGACTCTTCCCCCTGCAACCGCTGCCTCCTGCATCCACACATGCAACAGCATCTGCGCACCCGATTGCAGCACCAGCCGTTCCCAAACAACCTTCAGGTGCTCGGAGTTGTATGTCACTCCCGTGCCCGCGCCGTAAGTATTCGGACGCTCGAAGCAGGCTCCCATCTTCCGGAGTTCCCCCACTACGTCGTCGCCAATGCCGCCCACCACTTTCAGTGATCGCGTACCGGGCGTATAGAAACCGTAGAATGTGTCGAGCACGCCCGTGCTCGTCCCCCCCAGAAATCCATAACGTTCAATCAGGAGAGTCCGTGCTCCTGCCCGTGCAGCGGCAATTGCTGCCGTCGATCCAGCAGACCCCGACCCCGCTACGATCACGTCGAATTTCTGAATTGAGTGTCCGCACAACGTCAAAGGGTCCGCCTCCGCAAAACGGTCGATTGTGCCAATTTAGTTCATTTTGATGAGCGTTACGACAGAGTAAGACCAAAAATGCTATGGATCACCCCAATATCCGTGTATCCTAGCTCGTTCTCGATGAAGACGTCAGACCAGCCCCCCGTTGATGGCACCGCAGCCCTCCAGTATCACGACGCTGCGAATGCTGCTCTGCAAAAACTGAAGGCATCCCAGCTAACTGAGATCATCGCGGCTTCAAAAATTTGCGCCGACTCCATCGCGCACGGCGGCCTCGTATTTCTATTTGGCAGTGGCCACTCGCGCATGATGGTCGACGAGATGATTCCGCGCCAGGGTTGCTTCGTCGGATTCTATCCTCTGGTTGAACTCTCGGTCTCAAACTATTCCGCCATCATCGGGCCGAACGGATTGCGGGGCCCGCTCCATCTGGAAAAGTACGAGGGCTACGCCGAAGAGATCCTGAAGGGCTTTCGCTTCAGCCCGAAGGACGCATTCATCGTCATCTCGACAAGTGGGATCCGTCCGCTCGTCGTCGAGACGGCTTTAGACGCGAAGCGTCGCCAACTTCCGGTGATCGCCATCGTCTCGCAAACCCACTGCGCCGATGCCAAACCCGCTCACTCTTCCGGCAAGAAACTCATCGACATCGCCGACGTCGTCATCGACAATCAGAGTCCCGTCGGAGACTGTGCCGTCGCTCTCGAGGGCCTCGACTGGTATACAGGACCGCTTTCGACGGTCACCGGCGCCGTCATCATCAACATGATCCGCTGCGAAACAGCCCACATGCTAGTCTCCCGCGGCCACAAACCCGTAATGCTTCCCAGTCATCAATTTGTCAGCAACGTCGCAGCGGAAGATCAGCTAGATGATTTTTACGAAGCCTATCGCCAAAGCCTTCGTCATCTTTACGAGTGAGCGAGGATCATGCCTCGGGTACTGCTGATTACCGGATCGTCAGGCATCGCGGCCGCCACCGCGAAAATTGCGACAGACGCCGGAGACTCGGTATTCCTGATCGGCAACGACCGCACTCAATGCGAAGCCCTCTCCTCGCAACTGTCCCGCTCCGCGTATTTCGTCACGGATGTGTCTGCCGAGCCTGCCGTAGCTAAAGGCGTCGCCGACTGCATCGCTCGCACGGGCACCATCGACGCCGCCTTCAACGTCGCCGGACTCAGTGCGCGCCGCATAGGCGACGGCCCGTTGCACGAGTGCTCCACGGCCGCCTGGAACAAGCTGATGGAAGTCCACGCCACTGGAACATTCTTCGTGTGCCGCGAAGTCCTCCGTTACTGGATGTCAAACAAGCGGCCGGGAACGATTCTGAACATGAGCAGCGTCCTCGCTCGCTTCCCCGAGCGCAAGCATTTCGCAACCGTCGCCTACGCCGCCAGTAAAGGTGCGATCGAGTCGATGACCATGTCCGCCGCCTCGTACTACGCACCGCACAAGATTCGGCTGAATGTTCTTGCGCCCGGACTGGTGCGAACCCCAATGAGCGAGCGCGCGCAATCGGACGCCGGCATCCTCGAATACATCAAGCACAAGCAGCCACTCAAAGGGGACCTGACGGATGCCGAGGAAGTCGCCCGCATCGCGCACTTCCTGCTAAGCGACCAGTCTTTCCCCATGACGGGCGAGATCATTCGTGCCGACGCTGGCTGGGCAGTTACGGGTTAGTCGAGGTGGACGTGAAACACGACATCACCGAATCACCATTAAGCACCGGACTCAACCCGTCTCGCCGATCCTTTCTGAAAGCGACTCTGGCAACGACGGCGCTCTCCGCGGTCCCGGTTCGCTTTGAAGGCGTCCAACTGCGCAAGGGCTTACCGCCAATTCCAACCGTCGCCGATCTCGCTGGCGACAGGTTCACCCACCGCATGCGCGATCTCTACAGCAACCAGACCGCGCAAAACGAATTGGGCTACGCTCAGGCCGCCAAATCCGTTGCCGGCATCACGGCCATCGGCATTCCACCCTTCGGCTGTTGTGGAGTACCCGATACTCCCTGGAGTCCCGGATTCCTGCTGACCTGCGAAATTTTCCTGAACGGCCGCATCCTTATCTCCTATCCCGACGGCGATCAAGTCACCTTCCAGTGGTTCCCGCATCGCATCGTCCGGGAAACGTCCGCCGAAGGTCTCCTGTTCACCACCGAGATGTTCATGCCGGCGAAGCGCCGTGCCGTCGCGCAAATCATCCGCGTCAAGAATCTGAAGACCGCAACCCGCAAAATCACGCTCGGCTTCGACATGCGCGCGGGCGTCGCTAAAAAGCCCGGTCCGTGGTTCACCAATTCTCCCGGAGAGGCCGACAACCAGATCGAGTTCAACGCCGATCGCGGATGCCTGATCTTCGAAGCACGTCACTCGCCAGCTGTGTCGGTGCAAGGGATCAGTCCCAAGCCTCATCGCACCACCGACACCCGCATGCTAATCCTCGATTTGACCCTCAACCCGGGCGAGACGAAAGAACTCCAGTACGTCAACGTGATCGAGCAGGATCGCCAGAGCGCACTAGCAACTTACGATGCTCTCCAGTCAGATCTGCGCGAAGTCGCGCGAGCCCACGAGCTGTCCTTCAACAGCCTGATCCACTCCGCCTTCACGCCCGGCAACTCCGACTTATCCGGCCATCTTCCTCAACTCGAAACCAACGACGAAGCCCTCTGGAACCTCTACCACGCGGGATTCAAGAATCTTCTCTTCGCCCGCCGCGCCTCACCCGACTCCGCCTACGGCAACACTTACCTGACCCTCGGGGGACGCGTCATTCAGACCTTAAGCTTTCCCTGGGACACGTCTCTAACATCGCTCTCGCTCGCGCTTCTCGATCCCGACGCACTCCGCCGCCTCGTCGAAGCCTGGTTCGTCGCCGACATGCACCAGCATCTCGCGACTGACTACCTGACCGGTCAGCCCATGGGCCCTTGGTACGCCGTAAACGACATGGCCATCTCCCGCTGCGCGCAAAATTATCTATGCGTCACCGGGGACTTCGCGTGGCTCGATAAGCAGATCGGCGACAAAACCGCCCTCGATCATCTGATCTATCACGCCACCTACTGGAACGAGCTCGACAAGAATTCCCACGGCCTTGGTGACTACGGCAAGCTCGAAAATAACCTGGAGGTTGTCAGCACCTACCTCCACGAATCCGCCGGCATGAACGCCGGCAACGTGTCGGCGATGCGCTTCGTTGCCGAGTTACTGGAGCGTCGGGGAGACTCTTCGCGTGCAGCACAGCTGCGCTCCGAAGCGAAGGTCCTCGCCCAGCGCATCAATCAAAGACTCTACGTCGCCGGCAAAGGCTACTGGCAGTGTGGATACCCCGACGGCTCGTTCGTGGAGGTCCGTCACTGCTACGACTTCCTCTCCGTGCTCGACAACATGCCTGGCGACCTGAGCCCTGCGCAGAAACAGGAGATGGACAATTTCTTTTGGCGCGAGTTGCACAGCGACTACTGGATGCGCGCGCTATCTCCCAACGACGTCGATGCCACCTGGAACATTCGTCCGGACCACAGTTGGCTGGGCGCCTACTGCGCGTGGCCGCCCATGACGGCCAAGGGCTTGTACAAGACCGGGCCACCTTCGCGCGTTGCCGCATGGCTGAAGAACGTCGGAAAGGCCGGCAACCAGGGCCCGATCGGCCAGGCCCATTTCGTGGAGTCCTTCTTCCCACTCGAAGGCGGCGCCGCGTACAAGTGTCCCTACGATCTCCCGTACATGAATGACTGGTGCTGCATCGCTGGCGGAGCTTTTACGGATCTGGTAATCGACTCAATTTTCGGCGCGGATCTCAGCCTCACGAACGGTGTGCGCATTGCATCCCGCCTCGCCGACTTCGATCCAAGCGCCCAACTGCGGAACCTGCGCCACCAGGGCAAGAACTACAACGTGTCTGCGAAAGGCGCCACCATTGCTAGCTGACGATACGGCAACACATAGGGAGAACTTCGAATGAAGGCACTGGCCATCGATTTCGGGGGCACCCACGCGACCCTCGGGGTGATCGAAGACCGCACCATCCTCGCCGCTGAAACCATCGACACCGATCGCGCCAAGAGCTTGGCCGCAGTTCTCCCTCGTATCGCCGAAACGTTTCGATTCTTGCTGCAGCGTCTCTCTCTTCAAGTCAGCGACTGCGCAGGAGTTGGTGTGGGCTTCGCCGCAATCGTAGATTCCCGCACCGGTCGCATTCTGGCGACGAACGATAAGTACCCCGACTCGAAAGAAATCGACATTCCCGCATGGAGCAAGCAAGCCCTCGGGCTCCCTCTGCGCATTGAGAACGACGCGCGCATGGCGCTACTAGGAGAGTTCTACGCGGGCGCGGCCCGCGACTTTACGGAAGTCGTAATGATGACGCTGGGCACGGGGATCGGTGGAGTCGCCATGATTGAAGGCAAACTTCTGCGCGGCAAGCACGCTCAGGCCGGATGCCTCGGTGGACACATTCCGGTCCTGTTCACCGGCCGCGCCTGCAACTGTGGCGCGATCGGATGCGCGGAAGCCGAAGCCGGAGGATGGGCTCTCCCCCAGGTTGTGCGCGAGTGGCCGGGAATTTCTGCGAGCACATTAGCGAAGTACCAAGATGTCGGCTTCAAAGAACTCTTCGAAGAAGCCGCGCGCGGCGACGCCATCGCCAAAGCCATTCGAGATCGTTGCCTGAACATCTGGGCTGTCGATGCCGTCGGCCTCGTTCACGCTTACGACCCGGAAATCATCGTAATCGGCGGAGGCGTCATGCAAAGCGCCGACGTGATCATTCCGTACGTCGAAGCCTACGTGCAAAAACATTCCTGGACGCCGTGGGGCAAAGTTCAAGTGCGAGCGGCAAAACTCGGCAACAATGCCGCGCTGCTCGGAGCTGTCCCATTGCTTTCAGAAAACTAGGAACTTGCGAATGGTTGATCCAGAGCCTCTAGTTCCGATCGATCGCTTCGAGGTTTTTGCCGAAGGACTCGACCACCCCGAAGGTCTCGCCTTCGATGCTGATGGCAATCTCTGGGCAGGCGGCGAACTCGGGCAGATCTATCGCATCAATCCGAAAGGAAAAGTCCGCATCGTCACCACCGTTGGTGGCTTCAATCTCGGGCTTACATTTTCCGGGCGTCAACAGCTCTACGTCTGCAACTTCAAGCTGGGAGCGCTATTGCAACTCGATCGCTCTGGAAAAATCCTGCGCACTTGGGAACGCGCTAACCGCTATCGCCTGCGGAACCCCAACTTCTCGGTCTTCGATCGAGAAGGCAATCTCTACTTCAGCGATTCCGGCGCGTGGAGGAAAGAAGACGGCTTTCTCTTCGTTCTTCGCCGCAACGGAAAGATCGAAGAACTCCTGCGCGGCCTCTCTTTTCCGAACGGCCTTTCGCTGAGCGCCGACGAGCGAACCCTCTACGTCGTGCAGACCACCCGCGACAACGTGCTCGCCGTGCCCATAGTCTCTCCCGCAAAAATCGGAGAGCCTTACGTCTACGCCCACTCGCTGCACAGCATTCCCGACGGCGCAGCCCTTGACGCAGACGGGAACCTCTACGTCACCTGCTACGCCTCGCACAACGTCTATCGTGTGTCACCCAACGGAGAGGTGCGCCTGTTCGCTGGCGATCGCGACGCCACCATGCTCGCCAGCCCGACTAACGCCGCCTTCGGAGGCGAGCGCTTCGACCAGCTTTATTTCGCAAATCTCAGCCGATGGCATATCTGTCGCGTGTCCGCCGGCGTGAAGGGGCAACCGCTCGCCAATCAGCGCTGACTGCCTCGGAGACTCTATGAAGATCACCGACGTTCGCTGGACTCCCGCCTTCATCCCAATCGAAGCCCCGCTGCGTTACGCGTTCGGATCTCACCCAGGTTTTTCGCGCACCATCATTGAGGTCGAAACCGACGAGGGCATCACTGGCCTGGGCGAGTGCTACGGCGGCGCCAGCCGTCTGGGCCAGCTTGCGGAAATGAAGCCGCACCTCATCGGCGAAGACCCCATGAACATGGAGCGCATCCGCTGGAAACTCGGTGCGCCAAGCGCTCTGAAGCTTTTCGGCCATGTGCTCGGATTCGCAGGCCTTGAGTTCGCCGTCCTCGACCTTCAAGGAAAAGCGCTGAACAAAAGCGTGTGCGCTCTGCTCGGTGGCCAGGTTCGCGACGAAGTGCACTTCTCCGCCTACCTCTTCTATCGTTACGCGAACCCATCTGGCGCAGGCGAAGTTTCAACCGCCGAACAGATGGTGCAGTTCGCGAAAGACCTGGTGTCGCAGTACGGATTCTCGACGCTGAAATACAAAAACGGAGTCCTTCCGCCAGACGACGAAATAGATACCTTCATCGCGCTCCGCAAGGCCTTCCCGAAGCACCGCATCCGCCTCGACCCCAACGCCGCTTGGACGATAACGACCGCCATCCACGTCGCTCGTCGCCTTCATGACTACGACATGGAATATCTCGAAGACCCAGTCTGGGGACTCCGCGCCATGCAACGCGTCAATCAGAAAGCTCCCTGGGTCACGCTCGCCTCGAACATGTCGGTCTTCGCCTTCGAGGATCTTGCCCCAGCGGTGATGGGCGATGTGCTAGACGTCGTCTTGCTCGACCCGCACTGGTACGGCGGCATTCATCGCGCCAAGCTTGCCGGACAGATCTGCGATACGATGGGCGTCGATGTCGGCATGCACAGCGGAGCCGAGTTCGGGATCTCGCAAGCGGCCATGCTTCATCTGGCGGCAAGCTTGCCAAACCTTGTCCTCGCTCCCGACTCGCATTACCACCACCTCACCGACGACATCATCGAAGGTGGCAAAATGAAGTACAAGAATGGAGCGATGGTGGTCCCCACCGGACCCGGCCTCGGCGTGTCGCTTGATCGCGATAAACTCGCGCGCTACCACGAATTCTCCAAGCGCCAGGAGATGGGTTCGTGGATTGAGGATCCCAGAAAGCCCGGCGCCATCACCATGCAGCCAAAATGGTGATGGAGCTGGAGAGACTCACGCGAAAGTCAATCTCATGAATCTTGAACTCAAAGATAAGATCGCCATCGTGACCGGCGGCGCGATGGGCATCGGCGAAGCTACCGCCCGCGAACTCGCTGCACAGGGCGCCACCGTTGCCATCTTTGACGTCAACGCCGAAGCCGCCGCCCGCACCGCCGCCGACATCGCCAAGACCGGCGCTCGCTGCGATTTCTTTCCGTGCGACGTAAGCAAATCGGCAGACGCCCAATCCGCCATCCAGTCCGCCGTCTCCAAATATGGCGTCATCGACATACTCATCAGCAACGCCGGCATTCAAGACTACGGCGACGTAGTCACCACCGCCGAAGCAGCGTGGGACCGCTTGATGGGTATCAACCTGAAAGGCTGCTTCCTCATCTCGAAATTCGCCGTGCCCCACCTGCTCAAGCGCGGCAACGCGGCCATCGTCGTTGTCGGCTCTGTGCAAAGCATGACCGCCATCGCCAACTCCGCCGCTTACGTCGCCGCCAAGCACGGCCTCCTCGGCCTCGCCCGCGCCATGGCCCTCGATTACGCGCAAAAAGGCATTCGCGTGAATTGCGTCTGCCCGGGCGCTGTCGACACGCCTATGCTGCGTTGGGCTATCAATCTCGATCCGAATCCCGAGAAAGTTTTGCAGGCCTGCGACCGCATTCACGCCATGGGCAGGATGGGGCAACCCCAGGAGATCGCAAAGGCAATCGTCTTCCTTGCTTCTCCCGGCGCGTCGTTCATCACCGGCGCCGCTCTTCTCGTAGATGGCGGCATGCTCGTTCCTTCGGGTGGGATGGGGTTTCAGGAAACGGGCACTGGCTCGGTGACGCACAAGTGAAACTCGAAAGCAAGGTAGCCATCATCACCGGTGCAGCCGCCGGTATCGGCGCCGCTACAGCTCGACTCTTCTGCAAAGAAGGCGCGAAAGTCGTCGCCGTCGACATCGACCAGGCCACTCTGGCCAAAACTGTCGCCGCCAAAACAAGAGAAGACGGCGCCTGTGTCGGCCTGACAGCCGACGTCAGCAAATCCGAAGACGTTCGCGACGTCGTCAACTCCACTCTCGAAAAGCATCAGCGCATCGATATCCTCTTTAATAACGCAGGCATTGTGCCCGTCGGCACGATCGACGCCACCCCTGAAGGTGGGTGGGATCGCGCCATCGCTATCAATCTCCGGAGCATGTACCTCTTCTCGCATGCGGTAATCCCCATTTTCAAAAACCAGAGAGCCGGAGTGATTCTGAACACCGCCTCCGCAACCGCGCTCCGCGTTGTCCCCGAGCGCGCCTGTTACACAGCGACCAAAGGGGCAGTCCTCGCCCTCACCCGTTCCATGGCCCTCGATCACGTGCGCGACAACATCCGCGTCAACTGCCTGTGCCCGGGCACTATCGACAGGCCTTCGCTCGCCCAGCGCCTCGAAGCCTTACCCGATCCCGCCACAGCTCGCAAGAATTTTATCGCCCGCCAGCCCATGGGACGCTTCGGCACTCCCGAAGAAATCGCCGAAGCCGCGCTCTACCTTGTATCGCCGCAAGCGGCCTTCGTGACCGGCGTCGCTTTCCCCATCGACGGAGGGTTCTCCCTCTAGATGCCCCCCTGCGAATCCCAGCCCGTTACCTGGCGAAATCGCAGGGGCTACCGTCTTTCCAACAGCGTCATCGAGCTCACCATCCTGCTCGGCGGAGGCCACATCGCGGACTTCCGCCTCAACGGTTCGCCGATAAACATTTTGTGGGAAGCTTCCTGGCCCACTATCGAACCGCAAAGCTTCAACGCCGCTGCGCATGCCTCGCTATACGGAGATGCGGCCGCTGGAAAATTCCTCTCCGGCTACACCGGTCACGCAGTCGTGGTCGGCAATTTCGGTATGCCTTCCGCCGACGAAGTATCCCGCGGGGTTCCGCTTCACGGAGAAGCTTCTTCTTCAGAGTGGAAGGTTGTGTCGGCCAAGCACGACGACCGCCACTGCGCGCTCCTCCTCGAAGTCGCTCTTCCGTACTATCAGCTCGTCTTTCAGCGGGAGATTGCCATCGCCGCGGAAGCGTTTACGGCTTCTATCACCGAGACGGTCACAAACCTGGCGGCGACTGAAAGAGAATTCCAGTGGGTACAGCATGCCACATTCGGTGAACCATTTCTCACCCGCGATGACAGCTCCGTTTTCGTAGATGTATCGCGTGCCATCACCTGGCCATTGGGATACGAGGGCCACGAGTTGCTGCGCGATGACGCCGAGTTCCTCTGGCCCAACGCACCAGCATCTTCCGGAGGCTCGATCGACCTGGCAAATCCGTTCGCCCTCGACGGAACCGGATTCCTCGCATCCCTCCTAACCAGCGCCGATCATCCGAAAGCCGCCATCGTCGTTAACAACCGGCGCTACGCTCTCGCCGCCGGCTATTGTTTCGATCGTGCAAACTTCCCGTGGATTACTCTCTGGGAAGAAAACCATGCCCGCCGCTACGCTCCCTGGAACGGAAATGCCCGCGCCCGCGGAATCGAATTCGGAACCAGCCCGATGCCCCTCGGCATCGAGCAAGCTCACGAAACACAGACGTTGTTTGAAACGCCGGTGCTCACCCGCATCGCCCCGCGAGCAACTCTCACCGCCACTTACGATCTCTTCGTTACCCACGTTCCTAAAGAATGGAAGTCTGTCGCCGGGCTGGAACGATCAAAGAACGGCTTGGCTCTCCGCAACTCGGCGGGCGACAAAGTGCGCTTTCTCTAGCGCTGCCTGGCGAGACGCCGGCAAGAGTGAGGGGTGCCCCAGCCTATCGCGCACTTTGCGAAGGCTGGGGATTTTCGCTCCTCTGCACAGTCATCATTCCGCAGCCAATGTCAACACCCGCAGCCGCAGGAATGATGGCTCCCCCGCGTAGGAATCACACTGCCCACGGTCGCACCAATTCCCCAGTGCACATCCGGCATCGCGGCCACCCACTTGTAGATAGACGGCAACTGCACCACGTTCAGCAACTGCTGGCGAGCAGCATCCTCCAGCTGTAATCCCTTGGTCCACGCCTTGATGGAACTCCTGTATCGGGCTTGATTGCGTTGTAAGTTTGGCCGGTCATAATTTTCCAACTCTCGTAGATACCACCTGTTTCGGATCCCCACTCCCAAACGCCTTCCGCTCAAAATTTCCAAATTTCTCCACAATCTCAAACCCCTGCGACCGCACCAGCAGATCCAACTCCTGAGGAAAGAAGCTGCGCAAGTGCAGTTCCTCCTCACGCACTTCGACCTCTTCTCCGTTCGCGCCACGCCGCACGAAATAGCACTGGATGTGGCTCACCTGCGAAGCGTCGTCGTATTTCATGCTGTGTTCGAACGCCATCTTGCCCCTGCCCTCGGGATCCTCGTATTCGCGCTCGAGCCGCCGGTCTCCCCAAGCGCGCGCCAGGATTTCGATCTTCGGATTAAACACGTCGAATACAAACCGGCCATTCTCAGCGAGATGCTTGCGCACACTAGCGAACAGCGCAGCCAACGATGCATGGTCATGCAGATGCTGCATCGAGTTGAACGCCATGAAAATCAAAGCGAACTTCCGTCCCAGATCGAACGACCGGCAGTCGCCTTCGACGAAGTTGATTGCGGCGCCCGCCGATTCAGCCTTAGTACGCGCATGCGCCAGCATCGACGGAGACAGGTCAAGTCCCACAATCTCCACACCGCTCTGCGCGATCGGAATAGTAAGCCGTCCGGTTCCGCAAGCAAGTTCCAACACAGGGTGCCCCACCTTCCCGCGTTCTTTGCGGTAAGGTGGGCTCAAGTCGGCTGCCCGCCGCGCTTCCTCGAGATAGAACGGAATGTCGGCCACCAGAAAACTGTTCAACGCATCGTAGTGTCGGCCGTCACGATAGAGTGGGACCGCCTTGTTCGCGTTCACGTTAGTTACTCCTTCAGATGCCCCAAGCTTCCATCCATGTCCTGAGGAAGCTGGAGATTGTTTCGTACGTGGACTTTCCGCTCCTCCACTCAGGTTAATCATCGAGTCATCAGGCAAGCACCTGATTGACGACCCAAATACTCGCTTTCATCATGCTCGCTGTCTTCGTCTGAGAAAACCCGGCCCCACAATCCCATAAAGCCGAGCACAAGCGTGCACGCTTGTGCCTTCAAGGATGTCCGTCTTCCCCGACTGTCCGCGAAGGAGAATATATCTATGAAGAGAACGCTGATCGTCAGCGCCCTCGTGCTCGTCGTCGCCTTTCCCTTTGTACTCGCCAGCCCTCCCAGCAGTCCTTTCACCACCGATCCGGAAGTCAGCGCGATCATTGGCAACATCGACGCCAATCGAATCTTCCACACAGCCCAGACCCTGCAAAATTTTCGGACGCGGCAATCGTGCTCCGACCAGCCCGAACCCGGCCACGGTGTCACCGCCGCGCGCGACTTTCTTTTCAACCAGTACAAATCGATTCCAGGACTCCAGGTAAGGCTCGATCCGTTCGTGCATGCCAGTTGTCCCACTGCGCCCACCTTCAACGTCATCGCCTGGCTACCCGGCCGTCATCGCAATCGGCTCGTAATCATTGGCGGCCACTACGACTCGCGCACCAGCAATGTACTTGACAACACCTCCGATGCCCCTGGCGGCAACGATGCTGGCGCGCAGACCGGTGTCGTCCTCGAGCTCGCCCGCGTGCTGGCCGGCCATCAATACGATGCGACCCTCGTTTTCATCTCGTTCTCCGGAGAAGAGCAGGGCTTGTTTGGCTCCGCTTCGATCGCTGCCAATCTCACCCGCTACTTCGATGAACCAAACGTCATCGCGATGCTGAACACCGACATTCCCGGCGGCGACAACACCGCCAACACTGCTGCCGATCTGCAGAACTTCCGTCTCTACTCTCCCGGCATTCCGCGCGAGCGTCTGAGGACTGATCCCGACGGCACCACCGACAACGAGTCGCCCTCCCGCGGCGTGATGCGTTATGTCGGCGTCTGGGGCAGCGCTTACGTGCCCACCATCACCATGCTGCCCAAGCTCCGCGAAGATCGGCCGGGCCGCGGCAGTGACCACACATCCTTCATCAGTCAGGCCCATCCTGCCGTTCGCTTCATGGAAACTCACGAGTGTTCGCCCTCTCCCGTCGATAACAGTTGCGGGGGGCCGTTCCCGTGTCCTCCGCCCGCGCAAATTCCTGATTTCTGTAAGGACACTACTTTCATCACCACGCACCAGCACTCGCCCAACGACCTGGTGCAGTACATCACCCCCACTTACGCCTCGCGCATCGCGCAAGTCATGGCTTCGGTCGCCGCCAGCCTTGCTCGTGCCCCGCTTGCCCCCACTGAATTCAACGCCAGCGGCAACACCATGCAGAGCGTGAGGTTTCACTTCGAAGAACCGGAGGGCCGGGTCGACCACTTCGTCATCGCCGCACGCTCTGTCAACGAAAACTTCTACCGCCAGCGCGTCACGATTTCCGACGACGGCGGCCGCATCTCGCCTCAAAAACTGGGCTTCAATCCCGGAGACAGCTTCTACATCTCCGTCGCCTCGGTCGACAGGCAGGGACACGAGTCACTATTCGCTTATCCCGAAGTACGCTGCGACGCGACCACCTGTGCCATTCCCAGTTACGCCAATGACGTCACCGCACCATTGCCCATGCCACCGCCACCTCCGCCCGATCACGACAACGACGACGACTAACCTCGCACTGCCGTTAAAAAGAGATACGGGTGCCCCAGCCTTCCGCGTTTTGTGCGGAGGCTGGGGATTCCTCATACGTCGGCCCTAAGACCTAACACCTAAGACCCGAGGCCCGAAGTCTCCAGCGTGCGGACATACTCAATGACCGACTCGGACCAGCCGTCGATGTGCGTCCACTTGGCGTAGCCGACGCCGTTCTTGTAGCTCGCCACGTTGATCACGTAGCCCTTCCCTTGCGGATTTGGCACCGTGTCGTGCGCCTGCTCGTCGGTGATGACGATCAAGCGGTCGTAGCGCTCCTTCTGGTTCAGTTGCTCAACGGCCTTCCCGAGATACGTGCCGTTGTGGCGCTGCGAGGCATCGATCGCATCGCGCAATGCAAAGCCACGGCGCGCCGGCACCTCGACCAGGTTGTCCGAGAACGAGTACACCGCCACGCACTCGCCGATCTCGCGCAGCAACACCGCGAGACCGTAAGCCGCGTCGGTGCGCAGCATCTCCGAACGGCCCGAGAGCCGCGCGGTCATCGAGCCCGAGACGTCGATGAGCAGCGCAGTCTTGCCCGCCAGCTTTGGCTGCGATGCCACGCACTTCAGCATCGCCGCCTCAAGCGCAGGCTCCCACTGCGGGGCGTGACGCGCCGCAGCGAGGAAGCGGAACGGCAGCAAGCGCTGAGTGTTCATCGCCTCAAGCGCCGAGAGCACGAGCGTCTCGTCCACTCCAGCCTCCCGCAGATTGCGCAGGTTGCGGAGCAGCGCGAGCGCACCCAGCTTGTTCTCGGCCACCAGACGCGTCCACGCCTCGGTCTTCGAAGCGCCGTTACCAGCGCCCGCAGCCGAGAGTGCGACCTCCCACGTATCTGGCACCGCGAGACGTCCCCAGATCAGCTTTTTCCACACGCCGGCTTGCCCATCGTCACGCGGCTTGGCGTGACAAAGGAACAGCACGTCGCGCAGCTTGATGGGTCCGCCGCGGTCGTACTTCGCGAGCTGATACTCGTCGAACTTCGGGAACGCGGCAGCGAGCCCCTTCTTCACCTGCCCGGAGAGCGGCACACGCCCGTCCTTCCAGTAGATGGCCACGAACTCGCACAGCTCGTCGGCACGCTGGATGACGCGCTCGAGAGTGTCGGCCACCAGACCACGATGGGTCTTGTGACGAGCCATCTCGCGCACCAGAAGCAGCGGCGCGTGACGAAGCTTCATTTGCTCACGCGCCTCGACTGCGAGTGCAGCAACGCGCTCAGCCTCGACCTTCGGCACCAGCTCCGCGATCCGGCCCGCGATCTCGACTCCGTCCTCGTAGAACTGGTTCTCCCACAGGAGACACGCCAGCACAGACCGGCGCAGTTGTAGTTCATTCGAGATGTTGCGCGCAGTCGCGCCCTCGTGAGTGCGCAGTCCGCGAGCAAGATTGAGTAAATTGAGTCGAGCCATAGTAGTCTCCAGTCTTCAGTCTTCAGCAGCGGATGATCTCTGATAGTCGTTGTTCATTGCAAAGCATCGCCGGGGAATTGGCGGTGACGGCACTGGCAGTTTTACCTGCCCCCGACGTCCACGAAGTTCGCAGACATTTCGGCGTCCGAAGTAGCCGTCTCCTGCGCCACCGGCGAAATTGTTGTGCGCCTTGGCCTTGCCGGTCCATCCCGCGTGAATGGACCGGCGGCGCTCGGAGAGACAGTCACGCCCACGAAGCAGCCGCAGCGGGGTGTCGGAGGTCTCTCCGAACTTGGTTACAAAACTCAGGCGCTAGTCGGCAGGCACGATTTCGATGTCGCCTTCTTCAACTTCACTCTCTTCCCTCTGAGCAAAGCCCATTGAACGATTCACATCTTTAGTCCGAATGATCCAGGCAATGTCTTCCATGTCCCGCTTGCTGGGAATTCGTTTGTCGTTATAGTCAGTACACTGACTAACCTTGAACGGGACCAATCGCGCGTGCCGCAGGAACGCACACAGAACGACCTCTTCACTTTCGGCAAATCCGCGTTGGATGTGCGCCCAGTAGCAGGAATTGCAAAGCGACTCGCTGCCCTGCGGCGTTCCGGTTCTGATTCGAATCACTGTCATACATTTGCCTTCCCCAATCGTGTCAGCGAATTTAAGCAACCACCGAGTCAGGAACTTCTGTATCAAACTCGAGGGCAACCTGGATATCGCCCTTGTTCTGAGCTTCCTCGACTCCGAGCAGCAGCCCCTGAAACTCCGCCATCGTTTGTGCTTCCGGATGACCATCCACAAACAATTGCGCTTCGACCATCGAAGCCTGCGGAAAGAACCGACGGTAGAGTTCCGTCTTTTGCTCTTCGCTCGCCGGCCCAAGATACAGCCGGTAGTCGATACGCCCTGGCCGCAACAGCGCGGGATCGAGCGCCTCGATCTGGTTGCTTGTCATCACGAACAGCACGTTGTCGGGAGCGCTGAAGCCGTCGAGCGCGTTCAGCAACCCCGAAAGCGTCACTCCGTTGCGATCTTCCCTTGCGCTGGGCGCCTTAGCCTGCGCCTCGTCGATCGGGGTCTCCACCTTCGGGCGTGCATCTCCACTTTTCATGCAATCGATGTCCTCAAACAAGAGCACCGAATTTTGTGGGACGTCGTTCATGGCGGCGATCAGCGAGCGATCGTTGAAGTGCACCAGGTTGATCGCATAGATCGACATGGCGAACTTCTCCGCGATGGCCGAGACCAGCGAAGTCTTCCCGGTCCCCGGCGGTCCGTAAAACAGATAACCGCGGTGATACGGAACGCCCAGACTTCGGTAACGCTGTTTCGAGCGCTTGAACTTCGTGATGTCCTCCAAAAGGCGCTCCTTCTCCCCTGGCCTTAACACCACCGACTCGAGCAAGCGGGGCACATAAGCCTCGATGGAACTCCAGCCGTCGTTGTAAACGTACAGATAGGACCTGACCGCATTGTGCTTGCGATGACAGTCGACGATGTCGTTCACAAACGCCCACAGTACGCTCTGTTGTCTTCCGATGGTCCGGAATACCAACAGTTCGCGGCGCTGCGGACGCATCGTGTTGGTTTCTTCATTCCGATAGAAACCGACGCGAAAAGGGCGGCCCGATCGCCAGAACCAGTGATAACCCGGCGCTGGAATCAGGACCAGCCTCTGACCGCGAAGAGTGGTATCAACATCCAACCGGCGAATACGCTTCAGAAACTGTTGGTCCAAAAACCACTCCTTGACCCACCGAAACGCGGCATCATCATCCTTGATGGTGACGCTCATGGTGGACTGCTCTTCGATCCACGCCCAGATTCGCATGGGCACAGCACGCAGGTAGACGCTGACACCTCCGATAAGCATCAGAAGCAGCCCGCCGGAAGCGAACTGGTTCTGCCCACTGAGAATTCGTTTGAGTAGTTCCAACATCGTCGTTTTTTCTAACCGGAATAATCCGGAATCCGTACCTGCGCCTGGATAATTAACAGGAGCAGCACATCAACAAATAAATGCGTGGCCGGGGAACCAGCGACAAAGTACATGGGTGCTCTATCCACAGAGCTACACGGGCGTAATTCCCGTGGCAGGATTCGAACCTGCGTCCACCCGCGTTGGATGCGAAGTAACCCTTGTCTTCACCACCGGCCGAAGATACTGCTCGTTTAACCTCGTTCTTCTCAATCTCGCCGGGGAACGTTCGATCAGAGTCGAGACCGATTCTTCCAGGTACCTTGCGCTTCGGGGCTACGCCCCCGTCCCTGGAACATCTGCGCCTCGGCAGGGTTCGCTACCCTGCTTTGTCATTGGGCGAAGTAACTCTGCTCTTTCACCACCGGCGAAACTTCATGCAATGCGGACACACCTCCGCACCCGCGGCGAATTGGCTTTCGCCGCACCGTCGACACAGTCACACAGCTCGCGGACAACAGTGTCCGCGCCGCATAATTTATTTGGCCAGGGAACAGGAGGACACGGAAGGGCTTGCGCCCTGAGGCTTCGAACCTCACAGTTCGTTCGTTAGAACGAGCTGTCTGCCAGAGAAGTATCCGTGGCCAATCACCACTGGCCCTGAGTAGTTAGGGCTGGGGGAATATGCGGCAGCGGTGTTAGTCGAGGTTCAGTCGAAGGAACCGCGGCCTACGCCACCCAGCGCGTTTTGTGTTACTTGGATTGCTTGCTGGTGAAGTTAGTAACTGACGTTACAAAACGACGCCCACATGCAACCCAAGCCGTCTAGCGGCCGGCATTGCTTCGGTGCGAGATGTGTTTTAATTCGCAGCAATGAGCGTCCTTTCTTGAAAAGATGTTCTAAGATGCCATGACTTTGAAATGTTCGCAAGAGGAAAGATGAATATTCTTGTAAGAATCTCGATTACGTTGAGATCTTCTTTCGCCACAAGCTTCTTTCGCGCCAACACTTTTCTTCTCACCGCGATGCGTTCATGAGTGTCCAGCGTGTACGGGAAACCCGAACCGCAAAGCACGCAAAGTTAACGCAAAGATCGCAAAGAAAATACTCGACGACCTGAAGATTCTCAGCGCACCTGAGGCAAAGGGAATGCCCTTCTCTCCGTTCTCGGGAGCCTTTCTCTGCGCCCTATGCGTTTTAAGATTCTTCACACCTAAACCCTGAATTTAGCCGAGCACCCACCTAAATCATTTATTTTCATGCGATAACAAAAACTTCACCTTCCATGTCGATTCCTCTGCCCTTCATTCGATGTACCGGTAGAGGGCGCAAATATGAAAAACCTGAATTTCTCCTGCGAAATGTTCAGGTCCTTTGTCGGACTGGCCATCGGCGGAACCGGACTCTTTCACCTGTTCACGCGCGTGATGGACGCCACCGAGCAATTGATCCGCACGTTGGACCAGACTTCCTCCGCGCGGATGCAGCTCTTATCGTGGATCATGCTGGCCTCATCTCTCAACATGCATCGTCTGCAACACGATGTGTTGAGCATTCTCTGGCCTTTACTGCCGAGCATGGTGGGAAGTGTTCTGCTTTGGAGCGCAGCCTCGCGCCAGAGCAAGCGGAATGGCACACCTTGCGCGAGTTGGGTTTAGTTCGGAAGGAAACTCTACGCAACCTGTTTGTTCGGGCCGCTGCGCGACTCCGCAGCATGGGCACTTCTCAGGCGCGTCTGTACCAGGAAAGCGTAATGCACCCACGAGATCGCAGTGAAGAGGAAAGTCGCCCACAGCAGCACCGTACGCGTAATCCACACGCTCCGAAAATGGGTTATCTCGAACAGCATCACGAAAAAGACGGCGGCAATCTGCGCGCAGGTGTTGGCTTTGCCAAAAATGCTCGGACTGAAATTGCGCAGCCCCGCAATGGTGTAGAGCACAGCACTCGTCACCAGAATCGCAATGTCGCGGCCGAACACCAGCACCGTGTATTTCCACGGAATCTTGTGAAGGATCGATAGCACCAGGAACAGAGTGCTCAGTAAAAGCTTGTCTGCGATTGGATCGAGATACTGCCCCAGCAGCGTCTGCTGGTGCAGGCGCCGAGCCAGCAACCCGTCGAGCCCATCGCTGATTCCCGCCAGCACAAACAGAATCAGCGCAACGGTGTAGCGCTCGTCGACCAGGCTGATGACGATAAACGGCAGAAACAACATGCGCAGAAGCGTCAGTTGATTCGGCGCTGTCCAGAGCTGCGAAAGTTTCATTCGCGCTCCTTGGCAACAACGCGAGACTCGGACCGCAGCAGCGTCGCGGGGTCTAATCCCGTCTTGCCAGTAAATCGCTGCGATAGGGACGGTATATTCCCGTCCGGCAGATCGAGTTCCATCCGCTCCACCCGGTGCATGGGAAAGAACACCACTCCCAGCGAGAACGGTTCGCCGTCTTTCACCATGGCCACCAGATCTTCAAAGGACGCCAACTCGATGCCGCGCAGGCTGAGTCCCTCGGCGCTGAGCGAAAGGATCGCCCCCCAGAATTTTTCCCGCGGATTGGCCAGCGTGGTCACGACCATGGTGCCGGGCTGGAATGGGTTGCCGGACTGCGCCTTGTCCATGAAGGAATTGTCGCCGTGCTTCCCGTGGAATGCAACTGACGGGGTCTTGCGGGGGATTGAGGACGGACAGTTCGCACTCACTCCATTAACTGCCACAGCAGCATAGATCGATCTTTGTTGAATACGGACGTGGTAGTAGGGATTCACTTTTGTTAGTTTGGCGGGCGTTCCACAAGTGTCTTACAGGCCTGCCGGACTGGGTCCCGGAAGGCCTTTTTTGTTAGCGAAAACCCGCTCCTGGCGCGCCTTTGGCTCGAATCGGCCATTTGCTTTGTGACCTTCCTGGAGTAGAATCCACGGGATCATTTTTGGGGGATCAGTGAATCGCTTTTTTCGTTCTAACCAACCTTCTCTGAATCAACTTGGTCCGCTCGAGCAGCGCTTGCTCGGAGAAATCTGGTCGCGCAGCAACGCGACGGTTCGTGAGTTGATTGACTACAGTCAGCTCGACATGGCCTACACGACGGTCATGACCACACTCGACCGTCTCTATAAGAAAGGTCTGCTGGGGCGCACCGAGGAAGGCCGCGCCTTCCGTTATTTTCCGCGCGTCACGAAGGAAGAACTGCAGCGTGAAGCCGCCGGCCGGGCCATTCAGCAATTACTCGGCAGCGGACCGGCAGCCATGCCGCTGTCGTATCTGGTGGAAGCAGTCACCGAGCACGACACCCAACTGCTGGACGAGCTGCAACAACTGGTTGAGAACAAGCGGCGCGAGCTTCGCGACCGGGAGAAAGATTGATGTTTCTGCTGCGCTGTCTGGGCGTATCGCTCTCCTTCTTTCTTCTTTTATATGGTGCGTTCTCGCTGCTCATCATGCGCGGGTGGCGACTCGCGCACCGTGCTGGTCGAAAGATTTCCGCACAGCGTCTAGCAAACCTTTTGTTTGCCTTGCGCACGTTGCCCTTCGCAGCTGCCTTTGTCGTAACTGTCATATTCGTCGTACCCTCATTTTTGCTGCTCGAACCAAGGGTGGTCGCCGAGCCGATTGGAGAAATTCCGCTCACGCTGGGAGCTGCGTGCCTGCTGCTGCTGGGTGCCGGCGTCTGGAATGCCGTCAACGCGCAGCGCAAGACTTCGCACGCCGTGAGCGGCTGGCTTCGTGATTCGACCACCGATTCGCATTGCTACCCGGTTCCTCTATTTCGCATCCGCCCCGCGGCGCCAGCCTTGGCCGTCGCCGGCGGATTGTCTCCTAGAGTCTTGCTGTCAGACGCGGCCGCAGCGTCGTTGAGCGCTCACGAACTCGACGCCGCGCTCAAACATGAAATCGCGCACGTCGAGCGACGCGACAATCTAAAAAAACTGCTGTTTCGCTTTTTCGCGCTCCCCGGACTCGCGGCGCTTGAATCGGCATGGTCCGAAGCCGCCGAGATGGCTGCGGACGATGCGGCCGTGTCCAATTCGCGTCAGGCACTGGACCTCGCGTCCGCATTGATCAAGTTGTCGCGGTTCGCCGCTCCGCGAAGCGCTGTCCTGGCGACCGGGCTCGCTCATACTTCGGGCTCCGCATTGAACGCACGCATCGCCCGCCTGGTCTCCTGGGATGAGTCTCACCGCAGCAACCCCTCCGGATCATTCCTCAAATTTGGCGTACCAGCTTTGCTGGGCGCCGCCCTGTGCGTGATTGCCAGCTATGGCGTTGTGCTCGTAGATATGCATAAAATGACCGAGTGGCTGGTTCGCTAGCCGGATATTTATCGCGGCGCCCTTGAATCCCAGATCGACTTTCCGCGGGATTCCCCCCCTCTTTGTGTTGCCCATCCGACTAAAGGGCGCACAAGTCTCTGAAATAGCGCCGGTTAACTGAAATCAAGAGCCCAACTCAAAACACCTGATGCCTAAAGGCCGAGTCCCAAAATGTCACCCTTCCGTTACCTTGTTCCAACCCGGGAGGAGGCTGCAAACTCTAACAAAAGGCAGGGACTTGTAACCGACATCACTGCTTTTACGAATTCACTAGGCGAAACTTTCGGGTGAGGAGTGCGTTTTAAGTCATATGGGTGTCCGTCGATGGATTGCTGTGGTTTTTCTGCTGTGCGCCATGGGCGGTGTGTATGCCCATGCCAGCGCGACTCTTCTTTTGGAGGAGCCGTACAGCTATGACGGGACTTTCGCCGGAACCGGACACGTCGCCCTTTACCTGGATCGCGTTTGTGCCGACTCTCCTTTTGTTCTGCGCCGCTGCAAGACTGGTGAGCAGGGCGTCGTCTTAAGCCGGTATCACGGAGTCGCGGGACACGACTGGTATGCCATCCCGCTCCTGCCGTATCTCTACGCGGTGGAGCTACCCGAGCAGGTTCCGCTGTTCGCCGACCCAAAGCTGGTTTCGTTTTTGCGCGATCAGTATCGGCGCAAGCATTTTTCAAGCTTCATTCCGGGCGCACCCGACGGAGAAGTACCGGAGGGTCCGTGGGTGCAGCTCGTGGGCTCGTCTTACGACCGCACCAGCTATGCATTTCAGATAGAGACGACTGAGGAGAAGGATGACGAGCTGATTCGGCGCTTTAATGCCGATCCGAATCAGGGGATCTATCGTTTGTTATCGCGCAATTGCGCCGACTTCGTTCGTGAAATCGTCAACTTCTACTACCCGGGCGCGCTGCACCGCGGAATTATTGGCGACTTGGGCGTTACGACGCCGAAGCAGATTGCCAAGTGTCTGGTGAAGTTCAGCAAGCATCATCCGGAATTACAATCGGCGAGTTTCGTGATTCCACAGGTCCCGGGTACGGTGAAGCGCAGCAAGCCCGTGCGTGGCGTGGTGGAGTCCGCGTTCAAGGCGAAGAAGTATATGGCGCCATTGCTGCTGTGGCACCCGGCGATCGTAGGGTGCTTCGCTGCCGCGTACTTCACGGGCAGCCGCGGATTCGATCCTGAGCGTCATGCGCTGGTCTTCGATCCGCGCCGCGATCTCGAGCCACCTATGAGCGCGCAACAGCGCCGCGAATATCTCAATCGTCTGGAACTGGTCGAGCACAGCATTACGGAGTCGTCGGGGCAGGAAGTGAAGTGGCCGCAGTTGCGAGCCAACGCGCAGCCGGAACTCGATGAAGCCGGGCGCCCGGTCTTGAACGTACGCTTGGGCGACGGCACAGTGAAGGTCGGACTCACCAGCGAAAATATCGTGAGTTCCTCGGAGTCGACCGAGATCGCCCAGCATTTTCTGCTGATTCGCCTACGAGAGGAATTGCGGCGCAACGCACCGAAAGCCGCGCCGAGTGATGTGCATCGCGACCTCAGCCTGCTGGAGGAGTTGCAACGCAGCCGGGCGGAGCTGGCGTCGCCGGTCGCGGGAACCTTCTAGATCATAAATTGGGCACGGCCCGACTTCAGTCGGGCCAAAGCACACGCCGCGATTGCGGCTTCAGCCGCTGAGGTTCGCTCTTCTTTTTGTCCGGCGAAGAAACTTCCCTCAGGCGCTGAAGCGCGGGCAGATTTTCAGCGACTTAACGGCACGACTGAAGTCGTGTCCTTCCCTCACTTCTCTAGAATAAATTCCACAAGAACTGGTTGTACACCTCGTGGTGATACTGCACCTCGGGCGCTTTCACGAAGGTTCCCAGCGCCCGCGGGCAGCGGTCAGCCGCAGCCTGTTTCAGATCCACGTAGCGTCCCTTTACGTCATCGCCCAGCACCTTGCTCGTCCACTTCGAGTCGCGGAAGTTCTTGATCGCGTCGTAAATATTGTCGGGCAGATACCGTTCGGCCTGGCGCAGATTTTTGATCTTCGACGTCTCGCCTTCGATGCCGGTCTTGAACACGGCATACATCACCATGTAAGGACTGGCATCGGGACTGACCGAGCGCACTTCGACGCGCATGCTCTTGTCGTTGCCGATCGGGATGCGCACCATCGAACCCCGATCCGTGGGCGAAGCCTTGATCTGGTTCGGCGCTTCGAAGTGCGGATCGAGCCGCCGGTAAGCATTCACGCTCGCATTGAGCATCAGGCAAATGTCGTTGCCATGTGTCAGAATGCGATCGGTGAAGGCCCAGCCGAGCTTGCTCAGTTTCTCTTCGCCCTTGGGATCCCAGAAAAGATTCTTCCCGTTCTTGCTGATCGAAACGTTCGTATGCATGCCGCTGCCGTTGACACCCACTACCGGCTTCGGCAAGAACGACGCGGTCAGGCCCATGCGCGTCGCGATTTCCCGGCACACGAGCTTGTAGAGCTGGATCTGATCGGCAGCCTGCACCACTTCGCCGTATCCGTAGTTGATTTCAAACTGCGAAGGCGCGACTTCGGGATGATCCTTTTCGTTCTGGAATCCCATGGCGCGCTGCACTTCCGCCGTGGTGTCGATGAACGTGCGCAGCAGGTCGCCGGGCAGCGAGTGGTAGTAGCCGCCCGTGTTCACGTATTCAAACTTGCCGGTCTCGTGGTAGTGGCGCTCGGCGTCGGCGCTCTTGAAGAGGAAGCCCTCAATCTCGTTCGCCGCGTTGAGGGTGTAGCCGTCGTCTTTGTAGAGCTGGTTCGCGAACGTTTTCAACATGCCGCGAATGTCGCCGGTGTAGGGCGTGCCGTTCTTGTCGATGACTTCGCCGAACACCAGCACCTTGCCCCCACCGAAAAAGTCCGCCGGAGCCCAGTAGAAGGACGCCCAGTCAATGCCCAGGCGCAGATCGCTTTCGCGTTGCGCCGTGAACCCGCGAATCGAGGAGCCATCGAAAGTCAGGTTGTCCCAGCTCTTGATCAGAAACTTCTTGTCGTAGTCGAGCATGTGCAACCGCCCTTCGAGATCGCTGAAGAGCACGGTCACGGCCTTGATGCGCTTCTCGTCGGTCAGATACTTCAGGCGCTCTTCCTGCACCTTATGCATGGCCGTACGGTTCTTGCGCTGTTCCTTCGCCTTCAGATTGAGCTCTTCGAGCTGGTCATACGAGAGCGCTAAGAAATTACGAAGTTCGATCGACATGAGTCTCCTTGAGATGAGTGGTCGTCGCTGGAAAATCCAAGGCTTCCGGGGGCCAGATACGAACAGTTGAGGTTACCGTGCCGCGTCGCAGGTGGGCCAATAAAAAGAGGTTATCGGCCACATCAAAGAGATTTATTGAACAGAAACTGGTGCAGTTTGTGCGGGTTTCGACGCACATCGCCAATAACCCCAACGCCATCGATGGAGCGACGGGCGTCCCCGCCCGTCGGGTTTGGGAACCGACTGCTTCCCGATCGGCTCGACCGGGCCCGTGCGCACGGAACTTCTTTCCACCCTCCCCCGTATCTCTAACCAGAGCGGTCCGAAAGACGGCCGCCGGCGAAATCGAAGGAGCAATTTATGGGCGACATTACTGGACTGGCGGCCGTGGTCATGCTGTTCTCAATTCCGATCGTAGGCATCGCGGTGTACGGCTATTATCGCGTTTCAAAGCTGCGCACCGAAGAACGCCTCGCCGCATTGGCCCGCGGCGTCAACGTCCCGATGGAACCAGAACTCTCGCAAGCAGCCCGTTCGCGCCGCGCCGGCATCCTGCTCGTGTCGGCGGCCATCGGATACGTCATCACGTTCGCCTTGATCGCGCGCGTCGAACCCGACGCGTGGGTCGCCGCGTCGTTCGGCGCAATCCCCTTCACGCTAGGACTGGGATTCTTTCTCGACTCGAGCCTGGTGCGCCGAGACTTGAAAGCAGCGGCCTAAGCGGCTCCTGCGTTGTTAAGTTCGGACGGTGCCCCAGGTTCGCGCCCGCTCTCTGGGCGGTAACCTGGGTTTTGCCAAATGTCTGCGATTCATAAATTCAAGGCACCCGTGGAGAGCCCACGTTAGCGCAAAGAGCGCGCGAACGTGGGGCACGATCGGTTCAGGGAAATACCGGCAGTCTCTCTTAGTGCTGGCCCGCGGCATATCCGGAGTGCGCACGCATCTCCGCAATCTGATCCAGCTTTTGAATGTCTCCTTTCGAGTAGACCAGTTCATATCCGCTTGGGTCGCCCGGACCATACCAAGCCTGCATTACCCGCACACCGGCGGCATCCGGTGCGCTGATATCCACCTCAGTGTCGGTGCGCGCGGTTCGTTCCGTGGGGACAACCTCGACAAACTCGATCACGCGTCCATCATCCGCAACAATTTTGTAGAAGCTGGGGTCGTCGGCCATCGCTCGTCGGAACCAGTAGGTCCCTGGCTCCAGCAGATGTCCCGGTACGGCGACTTCGGCGTTGGTGGTGACCTTTATGTCACCCGGAGATTGCGCAAAGACGGGCAATGCTATGAAGGAAACAACTGCCATCAAGAGGACGATGTGTTTTGCAAACTGAGTCATGAGATTCCTCCTCATTCGCGCACAAGTGCGCGTGTGAATGGTGTGTGAAGTTGAATTGTCGAAGGGCAAAAGGATCGACAGATCAGGACCACGCAGGAGGCGCGCGCCCGCGCAGACGTCGCAATAGAAGCCGGTTGCAAGACCGCAAAGATTCCTCTTCTGAGCTAACCGGTTCTCGAATCTCAAAGCTGGGCAGAGCACACGCCTGAACCATCGCGGCCTGCTGCAGATGATCGGAAAGAGTGGAAGAAACCTCAGAGACGGCCTTGCCGTGTTTATGAGAAGAGGAAACGCTGGTATGAAGTAGGCGAGCCGTCCCTGCCGCAAGCAGGACCACAACGCAACACAGCGCGGCAATTTTCATGCACCCATGGAATCGTGTCCGCATGTCGTAAGTCCTGCTTCACACTAGGAACCAGCTTTACAGAGATTGGTTGCGGGGACCTGTATAAAGAATTGTAAAGAGGGTCTCCTTTTTTTTACATACCGAATGTGTCGCGTCTTTTCAAAATGAGATCCATAAGAGCACCCAAGCCACCTGTTCTAGTATGTGTTCGACGGATCGTCGAGGAGGGTGCGATGTATCGGGAATCTGTGCTGAAAGTTGTGATGCTGTTGGTGGGATTACTGTTCTCAGCCGCACTTTATCCATTGATCGGTGGACTATTGCACCCCGCTGACTCGGATACGGGCGACACAATGATGATGAGCCTGTATTTCGCACTCGGCATCTTCCTGCTCATCGCGATGCGAAACCCATCGGCGCATCGCAGCCTGATCGCCTTTGCGGCCTGGTCGAGCTTCGCCCATGCGGTAACGATGTCAACGCAAGGATTCGAAATGCCCATTCAGCGCTCAGGCTTTCTGATTGGATCGGCGGTGCTGGTTGTCGTCGGCCTGGCTTTGCTTTTGCTGGCTCCCAGGGAACCGATCCTCGAAGGCGTTCCACGACCGCGGGGCTAGCGCCCGCGAAACAATGCATTCAGCTGCTGTCGGCAGCAACATTGAAAGACAAATTCTAAGCGCAGCAAAAAGCCCCAGATTTCTCTGGGGCTCCTTATTCCCTGACGTGATATCCGGGTTACCCGCGAAACTTTTTGCGCGCGAATCCAGCCAAGCCGACCAGACCCGTGCCCAGCAGCGACAATGTTCCAGGTTCAGGAACAGGACTCGGCGTGCCGTTGGAGGCGAATCCAGTCTGCGGTCCGCATCCACCGCCCGACGCGGTGCAGAAGTGAACGGCGACTCCCGTAAATTGGTTGGCCTTCAGGCCGGCCGCGGAGAGTACGAAGGTCAACGTGTCGGCGCTGACCACTCCCTTGGGCGCACCCTTTACGTTGGCAAAGTCGAACGAGAAGTTTCCAAACTGGCTGATATTTTTATCGGTGAAGAATTGCTGAAAGCTCAGGCCGGTAAATCCGAACATGTCCGCGCTGCCCTGAACACCACTCACACTTCCCGCAGTCAATCCTGACGGGCCGTTGAATGCAATGTCGCCCCCCGGAAGCTTCAAGGAAAAACCGGCATTCATCGTGATCGTAACCGTGACCTGATCGGTGGCAGTGTCGGTGATGAGCACAGTGCCCACTGTTCCACCCAAGCCAAGATTGTTCGATGTCAGATTGAAACTCATGGAATCCGCGTGCGCCACCGGCACGCAGGCCAACGACAGCGCCAGAACGGCCAACGCCGCGATTACTGTCTTCCCAGTATGAACCCGCATGAAGTCTTTCCTCGCCCCACAAATTTGTAAAAACCGCCGGAAACAGATGAGCACGAAGGCGGCCATCGGCCTTTGTAAAACTGAGGATGGTAATGGGTCTGGATTTCAGCAGTTAAGAACAACGAATTCAGAAGGTGCGATACAGCACCGAATCAAGGACTAACATCCTTCACCACAAGTGCAGACTGTTGCACACCTATCCAGCAATTGTAAAAACTTGGGAATGTGGGATGGCTCTGAAGCTTGGTTGATTCGCCTAGAAAGAATCTTGTACCCAGCCACCGGTCCGCGCACGTGCAGATCTTAGAACGTTATGCATCCGGCAGAGTCTCGACTTCGAATTGTGCTGAGTGAGAAGTTGGCGGTCCATATGCGCGGAAGCCGCTGGCCTGACTTCCGCGCAGCACCTCGTCGATCTGCACAGCTTAGTTTGCTACTGACTGGGCGCTCTGAATGCCTCCCGCATGCTTCGTTCCGAACAGCACGCGCGTCCCCAAGCGAAGCAGTTTCCAGCCCAGCGCCGCGCCAACCAGAATCGTCGCGAGCCATAGCAGAACAGCTGGCAAGTAGAACACCAGCCCCAACATCGCAGTCGCGTAGTTGGCCAGACCTTCGAGTCCGGTCGCGATCGCGAGCTTGAATTCGTACGCAGGCCGCCACGGCACTCCAAACAACTGCGCCTGTGCTTCGGAGTGCAAATGACACGGAGACTGCCACCGTCTCCACTTGCCGGGCGAGCGTTTCGAATTCTGCTTGCTGCTGCTCG
>Ga0207665_10000038_pt1 | contig 85922 bp, 56 predicted proteins | sample LARL112metaG_FD_184351 | JGI IMG/M metagenome (GOLD analysis project Ga0207665, IMG submission 184351) | Corn, switchgrass and miscanthus rhizosphere microbial communities from Kellogg Biological Station, Michigan, USA - LAR L11-2 metaG... | ecosystem: Host-associated > Plants > Roots >... | reverse complement strand
TCGTGGGATCGTAGGAATCCGTGGACTTGACGCCCGGGGCCAGATAGGCAAGGTTGGCCACGTCGCGTCCGACCATCGGCAGTTCTTGTACTTCAGTGGGAGTAATAGTCTGGCTGACACTCGTCTTCGCTTGATCAACAAGCGGGGCTTCGCTGGTTACTTCGATAACTTCAGACATGGAGCCGGTTTTTAGTTCCACGTTTACGGTGGCTGTTTGGCCGATCAAGATTTCAATAGTTTGCGCCACGCCGGCAAATCCCGTCTTGCTCACCGTCACCGTGTAAAAACCGACGGGCAGCAATTCGAAACTGTAATAACCGGTATCACTCGTGGTTGTTGTTCGAGCGCTATCTGTAGCTTTGCTTTTCGCCACGACCTGGGCGCCCGAAACCACGGCCCCGGACTTATCCGTCACCGTACCTTGGATCGTTCCACTCGCGGTTGCCTGGGCGAACGCGTTGCCGCTCCCCAGGCTGAGCAACAGCACTCCAACCAAAAGCATGTATACAAGCTTTTTCATTTTCTCTTCCCCCCTGATGCAGCTAAGCTGCGATCGCTCTCTCGTTACGCTCATGTGCCGAATGAACCCATCTCCATTTTTTTCAACCCTGATTGAGCTGGAGAACCTTGCCCGAAAAGAAGCAACGGAAAAAAAGCGCCGGCAAGCTTTTCCCAGAATCCTGAGAAGGACTCTCTAGCTCAACCCCAGTAAGTGCTGTTAAAGATGACTTAGGACAACTTGTCATAAATCGAACTCAACTCCCTGAAAATTGAGTCCGCCCTGCGTACAGCTCGTCTAAACACGGGCATTTTACATACCATTGAGCCATATACGCAAGCTATTGAAAAACAATGACGTATAGCTTGAGGTCGCCATCATTTAGCCAAAATACAGAAGAAAGCATTATGAAATATACGGAAAACCGTATCCAGCGGACGCCCGTGGTCGCCTTTGCCTTGCTTGAGCCGTGCCCGTGAAATACAGTCTCGATGTGGATTTCGTCCTCCCGCCCTTTGAACCGCATCCGCTGCTAAGGAACGGCCACGTCATGACCATCGTCTCGGCTTTCGTGCCCAGGCGGTTCGACATCCCGTCCGCCGAAGCCAGGCTCTTTCAGGTTGATCCAGAGTCCCGCCTGCTCGCTCATTGCCATTGGCAACCCGGGAAGCCCAAGCACGCGCCCGTCATCGTCGTCGTCCACGGCCTCGAGGGTTCGAGCGATTCGGGCTATGTCCGCGGCATTGCCGAGAAGGCGTTTCATCGCGGCCTCCACGTCGTGCGCATGAACCAGCGAAATTGCAGCGGCACCGAAGCACTGACGCCCACCCTGTACAACTCCGGCATGAGCGCGGACTACCGCGCCGTCTTCGAGGAGCTTTCAGGCTCCGACGGTTTCGAGCAGATTTTCTTCGCCGGCTACTCGATGGGTGGAAACCTAGTGACCAAGATGGCTGGAGAGTTTGGCGCGGCCGTGCCGAAGGCTTTGCGCGGCGTCTGCGCGGTCTGCCCTGCTCTCGACCTCGCCGCTTGCGCCGACGCCCTCGAGCGCGTGGACAACTATCTCTACCAGCGCCGCTTTGTGAAAGGTTTGATGTCCCGCTATGCCAGAAAGAATGAATTGTTTCCGGAACGCTACCCGATTCGTGGTCTTGCGCCGGTCCGAACGGTCCGCCAATTCGATGACGTCATTACCGCGCCGCAATTCGGCTACCGCGACGCGCAAGACTATTACGAAAACGTCGGCGCGAAGCGCGTCGCCGCTCAAGTCCGCGTTCCCATGCTGATGATCACTGCTCAGAACGATCCCTTCGTCCCCTACTCTTCCTTCCTCGCCGCCAAAATCAGTGACAATCCCGCCATTCAATTTGTTGCGCCCCGGCACGGCGGCCATTGTGGCTTCATTTCGAAATACCCCGGAAGCGAGCGCTTCTGGGCCGAGCAGCGCATTGTCGATTTCTGCGCTTCCATCGCAGCGTGCAACTGAAGCGCTGATCGCGACCTCACCCCAGCGGCTTTTCCAGCGACACCGCAAACCCCTGCGTCAAGAGCCGCGCCGGCCCCTCCGTGGCAATCACCATGTCGTCCTCACACCGCATCCCGAATTCGCCGGGAATATAAACCCCAGGCTCATTCGAAAAAGTCATACCTGGCTCAAGCACCGTCTTGCTTCCGCGCACCAGATAAGGATGCTCGTGGCCGTCGAGTCCGATTCCATGGCCGAGCCGGTGCGTGAAGTACTTGTAATCTGGTCCATAACCGGCGTCGGTGATTACCTTCCGCGCAGCGTCATCCACCGTGCCTGACAGACGCCCGGTGCGCGCGGCATCGAGCGCAGCATCCTGCGCTCTGCGCACGATTTCGTAAACGCGCGCGACTCTTTCTGGCGGCTTGCCAAGAACTCCTGTGCGCGTAACGTCGGATTGGTAGCCATCTACCGCGCAGCCTCCATCGATCAGCACCACGTCGCCCTCTTTCAATTTCTGCGGCTTGATGGTGCCGTGCGGCAGCGCCGCGGACGCGCCCAGCAGAACCAGCGCTCCGCCGTGCAAACCCATTTTCGAAAAGCCCGCCTCCACGAGTTTGTTGATGTCCTCCTGTGACATCCCTTCCTTCAACGAAGCGAACACTGCCCGAAAAACGTCAAACGTCGCTTCGCAAGCTAGCCGCATTAATTCGAGTTCATGCTCCGATTTGCGTCCCCGGCACGCGATCGTCACCGGATCGGCGGAAACGCACTGGAACCCCGGGGCTGCCGCCTGGAAATGATCGAAAAAAGTGTACGCCGCGGTCTCTTCCACGCCCACGCGTCCAGTTCGAATCCCGCGGTCCGCCAACGCCGCCGCCGCAATCTTCGTCGGGCTTTCATCTTCTTGCCACGCCCGAACTTCCGCGGCAAACGTCAGCTTTTCCCGCATTCGCCCCTCTTCAAATGCGGGTACGACCACGACCGGCTGTCCAGTGCTCGGCAGCACCAGCGCCAGCAGTCGCTCGCTAGTTCCCCAGCGGATACCGGTGAAGTAGTAGAGCGATGTCCCAGGTGCAATAAACAGCGCATCGTATTTCGGCGCGGACTCCGACATTAATTTTTGCGCTTGCAGCATCCGGCCCCGGAACTCATCGGCCGTGATCGGCCGCACTCGGCTTCCGAGCGGTTTCAGTCCTGCGAACGCCTGCGGCGGCGATTTGGGTGCGTCTCCATCTTCGGCGCGCCCCGCCGGAGTCAGCGCCAGCGCGGACGAAGCCGCAGCGCCCATCAAAAGCTGGCGACGGGAGGGTTGGTAGCTGTGCTCTTGCTTTTCTTTGTGCATGGCAGGGAAGAGGTTTATCTGGCAGAAGCGTAGCTGTCAAGGCAGATCGAATCGCAGAAAAACAAGAAGGGAATAGGGCTATCTCTATCCCTTTCTCGAACCGCCGACTGCGTCTAATTCGATAACGGATTTTGGGGATTCGGGTCGGCAGGCGTCTGGTCCGCGTTCGAATGCGGCCGCGACCTCTTCCCGGGCAGATAGGTAATGTCCAACGGCTGTTGCAGCGTGAAGTCCAGCCGCGTTTCCGACGGAATCTTCACTTGCTGCCCTTTAGTGAAGACCTGCACACCTGTGCCGGCTCCGCCGCCGACGGCCGCGCCAATCGCCGCGCCTTTTCCGCCTCCAGCCACCGCTCCAATCAGCGCGCCCAGCGCCGCTCCGCCGCCAATTCTTTCCGCGGACTGCTTGCCACGGGAAGTTCCAGACTGCTTCACGTCGCTGCTGACCACGTCATACGTCTTTCCTTGAAATACGATGCTTGCAAGTTCCAGGCTCAGTTCGCTGCGGCCTGTTACATGGCCTGCGGACTTCGCATTCGCGAGCTTGACGTAAGCATCCGCGCCAGCGGGCACGATCACTCGATTGTCCACCACGATTGGTGCGTCCAGCGATGCCTTGAAAATCTGCCCAGCCTGGTTCGTTTTCGAATCAATGCTGTCGATCGTGCGAACCGTCACAATCGCATTCGCCGGCACTGTCACGGTCACTGGCTGCGGTGGCGGAGGAGGCGCTGGCGCAGCGGCAGGAGGCACAGCAGCGGGCATCGACTCCGCCATCGAACTTGTTGGCGAAGCAGCCGTAGTTTGCTGTCGTTTTTCCGCCTTGGAAGAGGATTTCGCTTTTGCGGCGCGCTTTGTCGGTGCGGCTGCAGGAATTGGCGCCGCGGCCTGCGGCACGGAAATCTGAGCCGTGGCCACGCTCATCTGGTCATTCACACGGGTCACGCCCTTGGTCTCCGACGCAATTTTGTAAGCTGCGAGACGCGCTCCGTCGTCCGGCACTTGTCCGGTCAGCGTTACTTCTCCTTGCTTGCTGACCACATCCACTGTCGCCGCCTTTAGCCCCGGCTCAGAAAACATTTTTGCTTTGATGTCCGTGGCGATCGCGTCATCGCTTGGTTTGCCGATGCGCGAGCACGAGACGCTCATCGTCAGTAGCAGCACCACAGCCAGCACGCTGATCTTATTTTTGCGCATTTCTTCCTCCGCGTTAGCAGCTTCAAAACGCTCGGGAGGACTGGGTGTGACCCGAAGTGAAGTGATGTTCCTTCTGCGCGCACCAGAAGTGCACGATATGCCACATTCCGTTAAGATGCGGCCGAAGGATAATCTGCTGCCTTTATTCGAATTGTGCGGGAACTGTCGCAGAAATGCAATTCAGCTGCTCCGTCTCTGCCGAAGCGGCTCCGAAAAAAAAGGGAGGCGCTCCACGAGCGCCTCCCGGAATGTACGGCCGCAATCGAGGTCTAGAACACGAACTTCAGTCCCAGCGTCATGGACCGAATCCCGCCGCTGAAGAACTTCGAGGGTTGCAGGAAGTTCGGATCGCCTGGCAATACGTAGCCCTGCGTGGTTGTGGCGGTCGTAACGCCCGCGGTGCTGAAGACGTTCCCATTGCTCAGCGCGTAGTTCGCATGGTTGAGGATGTTGAACACGTCCACCTTCGCCTGCAAATACTTGGCTTCCGTGAAGCGGAAGTTCTTGCCGACGGACATGTTCAGCACGCCGAATCCGGGACTGAAGAAACTGTTCCGCGCCACAGTGGTCCGTACTCCACGCCCGGCGACAACATATCTCGCGGTCGTGTTTCCTCCCGAAACCGGGTCAACGGCGAGGTAGCCAACTACATTTTCCCCCGCGTTGCAAGTTCCCGTGTGAGTATTCCCTCCCGCGGCGGGAGCGCAGACGTTCAGCAAGGTTGCGTCTCCTCCCAAAGGATTCGTCCCGAAGGGGTTAAACATTACCCGATCCCCCGCGGAGTCTCCATTTCGGTTGACATCGCTTCCCGACTGAAGTGTCACTGGCTGTCCCGTTTGTGCCAGGAAAACGGACCCGATCTGGAATCCATTGACCAGCGTCTTCACGAGATGGCTGTCGCTTTTCACATTCGGAATCTGGTAAGTCCAGGACAGAGCCACTTTGTGTCGGACATCCAGGTCAGAGTTCCCCCAATCTTCCGAAAGGCGATTGGTGTCTTGGCCACGACGAGGATTCAGCAGGCTGGTGAAGAACTCATTCGTGGAATTGTCCAGCGTGTGTGCATAGGTGTAGTTTGCGTTAAACGTCAGCCCCATGCGCGCCCTTTGCGTGAAGCTCACGGATCCCGCATGGTAGATGCTGCTGCCGAACGGAGGATCAGCCGTAACGTTGGCCGCAAATCCGTACGGCGCGTAGGTATTGCTGTTGAAAGAGTTCCAGGGATTACGCGTTGGTGCACTGGCGGATACGGTTCCCGGAACGTCCGAAGCGCGAAAGTACTCGGGCAATGCGGCGAGCCCTGCGTCAAATCCGCTTTCTCGATTCCGCCGGAACTGTACTGGCAAGGAGATGCCGCGTGTGCCCAGGTAGCGCACTTCCACGCTCGCGTTGCGGTAAACCTCATGTTGTACGCCCAAAGACCAGGTGAGGATCTTCGGCATCACCGTGTCATCGATATAGCTCGTTGTCAGAGCCCGTGCATCCGCTTGGTTGGCAGGTGGAATGTAAGTCTGTGGCAAGCCGCCTCCTGCAAGGAATCCGGCAAAGTTCGCGTTCGCGCACCAAGAGGGCTTAGGCGTGAGGGTGCAAGCTGATGCTGGATCCAGCTCGCTCTGCAGTTGCGGAGGCAAAGTGATCGAAGCAAAATTTTGGAACTTCACATCGTAGGAGATCCCGAATCCGCCACGAATCGAAGTCTTGCCATTTCCCCTCGGGTCGTAAGCAAAACCAATGCGAGGACCAATATTGTTCTTGTCGGTCTTGGGATCGCCGAACGTGACGACTCCGGGCACACTGGATATCGCGTTGAGCGTCTGGGTGCTCGCGCCCACGGGATTTGTCCAATACTCATAACGCACGCCCAGGTTCAGCGTCAGCCGGGGAGACAGCTTGAAGTCATCCTGCCCAAACACATAAAAGGCGCTTTGCGTTCCCAGGAAACTTCCCGTCCCCGCGTTGCGCAGCGTCCGTCCCAGGCCGTTGCTCTGTTCGTCGTTGATGAATTCAGTCAGCGAGTCGTACCAGTAGTCACCGTTGCTCCGGGGCAGGAAAAACTGCGGATAGATGAAGTGGTTGTACTGGCCGCCAAACTTAAAGGTGTGCTTCCCGCGCGACCAGGAGAATGTGTCCGCGATCTGATACGTGTTCTGTTTCTGGAACGTATTGTCGCCCGGCCCGATGGTATTGAACCCCAGATCGCCGATTGTTACGTCGTTGGGGCAGGTCGTGCATGGATTGACTGTGGCAAGGGAGAAAAAGGAATACTGCAGGCGCAGATCATTTACCAGGCGGCTGTTAATCGTCCAGACGTCGTTCAAGGCAACCTTGCGATTGTGAATCGGCTCGTCCTGGTTAAACTGCGCCTGTGTGGAATTGACCGGGAGAATGAATTTCTCCTGATTCAACAGAAAACGCGCCCCGAATTGATGCTTTCCCCAGGTATAGTCTGAGTTGAACTGCACATCGTGTTCGCGCTGAAAATTCGGGCTGATGATAATGAGGTTCCCTATCGGTATGTTATTGGTGACACCGTTCGCGGTAACTGCAACAGTGCCCGCATCACCGGCTGGCGCCACCGGGAAATTTACCAAGAGATTTTTGACTGCGGAATTGACGGCCATGTTCTCAAGTGTCGCCAACCCTGCCGCTGTGGGTTGGATCAGCGGGGTTGCTGTACCTTGTCCATGGAGCGTGGTGTATTCGTAGGCGCCGAAAACGAACCACTTGTTCTTAATCACCGGCCCGCCCATCGTGCCGCCGAACCGGTTGTTGTCGTAGTCCGGCTTTCCGGGAATCGTTCCTCCAGCGATCGCGTTCTTCGTCAGATTGTCGAGTGAATTGTAGTTCTTGTTTTGGTTGTACCATTCACCGGACCCGTGCCAGCTATTCGTGCCGGTCTTGGTAACGACGCTGAACTGCCCGCCTGCCGAGTGTCCGTACTCCGCACTGAACTGATTCGTCGTGAGATTGAATTCCGAGACCGCGTCGGGAATGACCGTCGAGTTGTTCCCCGTCACTCCCAGGTTGTTGTCATCCACGCCGTCCACTGTGAAGTTGTTGTCGCGTGGACGCGTTCCGCCAACCGATCCACCAATTCCTGTGACGCCGCCCGGTTGCGCAACGACGTTTGGAGCAAGCACTGCCAGGTTGAGTGGGCTTCCATTGAGCGTTCCTGCTGCGCTCGGCAGCCCTGCAACAGAGTTTGCGTCGTACGTGTTGTTCAGATCGGCAGACGTCGTCTGAATTGAGACGCTGCCGCCAGAAACTTCCACGACCTCCGTTGCCACACCCAAGTCCATGCGTGCGTCCGCAACGTTATCCTGGTTGGCGATGACGTTGACGCCTGTCTTCAGGAAATTCTTAAAGCCCCTGGCTTCCACTTCCACTTTGTACGTACCGGGAATCAGGCTCGGAAACGAATACGTTCCCGCCGACGTTGTCGTAACCTTCACCGACACACCGGTTTCCTGATTTGTTGCCGTTACCTGCGCATCCGGAACTGCTGCGCCGGAAGGATCCAAGATCTGGCCTCGCAGCGTTCCCGTAATTCTCTGCGCCGCCATTGGCATCGAAAAAATCAATGCCAATCCCAGAATCAACGCAGAATAAAGCAAACCTCTCACGCTGCTGAGCCCGAATCCAGATAGCCCATCATGCACGCGTCTATCAAATCTCATTATTTCCCCCTCAAATTCGTACTGCTTTCGGATTTGTCCCATATTTCTGACGCTGCTATTCCGCGCGACCGTCCGCGCAAGTGGGAAAAGGCAGTATCAGGTTGCGCTTTGAAGTGCAGGTTGCTCGCCAATGAACGTTCAGAATAACTTGTTGTTTTTCTGCTATTTACGAGCCAAAAAGGCGGGCCGAAAAGTTAAATTTCGATACTTCTGGATGGTTTATCTAATTTAGATTCAGGTATGCGTAACAAGGAACCTGCAAGGTGGGGCGAATCGCAATTTTCTGCAACGAACGTACGAATATCTCAAGGCGGCTTTACTCCGCTCTTACTGCCAGTATTTTTTTGCCCTCCACTTTTATTTCGATGCCCAGGGGCGGGCGCAGGTCGGAGCCCTGAACAATCGCGCCCCGTGCCCAAACGCTTCCCGGAAGATTGCTCAATTTGAGCGGGTCGTACACCGTGCGGCTGCAGGGGTTTCCCACCATAGGATGTTTGGCGGCGTTAAAACCGTAGTCGCTTTTCAACTTCCCCAAGTCCGTGACGTATTCGAGCTGACAATCCCCGAAGGGAGCTTTTTGCGCGTAGGCCCAGTAACCGCTCGATTGCGAGGGAGAGCCCGTCGGCAGTCGAACGAGCAGCCCGGAAATGTTCTCGCCGCTGAGGCGGTTGCGAATAAAAAATTCTTTCGAAGTCCACGGCTTGGCCATCTCCGTCACGCTAGCGATGCCGGGATTCGCATCGGTGGCGTGCGGCAGAAGCGTGCTTGGATCGGGCGCGGGCGCGGGAACTTCGATCTGCGGTTGTTGCTCGACAGCCTGCGGCGCGGCATGTTTTGGACGAAGAGCAAGCGCTCCAAGCAAGACGACGAGGAGCACGGCGAGAAGTCCGACGACAAGCTTGACGGCGGGATTCGGCGCGCCAGTTGCGCGCGAGCCGGAAACGCCGGGAATTTGCGGCATTTCGGATTTGTAGCGGTCCGATGGGGGCTGGTCGGTCATTTGGTTCCGCATCGATTCTATACTCAAAGAGGAGAAAGTTGACAACCCCGGCAAAGCCGGGGTTTGTCACTGAGGGCAGAAGTTGATGATGGAGCCGAAGCGCGAGTAGGCTTGAAGGTGTCATGTGGAGAAGGGCAAGCAGTTGTACGGAATCGGTGCAGCGTCGAGGAGTTCGGCGACGCTGGCCGTTGTGCTATGTCGCGTGCCTGGGGATCGCGTTTTGGTGTCCGTTGCTGCGCGCACAGGAGGCATCGCCGGCAGCGGCAGCGGAAGCGAAAGACACACCACAAAAAAGCATAGAAACCGCGCAGCCAGGAGTGGCTGTCCCATCAAAACTCAACTCAACGGAGCAAACTTCACTGGCAGAAGCGGAACGTGACGTTTCCTGGCGCACGCTGCCGCGAAATTTTTTGCTGGATCAGAAAGCCATCTGGCTGTTTCCGGTGCGGCTCGCACAGGGGCGTCACTGGCTGCCTGCGCTCGCGGTAACAGGAGCGACGGCAGGACTGATCGCCGCTGATCCGCACGATACGCCGTACTTTCGCCGCACGGCCCGATTCGGGGGCTTCAACGACGTTTTTTCCGGACGCAACACGTCAGCAATAATGGCGGGTGTTCCTTCGGCTTTTCTGGTGGTGGGATATTTCCGGCACGATTCCTACACGGAAAAGACCGCGCTGCTGGCGGGAGAAGCCTACGCCGACAGCGCCATCGTGGACGTGGTAATGAAGATGACGACGCGGCGGCTGCGTCCTTCCGACATCGCGCCCAACGGCAATTTCTCCGATACCTTTTTCAACAGTCATAAGGGTTTCAGCGGCACGAGCACGAGCTTTCCATCGGGGCACGCGGCGGCGGCGTTTTCCATCGCTACGGTGTTCGCGCACCGTTATCGCCAGCATCGCTGGGTTCCATGGGTGGCGTACGGTGTAGCCTCCGCGATCGGATTCTCCCGGTTGACGACACAAGCGCACTTTCTATCGGATGTATTTTTGGGAGCGGCGCTAGGCTATTCGATTGCGAAATTCGACGTGCTGAGGCCGCGATAGAACGAGTGGAAATGGGGCGAGGGCAGAGGATCGCCCCAACTTTTGAAGTTCTGTTTAGAAGCTGCGGGATCTAAGAATTGCTTTCTTTCATGTCGTCCGAAGCCTGTTTGTTGGCCCTCTTGGTTTCGGACTTGGCGTCGGCGCTGGGAGCAAGCGATTCGATGGCCTTGCCGAGGCTCATGGCGCCGCTGCCTGTCACTTTGGCCTTAAGCGCATCGAAGCCACCGGGAATGTTCAGGTTTTTTGCAACGTGAGCTGCGGCAACACACTGGCCGAGGTTCTTGAAACCGCCGCATGCGGTCGCGGCGTCTTCGCCTGTCAACGTTTTGATCTTCCCGGCGAGGGCGGTGTTGTGGCTCAGGACTTCGCCAGGTGCGGCGTGCGACATGTCGGCATGCGACGAAGCGGCGCCAGCCTCATGGGAGTTGTTCATGCTGGAGCCGTTACCGGCGCCATGCCCCGCAGGCGGCCCGCCGCCGGGATGCGAGCGCTGAGCGAAAGCCGGAGAACTGAAAGCGAGGGCCATCGCTGCCACAACAATAAGAGTCGAACGCTTCATGGGGTTCCTCCTTTGTATGGGCTGGAGGGACAAGACAATATTATCGCTCTGTCCTGACCGGGATTAGTACTTGCTTTGTGAGATGCATCGAGCATTGACGGGGATGCAAGGGCCATTGATCTGTTCTGTGGGTGGTACGGCAACAATGTTTCCAAAATGGCTCGGGAATCTGTTATTGAGATGGGTACAGGAGACTGCAGGAGACTTGTCTCAGGACCACGGTAAATCTACTGTAAGAGAAGTGTAAGGAGGGGCAGGTCCCAGCTCCGACGCTATGATTCAGGAACAACGAGGCGGGGCGCGGGCGTTTGTCCGCAGCCTGAACATTCTGCTGAAATTCGCGCGTCTGTACGAGTTTGGGCACGCGAAAACCGCGCAGCAGTTTGAGACAACCTGGAAAGAACTGCGCAACGCCCTGGAAGACAGCGGCGGCAGCGGAGTGCTGCTGGGAGCGTCGGGAACGCAGATCCTGCTGGATGGCGTGCCGCTTGGATCTGCCGCAGGTGAACGGAGCTTTGCGCAGCTTCTTACTTCATCCGGAATCGCGAGCATTCATTTTTCTCCCACACTCACCCAGCCGCAATTTGCGCGATTTGTGCGCGCCTTCCCCAGCGGAAACGCGAAGCCTTCTTCCCTTGCGGAACAATTGAAAAGCGCTTTGGCGGGAGACACCAGCATCAAGGTCAATGAAATCCGCTATGTGGCGGAAGATTCGTCCGTGGCGGGAATCAAAGTTGCCGCGCAACTTACGCAAAAAGTGCTTGGCGCGGCGGGCGACAAGTTCAGAGACTTCTTTGAAGACCCGAACAAGATGCTGCAAATGATCCTGGCCGCCGAAAGCATGCGCGCCACCGGCGGTGGTGGTGGCGGCATGGGCGGACCCGGGCACGGACCCGGAGGCGCGGGACCCGGCTTCGGGATGGGCAGTGGTGGAGGGTCGGGCGGCGCTGGAGCTGGCGGCGGAGGAACCGGCGGGAGTGGCGGCTCTGGCGCGCCAGGAGGTGGCAGCGGGGGTTCCAGCTTGTGGGAGTCAAGTGGCTCGGGCGGTGCTGGCGGTACAGGCAGCGGCGGGTCTGGTGGTGGAAGCGGGACAGGAACCGGCGGGCCGGGGGGTGGCAGTGGAACTGGCGGCGGATATGGAACCGGTGGCGGGTCAGGGTCCGGCGGAAGTGGCACGGGAGTCGGCGGATATGGCACCGGTGGCGGGTCAGGGTCCGGCGGAAGTGGCACGGGAGTCGGCGGATATGGCACCGGCGGAGGGACAGGAACTGGCGGTGGTGGGACGGGTGCCGGTGGGTCTGGTAGTGGAAGCGGAACGGGCAGTGGTAGTGGGACTGGCGCAGGTGGACCTGGAGGGGGCGGGGGAGTAGGAACTCCGGCAACGGAAGGCGCCACGCCGGGAAAATGGCTGACGGCCTCGGCTTTGTTGCGCAGCGGAGCGACGGGAGGAGTGGGCGGAGTCCCGGGGATAGGAGGAGGACTTGGACCGGGCGGTGGAGCATACAGCGTCGAGGAAGAAGACGTGCGTGCGATGCTAGGATTGTTCGCGCAACTGGGGAAATCGCGAAAAGACTCCGAACACCGCATGGACGTGCCAACGTTCCAATCGCGCTTGAGCGCCATGCCGGTGCGGGCGCAATACACGCTCCAACAAGCACTCGCGGGACTCGCGGCGCAGGCGCCCGATGCCAAACCTGACAAGCCAATGCTGCTGAAGTTGGCGGAGCACGTGGCTATCCGCTTCGCTTTGGACAGTTACGAAAAAGGCGAATTGCGCGTCAACGCGGTAAAACAATTGCTCGACCGCATGAATACGGAAATTGAGGCGCTGCGCAAGATTCTGTCGACGCAGGAAGAGATGATGTCGCAGGCTGGACTCTCCGTGCAGTCCTACACGGAGTTGCTGGACCAGGAATTCTGGGAACAGGTGCCGGAGGAGAACAAGAAAGAAGTGCTGACGTCGGACGAAGCGTGGTGCGTGCCGCCGAGAAACGTTCGGGCGTTCCTGGAAGACATGCTGCGGCGCGGGGAATTAAAGACTGTCAACGAAATTTTGATGAAGTACGCGTCGTGCGTGGGGCTGGAAGCGCCGGAGGCCCGCAGAACCACGGCCATCGGGCTCTCGGATTTGGGCGAATTGTACGGCAGCGGCGACGGCAGCGCGCTGATGGAGGCGATTAAGAAGCTTGGCAACCAGTTGGCGATCGAGCGGGAACCGGAATTGCAAACGCTGGTGAGCGCGGCGTTTGTGCGCTTGAGCCAGGAAGCGGCTTCCAAGCGCTGCTACCCCGCAATGCAGCAAGCACTCTCGTCGCTGGAGAGTGTGGAGACCCAGAGGCCGGGATCGACGCAGAGCTTGCGACCGCGCATCGGCGCGGAGGAACGGCTGCCTGAATTCATTGAGGAAGCGATGCGCAGCGGCCACATCGCCGACGGAATGATGGAGATTCTCAACCTGATGCCCAAGGCCACGATCCACTACGTGACCAACCGGTTCGGACATTGCGGGTTCCGCGAGGACTGCGAACTGCTGGCTACGATCATCCGCAACCTGGGAGAGGATGCCACGCAACGGCTTCTCGAGACGTTGCAAACGGCTCCGGCGACGGAGGCCGTGGAAGCCGTCGGGTTGGTAAGCCAGCTTTCTCCTGAAAACGTGGAAAAGATTCTGCCGGCGCGGCTTTCGCAATGGCCGCGCTCCTCGCACGACCGCGCCGTGCGGCAACTTTCCGCGACTCCGCCCGAGGAGCGAGCGCGGCTGCTGCTTGCCATCTACGACTCGCTGGACGCTCTGATTCGCCCGTTGGCCATCGACGAAATGGGGATGAGCGGACAGGCCAGTGGCATTCCGAAATTGATCGAACTGGTCCAGAACGATGCAACTCCCGGCTTTACGAGACTGAAAGCCATTGAGGCCCTCGGCCGCTTGCGCGCTTCGGGCTCCAGCCAGCTTTTTCAGCACATCCTGGACACCCGGCAGGTTTGGCGCTGGGTGTATCCAAATGAATTGAGAATCGCCGCGGCGCAGGCGCTGATGCGCGTCGAACCCTCTATGGGTATGGAAAAGGTTGCCGCCAGCGGGATCGACCGCAAGGAACTGACGCTCGAACCAACTGACCCAGAGGCCAACGCCTCTGTGATCCGGCAGAGGCGCTACGCGCGCTTGAAACTTGCGCGCAACCTTATCGCCGTAACTACGAATTTGCGTGGGAATTTCAGGCTTTCCATACCTGAACTGAATCTCGGTGGCGGAATCGGCTCCGGAGAACGCCATCTGGCCCCAGGGTCGCTGCTGTCGCTGAAATTCTCGCACGGCGTGCGCACCATCAAGGCGCAAGCGATCGTTCGCGGAGCGCGGCCGCAGGCCATGGCATTCGAATTCGTGGACATGGACCTGGATGAACGCTACCGCCTGCGAAAACTGTTGCTGGAGCTCGGTGGTCTGCCGTTGGTCGCCCAGGTCACGAATCGCACCCGGCGCCGCGGACGCGTGGCGTTGGCGAAGAGCTAGATTCGCTCAAACTGATTTTTTTCCCGACGAGGACGCTCCCTTCCCGCCTGTCCTTCCTCCCCGCGCGCCCGTACCACTGGTCAGGGAATCCACCCGTCCTTTGGTGGCTTGACCGCGGGGACACATAGACCGGCTGTACCATTGCGGCGAACAGACGCTGGCCCTAGGGTACTAGTGAGGGAGTCCCATTGAAGGAAGAAGCCGGCGCAGGATGAAAGCAGATCCAAAAACAACGTCCGGACGCGCATTCGTAAGAAGCCTGAACATTCTCCTGAAGTTTGCCCGCCTGTACGGCTACGAGCACGCCCGGACCATCGAACAGCTCCAAATCGCCTGGCAGGAGCTTCGTGCCGCCATCCCGCTGGGGACGGAGGCAGGGCTGCTGCTCGGGGCGACGAATTCACAGCTCTTGCTGGATGGCGTGCCCCTGGAAGGCTCGCCCGCTGAAAAGCAATTCGCGCAATTGCTCTCGGCGGCGGGACTCGCCAGCATTCAGTTTTTCTCCAGCGTTACGGAAGAAGAGATAGGCCGGTTCGCGCGCGCCTTTCCCACCAGCAAAGCCAAACCGGCAGAGCTCGCACTGCAATTGAAAGACGCTCTCACCGGTGCACAGGGAATCCGCATCAATGAGATTTGCTTTGTGGCCACCGACTCGCGGCTGAAAGAAGCGAGCATGGCCGCTCAGCTTGCGGCGGCGTCGCTTGGCGGCGAACAAGATGAATTCAAGAAGTGGCTGAACGACCCGCAGAAGCTGCTGGAATTGATTGCAGCAGCGCAGGGATCAAAGGGTGGGGGTGTTGCGGGGCCCGGAGCGGGCGGGCCGGCGCCCGCCGGCGTTTCCGGAGAGGCAGGAAGGGGTGGAGGGGGATTAGGCACAGGGGGAAGTTCAGGTTCCGGCATTGGACCCGGGCTCGAAGGCGGCCCCGGCGGACGCGGAGGGGGCGCGGGCGCTGCCGCAATAGGAGCCGGCCAAACGGCGGTGCCTGTCGGCAGCTTTTGGACGAGCGGTGGCAATGGAAGCGTGCAGATGTCCGATGTTGTAGTTGGCCTGGCGGTAGGGGTTCCCGGGGCGCTTGGCGGCGGAAGCGGGCCTGGAAAAGGCGGAATCGGCCACGGTGAACCGACCGAGGAAGAGGTTTATAAGATACTGGGCGCGCTGACAAGTTTCGGGAGCGTTGGGACCGGTCACGGCGGAGGAGCCGCCGCCAGTGCGTTCCAGGAGCAAATGGCGGAGCTGCCGGGACGCGCGCAAGATATGCTGAAGCAAGCGCTGGCAGGCCTGGCTGCGCAAGCGCCAACTGCGAAACCGGATGATTCCGTGATTGTGCAGCTCGCGGAACACCTGGCGATCCGTTTCGCGCTGGAACGCTTCGAGCGCGGCGAAGTGAAAGTCAACGCTGTGCGCCAGATGCTCGACCGCATGAACCAGGAAATTCAGAATCTGCGCAAGATTCTCGGCGCTCACGAAGACAAGATGACCGATGCGGGCATCCTGGCGGAGTCGCACCGTGAGATTCTCGACCGCCAATTCTGGGCGGCAGTGCCGGAGAGCGGCAAGCGCGCCGTGCTGCTTTCCGAAGAGGCGTGGTGCATTCCCGCGCGCAACGTGCAGTCCTACGTCGGCGATCTGATCAAAAACGGCGATATCGCCGACGCCATCAGCATCCTTCAGAATTACGCGGCTTGCGCGGACAGCGAAGAAGCGGAAGCGCGCAAGAAAACCGCAGCCGGACTTTCGGAGATGGCGGAACTGTATGGCAAAGCCGATCCCAAGTTGCTGGGCGAAGCATTGCGCCATCTGGGTTTGCGCTTGAGCATTGAGCAGGACGTGGAGTTGCAGGGACTGGTGAGCGCGGCGTTTGTGCGCCTGAGCCAGGAGGCGGCGACCAGCCACTGTTTCCCGGCGATGCAGCAGGCGCTCGATCTCATCGCCGGAGTGGAGACGCAGCGTCCAGGAATCGCGCGCAGCTTGCGCGGAAAAATGGGCATCGAAGAGCGTGTGCCGGAGTTTGTCGAGGAAGCCCTGAAGGCGCGCCAGGTGGCCGCGGGACTGAACAACGTTCTAAAGATGCTCCCGCAAACCACGATGGAGCACCTCGCTGCGCGCTTCAACCGCTGCAGCCTGCGGGATGATTCCGAACATGTCGCGAATTTGGCGGCAGACCTGGGCGAAGAGGGCGTGCAGTATCTCCGCAGCACGGTGCGCGGCGGACCCATAGCGGAAGCCGTGGAGATGGCCGGGCTGTTGAGCCGGCTCGATCCCGAATCCGTCATGGTTTTTCTGCCGGGCCGGATGAAAGATTTTCCGCGCGCATCGCAGGACCGCATCGTGCGCCAGATTTCCGCCAGCGGGGCCGCCAGGCGCTGCCACATTTTGCTTGAGCTGCTCGATCACATGGATCCCCTCGTAACGCCGCTGGTGATCGATGAGATCGGTGTTACTGCGGATCGTGAGGCGCTCGGCAAACTGCTGACCATTGCAGATGGCGACCTGCCGACCGGCGGCGGGCCTTATCAGCGCGTCAAAGCCGTCGAAGCGCTGGGAAGAATCAATGCGCCGGAATCGGTCAGCACCCTGAAGCGCATCGCGGAGTCCAAAAAAGTTTTCGGGTGGCTGCATCCCCAGGAACTGCGTATTGCCGCTCTCCAAGCGTTGGAGAAGCTGGACCCGGAGTGGGTCGGCGAGTTTTTGCCCAAGAGCGGGATCGAAAGGGAAGAGTACGCACTTGCGCCGCTGGACATTCCGGTCACGTCAAAATTCGTGCGGCAGCGGCGGCACACGCGCGTTCGTCTGCGCAGGCCTGTCCGCGCCGTCAGCACCAACCTGAAGGAGAATTTTTCGTTGGAAATCAAGACCGCCAGCTTGAGCGGCGGCGTGGCCACCATCAGCCGCCACCTCGCGCCGGGCACGCAGGTGCAGCTAAGGCTGTCCGTCGGCTTGAGGAACCTGCAGGCTACCGCATTGATGCGCGATTACCGCTCCCAGGACATGGCCTTCGAAATCGTGGACATGAGTCTCGAAGAGCGCGGCAAATACCGCCGATTGCTTGCCGACAATCTCTCCCGCAATCCGAGCGCAGCCGAGGCCGATCCCACGGCCGTCCCCGTGGAAACCCTGGCAGTGCGCTAACACTTTCGCTTTATACCTGCGCAAAACCTTCGGATTTGAGAGCCATGCTGTGTTCCTTGGCGCTGGAACGCCAGACCAGTTAGAATAAGATGTTTGTACCTGTGGCGTTGGACTGCCCAGTACAAGCGAGCACGCGCAGAACCGTCAGGAGACGGCGAACTCATCCATGGAAGCAGCGCAGATACTAGACCGCGTCGTCGCCAGGTTTATCGGCACCAAGCACGAGCGCGACATCAAGAAATTGCAGCCGGTCATCGCTGACATCAACGCGCGCGAAGCCGAAGTGCGAGCGCTCAGCGATGAAGGGCTCAAATCGCGTTTTGCGGAGCTCCGCACCCAGGTGCAGGAGCAGTTGAAAGACGCCGACCCCGCCGAACCAAGTTACAAAGAGGAATTGCAGAAAGCTCTGGAGACCGCGATTGTGCCGTCATTCGCATTGGTCCGCGAAGCAGGCCGCCGCTTCCTGAACATGCGTCATTTCGATGTGCAGCTCATCGGCGGCATCGTTCTGCACGAGGGCAAAATCGCCGAAATGAAAACGGGCGAAGGCAAGACGCTCGTCGCCACGCTCCCCGCCGTGCTGAATGCGCTTGCCGGGCGCGGCGTTCACATCGTCACCGTGAACGATTATCTGGCGCGACGCGACGCGGAATGGATGAGCCCTCTCTACCGCGCGCTGGGATTGACCGTCGGCGTGATTGTCCACGATCTCGACGACGACCAGCGCCGCGCGGCGTATGGTGCGGACATCACCTACGGCACCAACAACGAATTCGGTTTCGACTATCTCCGCGACAATATGAAGTACGACCTGGCGCAATGCGTGCAGCGCGGGCACCAGTTCGCCATCGTCGATGAAGTGGACTCCATTCTTATTGACGAGGCGCGCACGCCGCTGATTATCTCCGGTCCGTCGGAAGAGTCCACCGACAAATACGCCAAGATCGACAAAATCATCCCCAAGCTGATTCAGGATATCGATTACACGCTCGACGAAAAGCACCGCACTGCGACGCTTACGGAAGAAGGATTTGCCAAGTGCGAACGGCTTCTCTCGCTGACCAACATGTCCGATCCGGCTAACATCGACATCATGCACCACGTCTACCAGGCGCTGCGCGCGCACACGCTTTACAAGAACGACGTGGATTACGTTGTGAAAGACGGCGAAGTCATCATCGTCGATGAATTTACGGGCCGCCAGATGCCCGGCCGCCGCTGGTCCGACGGTCTCCACCAGGCCGTGGAAGCCAAAGAAGGCGTGAAGATCGAGCGTGAGAATCAGACCCTCGCGACCATCACTTTTCAGAATTATTTCCGCATGTACAAAAAACTTTCCGGCATGACCGGTACGGCGGAAACGGAAGCGGCGGAGTTCGGCAAGATTTACAATCTGGACGTCACCGTCATCCCGACGAACCGCAAGCTGATCCGCATCGAAGCTCCCGACGTGGTTTACCGCACGGAAAAAGAAAAGTTTGAGGCCGTCGTCAACGGCATCCTCCAGGAAGATAACTCGCTCGCGAACGGCATCCGCCATTATCACGAACGCGGCCAGCCGGTGCTGGTGGGCACTATCTCCATCGAAAAATCCGAAGCCATCGCCGAATTACTGAAGAAGTCCGGCGTCCCGCACCAGGTTCTGAACGCCAAGCAGCACGAGCGCGAATCGCGCGTCGTCGCACAGGCCGGCCGCAAAGGCGCGGTCACCGTCGCCACCAACATGGCCGGCCGCGGAACGGATATTTTGCTGGGTGGCAATCCCGAGCAAATGACGCGCGACCATTTCCTGAAAAACAAGCTGGCTATGCCTTACGCGGCGGCTCCCGCGGTGATTGGCGCGGATCCCGCGAGTGGCAATGGCGATCAGCCCGCGGTCCCCATGGTGCTCTTCCAGCACGAAGGAAAAATCTTTCAGGTGCCCGCGGATCAGTGGAAGCCGGTCTACGACCAGTTCGCGGAACAGTGCAAGGCCGAACACGACGAAGTCGTTTCGCTCGGCGGGCTGCACATCCTGGGCACGGAACGCCACGAGGCGCGGCGCATCGATAACCAGTTGCGCGGACGCGCAGGGCGCCAGGGCGATCCGGGCTCTTCGCGGTTTTTCCTTTCGCTCGAAGACGATTTGATGCGCATCTTTGGCGGCGAGCGCATTCGGGCGCTGATGTTCCGCATGGGTATGACCGAGGGCGTGCCCATCGAATCGAAGATGTTGTCGGGCCGCATCGAGAACGCGCAGAAGTCCGTGGAAGCGCAGAATTTCGACGCCCGCAAACACCTTCTCGAATACGACGACGTCATGAACAAGCAGCGCGAGACGATTTACGCCATTCGCCGCTCCGCGCTGGAAGGCAAGGACCAGCGCGATTACGTTCTCGGTATCGCCGAAGACGTCGTGCGCGAACTAGTCGAAACGTTCTGCCCGCGCGAGCAACATCCCGGCCAGTGGAACACCACGCAATTCCTTGCGGAGAGCAACGCGCAGTTCGGCATCGACATGAAAGCCGCGGGCGCCGATCCGGGCACGCTGGCGCACGACCAGCTTGCTGACGCCGCGGTCGACGCTGTCAAGAAGCGTTACGAGGAAAAAGAAAAGCAGTTCGGCGCGGACCTGATGCGCTGGCTCGAACGCCGCATCATTCTTGATGTGGTCGATTCTCAGTGGAAAGACCACCTGCTCTCGCTGGACCACTTGAAAGAGGGCATCGGCCTCCGCGGCTACGCGCAAAAAGATCCCATCGTCGAGTTCAAGAAGGAAGCGTTCGTCCTTTTCGAGGACATGATGGCGCGCATCGACAACGAAACGATCCGCTATCTCTTTCACATTCAGATGCAGCAAGGCGAGCAGCCGCCCGAGGCCAGACGGCCCGAGCCGCCTCGGACTCCCCCGCAGAGCGCGGCCGCTGCTGCAGCCAGCGCCGCCGCGCGAGCCAGCGAGCCGCAGCAGCTGCCGGCGGTAGCGCGCGAGATCGAGCGCCGCCAGCAGCGCCAGCAAAAAGATTTGCAGTATCAGACCGGGCCCGCGCAAGCCGAAGCTCCGAAGCCCGTGAGAGTTGGCGCGAAGGTGGGGCGCAACGATCCTTGCCCCTGCGGGTCGGGGAAGAAATACAAGAAGTGCCACGGCGCGTGAGTGGGACAGGCATTCTTGTCTGTCGCTTTTGCCGAAGCCGTGAGCGAGAATCAATGGCCATTGATTGGGGCGAAGACACACAGGAATGCCTGTCCCACTATAGAGGAAACAAATGCCACCAGGCCCAGCACCCATGCAGCAGCCGGAACGCCAGCCGATTCCCGGCGTAAAGAATCTCGTCGCCGTCGCGAGCGGCAAAGGCGGCGTCGGCAAAACGACGGTTGCCGTGAACCTCGCGCTGGCTTTGGCGAATCTCGGCCATAAAGTTGGATTGCTTGACGCCGACGTTTACGGCCCCAACGTGCCGATCATGCTGGGCACGTTGCAGGAGCCGCAGGCTACGGCCGAGAAACGCATCATTCCTGTGCAAGCGCAAGGGCTGAAGATGATTTCGATGGGCCTGCTCAACCCCGGTGACAAGCCCATGATTTGGCGCGGGCCGATGCTGCACAGCGTGATCACGCAATTCCTGCGCAGTGTGGAGTGGGGTGAGTTGGACTACTTGATTATCGATCTTCCGCCGGGCACCGGCGACGTGCAGTTGACGCTGATCCAGACTGTCGCGGTCACCGGCGCCGTTGTGGTCACCACGCCTTCCACCGTAGCGCTGGCCGACGTGCGCAAAGCCATCGAAATGTTCCGCCAGGTGAACGTGGAAGTGCTCGGCGTCGTCGAGAACATGAGCACGTTTGCGTGCCCGCACTGCGGCAAGGCCATCGACATTTTCGGCCACGGCGAAGGCACGAAAACCGCCATCGCCTACGGCGTGCCCGTTCTTGGCGAAATTGAAATTGATCCGCGCATTCGCGTCGGCGGCGATACCGGCAAGCCGGTGGCGTCGCTTGGCGAAGCTGGCGCGGCTGCAAAGAGCTTGTATACTGTCGCCCGCGCCGTAGCCAATCGCCTCGCGGAAGTCGCCGGCACCACCGGCGGGCCGGCGGTCCAGATCGATTAGTCCCAGGTAGCCTCCCTCGCTGGGATTCTCTTTCCCGAATTTTTTCTGAAATTGCAGAACTTTTTCTTGACTTTTCCCCACACTGTGATATACTCGCCGTTGTAGATAACTCCGTTTAAGAGTGCGGGAGCTTGCTCCCGCTTTTGTTTTTTCAGGTGGCCATTTTGCTCCTTGCTAGTCGCAAGCAACCAGAACCCCGTCCTTTAGAATGAATAACTTACGAATTGCAAATTTTGTAAGTCCTTTGTTTTGACATCCATGCAAATTGGTGGGGGTGGGGGGTAAGCAGGCTTGAATCTTCGCGCAAGTCCGCTTTGGCCTGCGCTGCGCCCGCTTTTCTTGTCACTTCCGGGCACGGATGTTATCTTGACGTGATTCACTGCAGGCCAAATCTTCCGTAGGGGCACGATATATCGTGCCCCTACAATTAGATAGCGCCGTCGGCGCGCCGCGCCTGCATTATTTGGACCGCAGACAAGGAGACGATGGCTCGACAGCCCGACATCCGGCCCTATCGCGGCAAGCATCCGCAAATCGCGGCTTCGGCTTATATCGACCCCGCTGCTGTTATCATCGGCGACGTGGTGATTGGCGAGGATTCGAGCGTCTGGCCGTGCTCCGTGGTTCGCGGCGACGTGCACTACATCCGCATCGGCGCGCGCACCAACATTCAGGACGGCTCGGTGCTCCACGTCATGCGCGATGAGTACCCGCTGATTCTTGGTGATGACGTCACCGTCGGCCATTCCGTGACGCTGCACGGCTGCACCATCGAGTCGCGCTGCCTCATCGGCATGGGCGCGGTCATTTTGAATGGCGTGACCATTGGCGCGGGCAGTATCGTCGCGGCGGGCACGCTGATCACCGAGCGCACCGCGATTCCCGCGGGCAGCCTGGTGATGGGCTCGCCGGGAAGAGTAAAGCGCGCTCTGACCGAGATCGACAAAGCCTCGATCGACGCGTACGCCAAGCGCTACGTCGGCTACAAAAATATTTATCGCGAGGAACCCACCGCGTGAGCGACGGCGCAGCCAAAAAAGGCTTCGGCGAGAAGCCTCAGCCTAAAGAAGAGAAGCCGCGCAAGTTCCAGGCCATCCGTGGCACGCGCGACCTGCTGCCTCCCGAGACCGCGCTCTGGAATCGCGTCGAGCAAACCGCCCACGAAGTCTTCGCCACCTTCGGCTTCGGCGAGATTCGCCTCCCCATCTTTGAGCAGACCGAGCTATTCGCCCGGTCGATCGGTACCGACACTGAGGTGATCGGCAAAGAGATGTACACGATCCTCGACCGTGCCTCGGAAAGCCTGTGGCGTGAGATTTACGAACTGTATGAAGCCTTTCCGCACCCTTCCGTTTCCCGTGATTACAGCGCCTTTGTTTCTCGTTTAATTGCGTTCGTCAAGCGCGTTGAGGACGCACTTGCAGGGGGTGATACTCCGGCAACCGAGCGGAACATCGCAGCATTCGAAGATCTCAAGGAGATCTATCGTCGGGCGCAGGAATTTTCAACCCCTGACGAGGGCCGTAGACCTACGATACAGGCTGACTGGGGTGCGCTGATAAACAGACTCCTGTCCTGGCGAAACACGCTAGATTTCGAGGAAAACCTTTCCCTTCGGCCTGAGGCGACAGCATCTGTTTGCCGCGCCTACATCGAGCACAACATGCAGCAGTTGCCGCAGCCAGTGAAGCTGTACTACCTGGGGCCGATGTTCCGGCGCGAGCGGCCGCAGAAAGGGCGCTACCGCCAGTTCTACCAGATTGGCGCGGAAGTGCTGGGCGGCAGCGACGCTCCCGCGATCGACGCCGAAGTGATTGAAATGGTGATGACGTTTTTCGACCGGCTGGAATTGCAGGGCGTTCAGTTGGACATCAACTCCATCGGGGACAAAAACTGCCGCCCGAAATACGTCGAATCGCTGCGCGCGGAACTGCTGAAAGTGAAGGACAAGCTCGGGCCGGACAGCCAGCGCCGCATCGAAACGAATCCGTTGCGCGTGCTCGATTCCAAACTCGAAAGCGAACAGGGGATTATCGCCAAGCTCCCGCACATCGCCGATCACCTTTGCGAAGACTGCGCGGCCCACTACGCCGCCGTAAAGCATCAGCTCGAAATGCGTGGCGTGATCTATCGCGAGAACTGGCGCCTGGTGCGCGGCCTCGACTATTACATGCGCACGACGTTTGAAATCACCGCGGAAGGCCTCGGCTCGCAAAATGCCGTGTGCGGAGGCGGGCGCTACGATGGACTGGTAGAATTGTTGGGCGGCCCACCAACCAAGGGAATCGGCTTCGCTATTGGTGAAGACCGTTTGATTTTGTCGCTGCAAGAAAGCGGGAAAGCACCTGCTCAGCAGGGCCGGGACGTGTACATCGCGTGGATGGGAGAACGCGCGCAAGCCACCGCTATTCGCGCGGCAAAAGATTTGCGCAAGGCGGGATTCCGCGTGGAGCTGCCGCCGGTGGAGCAAAAATTCGGCAAGGCGCTAGGCCAGGCGGACAAACTCGGCGCAAAGTACGCGCTCATTCTCGGCGACAATGAAGTCTCCGAGGGCTTGTGGACGCTGAAGACGCTGGCGGATGGTTCGCAGCAAAAACTCACCGAGCCACAATTGCTGGATTTTCTTCGGAAGTTGTAGTGGCGGGTCTTTCGCGGTGTTTGCGCTCCGGTGATTCTAACCGGGAAGACCCGCGTTTTTTCGGGAGGAAGAGCACTTGCTGGATTTTCTTGGTAATTTGAAGCGCACACACTACTGCGGCGAACTCCGCGCCAAAGACGACGGCCGCGACGCCATCGTCATGGGCTGGGTAGCGCGCCGCCGCGACCTCGGCAACTTGCTCTTTCTTGACGTGCGCGACCGCACCGGCATCGTGCAGGTGGTCTTCAATAAGGAAACGCAGCCCGCCGCGCACGCCAAAGCGGAACAGGCGCGCAGCGAATTCGTGGTCGCTGTGGAAGGCAAGGTCCTCAAGCGCCAAAAAGCTAATCCGGAATTGGCCAGCGGCGAAGTCGAGCTTGTTGCTTCGAAACTGCACATTCTGAACAACGCCAAGACGCCGCCGTTCCCCATCGAAGACGAAATCAACGCGGCGGAAGAAACGCGCCTGCGCTTCCGCTATCTCGACCTGCGCCGGCCGAAGCCGCATCGCAATCTTGCATTGCGCCACAAAATCATTCTCGAAATCCGCAAAGTCATGGACGAACTGGGCTTCCTAGAAGTGGAAACGCCCATGCTCACACGCTCCACGCCGGAAGGCGCGCGCGATTTCCTTGTGCCCAGCCGCATCCATCACGGGCAGTTTTACGCGCTGCCGCAGTCGCCGCAGATTTTCAAGCAGATTCTGATGATCGCCGGGCTGGACAAATACTTCCAGATCGTGAAGTGCTTCCGCGACGAAGATTTGCGCGCCGACCGCCAGCTGGAATTCACGCAGCTCGACGTGGAGATGTCTTTTCCCCGCCAGGAAGATATTTTTCGCGTGATCGAACAGGTGTTGGTGCGCGCCTGCGCCGTCGCGGGAATAAAGGCGGAAGCGCCGTTTTCGCACATGCAGTACAAAGAAGTGATTCGCAAATACGGCAGCGACAAGCCGGACCTTCGCTTTGGCATGGAACTGCACGAAGTAACGCACTGCTTTCCAGAGGAGGCTAGGCAGAAATTGCAAATCGAAGGCAGCGTCTTTGCGCTCGCCGCTCCCGGCGCGGCAAGCTATTCGCGCAAGCAACTGGACGACCTGACGGAAAAAGCCAAGGCGCTCAAAGCGCGCGGCGCGTATTTTGTGAAGGTCGCGCCCGAAGGCCTCACGTCCACAGTAGAAAAATTAATCGGCGCGGAAAATGTAAAAAAACTCGCCGAAGCTTGCGGGGCAAAGCCCGGCGACCTCGTCGTCGCCGTTTCCGCCAAGGAACAAATCAAGGGCACCGAAGCAGCGGCGCTGGTCGCCGGACAATTGCGCTTGCAGCTTGGCGAAGCGCTCGGCGCGATCGACAAATCGCAATGGAAGTTTCTGTGGCTCACCGGTTTTCCGCTATTTGAATGGAGCGAAACCGACAAGACTTGGGTCAGCGCGCAGCACCCTTTTACCGGCATTGTCGACGAAGACCTGGAAAAACTCGAATCTGCGCCGTGGGAAGTGCGCTCCAAAGGTTACGATCTGGTTTTGAACGGCTACGAGCTCGGCTCCGGCAGCATCCGAATCTACCGCCAGGACATTCAAGAGCGCCTCTTCAAGGCGCTCGGCCTGACGGAAGAACAATTGCGCCGCCGCTTCGGTTTTTTCCTCGACGCGTTGACCTACGGCACGCCGCCGCACGGCGGCATCGCGCTCGGCATCGACCGCGTGGTCATGCTCCTTGCCGGCGAAAAATCCATCCGCGAAGTCATCGCCTTCGCGAAAACCACCGCCGCCCAGGATTTGATGGCCGACTCGCCAAGCGAAGTGGACGCCGCGCAACTCGACGAGCTTGGCCTCGGCATAAAGCAAAAGAAAAAAGCCGCCGAATGATATGAGCCGCATACGCATCTTGCCGGAGGCAGTGGCGAATAAAATCGCCGCAGGCGAAGTTGTCGAGCGGCCGGCTTCGGTGGTGAAAGAACTGCTGGAGAACGCCATCGACGCGGGTGCGAAGACCGTTCGCGTCGAAGTGGAAGTCGGCGGCAAGCGCATGATCCGCGTCATCGACGATGGCCACGGAATGTCGCATGACGACGCTCTGCTGGCCTTCGAGCGCCACGCCACCAGCAAGCTCAAATCCGCCGATGATTTGCTTTCGATTGCCACGCTGGGCTTTCGCGGCGAAGCGCTACCGACGATCGCCGCGGTTTCGCGGCTGCTGCTCGAAACGCGCGACGAATCCGAACCCGAAGGCACACGCATCGAATTTGCCGGCGGCAAGCTTATGGGAGTAAAGCCGGCGGGATTGCCTGCAGGAACGACAGTCAGCGTCGCCGATATTTTCTATTGCGTTCCCGCGCGCCGAAAATTTCTCAAGTCGGATACGACGGAGCTGGGACATATTGCTTCATTGGTCACGCATTACGCGCTGGCGAATCCAGCGAAACAATTCATTCTCACGACGCCGACGCAGGAAATCATCAATTGCCCGCCCGCGGAAAAACTGGCCGACCGCGTGTATCAGCTCTTCGGGCGGCAAGCGCTGGAAGAACTGCTCGAAATTCCCGCAGCGTACGCACCCTTTCGCGCGGCAATCACCGAGCCGGAGCTCGAGCCGGGCGAAGAAAAAGCTTCGCTGACCGTGAGTGGGTTTACCTCGCGGCCTGACATTCAGCGCATGAATCGCAACGGTATCTACATTTTTGTGAACCGCCGTCTGGTGCGCGACCGCCTGATCCTGCACGCGATTCACGAAGCCTATCGCAACATTCTGCCGCCAGCCGTTTTTCCCGCGACGCTGCTTTTCCTGGAGATGCCCTACGAAGAAGTCGACGTCAACGTGCATCCCGCAAAAATCGAAGTGCGCTTCCGCCGGTCACAATTCGTCCATGATTTTACGCGTGATGCGATTCGCCAGGCATTGATGGGCGCGCGGCCGATTGCCAGTTTTGCCGCTGCTGCTGCCGCCGTGCCGCAGACGGCAGGCGCGGGAAACGGAGCGTTTTCCGGTGGCATCACGCCGGCGCCCGTGGACTCCGGCGTGCCGCGCGCGATCATTCCGCCGATGGAAGAAATCGGCGTAGGCTCCGGCGTCGGCTCGGACTACGGTTCAGGAGGAGGTTTCGATCTCACCGGCGCGCCGATGCGGCCAGTGGAGCAGCGCATTCCGTTCACTTCAGGAGCGGTATTTGGACCGGGCGCGGCGCCCGCGCAAATTTCCAGCGCCGCGAATTGGGCCGCGAATCTTGCTGCTCCGAGCGCCGACGCTCCCGCGAGCCTCCCACGGCCGGAACAAATTGCCGACCTCAAACCGCTCGGCCAAGTGAGCGCAAGCTTCATCGTGGCCGTGAACGGCGATGGCCTCTGGCTCGTTGACCAGCACGTGGCGCACGAGCGCGTGCTCTTCGAGCAGCACCTCGAAGCGCGCCGCGCCGGAAAAATCGAAGCCCAGCGCATGCTCATGCCGCTGGTCATCGAACTTTCGCCGCGGCAAATCGTAACCTTTGAAAAAATCGCGGAAGAACTCGGGGCCAACGGCTTCGAAGTCGAACTCATGGGGCCAAAGAGCGTGGCGATACAGGCTGTGCCCGCGGGCGTGATCGCTCCCGACGCGGAAAAATTGCTGCGGGAGATACTCGATGGCATCGAGCGCGAGAACGTCGCGATTTCCATCGAAACGTTGCAAGCGAAGATTGCGGCGTCCACGGCCTGCCATGCGGCCATCAAGGTGAACATGCCGCTGGAACAGTCGAAAATGGAATGGTTGCTTGACGCGCTGGCGAAAACAGATTGTCCAATGAGCTGCCCGCATGGGCGGCCGGTTGTCTTGCGCTATTCCATCAAGGAAATTGAAAAGGCGTTTCACAGAATCTGACTTTTGCAGGCGCCGGGCTTCAGCCCGGCCATCGGGAGACTCACCGAATGACTGATTCGCAGAAGACAGCAGTGATCTTCGGCCTGGCGAACAAGCGCAGCATCGCCTGGGCCATCGCGCAGAAATTGCACCAGGCCGGCTGGCAGCTCGCGATTACTTACCAGAACGAACGATTGGAGCAGGAAGCCAAGGACCTGATTACGGATTTGCCGGGCGCTTCCGGCTTTATGTGCGACGTGTCCTCGGACGAGCAAATCGCGAAGCTCTTCGATGAACTGAAAGCGCGATACGGCGTGTTGAACGGCCTCGTTCACAGCGTGGCGTTCGCGCCGCCGGAAGAATTGAAGGGAGAATTCGTAAACACCACGCGCGAAGGGTTTCGCATCGCGCATGACATCAGCGTGTACTCGCTGATCGCGGTGTCGCGAGCCGCGGCCCCGCTGATGGCCGCAGGCGGTGGAATCGTTACGCTGACGTACTACGGTGCGGAAAAAGTCGTGCCAAAGTACAACGTGATGGGCGTCGCCAAAGCGGCGCTCGAAGCCACGGTCCGCTATCTGGCGAACGATCTTGGCCCGCGCGCGATTCGCGTCAATGCCATTTCCGCCGGGCCCATCAAGACGCTCGCGGCGCGGGGCATCTCCAATCTCGGGGACATGTTGAAGGCGCATGCCGAGCGAGCGCCGTTGAAACGCAACGTGGATCCCGGCGAAGTCGGTGGAACCGCGGCGTTTCTGCTTTCCGAGGCCGGTTCGGGGATTACCGGTGAGACCATCTTCGTCGATTGCGGCTACAACATCATGGGATTTTGAGAGTAGCGCAGGCAATCTTGCCTGCGCTCGGTTTGGCGGTTGCCTCAAACTAGAATTGCACAACAAGATTTGCTGTGCCACCAAGAATGTCAAAGCTCACCATCGCCATCGACGGTCCCGCAGGATCGGGGAAGAGCAGTGTGGCGCGCCGCGTCGCGGCGATGCTCGGCTATTTGTATTTGGACAGCGGTGCGATGTACCGAGCACTTGGGCTCAAGGCTCTGCGGCAGGGCGTCCCGCTGGACGATGAAGCTCGGCTCGTGGCGCTGGCGAACCAAACACACATCGAACTGTGCGCTCCCACGGCGGAGCACGAAGCAGCCGGCGCGAAAAATTGTGTTTTTCTGGATGGCGCCGACGTGACCCGCGATATCCGGACGAGCGAAGTGGCGCAAGCGGCGTCGCGGCTCGCAACGATAGCCAACGTTCGCCATGTGCTCGTCGCCGAGCAGCAACGCGCCGGCGCAGGCGGCGGGATCGTAATGGAAGGGCGCGACATCGGCACGGTGGTGTTTCCGAAAGCCGAGCTGAAGATTTTTCTGGATGCTTCGCCGGAAGTGCGCGCGGAACGCCGCTGGAAAGAGCACCAGGAAAAAGGCGACCGGATTACTCTCCCGGAAGTCTTCGACGAAGTGATCGAGCGGGACAAGCGCGACCGCGAACGCAAAGTCTCACCGCTCGTGCGCGCCGCCGATGCCGTGCTTGTTGATAACACTGCGATGGGCATTGAAGAAACTGCGAGACTCATCGTCATGCTGGCCGGAGAACGCGAAAAGGAATTGGCAGGAGCCGCCGGAGGGAAACCGTGATTCGAACTTTGCTGATGCTGGCGTTTCATATTCAAAATTCGGGCAACTCAGCTATGAGATGTGGCGAGCGGTGCGGAGCAGACAGGCCATTAGCCACACGTTATGCCTGGTAAGGGCCTGAAGAACGCTTCAACGCCCAAAAAGTCCAGCACCCGCCGAATTGCTACCCAAATCGTGTAACTCCCGCACCCCTTGTTTCGTATTCACCTAGAGACGATTGCGATGTGGTGTGCGAGCTTGCAGTAGTGCAAGCCGAGAATTTGGTAGAGTGAATGGGAGCCCACTCCAGACCTATGCTCGCCGTCCGTGACAATTTTGTGCAGTGCTTTAGCGCCTTGCGCGCGCATAAGTTGCGCGCCTCGCTGACGATGCTGGGGTTGACTATGGGTGTCGCCACGCTCATCACCGTCATGACCATCGTTCAGGGCGCCAACGTTTACGTTGAACAGAAGATTGCCAACCTGGGCACAAACGTCTTTCAGATTGCACGCACTCCTTTCGCGGTAACCGATTTCAACATCATTATCAAGGCGCTGAAGTTCAAGAAAATTGAGCTCGAGGACATGCGCGGGGTTGCAGAAGGGTGTCCCGCTTGCCAGGAAGTTGGCGCCACGGCCAGCGGCAGCGTGCACGCCAGGTACGGCAACAAAGAAGTGGCGGATGTGAATTTCTACGGCCAGACGCCAAACATGGCTGATATTGACACGCGCACTGTGGAATTTGGCCGCTACTTCACGGTAGCGGAGGCCGAGCACCGCGCCGACGTTTGCCTGATCGGCGACACGCTGGTGCAGCAGTTGTTTCTCGGCCTGGACCCCATCGGTAAGAGCCTTCGCGTCGGTAACGACGAACTCATGGTGATCGGGGTCATCGAGAAAATCGGCAGCGTTCTTGGGCAGGATCAGGACAATTTCATCATGGTTCCCCTGCCCGTATTCCTGCGCATGCAAGGCATCCACACCAGCCTCACAATCAACGTCAAGACCAACGGCGGTGATTTTGAAAAGGCGCAGGATCAGGCACACCTGGCCCTGCGAGCGCGGCGCCACCTCAGCGGCAAGATGGAAGACGATTTCTTTATCGGGACGAAAGAAAGCTACATGGCGTTGTGGCGCAGCATCAGCTCGGCATTTTTCGGCGTGTTCATCCTGGTAAGCGCGATCTCCGTGGTCATCGGCGGAATCGTCATCATGAACGTGATGCTGGTGAGTGTGAACCTGCGGCGGCGCGAAATCGGCGTGCGGCGCGCAGTTGGCGCGACGAAGGGAGACATTTTGCATCAGTTCATGGCCGAAAGCGTCGTGCAATGTATCGCCGGTGGCGCCCTGGGTATCTCCCTGGGATTCCTTGTGGCGCTGGCACTTCGCACGTACACGCCATTTCCCGCCGCGGTGCAAACCTGGGTCGCCGTGCTGGGGGTATTTCTTAGTTCCGCAGTCGGACTGTTTTTCGGAATCTATCCGGCTTTGCGCGCATCGCAGCTGGACCCGATTGTGGCTTTGAGGTCCGACTAATGGGAATTATGACGCTTGCCCAAGCGCGTGAGAATTTCCTGGCCGCCCTGGAGACGTTGCGCTCGTCCAAGGTGCGCTCGGCCTTGACCGTGCTGGGCATCGTGATCGGCGTGTCCTCGGTGATTTCCATGGCGGCTATCATTCAAGGCCTGAACAAGTTTGTGCAAGACCGGGTGGAACGGCTGGGCTCGCGCACTTACTTCATATCGCGGTTCCCATTCGGCACCGACCCTTCACGGTTGCCGGAACGGATTCGCACGCGCAAGTATCTTGAATACGACTATGCCGGGTTTGTGCGTGAAGCGGCCCCGGATGTGCGGATCGTCACGACGTTTGGCACGCGCGGCTTTTTCTTTGGAGACAGCAACCGGATTATCAGCGGTGACCGCAGCGTCGAAAAGGTGGTTATTCGCGGTGCGGAGCCGGAGTACACAGAGGCAATTCCGTTGTTCAGCATCGAGCGCGGCCGCTTTATCAGCGCATTTGATCAGGAGCACGCGCGGCCGGTCGTCGTGCTCGGCGCGGCCATCAGCGAATCGCTCTTTCCCAACACCGACGCCCTCGGGAAAACGGTGCGCATCAATGGCGCGGCTTACGAAGTGATCGGCATATTCGAGCACGATCAGGGATTATTCCTCGGCCCGGGCGTGGACATCTTCGTGGTCATCCCGCTTAGCAACTTCAAGAAACAATACCCGGAAGCTAAAGAATTGATCATGGCGTTCACCGTTCCGGAGAATGTCAACGTCGAAACGGCGCACGGGGAAGTTATCCAGGCGTTGCGCCGCCTCCGCCGCATCCAAGCCGGAAAGGAAAATGATTTCGAGCTGAGCTCGCCGGATTTCCTCAGCAATCTATGGAACCAGCTCACCGGTGCGCTGGTCATTCTTACTACGGTCATCAGTTCGATTGGACTGCTGGTAGGCGGCATCGGCGTGATGAACATCATGCTCATCTCCGTGACCGAGCGCACCCAGGAAATTGGCGTGCGCAAAGCCATCGGCGCGCGCCGTGCGGATGTCCGCTTGCAGTTCTTGCTCGAAGCGGTGGTTCTCACGCTGGTCGGTGGGTCGATCGGAATTTTGATTGGGGCGGGTGTGTCCACGGCCGTGCGCACGCTGGTGCCTTCGATTCCCGCGACATTGTCCTATCTATGGGTGTCTATTGGGTTCGCCATCTCCGTCGGCGTGGGACTGTTTTTCGGATACTATCCGGCGAATCTCGCCGCCAACCTGGACCCTATCGTTTGCCTGCGTTACGAATGAAGAGGTCACGGCCATTTCCAACTGATCCTAAGTACCTTAGAATTAATAGGTAACGCCAAATGTGGGCCAAAATTGCATATTTTTTAAGAATAATACTTGACAGAAGATCGATCTCCGTTTACTTTCGAGATATCTCAGTTGTACGCCCTGGCGTAGCCCGGGGACCCCACTGAGCGTGAGAGCAGATATGAGACACGAAGACAAAAGCCAGGATGGATTGATGCCCAGGCGTCAGGGTCTCGTGGACTGCTTGATCACGCGATCGTAAGTAAATCCCAAATAAATCGCTTCGATCCAAAGCAATTCGCTTCGGCATTTGTGTCTTTCGCCGCGGCGTAGCCGCTCTGTTCTCAGAATTTCCGTTGCAGGGAGAAGTGTTCCCGGAAGGAGGTGAAGTTGAGCGACTTGCAGTTTCTCTGCCACGCAAAACCGAGAGATGCCGGGCAGGAATACGTTTGGAAAAACTCGTTGAGAACACGCTCGAGCCCCCAGTGCCTGGAGGTTGCCTTGCCCGCAGGGAAGGGCAAGGGCGAGAAAATGCAAACGGTTCCTGCCGCATCGACCGGTAATTGCCAGAACCGGCGCGTAGGGAGACCTGCTGCGCCTTTTAATTGCGCGGGAAATTTGAGGATGCTCAGGCCGGTGCGGACATCGAGCTCAAGAACTCCATGTTGGCTTTGGACTTCGACAGCCGGCTAATCAACAGCTCCATAGCTTCGACAGTCGAAAGCGGGCTGAGCACTTTGCGCAGCACCCAGACGCGGCTCAACTCTTCCGGCGGGAGAAGCAATTCGTCCTTGCGGGTGCCGGAGCGCTGGATGTCGATAGCCGGGAAGACACGCTTGTCGGCGAGGCGCCGGTCGAGATAGATTTCCATGTTGCCGGTGCCCTTGAACTCTTCGAAAATGACATCGTCCATGCGGCTGCCGGTATCGATCAGGGCCGTGGCGATAATGGTGAGAGACCCGCCCTCTTCGACATTGCGCGCAGCGGCGAAGAAGCGCCGCGGGCGCTGCAAGGCATTGGCATCAATACCGCCGGAGAGCACTTTGCCGGAAGGCGGCGTGACCGCATTGTAGGCGCGTGCCAGGCGCGTGATGGAGTCCAGCAGCACGACGACGTCGCGCTTGTGCTCAACGAGGCGCTTGGCCTTCTCCAAAACCATTTCCGCAACCTGGATGTGGCGCTGGGGCGCTTCGTCAAACGTCGAACTGATGACCTCGCCCTTCACGGTGCGCTGCATGTCCGTGACTTCTTCCGGGCGCTCGTCGATCAGCAGCACGATTAGTGCGACTTCCGGATGATTGGTGGCTACGGCGTTGGCCATGGCTTGCAGCATCATGGTTTTGCCGGTGCGCGGCGGGGCATTGACCAGCCCGCGCTGGCCTTTGCCGACCGGACAAAGAAGATCCAGAACGCGGCCGGTCATATTTTCCTTGGTCGTTTCCATCTTCAAACGGCCCTGGGGATAAAGCGGCGTCAGGTTATCGAAGAAAATCTTGTTGCGCGCGACTTCCGGGTCTTCAAAATTGACGGCTTCGACTTTGATCAGCGCGAAATAGCGTTCGCCATCTTTGGGAGGGCGTACCTGGCCGGAGACGGTATCGCCGGTGCGCAGATCGAACTTGCGGATCTGCGACGGCGAAACGTAGATATCGTCCGGTCCAGGGAGATAGTTGTATTCAGGGGCGCGCAGGAATCCGAATCCATCGGGCAGGCATTCGAGGACACCTTCGGAGAAAATCAAACCGTTCTTTTCGGTTTGCGCGCGGAGGATTTGGAAGATCAGCTCCTGCTTGCGCATGCCGCTGGCCCCGGGAATATTCAAGTCCTTGGCGATCTTGGCGAGGTCGGTGATGTTTTTTTCTTTCAGCTCGGCAAGGCTGATGCTCATCGGATTGCTTCCTTCAACGTTCGTTTCTTTTGGCATATATCCTTAGCTTTGATTGTGAAAAATGACCCTGGGAATCCGGATTGTCTTTGAGGTGGCGCGCCGCACTGGCCGTTGACCGCTCCGCAGTAACAATAACCGAAGACGCGAAAACCTGCCGAGATGGGCAAACCAGACTTTTCTGCAACCGGAGGCAGCGCCGGGACACAGCGAACCAGAGAGTTCCTCAAGCGTAACACCGGCCATGCCAGTGTCAACTCGCGGGAAGGGCCGGGCCCAAAACAACGCTGCTTAGTTGGTCAAACTCTTGTCTTTCTCAGCGCCGGCTACGAATGGTTCAGCTACGGGCGGCGCAACTGCGGCATGCTCGAGCGGCACGGTGGGCCGTTCCAGCGCAATCTGCAGCACTTCATCCATCGTTTCTACAAAATGCATCGTAAGAGCGGCGAGGATCTCCTGCGGGATTTCCGCCAGATCCTTCTCATTGTCCTTCGGAAGCACCACGGTACGCAAGCCCATTCGGTGGGCGGCCAGGAGCTTCTCCTTGACGCCGCCAATCGGGAGGACTTTGCCGCGGAGCGTGATTTCGCCGGTCATGGTAACGTCGCGGCGCACGGGATTCTTCGTCAGCGCGCTGACGATCGAGGTACAAATGGTGATGCCCGCGGAAGGGCCGTCCTTGGGGATGGCGCCCTCGGGCACGTGCACGTGAATGTCAATGGTGCGGTAGAAATCCCTGGGGAGGCCGAGCAGGTTGGAGCGCGAACGAACATAGCTCATTGCTGCTTGCGCAGATTCCTGCATCACGTCGCCAAGCTTGCCGGTGAGCGTGAGGCGGCCCTTGCCTTCCATAAGCGTGGCTTCCGTAGCCAGCACCGAGCCGCCCACTTCTGTCCAGGCAAGGCCGGTGGTCAAGCCGATTTCGTTTTGCTTCTCAAGCCAGAATTCGCGGTACTTCAGCACGCCCAGGAAGTCGTTCACATTGGTGGGGATAATTTCCACGTTTGAACTCGCGCCGTCAGCGACTACCTTTCGCGCCATTTTGCGTGCGATGTTCTGGATTTCGCGCTCCAGGCTGCGAACTCCTGCTTCGTGCGTGTAATGCCGGATGATGTGGAGAAGCCCTTCATCCGTGAACTTGAGGTTCTTGTCGGTCAGCCCGGTCGCTTCGCGCGCGCGTTTCACCAGGAAACGCTTGGCAATTTCCAGCTTTTCCTGTTCCGTATAGCCGGGGAGGCGGAGGATTTCCATGCGGTCCTGAAGCGGCTGCGGGATGGTATGCAGCACATTCGCCGTGCACACGAACATCACTTTCGACAGATCGTACTCCACGTCCAAATAATGGTCCGTAAAGGAGCCGTTTAGTTCCGGGTCGAGCACTTCCATCAGCGCCGCCGACGGATCGCCGCGGAAGTCCGTGGACATCTTGTCCACTTCATCCAGCACGAAAATCGGGTTCACCGTGCCGGCCTTTTTCATCATCTGGATGATCTGGCCGGGCAGGGCGCCGATATAGGTGCGGCGATGCCCGCGAATCTCGGCTTCATCGCGCACGCCGCCGAGCGAGACGCGCACAAACTTGCGCCCAGTGGCGTGGCCGATGGACATGGCCAGCGAAGTCTTGCCCACGCCTGGAGGTCCCACGAAGCAGAGAATCGATCCCTTCGGATTCTTCACCAGCTGCCGGACGGCGAGGAATTCCAGGATGCGTTCTTTGACTTTCTCGAGGCCGTAGTGCTCTTCGTTCAGAATCTTTTCCGCGGCCTTGATGTCGCGAATTTCTTTCGATTTCTTCTTCCAAGGCACGGCGAGCAGCCAATCCAGATAATTGCGGCTGACCGTGGACTCCGCGGACATCGGCGGCATCAGTTCCAGGCGCTTCAGCTCCTGAATGGCTTTCTCATGGACTTCCTTGGACATCCCCGCGGTATCGATTTTCTTCTTCAGTTCGTCGATTTCGCTCTTCTCGCCGCGGCCCAGTTCTTTCTGAATGGCCTTCAGCTTTTCGTTCAGGTAATACTCTTTTTGCGCGCGCTCCATCTGGCGCTTCACGCGGGTATTGATGTTGCGGTCGACGTTCAGCTTTTCGAGCTCGATTTCCAGGATGTCGCCGATGCGATTCAGCCGCTCGACGGGATCGACGGTCTCGAGCAAATCCTGCTTTTCGTCCACCGGAAGCTGCAGGTTCGCGGCGATCGTATCCGAGAGGCGCGCAGGATCATCTACCCGCGCGGCGGCGATCATCGTGTCGTAATTCAGACTTTGCGAAAGCTTGATGAATTGTTCGTAAAGCCCGGTAATCTTTTGGACCGTTTGATCAACTTGCGGAGAAGGCTCGACGCGCGCGCCAAGCAGGCGAACCGTGGCCCGGAAGAAGCCTTCTTCCGTGGCGATCGAAAGCGCCCGAGCGCGCTCCACGCCTTCCACCAAAACTTTGATATTGCCGTCAGGAAGCTTGACGCTCTGCACGATGTTGGCGAGAGTCCCTACGGCATAAATCTCTTCCGGCTTGGGATCATCGACCGAGGCGTCGTGCTGGGTGGAAAGAAAAATCTTCTTGTCGCCGGCTAGCGCCTCTTCGAGCGCGCGGACGCTCGCTTCGCGCCCGACGATAAACGGAGTCATCTGTTGCGGAAAGATGACCATGTCGCGCACCGGCATCATAGGCACGCGCTTCATTTCCTGTTTTTCGCGAGTAAACATTCATTCCCCTGGGTTCTGCGCATGCGGCGCCGGGCAGGCCGCATCGTAAAATTCGAGCCCGAGCGGCTTATCCGGCCTTCTCGAGCAGACTCCAATTGATTTCGCGCGTGCGGACCATGTCCGCCGTAACTACAAAATCGCGCACCTTGCGCTGCATGGGCAGGTGGTACATCAGTTCCAGCATGAGGTCTTCGAGAATCATACGCAAGCCGCGTGCGCCGACCTTGCGCTGAAGTGCTAACTCCGCCACGGTCTCAAGCGCGTCGTCCGTGAACCGCAAGCGCACGTTTTCGAATTCAAACAGACGCTGGTACTGCTTTAGCAGCGCGTTTTTCGGCTCCGTCAAAATCTTCATCAGCGCGCCCTTGTCCAGATCGTTCATCACTCCGGCGACCGGAAGGCGGCCCACAAATTCAGGGATCAGGCCATAGCGAATCAAGTCACCCGGCTGCACTTGCTCCAGCAGTTCCGTGTTGCGGCGCTGCGGGGTGGTCGGCGCAGCGTCGGTGTGGAAACCCAGCGAACGCCGTCCGGCGCGCTTCTCGATGATTTTCTCGAGTCCCACGAACGCTCCGCCGCAAATAAAAAGAATGTTCGTCGTATCCACGGGCGTGAATTCCTGGTGTGGATGCTTGCGGCCGCCCTGTGGAGGAACGTTGGCCACCGTGCCTTCCAGAATCTTCAGCAGCGCCTGCTGCACGCCTTCACCGGAAACATCGCGCGTGATGGAAGGGTTTTCATCCTTTTTGGCGATTTTGTCGATCTCGTCTATATAGATGATGCCTTGCTGGGCCTTCTGCACGTCGCCGTCCGCCGCCTGCAGCAGTTTCAGAATAATGTTCTCGACGTCTTCCCCTACGTAGCCCGCTTCGGTCAGCGTGGTGGCATCGACAATTGCGAAAGGGACGTCGAGCATGCGTGAGAGCGTCTGCGCCAGCAGAGTCTTGCCCGTACCGGTCGGCCCGATCAACAAAATGTTCGACTTGCTCAATTCGATATCGCCCGGCTGCTTGTTCAGGAAAATCCGTTTGTAGTGGTTGTAAACCGCGACCGCGAGTTTCTTCTTCGTGCGGTCCTGCCCGATAACGTAGCCATCCAGGAATTGCTTGATCTCCGGAGGGCGCGGAAGCCGTTTCGTCGGCGCAGCCGCCTGTTCACGCTTCTCGTCTTCCAGAATCGTCTGGCAAACGCCCACGCACTCGTTGCAGATGTACGCGCGCGGATAGTCCGAAGGAGAACTGATCAGCTTTTCGACCTGCTCCTGTGTCTTGTGGCAAAAGGAGCAGCGCAGCGGTTCGTCTGGGTTAAATTTCTTCACTGGTATGAAGGCCTCGTCTCCGCTGGGCTTTGACGGAGTCTCTAGCCACTATTCTAGGCCGATTATTCCCGGAACAAAAGAGAAAGTCGATGGGTTGCTAACCTTTTGGAACCCTCTGTGAATTCCCCGCTTCAAACCGCAAAGCACTCCGCCGCGCGAAACTAGCGGTGCTTGAAAATAATCTCGTCGATCATCCCGTATTCTTTGGCTTGCTCGGGATTCATGATGTAGTCGCGTTCGACATCTTTTTCAATGCGGTCCACCGGCTGCCCGCTGTGTTTCGCCAGCAAGGTGTTGATCGTAGTACGCATGCGCAGAATTTCTTTTGCGTGCAAATCAATGTCCGTCGCCTGACCGCCCAGCCCGGACATCCATGGCTGGTGAATCAGGATGCGCGCATTCGGCAATGCAAAACGCTTTTTCGGCGCGCCTCCCGCCAGCAACACGGCGGCAATCGACGCCGCTTGGCCGACGCAAGTCGTCACCACGTCCGGCTTCACGAATTGCATCGTATCGTAAATCGCGAAGCCCGCAGTGATCGAACCGCCCGGCGAGTTGATGTACAGCTGAATGTCCTTTTCGGGATCTTCCGCCTGCAGGAAGAGCATCTGCGCCGTCGCCAGGTTGGCAACGTGATCGTCAATCGGCGTCCCGATAAAAATGATGTGCTCTTTCAGGAGCCGGGAATAAATGTCGTAGGCGCGTTCGCCGCGGCTGGTCTGTTCCACCACCATCGGTACAAGCGTTGTGCCGCGATACTCTGGTTCTTCGAAGTTTTTCATTGGGTAAATGTCGCTGGCACCGGGCCGGAGTGTTTCACTTTGCATCCGTCGCCGCATTCGCTGCCGCAACGGTTTTGATTTTGGCATTCTGCGCCAGCCAGTCGAGTGTCTTGTCGCTGCGCAGCTTGGCTTTCATCCTATCGAGCGTCCCTTGCTTTGTCAAACGCGCGCGAAGCGCTTCCGCCGATTCGCCACTGTGTCCGGCCATGTGCTCGAGCTCATGCGTGAGCTCTTCGTCGGTCACGTCGATGCTTTCCGCCGTCGCGATGCGGTCGATAATCAATTCCGCCTTCACATCATCCTTGGCGCGCTCTTGCTGCCGTTTCCGAAGGGTTACCCAATCCACGTTCACGGCTCGTGGATCAACGCCTTGCGCTGCCAGAGATCGCACCACGCGCTCCAGGCGCACATCCATTTGATGCTCGACGAGTGCTTCGGGTACAGGGAAGTCGTGCTGCTTCACAATTTCCGCCAGGACCTTCTCGTGCAGCAATTCCTTGTGCTTGTGGTCGCGCTGGTGCTCCAATCCTTCGCGAACTTTCTTCTTCAGTTCGTCCAGGGAAGCCGCGTCGCTCACGTCTTTGGCGAATTCGTCGTTCAGCTCCGGCAACTTCTTGGTCTTGATGCCCAGCACTTCCACGGCGTAGTGATATTTCTTGCCCGCCAGCTTGGGATCCGGATAGTCCGCCGGATATTCCACGTCGAAGTTCTTGTGATCGCCCGCGTTGGCGCCCTTCAAGTTGGCGTTGAACGGCTCCATCGTTTCTTCCGCGCCGATGTGACAGAGCACGCTCTCTGCCTGCAAGGGATCGCCGCCGCCTTCAGGCGTGCCCAGCAATTTCACCTGCGCAAAGTCGCCGTCCTCAATCGCGCGTGCTTCGACTGGCGCAAACGCTGCCGCCCGCTCGCGCATCTCTTCAAGAGTTTTGGTCACGTCCTCGTCGGTGATGTCCATGGTGGGCATGTCGAACGCCAGGTCTTTGTAATCGCCCAACTCGAATTCCGGCAGCACTTCAAACACTGCGCGGAACTTCAGCGGCTGGCCTTCGCTAAAATCCAGCTTATCCACTTGCGGCTGCGAGACGGGCGTTAACTTTTGTTCCGCCACCGCTTTTTCCACGCGCTCCGGCACCAGGGATTGCAGCACTTCCCCCTTGATGTCCTCCGCGAATTTCCGGCGGATCAGCGAAACCGGCGCTTTGCCGCGCCGGAATCCCGGTACGTTCGCCAGGCGCGCAAATTCCTTCGCCACGCTCTCAATCTTTTTTGTCACCTCTTCGGCGGGAATCTCCAATTCCAGCTCGCGGCGGCAGGTTGCTTCAGCCATACAGCGGTCCTTTCCCGGGACAACTCTCAGATTCGTGATGAAACGGTTGCGGGTCTCGGCGGCATGCGCCTGGTCTGCGGGTACGTCCAACCCAGGCGTTCACTGTCTGTAGAGGCCAATCAGGCGAGAATCCACCCTGCAACTCGAATATTCAGTATAGGCGAGGCTTCGTGCACCGTCAATTCGGTTGAAACCTGCGCTCTAACGAAGGTCAGGAATCATTTACGCACGGGCTATTCGTATCGCAATGCGACTAGCGGATCAACACGCGTTGCCCTGCGCGCGGGAATGTAGCATGCGGCGAACGCTACGAGGGTTAGCAGCACGGCGACGGCAATTATTGTAAGTGGATCGTTGGCGTGGACGTCGTAGAGCATCGAGGACAAATATCTTGTCACTCCGAGCGCCACGCCGATGCCCACGGCGGCCCCAACAATTGCCAAAACTATGCCTTGCCTTAGAACCAGCTTCAGCACGCTGTCGGATTGCGCGCCAAGGGCCATGCGGATTCCAATCTCCCGCGTGCGCCGCGAAACTTCATACGAAAGCAGTCCGTACAAACCCACGCACGCCAGCACCAGCGCCAGCAGACCAAAGAAGCTGGAAAGCCGCGCGACAAGCCGCTCCTGAAACAGCAACCGGTCGATTTGCTCCGATTCGGTTTTCACGTCGAAGAGCGGCAGATTCGTATTTACTTGCGCCACGACTTCGCGTACGGCCGGAAGAATGGCCTGCGGATCGGCGGCCGTCCGCAATTCAAAGGAGGCTCCTCCTAGGCTTTGCGGGTGGTAAATCATGGCGTGAATCTCTCGCCTTAGGCTGTTGTATTTTGCATCGCGCACCACGCCGATGATTTCGTAACCCGGACTCCTCGGTCGGTTGGCATCCGCCTCCGATTGGCCGAATTGTTTCCCGAGCGGATTTTCCTTGCCGAGGTATTTCTCGACAAAGGCTTGATTCACAACCACCGGGGTCGGCGCCAGAGTTGGATTCTCTCCGATGTTCGCGGCGGCCACCTTAAAATCCGAAGCGTTGAATCCGCGGCCAGCCAGAAATGGAATACGCAGCGTTTCAAAGAAATTCGGCCCGACGCCGAGTGCGTCCGCTTCGGATTCTTGATCCTGCGGAGTGCCTGGCCAATGGAAGCTAGTGATCATCAGTCCGCCACTCAGTAGGGGGCCCATCGAATAGCTCGCGGACTTTACTCCCGGCGTTTCCGAAAGCCGGCCCTGCAAGTCGCGGTAGAAGCTGTCCACTTGTGGCCCCTTGTAGCCGATCAGCGTCGGGTCGATTCCGAAAATCAAGATATTGTGCGAATCGAAACCAACGTCAATGCTGCGCAGGTTCGCCAGCGTGCGCACGAGAAGTCCGGCGCCCACCAGCACGACAATCGCCAAGGCGACTTGTGCCACGACCAGCCCGTTGCCGACGCCGAGCCATTTTCCGCCCGCATGTCCCGAACTTGCGGAGCTTCCCTCGCCCTCTTTGAGCGCCGGCGTCAAGTTCACGCGCACACAGCGAAAAGCCGGCGCGATGCCGAAAAAAATTCCCGTGAACAGCGAAACCGCAACCGTGAATCCGAGGACGCGCAGGTCGACGCCAGTGGCGAATCCAAGAGGTCGCGGCTGATTGCTCGACACAAACGAAAGGATGGCGTGGGCTCCCCAATATGCGAACAAAACTCCTAGCGTGCCCCCGAGTACCGAGAGCATGACGCTTTCTGTCAAAAGCTGCCGCACCAAGCGCGCACGCCCCGCCCCCAGCGCCAGTCGCACGGCCATTTCCTTTTGCCGGACAGCGGCCCGCGCCAGCATCAATCCGGCGACGTTTGCACAAGCAATCAGGAGAATAATGCCCACAGCCAGCATTAAGACGTAAAGAGGACTGGAATATTGGCTGCGCTGTCCAACCAGGCCGCTCTGCGCCGGCACAAGCTTTATTTCCGGATTGTCGGCGGCCGTGGATAACGTCTTTGGGTCGCCGGCCGTTTCCGATGAGCGCGGACCCGGCCGCACTACTCCTTGCGGCACTTGCAAGATTGCCGGTTTATTCCCAGCGGATTGCGGCATGGGACCAAATGGCACATCGTGACGAGCTTCAGCCCGGCCCTGTCCCGTAGCCGGTGGTGACGCCGGGGCGTTACCGCTTGCCGCTGCTGGTGGTCCATCGATGACCATTTGGCGCAGAACTCCCCCGCTGCCACCTGTCGGTGCTCCTCGTCGTGGCCCAGACGGTCCCGCCGTCCCGCCACCGTGGAATAGCGGAACGGCCCCGTGCAGCATTTCGTTGCGGAACAGACCGCTCACTGCCGCCTGCGCGTGAGCGAGCTGCGTTTCGGGTCGCAGGCGAGCGAGAATCGTAAGCCACCAGTAACTGGCATCACTCTGGCGGTTTTCCCAGCGCATGGGATCGGTAATGCTCTGTGCGTCGGAGAGTGGCAGCCAAACATCGTAATCGCTGCCAGGGGTGACCCCGGTGAATCGCTGCTCGGCAACTCCAATAATCGTGAAAGGAACGTTATTCAGTTCGATCGTACGGCCGACGATGTCGCGCGAGCCGCCGAAGGCGCTCTGCCAGTAGCCATAATTCAAAACGGCCACCGGCGCCGCGGACGGCGAGTCATCGCCGGACTCAAATACGCGACCCACCGCCGCTTTGACGCCCATGGTGCGGAAGAAGTCCCCGGAAACGAGCTGGCCATTGATAACCGTCGCAGGGCCGTTCCCGGACAAGTTCAGCCTGCCGGAGTTGGCGAATGCGGCAGTCCCTGAAAATGAATTCGTCTGTGCGATTTCCCGGAATATCGGTTCGGAGAACGAGCACCCTGACGGATTGCGAGCGGCGAAGCTTAAGTCGGTTGGACAGTCGCCTGAAGACATGTAGCCGTGAATGTTCGGCGCGTTGCGCGCACCCCACTTTAGAAGGACCAACTGCGAAGGGTTCTCGACGGGCAGCGACCGCAGCATTACCGCGTCGATCAAGCTGAAAATGGCCGTGTTTGCGCCAATGCCCAAAGCCAATGTGAGAATTGCCACCGCCGCAAAGCCCGGAGACTTCGCAAGCGTGCGAGCGCCGTAACGAATGTCCTGCCAGAGCTGCTCAAGCCAAACGCTGGTCCATACCTCGTGCGTCTCTTCCTTGACGCGCATTACGTTGCCGAACTTTCGCACCGCCGCATAGCGCGCTTCCTCCGGCGACATGCCACGCTCGAGGTTGTCCTGCGTCTCCCTTTCAATGTGGTCGCGGATATCCTGGTCGAGTTCCTTCAACATGCGCTTGCGGCGGCTCATGATTTGCCTCCCTGCTTCGCCGGGCGAAGAATGCGCGCGATCGCTCCGGCCAGTTTGTCCCATTTGCCGGTCTCGACGGTGAGTTGCCGGCGACCTTTGGCGGTAAGACGGTAGAACTTAGCACGGCGATTGTTCTCTGAAGTGCCTTCTTCGAACGAAATCCATCCCCGCTTGATCAGCCGGTGCAGCGCTGGATAAAGGGAACCCTGCTCGACTTGCAGGACGTCGTCGGAATTGAATTCGATTGCATTGGCGATGGCGTGGCCGTGTGCGGGGCCCAGCAGCAGGGTACGGAGAATCAGCAAGTCCAAGGTTCCTTGCAGCAGCTCGATGCGCTCTTTCTCTTCTTTAGTAGGCATTCTAGGTGAGACTAATTCGCTTCTAGTAGAATGTCAAGGGGAACGAGCCCCTTAGGCAGGTGGGCGCGCAAGCCCGCGTCGCTTTGCGCCGAGGCTTCCAAATCGAAGTGTACTTGGCGTGATCTCTTGGGTTAAAGGCGAGTAGTGCGCCTGCTGCGGTTACAAATCGACATGCCTTTGCGTATGAAAGAGAGGAGGCACGCAGGTCATGAATCCGAATCGCGCGCTGGTACGAGTGGTGTGGGCCGCGGTTATTTTTCTTGCTTTCATCGGGCTCGCGGTCGCCGCGCGGCGGACGATTGTGCTGCTCAAGCCGGGAACGATGAGTTCGTCGAAGAATCCGGCAATGCAGTTGGACGCTCATTTCGCGAACCATGCAACCATGACGCTCGCGCACATTTTGCCGGCTATGCTTTTCATGGTGCTCGGGCCGCTGCAATTCGTGCGCGGGTTGCGCGCAAAATATCCGCAGGTTCACCGCTGGTCGGGACGGATTTTCCTGACCGCCAGCGCTGCCGTGGGAGTCACGGGGCTGACCATGGCGTTCGAAAAGACGATTGGCGGCATTGATGAGAAGGCGGCGATCGCGCTGTTTGGAACTTTTTTCCTGATCGCGCTGGCCAAGGCGCTATGGCATGCACTTCGCCGGGAGTTCGCGCAGCATCGCGACTGGATGATCCGCGGCTACGCCATCGGACTTGCCGTAGCGACCATCCGGCCAATCATGGGAACGTTCTTTGCGGCAGCGCTGCTGCGAGGGCATGCGCCGGAGCCGAAAGAGTTCTTTGGCACGGCGTTCTGGGTTGGATTTACGCTACAAACCATCGCTGCCGAAATCTGGATCAACTACACGCGGCCCGCAAATCTCCCTTCGGTGGCATCCGCCATCAACTAATCCGCCGCCGCTGGATGGCTCAGCGCCTTGGTGAGATCGGCGTGGAGCAAGCGATGGAAGAGATGTTCGCCGGCTTCGCGGCGGACGGAGAGGCGCCCTGCCACGTACGCGCGAGAAGCAAGGCCGCGCTGTACGGCGTCGCAGATGGCCTCGTCTTCGTCTTGCACTTTTTCGCTGACCTTAATGCTCGCCTGGTTTTTCCTTTGCGCTTTCCTGCTGGTATCTGCGAAGTAGTAGTCGAAGACCACTGCGCATTTGTCCACGCCCATTGGCAGAACGAGATTGGTGTCCATGACTCCTTCATAGGCGTTGATCATGAAGTTGGGATAAATCCAGAGATAGAACGCGCGGCCCTGGCGCGTGACGGCGACGCCTGACTGCGACTTGGAACCCGAAGAAAGAGGGCTGGACTGCAAACAGGCGCGCTCGAAATTTTCAATCGAATATTTCGTGTACTCGATCACACTGCTCAATCCCTTGTGCGCGTGCGGAACGTGGTAGCCGCCGTCGAGATAATTGTCCACGTAGACTTTCCAGTTGCAGCGGAGCGTGTAGATGCGGCGATCAAAGTATTTCAGTTTTTTCTTCAACTGCAGCGGCGCGACCAGCTCTGGAACTTTCCCGAGAAATTCCAGGAGCGGTGCGGCGCGTCCGTCTAGATTGAGGAAAACAAAATTCTCCCAGGTGTCCGCCTTCACCGGCACGAGGCCGTTTCTTGCGCGCTCGAAATCGCAAACGCCCTCGAACTCCACCATGCCTTTGAGCGCGCCATCGTTGCCGTACGTCCATCCGTGGTACGGGCAACGAAACTGCCTCGCGCAACCCTCGGCTTCGGTGACCACGGCGGCCGCGTGATGCCGGCAGACATTGTAAAAAGCGCGCAACTGACCGTCATCACCGCGGGCAACAACGACGGGCTCCCCGGCGAGGTCCGCAGTGAAAAAACTTCCGTTGTTCTTCACTTGATCGGCGCGGCCCACCGCCTGCCAGGTTCTCGCGAACACGCTGTGCTGCTCGAGTTCGTGGATGCCTGGATCGAAGTACCACGGTGAAGGAATCGTCCAGGCATGATCCAACGGGTCATTAGGATTGTATAAATTGAGAAGGTCTCGTAGGCTGCGTTCCATAAAATGCTCCTGGGTTCGTTGGTCGTCCATGTCATACCCCGAAACGGGGCTGGAGAGAAGGGCTAAGAAGGCGATCCGACTGCTCGGGAGCAGGTCTGCGACCTAATCCTCGGCTCTAAAGGGCCCACGCAACTCAACGTTGCCCGATTTGGCCTGCCCTCCAGCGAGTTTATCTTCTGTTTAGACTCGAAGCGATAGCTTCTTTTCTCGACGGGCTGCCAAGCCCTTTATATACAAACGCTACGACTGCAAAGAAGTCACAGGAATGTTTTCAATTTGCAAGGGAGGATTCGCATGAAGCCTTATCGTTGGGGACGAATTGCAAGTGGCATGCTCCTGCTGATGCTCGGTACTTTCGCGCTCTCGATGGCAGCCACGAACGGTTATCATCTGCTCAAGAAATACAGTTTTGGAGCGGCCGAGGGGAGCACGCGCGAGTATTTCGATTACATCACCGTCGATTCAGCCGCGCGCCGCGTCTATCTTTCCCATGGCACGGAAATCAAGGTCATTGACGCCGATAGCGGCGCTCTCATTACCAACATCACGGGTTTGAAGCAAACTCATGGGGTCGCCTTGGCCAGCGAGTTTGGCAAGGGTTTCATCAGCGACGGGGCTGAAGGCAAGGCGATCATTTTCGACCTGCAGACCTTCAAAGTGACCGGTGAGGCCAAAGCAGACAAGGACGCCGACAGCATCATTTACGACTCTTTCTCGAAGCGTGTTTTCGTCATGAATGGCGACCCCCACAACTCGACCGTGATTGACGCGAAGAGCGGAAGCGTGGCGGGGACCATCGATCTTGGCGGCGGCCCCGAGTTTGCCGTCGCCGATGGTAAGGGAACGGTTTACGTCAATCTTGAAGACAAGAACGAACTTGTTGGCATTGATTCGAAGTCGCTAAAGATCAAATCGCGCTGGCCGCTCGCTCCCGCAGGAACGCCTACGGCTCTTGCCATGGACGTTCAACACCACCGGCTCTTCAGCGCGGGCCGCAATCCTCAGATGCTCGTGGTGCTCGACGCCGACAGCGGGAAAGTTCTGCAGTCATTTCCTATCTCTGCCGGCGCGGATGCTGCCGCTTATGAGCCCGAAACCGGGCTGATCTTTGTGTCTACGCGCGAAGGTATGGTTCACGTATTCCACGAAGACTCCGCCGACAGATTCAGCGAAGCCGAAACGATTAAAACCGAGTTCGGCGCCAAAACCATGGGCCTCGACACCAAGACTCACAACCTTTTCCTGGACACGGCGGACTTTGGTCCGGCTCCTGCTCCGACTGCGGATCGGCCGCACCCGTCACGCCCGGCGATTCAGGGAACGTTTCATGTGTTGGTATACGGGAGGTGACGGAATCTCCTCGCTCGACCCAAGAGGAAGCGTTTATCGAGCTGGAAACTGTTGAGGGGCCGTGCGATTCATCGCTAAGCTACGCGTCGGGAATGAAGGGCAAGAGAAATTCCTGGAGCCACTCGCTCTCCCGAACACTAAGCTGGTCCAGTTGAATCGCCATCTGATTGTTTTCCGTGACGCGAACGACCGATCCCGCGCCGATCATTGGCCGCATGCGCTCGGACAGGTTCAGGGCCACGTTCACGGGCGAACCTACCGGAAAAGTACGATGTGCTTTCACCAGGACGCCACTCAGGCTGACGTCCACGGTTTCCGCTTCCAGTTCTTCGGCCCGATATCTGAGCCGCACATTGGATCGAAGGGCAACCCGGCGCGTGCGGCGTTTTTCCTCTTCCACGGCACCTTGTGTGGCACGAATCAGTTTGAGCAAGCGGGCTTTGTCGATTGGTTTGTAAAGAAAAAAGCTGGCTCCAGCTTCAAACCCAACGGAAAGTGCGCTTGGCCTCTGGTCATCGCTGATCAGGATAATAGGCGTTGTCCGATTCCATCCGGAAACTCGAATCTGGCGGGCAAGTTCAATTCCATCGGGGGCAGCCATATGCAAGTCCAGGAGGACCAAATCGAACTTTTCCTGGTTGAGAAGACCGGGCGCATCGGTACTTTTTGTAAGAGTTAGCGGCTCTATCCCGACGGAAGTCAGGATCCTCCCGACCAATTCGCAGACTGCTGTTTCATCATCCACGATCAGACCTCGTCTTTGCATGGCACCCTCATTTCTGGAGTTCGCTTAATAGCGAATCAGAATCGGTTTCCTGCCTCCGAGATATCTGGTAGCAGTCAAACTGCACGCCAACGCCGTGCTTTCCTCGCGAAGAATGAATTGGATCGACGTGTACAACGTGACCGGAGCATAGCCATTCCGTCGCCGGCTCGCCGGTAATTTCCTCGGGCATTTTCAAAAGAACTTCGACTACCGTTCCAATGGCCATCGGTGAATCCGTCGCAAAGAGAATCCCTCGCTCGGACAGATCCAGTGATTCGCCGCGCTGCTCTGGCGCGGCAGATTTCCAGATGCGAATGCGAAGCGGGGTTCTGATTTTGTGACGGAAAGAAAGACGGCGGTCTGCCGTGGCTACTTTCATGCGGTGCTCCTTGGCGCTTGAGAAGAGTTGCGCGTGTCGAAAGGGAGAAAATACGAAGGGAACTACACAGTGGACCTGCATTTGGCAAATAGCAAGGGTATTCCGTGCGGTGGTGCGACAGCGGATTAGGAAAGCTTAACCTGGTGCGGAAGGAGGGATTTGAACCCCCACGGCCTTTCGGCCACAAGATCCTAAGTCTTGCGCGTCTGCCAGTTCCGCCACTCCCGCAGTGGTGGTTCTATTCTACAGGCTTCAGGAGAGGGGCTCCACTGGCGATTTGGGGAAATCCCGCTCCCGCAAAACCGGGAGTTTTTGATACGCATTTCCTGCACGAAACACTATAGGGATGGCCGTGCGCGCGAGGGCGCGGGCGTTGCTGCTGGATTCGAGGCGGGGGTAAGGGCATAATACCGTTGTCGAGAATAGAACTGCTTGGCCCGTCTCCCGCCAGGCCGGTGCGCCGACACTACAGGCGCGGGCTCCAGCCGACGCTGCGAACGAGGGCAGCGGAATGATCATTCAAGAGCACGGCGATCATCTGATCCTGATTCGCCAGACGGACCATGCGGTTCTGTCGGGGTATTTTGCCCGCGAGATCGGAAATGAGAATTTTGTCCGGCCCGAGCCCCTGGAATCGTTCCAACTCGCAGCCACGGAGCACGACAATGGCTGGAACGAGTGGGAACTGCAGCCGCGCTTCGATCCCGTCACGTTCTTGCCGTACAGCTTCATGTCATTGCCTACGCAGGAGCACATCGACCTTTATCAGCGGGGTATTGAACGCGTCGTAAAAGTGGATCGCTATGCCGGCCTGCTCGTCAGCATGCACTGCGCGGGACTCTACGATCGGACACGCGCCACGATGCCGGGGTTTTCCGCCAAGTACATAAAGGCCCAGGAAGCTACCGTCGTTAATGATTTCCTGCAAAGGTTGCGGCTACAGCAGTTGCGGCTGAAAGTAGACTTGCGCGGCGATCCCGCGACAAAAGACTTTGCCGACGAAAAGTGGGTGCAAACCAACGCGCAGCGACTCGAAGCGTTGGATCGCCTCTCCCTTTACTTTTGCCTCGGCCCGCTGGAGCCGGCCACCATCGACGCCGTGCCGGCCAACTACCAGGGTACGGAAGTGGATTGGGATCTGCAACCGGAGGAAAACAACGGAGCGACGCTGGAGCCCTATCCCTTCCGCCGCGACCCGCTCGAAATCAGTATTTTGACGCGGCGAATTCCAAAGCGCCGGTATGCGGACGATCTCGACCTTCAGAAGGCGCTCGCCCAGGCGCCTTACTTCGGACAGAAGTATACGCTACGAGCGGGAGGCACACGGATGCGGGCTCGCGTGGCCGGCATCTGAACATGCCGCGCGGCGGTGGAGGGTGTTTCAAAATGCGTGTGGCCGCTAAACTCCGGTGCGCGTGGCGCGTTCTATTCCTTCCGCGATCCGCATGATGAGCAGCGCCAGCTCGAGGAGCAGGCGTGTAACCAGAATGCCCACGAAGAGAGATACGATTCCGGCGACAAGATTGATCAGCGCATCCGCCGGAGATTGCTGATAGCCGAGCACCACGCGGGCGACCACGAAGATGCTACCGCCGATGATCCCGATCACGTACAACACCTTTACAAGGCTGCGAAGAAGCGAATGATGGAATGCGAAATCGAATAGTCCCGTAAAGAAATTCTTTTCTTCGGGCATGCGGCCTCCTGGGCACACAGATCACTTTTAATTGCTGGGGTAATAGATTTAGTAAAACTATTCCGCGCCGGAGTCAAGCGAAGTGCCCCGAGCGCAGCTTACTAGTCAGGGAGCCGTGCTAGAAATCCGGGTATTGGCGAGGAATGGGCCACAATCCTTTCCTCTTGACAATCCTGCCGCCCGCGTACATCTTGGTTGGCTTCTTTGCGCTTCGATATCAAATAGTGTGGCGTCGAAGAGGCGAACTCGCTCACCTATGACCAAGGTCCGGCTCTGCTTTCACGATCGCTGTTTTGATGGCACCGCTTCCGCCGCTCTCTTTTACCGGTTTTATCGCGAACGTTTTGACCACAACGCGGAATTTGGCTTCACGGGAATGACGCACCGCGCCGCGCAACCCTGGGAAGCCGGCCTCTTCGACGGCGACGAAAATGTAATTGTAGATTTCAAATTTTCCAATTCTCCAAAAGTGACGTGGTGGTTTGACCATCACCAGAGCGCGTTTCTCACGCCCGCGGACGCCGAACAATTCCGCAAGCAGCCCGGCCCGCACATGTTTTACGAACCGGATTACAAATCCTGCACAAAGCTGATCGCCACTGTTGCGAAGGAAAAATTCGGATTTGATACCAAGCCGCTCACCGATTTGATTCATTGGGGCGACATTATCGACGGCGCGCAATATCCGACGCCGCGGTCGGCCGTTGAACTTGCTGAGCCGGCAACGCAGCTCGCGCTGGTGATTGAAGCGGCGCCGGAAAACGGTTTGCCTGCAAAGATCATTCCTGAATTGGCTTACCGCTCGCTGAGTGAAATGGTGAAGCTGCCGTTGGTGGCTAAACATCTGGGGCCCCTCCTCGAACGGCACCGTAAATCGATTGAAATCCTGCGTGAAAGAAGCGAAGCGCGAGATGGCGTCATTTTCTTCGACGTTAGCGACCTGGATCTGGAGGGTTACAACAAGTTTATTCCGTACCTGTTGCACCCGGAATGCGTGTATTCGGTGAGCGTCAGCGCTTCCGCGGTGCGTGCGAAGGTTTCATTGGGCACGAACCCGTGGAATCAGGCGACGGCGAATCAGAACCTGGCTTCACTGGCGGAAAAATTTGGGGGCGGGGGCCATCCGCGCGTGTCGGCGATTTCTTTTGAACCCGGAGATCTACAGCGCGCGCGCGAAGTTGCACGCGGCTTGGCCGCCACCTTGCGCGGGAAATAAGGCTTTGTTTGACGTCGACAGCCGATTCCCGCTGTTCGACAAAATTGTTTGTCCCATGTAAAATTCTAAACTGTCGCCCGGGACCGGTAGCTCAATGGTAGAGCAGCTGACTCTTAATCAGCGGGTTGGAGGTTCGAGTCCTCCCCGGTTCACCAACCCCTTCTGTTCTCTCTCCAAGTAACCAACTTTTTGGTCCTAGCAGGCACGTAGTGATCACAGCCTGCCTCGCGATAACAAGAATCTACTCCCGTTCTGAGACCGTCTCGAACCCAAGAGACGCTTACTGGACTTGCAGTTCAATAACAACGGAATGCTTTAAAGTTCCGCTCTTCCCGGAAACGGTCAAGTTATACAATCCTGGCGGCGTGTCGTCGTTTATCAGCAAGGTAAGCTTAGACCAGCCCGAACTAGCTATAGAAGGGGGATTAAGATCTGCCGACGCATTTGAAGGCAGGCCGGTCACGGTCAGATCCACGGTGCCAGTGAAGCCCTCCAATGCGCTGACCTTGAATGTGAAGGTCTCGCTATGACCGCGGTGGATCTTCGCCTTGCGATGGTGAGCTTCGGCGATGCAGAAGTCGCCCGGTTGTCCACCGTTCGCGGCCAATGCCTGCACCAGGTCCAACCGGCCGTTGCCCATGTTGGGGCCTACGGGCACCGCATGAGCAACAGCAGCAGCGGCCTGGGACTCGTTGATGCTGGGCTTCTGATCCAACAACAAGGCAGCTGCCCCGGCAACAAAGGGCGCACTGAAAGACGTTCCCCAGGCAGCCCCATAGCTGCCGAACGGATAAGTGCTAATGATGGCCTCCCCGGGGGCGGCTAGCCACACGATGGCGTCACCAAAGTTTGAGAAGGTGGACCGCTGATCCAAGTCACTTGTTGATGCGACTCCCATCACATCGTTTTGAATCGCTGCCGGATAAACAATCTCCATTACGCCGTCATTACCCGCGGAGGCCGTGCAAATCACGTTTTGCTGGTTGGCAAAATCCAAAGCTTTGGACAGCTCATCGGACTGCGTCTTCAGGTCGAAGCTCATGTTGATGACGCTGGCTTGATTCTGCACCGCAAAATAAATCGCGCTCAAGATGTCCGAGAGGAATCCCGTCCCATCCGATTGGAAGGCTTTTAGCGGGAGGAGCTTGGCTTGCGGCGCGACCAGGTGAATCACGCCCATAACCATCGTGCCGTGACCAAATGCCGTGTATTGCGGATTTCCATCGAGGACCGCCGCCGTCGATTGGTCCAGCACCGCCGCAGTGGATTGATTCACGAATGCTGCTTGGCACTGGCCGCATGGTGGGGGAGAAGACGAAGACTGAAGATCCGTCATCTCGGAACCACCTGCCTGATTCCGAGTAAAGTCCCAACCTGGCAGCAAAACACCCTGCAGTGCCGGATGATTGGGGTCCACTCCCGTATCAATGTCCGCTACAATGCCGGTTCCGACCACATGAAAGGTGCTCTGCGCCTCAGAAACGCGAACAATCTGCGCAGCGGGCTGGTTCACATAGCTGTTCCGCACGGACGCGCCGAAGTATTGCACAAGGCTCGTATCGGAGAGACCCGCAGGTATTGCAGGCGCCTGATTCAACGCCGGGATCAATGCTACTGTTTGATCCAGTTCGACGTTGGTCACACCGGGTACGTTGAGCAGCCCCGCAATAATAAATGCTGGATCGATGTTCCTGGGGGCCGTAACTAGGAAAACTTGGTTCTGATTCTGAGGGCCGTCTATGTTGCTGACCACAGTGCAACCCAAAGGCGCGCAAGCCTGCTGGAGCGCATCAAAGCCCGCGGTATCGCGCACAATGAATCGGTTGTGGGCCGAGGCGTTGATCGGCCACAGCCCGGACAGGAGCAGGAAGAATAGGAGCGCTTTGAACCTCATGGACTACCACCTTTTCTCGGAAAACGGATCTTTCTGAGTTTTGTTGCCTCCCCCTATCGGGCCGGCAACGCATCTTTTATTGCGCGGATGCGCTCATGCGATCGGGCAAATCGATTGATAGCCAGTGGTTTTCCCTGACTCCTATCTCCAGCCTCAAGTCAGGCCCCGGATCGAGGTCAAACTGAAACTCACCGTACTCATTCGTTGTTGCTGTCTCAATCGGCTCCGTTTGGCCTTGAAGCACGACGGGCGCGTTGCGTACTTGGGGCCCTAGCTTTTGGGGGTCTAGAAGCTGCCCAATAAGCTTAATGCGGTGCGAATCCCGCCGGGGTTCAAGCCAAAGATCGACCATGACATCCCCAGATTCGTACAAGAGTCTATGATCTGAGATCTGTGCAGACCGGACGCCGTCAGCCAACGGCCGGAGAGAGCTGTCAAAGACAAGGCGCGCACTGTGCTTGACCCGCCGACGCGCAGTCTTCCTGTGGAGCAACGAATCCAGACAGGGCCAAAGCTGCTGCAAGAGCGTATCGACGGGAACTTTGGGGAGCGAATAGGCTTCGGCTACGTTTAGAAGTTGTGAATCATCGCGCTCACATGTGAGAACAACCACGCGGCCGTGCAGTTTGAGGGCAATTGTATGCAAAGCTGCCAAAACCTCGGCCGGCGAAGGGTCTAGGAGTCGTGGGTCAAAGATGACGGCCTCGGGCTTTTCCTTCCCAAGGAGTGCGTGTGCCTCTTTGAGATTTGTACCGACGAAGCACAAACAGCCCATGGTCCCTAGCAAGACCCGCACATTGTCAAGCACTAACTGATGCGCCCCGATCATCAGGACTTTGGGTGGAGTCCAATTAGCTCTTGTACGCATCTGATGGCCAACTACAACCTTTCGAGGAGTATGAACGGTCCCAACTGCGACTTATGCCATAGAGTAGTCAGCAGTCAATTCGGGGAAGTACTGCAAGGACGGAGGGGGCAACACCCTATTCCGCAACATTTCTGACATGCGAATAGTATTATGTGCTCGAGGATCCACTTTGGTTTGGAAAATAAAAGCGGAACGCAGAATGGAAGAACTGCTCCCATCGAAAAGAACCTTAAGCTTGCTTGTCGTTGGTGTGGCCGTTTTCGGAGCTTGCCCAGGTGCTTTCCGGGCGCAGAAGACACAATTGCGTCAGCCCCAGAAGGCTCCCCAGGTGTTTTCGTTGCCGTCAGCGACGTTGCAGGAGTTACGAGGCGAGATTGCCGCTGGGAAGCTGAAAGACCCGGCTCTAGAGCAACTGCGGAAGGATGCAGATGCGGCGCTTAAGCAAAGGAGTCTTTCGGTGGTGGACAAATCCATAAGTCCGCCCAGCGGGGACAAACACGATTATTTAAGCCTTGCGCCGTATTGGTGGCCTGACTCGAACAAACCAAACGGATTGCCATATATCCGGCGCGATGGGCGGGTAAATCCGGAAATTGAGGGGGTTCCGGATCACAAGAATATGGATCGCTTGATCTCGGCGACGCACACGCTTGCATTGGCCTATTACTTTTTCGGCGAAGAGAGCAATGCTGCGCATGCTACCGAACTGCTGCGCACATGGTTTTTGAACCCTGAAACGCGGATGAACCCGAACTTGGAGTTTGCGCAAGGCGTTCGCGGAATCAACTTGGGGCGTGGTACAGGGCTCATCGAGACCCGTGACATTTACCGCCTCGTTGATGCTATCGGATTGTTGCGCGGCTCGAAATCGTGGACCGCAGCGGATCAGAAAGGAATGGAAGATTGGTGCGTCAAATTCCTTGATTGGATGATGCATTCACAGAACGGAAATGATGAAGCTGTCGCGAAGAACAATCACGGAAGTTATTACGACGTGCAAGTCGCATCTCTGGCTTTGTTCGCTGGGAAGCAAGACATCGCGCGAAATATTCTTCAGTCAGCCGGGGAGAGACGGATTGCCGTGCAGATCGAACCCGACGGTCGGCAACCATTGGAATTAGAGAGGACCAAGGCCATGGGTTACAGCACGATGAATCTTGCGGGGCTGTTCGAGCTAGGGTTGCTCGGAGAAAACGTAGGAGTGGACCTGTGGAGCTTTCAAACGGCGGATGGCCGCAGCATTCGCAAGGCGCTGGATTATCTCGTTCCGTTTTTGACCGGCGACCAAAAATGGCCCTATCAGCAAATTGTAGAATTCAGGACTGCTGAAATCTCTCCGGTGCTGACCCTGGCAGCCCTGAAATACAAGGATCCCCGGTATCAAGACGTCGCTGTGAAGATAGACCCTGAGGTTCTACGTCGAATCGAGGTCTTCCCATTTCGCCGGCCAGTTTCGCACGGAGATGCGCACCTCGCGGCTAAATAATCTCTTGAAAGCTCGAGTCTCAATTCGAATGGCCGAGACGCGCTGAAATTGTTCGAGCAGCCTTTCGCGTCGCTCCCGTAAACGCCTGAATGCGATCCCGGCTCATCCGAGTGATGGGTCCGGAAACGCTGATGGCGGCTACTACCTTCTCACTTTCGTCGAAGACCGGAGCGGCCACGCATCGTGCTCCCATATCCGTTTCCTGATTGTCCATTGCGTAGCCTTGCTGTACGACGCGCACAAGCTCTCTTCGGAAGCGGGAAAGATTTGGAATGGTGCGCGGAGTTGTGCGCTCGAAAGTCAGCATCGGAAGGATTTCTTCGCGCTGCTCACTGGGGAGAAACGCCAGCAGGACTTTGCCCAAGGCCGTACAGTTAGGCGGCCGGTGCATTCCGGGCTGAGAGGCCATGCGGAAAGAGTGCGGGCTCTCCAGCACTTCGAGGTACAGCATATCGTGTCCATCCAGAACGGCGAGGTTTACTGTTTCCGTGGTTTCTTTCGAGAGCAGCGCCAGCACTGGTCGGCTGATCTTGCGAAGCGTGGCATGGTAGGCGATTCCAGAGCCTAGTCGGGCCAGCTTGGGCCCCACGATGTAGGCCCCAGTATCATCGCGGAACAAATAGCCTTCGTTTTCCAAGTGAGCTACGAACCGATAGGCCGTGCTCTTGTTGAGGCTGGTCTGCTGAGAAATCTCGCGTAGCTGCAGTCCGGTAGGTGAGGCGTCCAGCGCTTCCAAAATTCGCAAGACTTTTCCAACTACACCGACTGGTGCAGATTTCGATTCACGTGCCCGGATCATGAGAAGTCTACTCCTTCTGCTAAGTCGTCACCGCCGGGTCCGAGAAATCCTCCTGTATCTGCCCGGCTGCTTCCACAGTGCCTTGCGGCATTCTAACCCAAGTGATCGTTTAGTTTTTCAATATTTGAAACATAGATTTTTAATATTGAATTTTGCAATTCGGCCTGATAGAAGGCTTTCAGTTTTTGACAGAGACTGGCGCCGGCAGGCTACGGTATCAGGTTCCATAATCGGCGCGTTTCTCGTCTTGGGCCTGGATTTAGAAGTGTTTTTTCGGGATGCATGCCTAGGGGGTGTGTATGCGACTGGCCAAGATGGCAGCGTTCTTTTCTCTCGTCTTGTTCCTATTTCCGGATGGAGTTCGGGCGCAAACGGCTTCGGGCGAAGTGAATGGCACAGTGACAGACAAATCGGGCGGATTTGTGGCTGGCGCCGCAGTCAAGCTCACCAACCAGGCCACCGGGATCGACGATCGCGCCACTACAAATTCCGGCGGCTACTTCGTTTTCATTAACGTCAAGCCAGGAATGTATGTTCTGGGTATCGAAGCAAGAGGTTTCAAGACAACGCGAATCTCAGCATTTGAAGTAGGGGTCAACCAAACGGTCACACAGGCGGTAAGCCTTGACGTCGGCGTAGTCAACGAACAAGTGGTGGTGAGTGCGGAAGCCGCGATGCTCGAGGCTTCTACGAGCGAACTGGGAACCGTGATTACTCAGAAGGCCGTCAACGATCTTCCGCTGAATGGAAGGAACTTTACGCAGCTGCTGACGCTAACTCCGGGTGTCACTCCGATTTCGACTTCCCAGAACAGGAGTCTTGGCTGTTGTGAAGGCAACGTCGGCATTCCTGGCTCGGGCTTTTCCGACGGCTCCTTCCACGGTCAATCGAATCGGTCGAAGCTTTATTTTTATGACGGTATTATTAATACGAACATCCGTGGACCGACGTACATTGTGATCCCCAACAACGATCTGATCCAGGAGTTCAAGGTGGTTGGGCATGACGCCAAAGCCGAGTTTGGCGGCGCAGCCGGTGGCGTGGTCAACTTGGTGTCTAAAGCGGGCGGCAATGCGCTCCACGGCTCGGCATTCGAGTACGTGCGCAATAACTTCTTCGACGCGCGCGATACCTTTGCTGACGGCCCCAGCGGATGCACCATCGTGCGCTGCCCGAACGCAGGGCAGCTTGTTCCGGGCGGTCCAGCGGCATTTCATCAGAACCAATTTGGCGCAGCCGTGACGGGACCGATCATTAAGAACAAGACGTTCTTTTCGGCCGGTTATGATGGTTGGCGCTATAGCAAGCCAGACCAGGCATTGTCATACGTTCCGACGGCGGCCGAAATCTCAGGTGACTTCAGCAACACCAGTTCCTCCTTCAAGAAACAGATCTTCAATCCGTACTCGACGCGGCAAGTGGGCGTGAATTTTGTGCGTGACGCCTTCCGCTGCGATGCCACTGGTAACCCATTGCCGGCGAATGCGCAGAACCAACAGGACCAAACGATCGGCGTGGTCTGCAACAAAATCCCGCAAGCGCTGATCTTTGCGCCCATGCAACAGTTCTTCCAGACTTACGCGGCGACCCCTAATATCGTTGACCCATCGGGCTCCAACGACTTCGTTCGCGACCGGGCCACACTGAACAACTCCAACAGTTATACGCTGCGGGTTGACCACCGTTTCCACGACGCCGACAGTGTGTTCTTTCGCTACACGGAACAACGGAACACAATTTTCACGCCCATAGGGGAGGCCGGTTCCACCAGTGGGGGCTCGCAGGGTCGCAACTATGGCGGTGCATGGATACACGTTTTTAGGCCCACTCTCATTCTGGACGTGCGCGCCGGCTATGCTGGCAGGCCCGGAGTGGATGCCAGCCAGCAGAATCAGCACCAGGCCGGTCTTGATCCCATGAAGAAGGCAGGATTCCTCGACGTCGACAAATACAGTGGCCTTCTGGTGACCTTGAGCAACTGGACCAACGGCGGCAATAACAATTTCGGCATTCGCGGCGCCGCACCGCGCGAAAACCCGAACTGGAGTGTGACTCCGAACTTGAGCTGGCTGAAAGGTCGGCACAATATCAAGGCCGGCTTCTGGTACATTTCTGCCCAACGCATCCAACTCAACACCTTCCAGACCTACACCTTTAGCGACGAGCAGACGCGCAATCCCGGCGTTAACAACACGGGCTTGTCGCTGGCTTCGGCGCTGCTCGGTTTTCCCAACAGTTTCACGGCGCAACTTCCGATTCTTCACGGCGGGCCGGTAAGGTTCGCTTATGCCTCGTGGGCTGGCTACCTGCAGGACGAGTGGAAACTTTCGTCCCGTGTGACGCTGACTGCTGGCTTGCGCTACGACTACGTAACTCAACCGCACACCTTGGACGGCCGCCTCTGGAATTCGCTGGATCTTGCCAATCAGCGCTACATCATCGGCGCGAAAACAATGCCCCCGCTGTGCAGTGTGGCGCAGCAGGCCCCGTGCATCCCCGACGGGTTCGTGGCCGATCCTTTCGCCAGCCACGTCGTCGTGGCGGGAAAGAGTTTCTTCGCGCCACCCCCCATTAAAGACAACTGGGGACCGCGAGTGGGTGTGGCTTGGCAGATGACTCCCAAGACTGTGATGCGCGGCGGCTATGGCCTGTACTGGGACTCCATTACCGCTCGCAGCCAATACGCGCAGAACGATCTTGAGGCCATGGTATGGCCTGATGCGACGGCGTTCATTGGCACGGCCAATGCCTGCACGAACGGCGGCTCGTGCGCCTTCACCAATGGCACCGCGCTGAACATCATCGCCCAGCAGGGCCAGGGGTTTGCCACACCGCTGCCGACGTATACGTCGGCGGGCGCGGGCAAGCCCACCACAGGCCTGCCGTGGAATGGTTTCCCAAATCAGGGGGACGATCCCAACTTCAAGGACGGCTACTCGCAGCAATGGAACTTCGAACTGCAACGGCAACTGAGGCCGACTATGCTGGTTTCTGTTGCGTACGCGGGCAGTGCGAGCGGAAGGCTTCCCTATGGTGCCGGGAACGCCAATGCCGCCTCGCAGGCCTTTCCCAATGGAACGCCGGCCTCCGTGGTAGACGCCACGCGTCAGATGCCGTGGGTTACGGCAGGTCTCACCTACTCGCGTCCGATTGGTTATGCGAACTACCACGCCTTGGAGAGCCGGATCCAAAAGCAGTTTGCGAACGGCGTGTACTCGTTGATCTCATACACCTGGGGCAAGTCCACCGATGTAGGCAGCGGTTACTTCAACGTCGAGAACGGGCCGGGCGGTGGCTCGACCATCCAGAACTATTACGATCAGAGCACGGCGCGCGGCGTCTCGTCGTACGATATCAGCCACTTTGTGTCTTGGGCCACCATTTACGAGCTCCCGGCAGGACGAGGGAAGAAGTGGTTCCACAGCGGTCCTAAGGAGTGGCTATTCGGCGACTGGCAGGCGAACTACATCTTCCAGGCTCGCTCGGGCGCACCGTACAATCTGCAGGTTAGCGGAGATGTTGCCAATCTGAGGGGCAGCGCCCCGGGCGGTCCTGGCACCTATGCGCGGCCGAACCTGATCGCTGACCCGTTCGTCGCGGGGCCTGTAGCTGCGAACCCCGACCCGAAGTGTCAGTTGACCATCTCGCAGGGTGGAAAGGCGGCGGACGCTGTACACACGGCCGCCAGTTGGTTCAACCCTTGTGCGTTCGGCGTTCCTTCCGGTACGTTCGGCGACCTGGGCCGTAATGTCTTCCGCGGACCGCACGTGGTCAACATGGACTTCTCCATGTTCAAAAGCGTTCCCCTGGGCGAGCGCATGAGCCTGCAGCTCCGTTTTGAGGGTTTCAATGTCTTCAACATTCAGAATTACGACACACCTGCGAATGCACAACTGACAGTCAATTCGGGCACCGTGAACGTTCCTGGCGTCGGAACGGTGCCCGCGATTGCTACCGGCGCTGGCAAGATCACGACCCTGGCACAGGGTACGACGCCGCGGCAGTTGCAGTTTGGGCTGAGATTCGTCTTCTAAGGCCTAATCGTGGTTGACTTTCGTTCAAGCGCGGCTGTGCTCATGCTCGCCGCCTTGCGGGCGAAGCCAGAATAAACAACAATTCGTCAGCAGAGGTATCGACCGATGACACGAAGCAAGACGTCGCGCCGCGATTGGATGATCGGAACTGGCTCTGTCCTGGCGGCAACGCTTCCCATGAGTTCTGCGCTCGGGTTAGCGCCCTCATCCGCCGCTGGGCAGGCTGCGACCGCCCCGTCGGCCGGTGACGCCGACCGTCAGCGCCGGATGAAATGGTGGCACGAGGCCCGGTTTGGAATGTTCATCCACTGGGGACTCTACAGCGTCATAGGCCGCCACGAATGGGTCATGGAAAACGAGGGCATTCCAGTTTCGGAATATGCTCCGCTTGCCAAGCAGTTCAAGCCCAAACCATTTCCCGCTCGCGGATGGGCCAAGATCGCGCGTGAAAGCGGCATGCGCTACATGGTGATGACCACCAAACACCACGAAGGTTTTTGCCACTTCGATACCAAGACCACGGATTACTGTTCGCCGAAACAGGGGCCTGGCCGCGACCTTGTCCGTGAGTACGTGGATGCCACTCGCAGCGAAGGCATGCGTGTGGGGTTTTATTATTCATTGATGGATTGGCACCATCCCGACGGCGCGCGCTGCGCAACAGACGAAGCTGCGCGCAAGCGCTTCGTCGAATATATCCACACTCACATTCGTGAACTGCTCACCAACTATGGAAAGATTGACGTCCTCTGGTACGACGTTTCATGGCCGCTTGATGCCGCCGGTTGGGAGTCTGAGCGCATGAACAAGATGGTCTTCGAGCTTCAACCAGACATCATCGTGAACAATCGCAACAAGCTACCGGGCGATTTTTCCACTCCCGAGCAGCAAATCACCGCGGACAAAGAAGGCCGCGCGTGGGAGGCTTGCATGACTCTCAACGACAGTTGGGGATACCAGCGGGCGGATGACGATTGGAAAAGTCCGCGCCGCGTTATTCAGAATTTGATTTCCTGCTCGCGCGACACAGGGAACTACCTGCTGAACATCGGGCCGCGCGCGGATGGCAGCGTGCCTGAAGAATCCGTACGCGTGTTGACGGAAGTCGGCCAGTGGATGCGCCGCAACGGTGACAGCATTTACGCATCGGATCCCTGCCAACCGCGCCGCTCTAATTACGCTAGCTTCACGCGCAAGGGCAACACACTCTATATGCACGTGCACTTTTGGCCCGGCGACTATGCCGTGGTGGCAGGCTTGCAAGCCCAGGTGAAGTCTGCTCGCTTCCTCGCTTCCGGCGAAAAGATAAACTTCCAGCAAGACAAGTACCGAGTCCGCCTAATCGGCTTACCGGCAGAAGCGCCCGACCATCCGGTCACGACCATCGCTCTCGAATGCGACGCCGAACCTACCCAGGACAATATTTTAGTCCGCAAGGAAAAGCCGCGCGAAGGAGTCTAGACCTGGTGCCGGCGACGGAAACCATCTGCAGAAATTCACTCAAGAGGTGAGTTCTGGCTGAAACACCTGGTTGCCGCCCCATCCCGCGTTTTGCAAGTGTTGCATCTAAAAGGTTTAGCTTCGCCGTAAGTCTTTTGTTTGCAACACTTGCGGGGATGTCCATAAGTGTTGCAGCTAATGGACTTGGAGGAGGGGGTATCCAGTGCAGCTCGCCAGGGGCAGTGTTTTCCGGAGTTAGCGTTGGAACCGTCGGGAAGGTTGCACGTTAGAACGTCAGAAACTTTGAGAGGCGCCACGGGCTGCTAAGGGGCTTTCTGAGGAGACCGTGGATTGGACGAGCGTGAGCCGCGGGGCGCGCAGCAGGAGGAACAGTTCGCCGGCCCAGAGCAAAATGTCCAGCAAGCGTCCGCGCTGAAGATTGGTCAGGTTTTCAGACTGCAGGCTGATGTCCAGCGCCTTTCGCGAACATTCTTCGATGAAAGCGCGCATGGCGACGAGGTCAACGGGTTCAGCGCTGAACTTGCGCCCCCGCGGATCAAAGCCCTCAAGCTTTTCATAACAACGCAGCAAGAAATGGTTCAGGCAGAAAGCCTGGCGATCCAGTGTGGTAATCGCGGCGCGGCTACAAGAACCCATCCTACAGTTTCGTTTCTCAAGCATCGCAAACATTTCCCCCAGGCCCACTGATTTACCTCTACAAACGGTCTGATTCTCGTTTCTATCCACCTATATAAGATGCGCTATACGACGCAAACGGTTTCGTCCGCGGATTCGAGATCCTGCATCGCAATACTCTCAGCCGCAGCAACAGTTTCTGGCTGACCCATCGACAACAATGGCAAGTGCGCGACCATTGTTTGCGTGCGCAGGCGTCGATCAAGATAAGGCGCCAGCAGCGCGTTTACCCAGCGCACATTTTGGTTGCAGCGTTTCGTGCGGTCGTGCCCCGACCAGAGAGTGACGACCGTGACCAGCCTCACTTCCTGATCGGAAATCATCACCAGACATCCGGCGAAGCCGGTTACGTCCTTGAGGGCGCCGGCGACGGCGGCCGGAATTGCTGCTTCCACGCGGTGCGCTTCCTGGGGCTTGGCCACAAATTCAATGCTCAGGGCAGTCAGAGATGAATTACCGTTCGAGGGCGGTTGCGTTTTCAGCCGACCAGGATAGCTATAGAGATAAGCGGTGCTGTGTATTCTATTTAGGTCACATGCGGAACTGTCCATCAATCCTCCATTGAAATGACCCCACCCTTTGGGAGAAGAGAGGCGCATCCTCGCCCGTTCAGGGGCGGGCCTGGATGCGCCCATTGGGGCACATGGGGACCGGGGAGGGTTCCCCACGGATAAGGACTCCCGAGCGTTACGGGGGTTCCTACACACAAGTAGTGCGCATGAAACGGCTTCCGTTTCAACGCTTTGTATATAAAACATAAGTCTCATTTGCCCCCGGAGGGTAGCGACGCTATACTCCTCGCCCAAAGTCCCGAGGATTGCGTGGAATTCTTCGCTTTTGATAAGGCGTATGTGGAACGGCTGCGGGATGGAGACGCTTTGACCGAGGAGCACTTTGTTGCTTACTTTGAGCAACTTCTGCGCATCAAGCTCCGGTCCCGCATGCTGACATCCGACAAGGTCGATGATTTGCGGCAAGAGACATTCATTCGAGTCATTGCCGTTATACGCAAAGACGGGGTTCGGCAGCCGGAACGCTTTGGAGCCTTCGTTAACTCCATATGCAACAACGTCTTACTGGAACATTACCGGTCTTCCTCCCGGAATCAGCCGATGGAAGACGCGCACATGGAGATACCGGACAAAGTATTGGACCTGGATGGCATGCTCTTTAGCAAGCAATCGGCGGAGCGAGTGCGCCGTATTCTTGATGGACTGCCAAAACGGGACCGCGACCTCCTGCGCGATATCTTCCTCGAAGACAAGGAGAAAGATGTGGTGTGCCGCGAATTGGGGGTCGATCGCGAATACCTGAGGGTTCTGGTACACCGCGCCAAGGATAAGTTCAAGGCCCTCTACGTGAAAGGCAGATAGGGATGCCCAGCGGGCGACCAGTGAAACGTTTTAGCGGCCCACGGCACTACCCTTCGGATGGCACCTATGGACCATAACCAGGCCGTACAACTGCAGGCGGCGGTCAAGTATGCGCTCGGCGAACTCTCCCAGGTTCAACGGGATGAGTATGAAGAGCATTATTTCGATTGCGGGGAGTGCGCCGTGGACATCAAGGCGCTCGCTACTTTTGCCGACACCGCGCGCGAAGTGTTGCGACAAGAAAAGGCGAACCAGCTTGGGAAGGAATCTGTTCCGGCGCGAGGCGGCTGGCTGCGCTGGTTCCAGCCCATTGTCGCCGTGCCGGCGTTCGCGGCTCTGCTGTTGATCATCGCTTATCAGAATGTTGTTACGATTCCCCAGGCGAGGAATACCTCATCCCGGGCCGTTGCTGAAGTCTATGGTCGGTCCTTCTTGCTACAGCCCTCGGATACTCGCGGGGGGAATGAAACGGTTGTTAACAGGGCTTCGCTTGAGGTCCGGCCCAACGAAGGATTTCTCCTTCAGCTTGATTTCATTCCTTCTTCCAGTTTTCCTGCCTATGTGTGTCAATTACTGGACGACTCCGGCCACGTCCTCCAGCAAATCACGGTCCCGGCAGAGAAGGCTAAGAAGGAATTGCATCTGCCCGTCCCGGCAGGATTGGTTTCGCGACCCGGCCAGTACAGCCTGGTCTTCCTCGGTGCCGATCCTGGTAGCGGAAAAGCTGTTAATGACAGCAAACTGCAGTACTTTACATTTAACGTTGCATTCCGGAAGTAGATGCTTAAGATTGACAGCCTGCAGTGGAAGTGGGTAATCCTTGGGGAACCTAGCCTCGGCATTGTTTCTGTCTGCGGCGCCAGCCTTTGTCTCTGAAGATACTCTCGCTCCACCTGCAAGCTGTTAACTCACTCCACCAGTCGAGGAGTCCCCGATGGCACACTTGCACCGTATTCCCTTCAACTTTCACGGCCACGGCCATGCCCTTAGCGGAGAGTTTCGCCACCCGCTGAGGGCCATTATTCCCGCCCAGGCCTCTGCGTCGCTTTCTACCATCGGTGGAATCGCGGTGGCGCACGGCGAGAATTTCCATTTTCAGGATTTTGTGTGCTTCAAGTCTGCCCACACGCATATCTCCGGGAAACGCCGACGCGGCGAAACTGAGACTTTCGTCACCCACGCCAGCACGGTTGTCCAAGGCCTTGATATTTTGGGAACAGTCAAGGCCGAGCGCATCGTCTCCCGCCTAACTTCGATCCACAGCCCGAAGGAGCCGGAAGGGCATATCATCGCTGAAGACAGTCGATTTGAAGGGCTGACGATCAACGGAGAAGAGGTAAAGGTGATTCTTCGCCACGACCTGCTGGTCAAATGCAAGACGTTTGGCGATCTGGCAAAAGGTATTGCAGGCGACAGGAAAACCGGGAAAATAGTGGCACTCGACGAAGACCGCAAGGTGGCCATTTGCTCGCTCGTGGAAAAAATCGAAACCAGGCTGAAGGGCGTAGATGCCAAGCGGCACCTCATCGAGGTCAAGAATTTTGGAAAAATTTTTTTGGCAGAAGTCCTTGCCTATCCTGGAACCAGAACGCTGACGATGCTCCGCCTCGAACTCGGCTCGCCTCACGTCGCCGACATCACGGTGGCGGAGACGGGCGCCGACGGACAGCCGCCCCCGCCCCCGGCTGGTCTGTGAGGCGATCTTCAGCAACTGGCTCCATCTTTTTGGCTTTCAGTTTGGTTTTCGTTTCTGGATGTCGCTGTAAGCTCGACGATCAAACGCTTTACGACAGAATCGCTCTGAACATCCGCCGTGGTGACCTGAAAACCGCGGCTGTCCACGTCGACCAAGCTCTCGGGCGGCGCTGTGGCGCGGACATATCGTGGTCGTGGCGCTTCCGGATTCAAAAGGCCTTAATCCTCGCCTCGCGTTCGGCTCCAGGAGAAGCTCTCGCACTGCTGAAGGGGGACCTCCCCTCTTCGCTTGCAACTACGGACATTGCGGTGCGCAAGAATATGGTCGAGGGAATGTCTTACCGCATCTCCCAGGATTTCGGCAAAGCGGAAGAGAGACTCAACTCGGCCGAAAAACTTGCCACGCACTCCCAACCAGCAATGCTCTGTGAAGTCTTGAACTATTGGGGAGCCTTGGACTTCCAGGAGAAAAAGTATTCTCAAGCTGCTGCAGCCTATGGGCGCGCTTTGGATCTCTCCCGGCAGTTTGACCGGCACGACCAGGAAGCGACCGCACTCGTTGGCTTAGCTCTCGTCGCAACGGGCCAGGAGCGTTTCGACGAAGCGATTGATCGAAACCAAGTCGCCCTCCGGCTTTCCCGCTCATTGGACGCGCAAGGGCTAGTCTCCACAGCTCTCGGAAATCTGGGCTGGAGCTACCTTGAGTTGGGCGACTTTGACAATGCGCTCGACTATTACAGGCAGGGTGCCCAGGCGTCTTCTGCCAGCGGACTCTCGGGGTATTCAGCTTACTGGTTCTCGGCCGTTGCGGACTCTTATCTGGCCCTTCACGAGTACGCACCAGCAGAGGAGCTCGCTCGCGCCACTCTTAGTCGAGCGCGAGAGCTGAAAAACGCACAGACGATTACACTGTGCGTCAACACGCTTGCGGGAATCATGCTGAGAACGGGTCGACTCAGCGAGGCTGAGCAATACAACCAAGAAGCGCTGCAAATGGAAGAACAAGGCCTGGACACTTTTGGTACCCTCGATTCGCTTCTCATGGCTGGACATATCGCGGACGCCCAAGAGCGGTTCTCCGACGCAGAGAATTTCTTTAAGCGCATCCTCGGAGATCCAACTCTCGATACCCGGCGGCGCTGGGAAGCCGAGGCCGGCCTCGCGCAAGTGTGGGATGGCCAAGGAAAATCTGCTGAAGCCGAACGGCAATACCTCAAAGCGATCAGCACGATTGAGCAAGCAAGGCACTCGGTCAACCACGATGAATTACGTTTAAGTTTTCTTTCTAGCGGAATTGAAGTGTACGGCGGATACATCGATTTCCTAATTCGCCGCGGCAGGCCCGCCGATGCTTTGAACCAGGCGGAACTCAGCCGGGCACGCGCGCTGTCCGAAGGCTTGTCTTCTAACGGGCAAGTCGCAGCTGCGAACGCCTTGCGGCGCGTCCCTCCCCAGCAAATTGCTCAGCGCCTTCACGCCACGTTTCTCGTTTATTGGCTTGGCGAAAAGCACTCCTACCTCTGGGCCATCACGCCTGCAAAGACAGAATGTTACACCTTGCCACCGGCTGCGGAGATTGATCCCCTGGTCAAGTCTTACCGCGAATTCACGCTCAAGTCCGGTGACCTCTTGCAGAGTGCTGCATCCACGGGTAAAAAGTTGTACGCATCTCTGGTGGAACCCGCAAAGAAGCTGATTCCCCCGGGTTCGCGCGTGGTGCTGTTACCGGATGCCAGCCTCTATGGTCTTAATTTCGAAACGCTGATCGTCCCCGGCCCGCAACCGCACTTCTGGATCGAAGACGTTACCGTGACCACGGCGAGCTCTTTGTCACTGCTAGCGTCCGCTGCCAATCGCGCGCCTCCCAAAGAAAAGAATCTCCTTCTCGTCGGCGACGCGCTTCCGGTTCCCGAATTCGGCCCTCTGCCCCAGGCACCGGCCGAAATGCAAAAGATTGAGCAGTATTTTCCGGAGCTGCGGCGCACAACTCTGCGGGGGCCGCAGGCCACGCCGAACACCTACCTCAACAGCGAACCCGGCCGCTTCTCCTACCTCCATTTCATCACGCACGGGACGGCCAGCCGCGCTCGCCCTCTGGAGTCGGCGGTCGTTCTCAGCAAGGAACCTGCTGGCGACACTTATAAGCTCTATGCGCGAGACATCGTCCAGCATCGCTTGAACGCCAATCTCGTTACTATTTCCGCGTGCAACGGCTCCGGAACGCGCGCTTATTCCGGCGAAGGCCTTGTCGGTCTCTCCTGGGCCTTTCTCCGCGCCGGCGCGCACAACGTTATCGGAGCACTCTGGGAAGTCAGCGACGCCTCAACTCCGCAACTGATGGACGCGCTCTACCGCGAATTGAGCCAAGGAAAAGATCCTGCTACTGCGCTCCGCGATGCCAAACTCAGCCTGCTCCATTCACCCGACCCCGACTCTGTATTTAAGAAGCCCTTCTATTGGGCGCCTTTCCAGCTCTACGCAGGCTCTTAAACTCGCAGGAGACTATTTTGCATGTGCGGCGGAGTTTACGTCCGGGGCAGAGTCCCCATCATCGCCGAAGCGTCTTCGCTGAACGATTGCATTGCATCCAAAACTTGAGTCGAAATCCTGGAGGTTTCCACAGGCGCTGCTCTTGTGCTTTCGGACTGTCTCGGCATAAACTTCCCGGCAGCATCATTGTTTCTTGCGGGTCGCCTCAACCTTCTGAGGAATTCCAGGGCTCGCGTGAACGGGGTTGTGATGTCTGGGGGAGAGAAAATGAGAAAATTCTTGTGCGCTTTTTTCGTATTGGTACTGGCGTTTTGCTTTGCCACGTCCGGGTGGGGCCAATCGCAAATCACCGCGGGGACCGTGCAGGGGGACGTGGTCGATGAAAAAGGCGGGAGCGTTGCAGGTGCGACCGTTGAAGCAAAGAACCTGGCGACCAATTTCATTCAGACAGACACCACCAACGCGGACGGTCACTTTGCCTTCTTGAGTCTTGCGCCGGGCCGCTACACGCTCACTATCAGCAAGTCCGGGTTCGCCACCATCGTTCAGGAAAATGTGAACCTCACCGTCGGGCAGAACATCACGTTGCCGGTAACCATGAAGGTGTCTTCTGTCGCGCAGCAGATTGTCGTCAGCGACGTGCCGATTGTGGAAGTTACGAAGACCACTTCCTCTTCCACCCTTGACGAGATCTCCGTGGCCACGACACCGGTGCTCGGGCGCAAATTTGAAGACCTGCTGACATTGACCCCCGGCGTCAGCATTACTCAAGGTCCGGACGGCGACGAGATCAACATCAATGGGCAGCGGGGGATCTTCAACAACATCAGCCTCGACGGAGGCGACTACAACAATGGGTTTTTTGGGGAGCAGATGGGTGGCCAGCGCGCCGCGATTGACATCACGCTGGAAGCCGTTAAGGAATTCCAAATCACGGCGAGCGGCGCCAACGCGGAGTTCGGCCGCAGCGCCGGAGGCATCATCAACGTGGTTACGAAATCCGGAACCAACGCCATACACGGTTCCGGCTTTGAATACTTCCGAACTGAATCCTTGACCGCCGCGACCTCGGACGGCAAGCCGCTGCAAGATTTTCGTCGCAATCAGTTTGGCGGCAGCTTTGGTGGCCCACTCTTGAAAGACAAGCTATTCTTCTTTGCCGCCGCCGAGGGCATCCGCGAAAATCTCACGCGCGCGAATCTTAGCGCGCCCATCGGCACGGCTTGCGCCTCGAGCCCCGCCTTCGATGGAACTGCCGCTACGGATGCGGTGATCAACTCCAGCGCTGATTGCCAGCGAGTTGCCCTCATTAATTTCTTTAAGTCGACAACCTTTCCAGCGCCCTTCAAGAATACTAACGAGGGGCTTCCCGTTATCCACGAGCAGCGCAATGCCTCCATATTTGGCCGCATGGATTACAACCTGACCTCGAAGAACCAGATTTTTGGCTCGTACAGCTTTGACTGGTCCAAGAATCCCAATCAAACTTTTGACGTTCCGACGTACGGCACGAGCGCCAACGGCATCGAAGGTCCTTCGAAAATCCAGGATGTCAACGGCAACTGGTTCAGTACGCTCTCCAACACCATGTTGAACGAGGCCCATTTCACTTATGCAAGAGAGAATCGCCCGCGCAACACTATCAATCCTTCCAGCGTACCGGACACGGCCATGGGCTTTGCGACGACATTCCGCTTCGGCCAGCCATTTTTCCTTGAGCCCACCATCGATGAAATCTTTTGGCGCACCGACATTCGTGACAATTTCTCGATCATCAAGGGCAAACACACCTGGAAAGTCGGCGGCGAATGGATTCACAGCGACAATGGTCAGATTTTTCGGGGCTTCTTCTCCGGACGCTATATCTTCGATGGTGTCACCGGCTTCATGCACTACGTCTCGCAGGGCCCCACGTACAGGGAGTGCTCCAACGGAACCACTGTAGTGGGGGCGTGTCCCGCCGGAACTAGTGTCGTGGGCCCTCTGCTCCTCTACCTACAGCACGGCCCAGCGACAAAGGGTGAAACGTTTGACCAATCCGGTGCTTCCGACATCAAGAATGAGGATATCTCGCTGTTCATTCAGGATTCCTGGAAACTGTTCAGAAACTTGACATTAAATTATGGCCTGCGCTGGGATGCGCAGCATTTTCCCGATCCCACGGTGGCACCCTCCAAGACTTCCTATGGCGCAGATCTGACTAATCCTAAGTTTCCTTCGACTGGTTTCATCCCGAATGCGAACAAGGAGTTTCAGCCGCGCGTTGGCTTCGCATGGGATATTTTCGGCAACGGCAAGTCCGCGCTGCGAGCCAGTTGGGGGATTTTCTATGCCCGGCAGAATATGCTCACTCAAGTTGGCGCCATCACTACAAACGGTGTGCAGCAGCAGTCCTTTGCCGCGGGTTCGGCGTTTGGCGCACCGCCGGCTTACGGAACCAACGCATCCGTGTTTAACAACGCTAATCTTCCTCCGCCAGGAACAACTCCGCCCCCTGGTGCCAGCGTAACGGTTTTCAGTAAGGACTACGAGAATCCGCGGATTTATACTACGAACGTCGGCTATGAGCAGCAACTCTACGGTGATTATGCCGCTTACTTGGACTTTACGATGTCCAAGGGAGTGCACCTCACGCGTTTTATTGATCCCAATAAGGGCGTGAGCACTACCTTCAATTGCGGAGCCGGTTTTACGAATATTAGTCCCGGCGTTTGTTTGCCGAATAGCGGCTCCACGGTTACCTACCCCAGCGACGTGTTCGGTTCTGGCGTCGCACCGCCCTTCACGGATCTCGGCAGCGTCACTGATACTGTCAGCTCCTCGAAGTCCCTCTACCGCGGGTTCACCATCGGCATGCGCAAACGCATGAGTCACAAGTTCCTGTTTGACCTCAACTACACGTATTCCCGGGACTGGGACGACGATTCCAACGAACGCGATCCGTTCACTTTCCGTTATGCCAATCTTTTCAACCTGGCATCGGAATATTCATTGTCCGACCGGAACGAGACGCACAAGTTCAACGCCTACACTGTTGCCAACCTGCCTTGGGGATTTAATGGCAACATCCGAATGCAGGCACATTCCGCGCAGCCGATTACTCCATCACCTCGCTTTCAAGGTGGCAAAGATTTAGGCCGCAACACATTGCTGAAAGACAATGCTTTCTTCACTTTCGACTTCGGTGTCGATCGCCCCATTCACTTCGGCGAACGCATGCAGCTCATCCCGAGGATCGAAATGTTCAACACTTTTAACAACAAGAACAACATCAACCCTCTGAGCACACCTGGTCTCTTTAACTTCGACGGGTTCCTCCGCGTTGGCGTGGGCGATCCGCGCCAGGCGCAACTTTCTGTGCGCTTCGAGTTCTGACGAAGCGGCTGCGAGTCACACAAGGACAATTCACCAGAAGAGGGGCGCTGCGGCGCTCCTCTTCGTCTTTATGGGTAGTGGAACAAAACAGGAACAAGACGGATGGACACACGCCCCTTTCGTGGCTCTTGCTTGCGCGTGGCGAATCCCTGACAATCTAAGGTTTATACATGCGTGATTTTCCGCACGGTAGCGGTTGTCCGCACCGCAATGAAAAAAGCGAGTGAAATGGCAAGTCAGCCGAATTCCATAAGGCGATTGATCGCCTACTTTTCGATGGAGATTGCTCTGGAGAATGCCATGCCAACCTACAGCGGCGGGCTGGGCGTTCTTGCGGGCGACACGATTCGCGCCGCTGCGGACTTGCGCCTGCCCATGGTGGCCGTCTCCTTGCTTTATCGCCGAGGATACTTTACCCAGCGCCTCGCCGAAGACGGCTCGCAAACGGAAGAACCAGTCGAATGGCGCGTGGAAGACTTTCTGACGGAGGAATCTGCTCGAGCCAGTGTGTCCATTGAAAACCGCCGTGTTGAGCTGCGGTGCTGGCGTTATTCCGCAAAAGGTGTGCGCGGCTTTGAAGTGCCCATCTATTTTCTCGATGCCGACCTTCCTTCCAACACTGAAGCCGATCGAAATCTCACTGGCAGTCTGTACGGCGGCGATTCTTACTACCGTTTGTGCCAGGAAGTCATCTTGGGAATCGGGGGCGTGCGAATGCTCCGCGCGCTCGGGTACAACGACCTTACCCGCTACCACATGAACGAAGGCCATGCGGCGCTGCTTACGTTGCAATTACTCGACGAAGAAGCTGCGAAGGTGGGACGCAAGTCCATCCAAAGCGAGGATATCGAAAAGGTCCGCAGCAAGTGCGTTTTCACCACGCATACCCCGGTGCCCGCCGGCCACGACCGTTTTCCGATGGAATATTTCACGCGGGTGTTTCCCGGCCAGGCCGGGTTTCTCGACTTGAAAGACGCTTCCTCCGCGGATTTGATGAAGCGCGTCTTGCAAGCGGAACAGAATTTTCCGGATTTCCAGGAAGCAGCGCGCCGCGGGGCATCGCTCAACATGACACAGCTGGCGCTTAGCCTGAGCACCTATGTCAACGGAGTCGCCAAGCAACATGGGGAAACATCGCGCCAGATGTTTCCGGAAGTGCCGATCGAAGCCATCACCAACGGCGTGCACGCTGGCACGTGGACCTCGGCTTCATTTCGGCAACTGTTTGACCGCTATATCCCTTCGTGGCGCGAGGACAATTATAGTTTGCGAAGCGCGCTGGGTCTGCCGGCTGAGGAAGTGTGGGCGGCGCATCTGCTGGCTAAGCACGATTTGCTCGAGACGGTTCGCCAAAAGACCGGCCTCAAGTTCGATTCCGAAGCTTTCACGATTGGGTTCGCGCGGCGCGCGACAGGATACAAACGCGCCGACTTGATTCTGGCCGATCTCGATCGGCTCCGGCAGATTGCCAAGAACTCCGGACACTTCCAGATTATCTACGCCGGCAAGGCCCACCCGAATGATGCCGGCGGGAAGGACATCATTCGCCGGATTTTCCACGCGAAAAAAGCACTGCGCAAAGCCGTGCCAGTCGTGTTCCTTGACGACTACAATCTCGAACTCGGTGGAAAGATAACGTCGGGCGTGGACCTCTGGCTAAATACGCCGCAGTTTCCTCTGGAGGCTTCGGGCACCAGCGGTATGAAGGCCGCGCTGAATGGCGTGCCGAGTCTAAGCATTCTCGACGGCTGGTGGGTGGAAGGCCACATCGAAGGCGTCACTGGCTGGTGCATCGGCGAATCGCGACGAACCGCCGCAGGCAACACTCCGGCCGATAATAGCGCCGAAGCGGAATCGCTCTATAACAAGTTGGAGAGCGTGATTCTTCCGCTGTATTACAACGATCGCGCAAAATTCCTGGAAGTCATGCAGCACGCCATCGCCATCAACGGATCGTTCTTCAACACACAACGCATGGTGCAGCAGTACATCACGGATGCCTATCTGCGCTAATGCGCTGAGAATCGTAGACTGCGCGGGGTGCGCCGAGGCAGGCATCCCTTTTCCTTAACGCAGCCGGAGCATGTGCTCGCTGCCCGAAAACCAAAGCGCCGTTGGCGCATGTTCGGAGTCAAACAGCCATTGCAATGCGGACGCAGGTGACCAGCCGCTCATCAGCGGCCATTATAACGGCCTAGTTTTAGCCATGCGTCAGTTTCTCAACGCGCCGGCCCAAGCTCCGCATATTGGCTGCCGCAATCCATTTCTTCAGTATTCTCGTTACGCGCTGCTTGAGGTTGTGGAAGGCCGGACTCCAGTGGGGAGATTCTCCCTCAATTAGGGTTAGGTGGGCTTGCAAGTAATCCGCTTCGGTAGAGATCTTCAATTTCGTCCTCAGTCATTGCTCCTGCGGAGAAAAGCTCGCCCTGGGCCAGCGCAGCTTTTCGCGAACAACAATCCTCGTAAAAAAACGCCAGCCTCAGTCCCGCTGCTCTGTGACTGGCTCTGTTGCACCTGACCGCACGGCCGCGTGGAGCCCTCCTCCAAACCCTTGCTTTATGAGTTTGAAAATTGTGCGCCGATTTTCGAGAATCGCTTTCAGCCAGGCGAAGCGGCCCATTTGCGGAAAATAAATTCCCCGGAAGCAGAGGCGTGCGATAAAGATGTTGATGCGATAACCCAACGGCTTGTGGTTCAGGGAATCCACTGCCTTTTCGATGGCCTCCGGACTGTAAGAGCTGGCCCATCCGATGCGCACCTCTTTATGGGCTTCCTCGATGCTCATCTTCAGCGGCGTATGAGCCATCGCAAAGGGAACGAACTCCTGCCAGTGCTTCGGGCGGGTGAGCCGCCCAGCGGCTTCCAGCCTTTTGTACAGGGGCGTCGCAGGCAGCGGAGTCATCAAGCCAAAGATAGGCAGCCCCGGAGGCCAAGTGCGAATTTGGTTCAGAGTCCGCTCCGCAACGCCAGGCGTGTCATTATCCATGCCAAAGATAAAGGAGGTGATAGCAAAAACATTGCGCCGGGCAAGCCGGTCGAGCACGACTGCATACTCGCCTGGCTTGTTGAATCCTTTGTTTACGTCCGCGAGATTGGCCGGATCGATGGATTCCATTCCAATGAAAATCCACTTGCCGCCCGAAGCCGCGATCAGATCAACGAGCTCCTCGTCGCGCAGCAGATTCGCGCTGATCTGGGCGACCCAATGCACCTGCGCGTTAGCGGCGATGATGTCTCGCAGCAATGATTTTGTGCGCTTTACGTTGATGGCAAAATTGTCGTCGATGAAAAACACGGCAATCTGGCCGCGCTCCTCGCGGGCCCGAGCTTTTAGAAGCAGGAGTTCGTTCACCACGCTTTCATTGGTGCGAAACCGGATGGAGTCGCCAAAAAACCCCGTAACGGTGCAAAACTCGCATCCGTAGGGACAGCCGCGCCCGGACTCCACTGGAATAATCCGAAAGGTTCCCCAACCCGCGCCAACGCGCTTGAGCAGCGGATGCACTATTCCCGGGAGCAAATTGAATTGATCCAGCTTGATATTGTCCCAGGGAATCTCCGGATAGGGTTGCAGCGACGGTTTGCGCTCTTGGCCAAAGTCGTCCACTGGCGCGTAGACATCCTTGAGCGTGCCCCGGTCGGCATCTTCCACAATTCTGGGCCATGTCTCATCCGCTTCGCCAAGAGCAACCGCATCGGCATGCCGCGAGCCGCCGTCACGCCCGAGGGCCTCATCTGCCATTTCCGTCACGTGAGGGCCGCCCATTACGACCTTAACTCCCACGGCGCGCACCGCGTCCGCCATGCGATAGGCTTTGGCGACCATCCTGGTCATCGCGCCGATGCCGACCAGTCCGATATTTTCTTCCCGCACGTAGCGCGCGATACTTTCTTCATCCATGGGCTGCGCGTTGCCGTCAATCAGCAGGACTTCGTGGCCGGGCGGAGTTAGCGATTGCAGCAGAAACATCCAAAGATGCGGCATGAAGTTGCGGGTCACACCGTTGTCCGGGTTGTACAATAAGATTTTCATTAAAAGGGAATCTGCATTTTAGAAACAGGACAGGAGGGACTGCCCGCGTTCGCATGGTCAATAAGAGTTGGCACAGTTTTACAACAGGCTCAGCCATAGACTATGAGCCACCAACGAACTCATGACTGTTCAAAATTGCACACCCCTTAGGTCGGCGGCATTGTCTACAAAGTCCTCATAAAACGCGCCTAGGGGACAAATGTTTCTTCACCTGTCAGGTAATGCAACTTAGCGGGGATTGCCACACCCGGGCGGTCCGGGGAAAAGCCACAACATGCGAGTCCTGGTTCAAAATCCGAAACTCCGAGCATGGGGCCCATCACCGCCGTTCTGTTTGAGGATACCTGCGGCAACCTCATCAACCTGGTTCAACCTGCGGCCTAACGTTGCACTTGGCAATGACTCACGCGCTGCACCCGCCTGTCCTCGGTCAGGTTAGCAACAACCCATTTTTCCCCGCGTTGACTTTTCTCCTCGCAACCCCTAGCATTTTCTGTTCACCCGCGGCCGTCACTCGCTCCAGCACAGCCGCAGTTTTCGGACACTCCATCGGAGGAAGAATGCCCATTAAGGTTGGCATCAACGGCTTTGGCCGCATCGGTCGCAACATCATGCGCACCGCGCTTGACGACAGGGACATCCAGTTCGTCGCCGTCAACGACGTTACCGACGCGAAAACTCTCGCGCACCTTTTGAAGTACGACTCCGTCCTCGGTAATTTGCCCCACACCGTGACGCATACCGATGACACCATCGCCGTCGAAGGCAAGAGTTTCAAAGTTTTCAAAACCAAGGATCCTGCCGAAATCAATTGGGCCTCTGTCGGCGCCGATATCGTCGTCGAATCCACCGGTCTCTTCACCAAAGGCGTTGACGCCAAGAAACATCTCCGCGCGCCCGTGAAAAAAGTCATCATCTCCGCGCCCGCGGACGGCCCCGACGCCACCTTCGTCCTCGGCGTGAACGACAAGACTTACAATCCTGCGGCGCACCACGTCATTTCCAACGCTTCCTGCACCACCAATTGCCTCGCTCCCGTCGCCAAAGTTCTCCAGGAAACTTTCGGCATCCACAGCGGCACTATGACCACCATCCACTCCTACACCAACGACCAAAAACTCCTCGACCTGCCGCACAAGGATCTTCGCCGTGCGCGTGCCGCTGCCATCAACATGATTCCCAGCTCCACCGGGGCTGCCAAAGCTCTCCATCTCGTCATTCCCGAATTGAAGGGCAAGCTCGACGGCTACGCCATGCGCGTCCCCACGCCCAACGTCAGCGTTGTTGACCTCACCGTTTTCGTCGACAAGCCCGCGACCAAAGAATCCGTCAACGCCGCTCTGAAAGCCGCCGCAAACGGCCCCATGAAGGGCATCCTCGGCTACACCGAAGAGGAACTTGTCTCTGCCGACTTCAAAGGCAATTCCAATTCCTCCATCGTCGATGCCGAATACACCAAAGTTGTCGGCGATCGCTGCGTAAAAGTTCTGGCCTGGTACGACAACGAGTGGGGCTACTCCTGCCGTTGCCGCGACCTTATCAAGCTACTGGCCTCCAAGTTCTAAGGAAATTGGCTGTCTGAGGTGCGGCTAGGACGGGTTGGTTTTCTCGTCACTGGCAATTCGTCACTCGCCACTTCTTAAACTATGACCAAGCTCACCATCAACGACCTCGACCTCCGCGGCAAGCGCGTCTTCAGCCGCGTGGACTTCAACGTCCCCCTCAAAGATGGTGTTGTGACCGACGACACCCGCATCCGCGAAACGCTGCCGACCATTCGCCTCGCCATTCAGAAAGGCGCCCGCCTCGTACTTGCTTCACACCTTGGCCGCCCCAAAGGCGGCCCGGATCTGAAGTATTCCGTGAAGCCTGCCGCCAAAAAACTGGAAGAGCTTCTCGGCAATCCTGTAGCGTTCGCGCTTGATTGCGTCGGCCCTGGAGCCGAAGGCCAGAGCAAAGCCTTGCGCGACGGTGAAATTCTCGTCCTGGAAAACGTTCGCTTCCATCCCGAAGAAGAAAAAAACGACGAATCATTTTCCAAACAACTCGCCGCTCTCTGCGACGGCATTTTCATCTGTGATGCCTTCGGCTCCGCTCATCGTGCGCACGCTTCCGTTGTCGGCATCACGCGTTTCGTCCAGCAATCCGCCGCCGGCCTGCTTATGGAGAAGGAGCTAGCCTATCTTGGCAAAGCGGTAACGAATCCCTCGCGTCCTTTCGTCGCGATTCTCGGCGGCGCCAAAGTCAGCGACAAAATCGAAGTCGTCGAAAATCTCATGAAAATTGCCGACGCCATGCTCATCGGCGGCGGCATGGCCTACACCTTTCTCAAAGCCGAAGGCCAGCCCATCGGCAAGTCCCTCGTCGAAGACGATAAGCTGGATCTCGCCAAACGCTTACGCGCGGAAGCGCAGCAGAAAAAATTCGCTCTGCTTCTTCCCGTCGATCACGTCGTTGGCGCTGAATTTAAACCTGACACCGCCACAAAAACCGTTTCTGTTTCCGCTACGCCAGACGGCTGGATGGGTCTCGATATCGGCCCGAAAACCATCGATACCTATCGCCAGAAAATTGCCAGCGCCAAGACCATCGTCTGGAACGGTCCCATGGGCGTTTTCGAAATGCCTGCCTTCTCTAAAGGCACTCTCGAAGTAGCCAAAGCCGTCGCCGCGGCCACCACCAGCGGCGCCACTTCCATTGTCGGTGGCGGTGATTCCGTCGCCGCCGTCCATCAGTCCGGCGTCGCAGACAAAATCTCACATATCTCCACCGGCGGCGGCGCTTCCCTTGAATTCCTGGGCGGACGCAAACTTCCGGGCGTCGAAGCCCTCACCAACAAATGACCGCCACTCTTCTGTGTGTCCTCTGTGTTAATTCTGTTCTTTTTCTGGAGGTCTTGACATGCGACGCCGCGTAATCGCCGGCAACTGGAAAATGTACAAAACGCTCGCGGACACACGCGCGTTTTTCTCTTCCATCCTTCCGCTCGTTTCGAACGCAAAGCATTGCGACATCGTCGTCGCCCCGCCTTTTACCGCGATCTCCACCGCCGTCGAAGCGGCCAAAGGCTCCAGTGTCGCCATCGCCGGTCAAAACGTCTCCTGGAGCAAGGAAGGCGCCTTCACCGGCGAAGTTTCCGCTCCCATGCTTGCCGAAGCCGGTTGCCGCTACGTAATCATCGGCCATTCCGAGCGCCGCCAGCTTTTCCGCGAAACCGACGACAATGTCGCCAAGAAAACTTTGATGGCCCTCGAAAGCGGCCTGACCCCCATCGTTTGCCTGGGAGAAACTCAGGAAGAACGCGACGCCGGCCTCGCCGAGGCAATCCTCCGCCGCCAATTCAGCGGTGGCCCGGGCGCGTTGACCCCGGACGAGTTCTCCCGTATTCTGATTGCATACGAGCCTGTTTGGGCCATCGGCACGGGCCGCACGGCGACTCCGGATATTGCCGCCGAGGCGCATCGGCTTCTCCGGCGCTGTGCGGGTGAGAAATTCTCCGTTCATCTCGCGTCTGCCCTGCGGATTCTCTACGGCGGCAGCGTCAAGCCTGACAATATTCAGGGATTGATGGCGCAGGAAGAACTGGATGGCGCGCTCGTCGGCGGCGCAAGCCTCGACCCGAAATCGTTCGCCGCGCTCGTGAATTTCAAGTAGCGACTGCCTTTAGGCCTCGAATCTCCGGATTCTCGATTTTTGATGGAAGGGAAGTATGGAAACAAAAACTGCAATGAAGTGGGCGTTCGCGCTGCTTGTCGGCTTCGGAGTAATTGCACTCGGCTTCCGGTTCGCTGGATGGCTGCTCACCTCCTTTTTCGTTTTGAATTGCCTTGTGCTGATCATCGTCGTGCTTCTTCAGAGCGGCAAAGCCGCCGACCTTGCCGGCGCCTTCGGCGGAGCGGGCAGCCAGACCGCGTTCGGCCCGCGCGGTGCCGCCAACGTTCTCTCGAAGGCCACCACGTGGTGCGCCATCATGTTCATGGTTTGCGCTTTTGCGATGGTCCTGCGCACCGATAAGGCTGTCGGCGCAGGCAGCTCGATCCTCGAAAAAGTTTCGCAGCCCGCGCCAAAGCCCGTTCCTGTAACAATCCCGGCAGCCCCTGCGCCATCTCCCGCGAGTTCGCCTTCGACGACACCGGCAACCGCTCCGTCCACGTCGCAGCCCAGCTCGAAACCTGCTTCGCAACCGCCGGCGTCTTCCCAGCCTGCTCCCGCGCAGCCGAAAAAACCCTAGCGAGCATTTGTAGAGGCGGCTTTATGCCGCCATCTTGTTTTTCCTCAATTTCAAGGTGCTCATTTGACACTCTCCACCATTGCCTTTACGATAGTTCTCAACGCGGTCGTGGCGGAACTGGCAGACGCACTAGCTTGAGGTGCTAGCGCCGCAAGGCGTGGAGGTTCGAGTCCTCTCGACCGCACCAAGATTCCGTTGTCAAGTCGCTATCCATGTACAGACTCAAAGTGATTCTCGTTTGTGCGTTGGGTTCTGCAATTCTGCTCTCCGCTCCTGCCAGCTCCGCCCAATCCTCTCCTAATCCTGCAGTCCCAGGGAAAGCTTCCCCCGAAAAAGTCATCATTGACACCGACATTGGCGACGACATTGATGACGCCTTCGCCGTCGCCCTCGCTCTCCAAAGCCCCGAACTCCAAATCCTCGGCATCACCACCACTTTCGGCGACACGGAAACCCGCGCCAAGCTTCTGGATCGTTTCCTCGCCGAAGCCGGCCGCCCGGACATCCCCATTGCTGCCGGTGCGCCCAATCCGCCCAAAGGCACGTTCACCCAGCGTCGCTTCGCCGAGAACAACCGCTTCGCCAAGCCTTCCCATCCTGACGCTGTCACCTTACTCCTCGACCAGATCCGCCGTAACCCAGGCCAAATCACGCTCCTGGCGATCGGCCCGCTGATGAACGTCGGCGCCGCCATCGACAAGGACCCCGCCACCTTCCGTAAACTCAAGCGCGTCATCATGATGGGCGGCTCCATCAAACGCGGCTATGGCGACTTCGGCTTCGGCCCGCCACCGCCGGCGGAGCCCGAATGGAACATCCTGAACGACGTTCCTTCGGCCCAAAAACTCTTCTCCGCAGGCGTCCCCCTCTTCGTCATGCCCCTCGACGCCACCCAGCTCAAGCTCGACGAGGTCAAGCGCGCCTTCCTCTTCAGCCAGGGCACTCCGCTGACCGACGCCCTCACCATCCTCTACCATCAGTGGGGCCAGCAAACGCCCACCCTCTTCGATCCCATGACCATCGCCTTCCTCGTCAATCCCGCCCTTTGCCCCGTTCAGCCCATGCACATCCGCGTTGACGATAAAGGCTTTACTCGCCCCGACTCAAATCCTCCCAATGCCCAAGTCTGCCTCGACTCCAGCCCCGACGCCTTCTTCCGCTTCCTCCTCCCTCGCCTCGCCGCTAAGTGAACATTGGCAATTCGCAAGATCATGGAATAAACAACGTTTCTGTTATTTCTCACCCAGCATTCCGATTAACTCATTGGAATAACGGTGATCTGCTGTCATTGATACCTGCCCAAACTAGCCCGATCATGGAGGAAGCACTCCTTCGTCGAAAGGCAGGTCATGAAACGCTACCTATCGCTGATCTTGCTGGGACTCGTGTCGGCTTGTGCGGCGTCAGCTCACCCCAATTTGGTCAAGGTTCGCGTCCGGGTGATCCTGGTGGACCAGGATCTCAACCAGAAGACCGTGCCGTTCTTCGTCGTCTCCCTCAAGTGCGGTGCCAGGGCCATGGAAGTGAAGACCGGCCTGGATGGCACCGCCGAAGCGCAGCTTCCTCCGGGGCGGTGCACGGTTTCGTCTCCCAAGGCCGCCGAACTGGGAGGCAAGCGCTTTTCGTGGAACATTCAGGTATCGCTTTCTGGCGGCGAGCAGAACATTGACCTGACCAATGACAACGCCAAGGTCGAGGAGATCGCCGCTCCCGCATCTCCCGCAAAGGCCGCCACCAGTGACCTCACGGAACAATTCAAGCGGCTCAAGAACACTGTGGTGACCGTGCGGAGTGAATCCGGGCACGGCACGGGATTCTTCGTGGACGCTAAGGGACTTGTCCTGACCAATCAGCACGTTGTTGCCAATTCGGAGTATTTGGCCGTTCAGTTCGACCGCACGCACAAAATCGCGGCCAAGCTGATTGCCGCCGATCCCCAGAAGGACGTCGCACTGCTTTCCGTCAACATGGCCGCTCTGCCCAACGCTTCACCCGCGCCGCTGTATCGGGCCGGATCGGGCAAGACCCCTGTCCAGGAAGGCGAACGCGTGTTCACCATCGGTAGCCCGCTCAGCCTCGATAAGATCATCACCACTGGCATTGTCAGCAAGGTCGAGCCGCACACCATCATGTCCGATATCAACATTAACCCGGGAAATTCCGGCGGGCCGCTCTTCAACGCTGCGGGCCAGGTCATTGGGTTAACTACTTTCGGCACACGCGGGGAAGGTGGGCCGGGCGTCTCCGGCATCGTGCGCATAGAGGAAGCAATGGCGCTTCTCGATCAGAATCGCTCCAGCGCCAAAGGCACTCCCCCGCCGGGTGCGCTCCTTCCGGTCGAGCCTCTCACTCCTTATCCGGTCGAAGGACTCAAGGAAGCGTTGCGCCCGGAAAAATACGATTCGCGCCCCTATTATTTTGCCGCCGGAGATTTCAATATTGCTCTTTCCACACCTCCCCTGGATTACCGGGAGCAGGAGGAGAGGCGTCTGCAGGCCGAGCGCGAACGTAAGAAGCGCAACAAGAAACAGCAAAGCGCCGGCGAGAATGCGGGCGATTCCGATGCGCCCAAGGAGTGGGAAGAGGAAGCCGGCGCGCATCCCGCGATATTCGCCATCTACGTGATGCCCAAGGCCAAGGAGGGCCTCGGATCGGCGTTCGGCCGCTCGTTCACGCTCAATTCGGCTGCAAAACTCAAGTTCAAGACCGATTTCCAGACCATGAAACTGTTCTGTGGAGACAAGGAAGTTCTCCCGATTCATCCTGGCAAGGTGCCCGTAACCGTGTCGATCCAAAATCGGTTGGTTAAAATGGACGACTCCACTTTCAAAGGGATTTATGTATATTCGCCGGACTCCGTGAATCCGGATTGCGGCCAGGTGAAATTGGAAATTTATTCCTCAAAGGGCGCGGAGCCTACCGTCAAGGCTTTCGACGAGAAGACCGTCCAGCACGTCTGGGCGGATTTCGATGCCTTCCGCAAGGCCCAGGCCGCAGGCCTGCAGTCTGCCGCCACCACAAAGCCCTAAACTCACCTTCACATCCGCGCGGCATGCTCTCCCTCCGTAGGGGCACGATACGTCGTGCCCTTCTTAATCTTACCTTTGCTCCGTCCTCTCCGTTATGTCATCCCGTCCGCGGTGGAACTTCCTCGTCAGTCTGTTTGCGCCACTTCTTGCTTAGGTCCACCCCGAGATTTTCGAGGTCAGCGAATATACTTGCTCGAGTGATCCCGTACTGCCGGAGGCTCTTGTACACCCTGGATCAACTGCAACGCCCGACTTTGAAAATCTTTTCGAATCTCGGCTTCGTCGGCTCCCTTGTATGCTGTTGGACATCCCGGTTTCCGCACCGGGGCTGGCCCTTATGAACGCTTGTGAAAAACAGGCCCGGTGGGAGGAGGGCTCATTTCCTCCTTCCTCGCATCTATCCGAAGGCACTTGCCAGGAGACTCAAGTCCTTTCGCTTCATGGTGTTGCGCACTCTTTTGTCGTTTTTTGCACACGCTCAAAATTCAACCCTTTTCTTATCAAGTTTCTTATCAAGCACTTCCGCACTCTTTGCACAAAAACGAGTGTGGGCGAAGGGGCGACAAAGTCCGTTCACGAGTCACTCCTGCTTTCGACCGCTGGCTCTTGCCTTTTCTCCGTCGATGTATTCTATTTGTCTCTCGCCCGACGGCATGGTTCGGCCGCGGGCCGGCAGAAGCTTCCACCGCAAGCATGGACAAGCACGACAGCGGAACGAATCACGAGGAATCGCCTCAAGGCGGCTTCCTGTCCCGCCACGTATTCACCTCCAACCATAAGGCTATCGGCCTCAACTATTTGTGCCTCGCTCTGTTCAGCGTTTTTCTCGGCACGGCCATGTCCTTGCTCATGCGCATCCATCTGGCTTGGCCGGGAGTGCATCTCCCGTTCCTCTCCAGCCTCGGCAATTCGCTGGACCGTTTTGCCGCGCTCACCACGCTACACGGTTCGCTGATGGTTTTTTTGGTGCTCACCGCCGCGCCCCAAGCCGGATTCGGAAACTATCTTCTCCCGCTGCAAATCGGCGCGCGCGAAATGGCTTTTCCCACCCTGAACCCTCTCGCGTTCTGGCTCACGGTAGCCTCGCTCTTCGGAATGACCTCAACCTTCTTCCTTTCTCCTCAAACCGCTATCACGCTGTGGGTCTTCAGCGTCGCCATCTTCTGCGTCTCCTCTCTCCTCAATGCGCTCAACTTCAGCGTCACTACTATCGATCTTCGCGCCCCGGGCATGACGCTCCCGTGCCTTCCGCTCACCGTCTGGGCTTGGTTCATCAACGCCATTCTTGGCGCGCTAATTTTCAGCATTCTCCTGGCGGCCTGTGTTTGCTTGCTCTCCGATCGCCTCATGGGCACGCACTTTTTCCCCGCGCTGAATTTCATTTCCTCTCAGCCTGCCGGAGCCGTCGCGAACGCCGTTCCCGTTCTTTGGCGGCGCCTGTTCTGGTTTTTCGCGCAAGCCGAAGTCTACGTCGCCATGCTCCCTTGCTTCGGCCTCACGACCCATCTGATTTCCACGTTTTCGCGCAAGCCGGTTTGGAAGGAGCGCCTCGTTGTTCTGGCGCTTTGCGGCGTGGGCCTTTTCGGTTTTTGCGTCTGGGGACAGCACATGTTCTCCAGCGGCATGAACCCCTTTTCGCCGCTGGTTTTTTCGTTGCTGGCTTCTTCGCTCGGATTGCCCGCCACGATCCTCATCATCAGTTGGTTCGGCACACTATGGAACGCGCGCGTCCAGCTCAACACCGCGATGCTTTTCGCGCTCGGTTTCATTTCGCTTTTCCTTTCTGGCGGACTTTCCGGAATCTTCCTCGCCCGCCGCGATCTCGTCGCCGTCGCTGACGTCAGTGACGACTCCGTCACCGGCCACTTCCATCTGGTCATGGGCGTGGCGGCGACGTTCGCGATTCTTGGCGCGCTCTTTTTCTGGTTCCCCAAACTCTTTGGCCGCCGCCTGAACGAGCCGCTCGGCAAAATCCATTTCTGGCTGACTTTCGCCGGCGTCTACTGTGTTTTCATGCCCATGCACTGGCTTGGATTGATCGCCCATTCGCGCATTTCACCGAACGGCGACACGACTTCCATCGCCGCGCCCGGCTCTTCGATCCACACGTTCATCACCGTCGCAATTCTCCTCGCGGTTTTCGCGCAGGGACTCTTCCTCATCAATTTTCTCTGGAGTCTTTTCCGCAGCCAAAAGGTTGTGGACTGCAATCCCTGGCGCGCCACCACACTCGAATGGAGCGTTTCATCGCCGCCGCCCGCCGCCGATTTTGGCTCGAACGACCCGGTGGTGTATCGTGGGGCTTACGAGTTCAGCTCGCCGGATGCGGCCGAGGATTTCGTGCCGCAACACCTTGCCCCAGAGCAGGTAGTCAAGGCACGCAAGGCTGGAGAGTAGACTTCAGGGAGTAAAGAAAGTTTTGCCATGCCGGGCACAACCGCAGTTCCGGAAGTCGAAATCATCGTCAAGGACATTGGCGGCGGAGGCGGCGGCCTAATCCCGCCACCGGACGGAGGCGACGACGGCGGCGAAGGCAGCGACGATCGGAATCGCCGCAGGTGGTCACCTTCGCCGAAACGCTATTCCACGGCAATCACGATCGGCATCGTTTCCATTTTGATGTTTTTTATGGCGCTCGCCAGCGCCTTCATTGTGCTGCGCCGCGGCAGCGAACTCTGGGTGACTGTCCATCTTCCGCGCATTCTCTGGGCCAACACCTGCGTTCTCCTTGCGAGTAGCTTCACTCTGGAGTCCGCGCGGGAGCGGCTCTATCTTGCGGACGCTTCCGGTTTTCGCAAGTTTTGGTTAGCGACCACTCTGCTTGGTTTTCTTTTTGTGGCCGGGCAACTTGTTGCGTGGCGTCAGCTCGTCGCGCAAGGCGTGTACATCGCCAGCAACCAGGCCAGCAGTTTCTTTTACATTTTCACCGGCGCTCACGCCGTCCATCTTCTGGGGGGCGTCGGCGCGCTCCTTTT
>Ga0207665_10000037_pt1 | contig 86011 bp, 71 predicted proteins | sample LARL112metaG_FD_184351 | JGI IMG/M metagenome (GOLD analysis project Ga0207665, IMG submission 184351) | Corn, switchgrass and miscanthus rhizosphere microbial communities from Kellogg Biological Station, Michigan, USA - LAR L11-2 metaG... | ecosystem: Host-associated > Plants > Roots >... | reverse complement strand
CGCGGACGCGCCGCGGCGTCTGGTCAGGATCGACTCGAAGGAATCGATGAACTCACGCGAGCGCTGGGCTTCTTCAACCGAGCGAACCACCAGAGCGCGGCCGACAATTTCGACATCCAATTCCGCCCCCGCCTCGACACCGAGCGCGTCAACAGCTTCAGGGGGAAGCGAGACTGACGCGGCCTGATCTATTGTGGTTGTTGTCTTAAGCATGGCCCGATTCTACCACGATCAGCCTATGCGTGACGCAAAGTAGCGGGGCACGTCTTCAACGTGATAGCTGCCCGCGCACCGGGCTGATCAATACCAAAGTATCGATCGATACTTTGGTGCAATAGATTTGCATTCTTACTTGTGATTTACTCCCTCCCGCCGAATGAACCCGAACGAATCGGATGAACGCAATACAGAGTTTCAAACACTGCTTATTCAGAGGAAGACACCACTATGAAGAAGTTCACTCTGTTGCTGGTTGGAGTTGCAACACTGGCCGGCGTTGTCGTATTAGCGGCGACCGCATCTCGTCACGTCACTGCTCAAGAGGCCGCCCCGATCTTCGTAAAGAAAATCCCACCTGGATACCGTGACTGGAAGGTGATCTCAGTGGCCCACGAAGCAGGCGAGCTCAACGATATTCGTGCCGTTCTCGGGAACGACATAGCGATCAAGGCATACCGGGAAAGCAAGCTTCCGTTTCCGGAAGGCGCAATCGTTGGACGAATAGCCTGGAGCTACGTTCCGTCTGACGAAAACAACAAGAGTTTTGGCCGTGAACAGTCTTTCGTGGCCGGCTCACCCACGGATGCTTACCTTCAATTTATGGTCAAGGACTCTAAGAAATACGCCGCGACGGGCGGCTGGGGGTACTCGTCATTTGATAAGGACGGCAAACCCACGGACGAGGCGGCAATGAAGAAATGCTTCCCTTGCCACCAGGTTATCAAAGAGCGCGACTTTATCTTCACCCGTTACGCGCCTTGATTCTGGCAGTAGCCCGACCGTCAGGGAGGGCGTGGAGGCCGTGCATAAACAAGCGCCCTCCCTGACGGTCGGGCTACTGCCCCGATTGCCTGCCCGTAGAAGGGATGACACGATCACGCCCGAATCGAAGTCGCGCAACAGGAGGACCACCATGACACAACCGGATGATAGATCACGGCGGCGTTTTCTCAAGGCAAGCTCGATGTTGGGTCTCGCAGCCGCGTTCAGCCCGCGAACCATCGCCGAGGCAATCACCAATTCGAATTCACGGACTGATCAAATGGAGAGAATCATGACGCAAACCAGTGCGGCCCAAACCGGCGAACAGGCAACTGCCATTCGTCCGTTCCATTGGAATTTTTCCGATGCGGAAGTTACAGATTTACGCAGACGCGTCAATGCGACCAAGTGGCCTGAACGCGAACAGGTCGCCGACGCATCGCAGGGCGTGCAGCTCGCGACGATGCAGAAACTCGCACGCTATTGGGGAACAGACTATGACTGGCGCAAAGGCGAGGCGAAATTGAAAGCCGTGCCGCACTTCGTGACCGAGATCGATGGCCTCGACATTCATTTCATTCACGTGCGTTCGAAGCATGAAAATGCGCTGCCGATGATCGTCACGCATGGCTGGCCCGGCTCGATCATCGAACAGATGAAGATCATCGAGCCGCTAACCAACCCGACCGCTCATGGCGGGACTGCGGCTGATGCCTTTCATCTCGTGATTCCGTCGCTGCCGGGCTACGGGTTCTCTGCCAAGCCGACGAAGCCAGGTTGGAATCCCGTGAGCATTGCGAAAGCGTGGGCGACGCTCATGCAACGCCTCGGCTACACAAAATATGTGGCGCAGGGTGGCGATTGGGGCAATGCAGTCTCGGAGGTAATGGCCTTGCAACAGCCGCCGGGATTACTCGGCATTCACACCAACATGGCGGCCACCGTCCCGGCAGAAATTTCAAAAGCGATGGCGGCAGGCACGCAACCATCCGGTCTTTCAGCCGATGAAAAACACGCGTGGGATCAACTCGACGACTTCTACAAGAATGGCCTTGGCTACGCCCTCGAGATGAACAACCGCCCGCAGACGTTGTACGGAATCGTCGATTCGCCGGTTGGTCTTGCAAGCTGGATACTCGATCACGACATTCGCAGCTACCAGATGATTGCGCGCTCTTTCGACGGCAAGCCTGAAGGGCTGAGCCGCGACGATGTGCTCGACAACATCACGCTTTATTGGTTGACGAATACCGCAATCTCTTCGGCGCGGCTTTACTGGGACACCCGGCATACTCTTCCGCCCGGAGGCGGCTTCTTCGATGTGCGAGGCGTCAAGATCCCGGTCGCCGTGAGCGCTTTTGCGGAAGAAATCTATCAAGCGCCCAAGAGCTGGGCTGAGAAGGCGTATGCCAAACTCATCTTCTACAACAAGCACGACAAGGGCACACACTTCGCGGCTTGGGAGCAGCCGGAGCTTTTCGTGAGCGATTTGCGCGCCGCGTTCAAGTCACTGCGGTCGGCATAAGTGAGCTGGGAAAAGTAACAAAATGTCGCAAACCAAAAGTGGCCCAATAGTGAAAGAGCTTGTCAGTGAAGCCGATCACGTGCAGCTCAGTCGTCTCGTCACCGAACACGCGTGGAGGGCCGATAACGGTCGGGCCGACACGATCCACGAGCTATATATAGATGACGGTGAACTCATCATCGGCCCGACACCTTTGCGTGGACGTGAGGCAATACTCGAATGGGGCCGGCAACTCGTTGAAAATCCGCCGTGGCGCTCCATCCGTCACGTGTGCGGAAACATGCGCTTCGTTAGCGACGGGCCAGATGAGGCCGAAGGCACGACTATCCTCACCGTCTTCATGGTCGCGGGATCGGAGCCGGCGACCACTCAACCTTTCAGCGTGGGTGAGGATCACGATCGGTTCGTTCGCACCGAGCAGGGATGGCGATTTGTCTCGCGAAGTTGGGTCGAGCTGTTCGCGCGAGGCGACGTCTTAAATCTTCCGTGAATGACGCGGACGCCGTACTCTTGCGCCGACTATCTGCCTTCGCGCCTTAGGGATGGCTTAGTGGGTTCGTCTTACGTAGAATTGGTTCGCCAACATGGTTGGTCTCAAGATCAGGAACAAGCGGAAGCGGACAAACGCGGTCGTGGCGCTGTGCTTAGGTTTCGGGCTGCTGTGCGTTGTGTCGCTGATCTCTGCTCAGCAGCTTTCGATTCGGCACTATGATGTCTCTGATGGTCTGGCGCATAGTCACGTCGCGGCCATGCATCAGGACGCGAAAGGTTATCTCTGGCTCGCAACCTGGGAAGGCCTGAGCCGCTTCGACGGTTACCGTTTCACTAACTACACGCAGCGCGACGGCCTGGGCGATCCGATCATCAACGACATTGCGGAAGACCGGCAGGGCCGTCTGTGGGTCGCCACGAACGGCGGCGGCGTTGCCCGCTTGATCGATGACCGCGAAGCGTCGTCATCGACGCAATCTAATCCGAAGCGGAAGTTCATTAGTTACCGGATCGGCGATTCAGTATTTTCTAATCGCGTTAACGCACTGTTGTTTGATTCCCAAAATAATCTTTGGTGTGCAACTGACGGCGGCCTCTATCGCGCCGCAAACGGACAAAACGGCGACCTCAAGTTCGAAATGATCGTGCCCTATCAAGGAGAGACAAATATGGTCGCCTTCGCCGATCGTCAAGGGCGCCTCTGGTTCAGCATTGAAAAAGAATTAATCGAAATCGTTCAGGACCGAATCATCAAGTATGGTCCGGACGACGAGGTTGGTCGCCATGAGATCAAGAGCATCATTGAAGACAGCCAGGGAAGGCTACTCGTTGCCAATGAGCTTGGTGTTTTTGAGTTCATAGCGCCAGCAGAGGGCACGGATCGCGGACGCTGGCATCGCTGGCCGCTGATCTTCAAACCCAATCAGGGCATCAACGTGCTGCTCGGCGATTCGGCCAGCGCGCTCTGGATCGGCACATGGGACGGGCTGATCAAGTATCACGAAGGAAAGCAAACCCTCTACACAAGCTCTCACGGGTTGAGCGATAACGACATTGCGTCCTTAACTGAAGATCGCGATGGCAGTCTGTGGATTGGCACCGTTGGGGGCGGCGTGTGCAAACTCTCCAGCGAGTTGATCGTTAGCTTCACCAAAACCGAGGGGCTGCCGAATCAGGATGTCCGCAAAGTAATCGAAGATCGGCAGGGACATATCTATGCAAGCATTGAGAATGGCGGTCTGATCCGGATTGTTGAAGGAAAAGTCCTGCCCCTGACGGGATCGCAGGCGCCGCCGTTCACCGATTTCGATGACCGCATTCTCCAGGATCAGCGCGGCGATTGGTGGATCGGAACTAACGTCGGTTTGTACCGTTTTCGAGGGCCTGAGTTGCAGTTGCGCCGAGGCGAAAAGTTCACCGCGCGTAATGGCATTGCTGAGGCCGCGATGATGGGCGGACTTTATCAGGATCGATCCGGGAAAGTGTGGACCAGCCCCGAGGACCAAGGCCTCTATTATTTCGATCCGGCCCAAAGAGGCCAAATGTTTTTCCAACACCTTCCCTTGAGCGCCACGATGCCATTTAAGGGCGCGCAACGAATTATCAGCGACCGTTCGGGAACGCTCTGGTTAGGTGGGCATGAACTCCTCGGCAAACTGGTTAACGGACAAGTCGTCATGCTGCAACCGAGTGAAGGGTTGCCGGAAACCAGACCGCGAGTGTTTTTCCTCGACACTCGCGGCTGGCTTTGGATTGGACTGCGATACAAAGGCGTGTCAATGACGAAAGACCCAGCCGCCTCGACGCCTCAATTCACTAACTACTCAACTACCAACGGTCTTGCGAGTGACGCAGTGTGGGCGATCGCAGAAGATGATCTGGGCCGCATGTATTTCGGCACAGGTAAGGGACTCGATCAACTTGACCTTACAACCGGCCGCGTTCGTCACTTCAATACCGATGATGGACTGGCCAGTGACATCGTCAACTATTGTCTGAAAGATCGAGCCGGTAATATCTGGATCGGTACCACGCTGGGACTCTCGAAATTAAATCCGCGCGCAGAACGAATAACAGATACTGCCGCGCCTATCTATCTAAGCCGCGTGCAGATCGCCGGCGAAGACCTGGCCCTGCCAGAGACTGGCGCGCGACAAGTCGCGCCGCTGGAACTGTCAGCCTCGCGCAACAATCTAATGATCGAATACGTCGCCCTGAGTTTCCAGGGAGAGAACGCGTTGCGCTATCAACACAAGCTCGAAGGCATCGACAAGGATTGGAGTTCGGCGACCGATGCCCGTTCGATCAACTACGCGCACCTTGCGCCCGGTTCGTATCAGTTCATGGTGCGCGCAATCAATCAGGAAGGAATTGTCACCACCGAACCGGCTTCATTTCAGTTTCGCATCCTGCCGCCGGTTTGGCAGCGTTGGTGGTTCATCGCCCTCGTGGTCGCCTTGGTCGGGCTCGCGATCTACTCGCTCTATCGTTATCGCGTCGCGCAGCTCATCAAGCTCGAAAGAGTGCGCACCCGGATCGCCGCAGATTTACACGACGACATCGGCGCCAATCTCTCATTGATAGCAATGCTCAGCGAAGTTGCTCGGGGCCAACTGCCCAGCGACGATCATCGATTAAGGGATTGGTTCGAGACGATTGCGACGACTTCACGCGACACTGTCGATGCGATGAGCGATATCGTCTGGGCCGTCAACCCCAAGCGAGATCAACTCCGCGACCTCACGCGAAGAATGCGGCGCTTTGCCGACGATATCTTCGCTGCGCGCAACATCGAGCTTCATTTTCAGGCGCCTGAACGCGACCGCGATCTGAAACTAGGAGCCGACCTCCGCCGCGAGGTGTTTCTAATTTTCAAAGAGACCATCAACAACATAGTTCGGCATGCTCAATGCACGACAGCAAATGTCGAACTTCAGGTCGATCATGGCTGGCTCGTGTTGCGGATAAACGATAACGGCCGGGGCCTAGACGTTACCTTCGCCGATGGCACCGGCCTGGGCAGCATGCGCGCGCGCGCGCAGAGACTCGGCGGCAGACTTGAGGTTAGTTCTCAGAATGGACGCGGTACGAAAGTAATTCTCAAAGTGCCGCTGGATCATGGCATTCGACTTTAGGCGTCCGAAACAGTCAGCACTGGGAGAATACCCAGTGACTAGCCCCTCGATTCGAACTATGCTGGTTCGTCTAAACAATCGCTGAATGCAGGAGGAAGCTTATGTTCAAGAGGATTGTGATCGGCGCGTTAATGGCGATGGTATTGGCTGCTGGATCGATAGTGGCGGGACAGTGTACGGGCGGCGACAAGGGCAGGCGTAAGACGATGGCGGCGGCACCCGGATTAAACCCGCAGCCATTGCCTCCCGGCAGGCATCACCGCCGTCATCATCGGCACCGGAGACATCCGAACGCTCTAACGGTGAAACAGAAATAGCCGCAGCCGGTTGGCGATAGTCCTCTGCCCGACATCGAGTGAAATTAAGCAAAGGAAATGCAAAAGGATCGCCAATGACTGAGACCAATGCTGCCGCAGACTCTCACAATCCGATTAAGGTAGCGATCGTCGAGGACCATCACAAGTTCCGTGAATGTCTGGAATTCCTGGTCAACAACACCCCGGGCTATAGCTGTGTCGGCAGTTTTCGCTCGATGGAAGAAGCGCTGGAGAAAATCAAGTTTAATCTTCCGGACGTGGCGTTAGTGGATATCGGTCTGCCGGGCATGTCCGGCGTCGAGGGCGTGCGAATTCTGAAAGAACGCTATCCGCATCTTCTGATGTTGATGAACACCGTGTATGACGACGACGAACGAATCTTTCAAGCAATGTGCGCCGGGGCGTCGGGTTATTTGCTGAAGAAGACATCGCCCGCGCGTTTGCTGGAGAGTCTGAACGAAGCTATCGCCGGCGGCGCACCAATGTCGCCCGAGGTCGCTCGGCGGGTCCTCAATTTATTTCGCCAGTTTCATCCACCCGAACGCGGCGATTATCAACTCACGCCGCATGAATTAAGACTTCTCAAATTGCTGGTCGAAGGTCACAGCTATAAGACCGCCGCCGGGAAACTTGGCGTGAGCGTCAAGACCATCTCGTTTCATCTGCAAAAAATCTACGCGAAGCTTCAAGTTCATTCCAAGTCCGAAGCCGTTGCCAAAGCTCTCCGTAATCGGCTGGTCTAGTCCGGTGCAGTTATTTCAGTGGTCAACGAGGCTGGGTAAATGCCTGGTGACAACTGACCTCCGAATGACATATGTCATGTGCTAAATGAAATGGCTTGCCGTCGAACTTAATTAAGGAGGCTTCCATGAAGATCATCACTGGAAGAAAATTTGTTTTCTTGATTGCGATGGCTTTCGCGGCGATGATGGCCCATGCAACCCTGACGCCGCGGTCGAGCGCTCAGCAACCGAATCCCAACCGGCCCGGCCGACAACGGCGAAATCCTCAACCCGAACCGCCGATCCGGCCACTCGAGAAGTTTGAGCACGTAATCGTGATCGTTCAGGAGAACCGCACGCCGGATAACCTCTTTCAGGGTTTGTGCGGGCCACCGTTCAGCATGGTGAGTCGTTGCAGCACCAAACCAGGTCCGGGGCAATATAACATTCAGACAAGCAACTGGCTTGACGATAGTTCTCCGGGCGGCACGATTCAGCCAACTCCGATCCCGCTCGCAAACAACTATGATTTGGACCACTCGCACACCGCGTGGAAAGGCATGTGTCATCTGGTGGGTGGAGTTTGCAAAATGGACGAAGCCTATCGGGTGGGTTGTTCCCCGATGCCGAATCAAAAGTGTCCCGACAAACCTCAGTTCAAATTCGTCCAGAACTCAGTTAACTTGAGTCCATATCTTCAGATGGCCACGCAATATGGCTGGGCCAACTATATGTTTCAGACCAATCAGGGGCCGAGCTTTCCGGCGCATCAATTCCTGTTCGGAGGAACTTCAGCGCCCACCGCCGAAGACGACGCCCGGGGTACTTATGCTTCCGAAAATGTCGGCAAAGCAGGAATAGGTACCAAGGGATCCGCCGGATGCATCGCCGATGCGAAGACAAGGGTTCTGTTGATTGACGCACCCGGGGTTGAAACACGAAAGATGTATCCGTGCTTTGAACATCAGACGATGGGTGACCTGATTCGCGGCTCCCTCACGTGGAGATACTACACGCCCACACCTGGACATATCTGGACGGCGCCGACTGCGATTCAACATATCTGTCAATCGAGCGGGCCGGGCGGAAAGTGTACCGGGCCAGAGTGGACCAGTCATGTGGATCTCAAACCAGCCGACATATTGAGGGACATCACCAATTGTCAGTTGCGCAACGTTAGTTGGGCCATTCCTACCTGTAAGAACTCCGATCACGCAAAGTGCACCACGCCCTGGGGACCCTCGTGGGTGGCCGCGATTGTGAACGCGATTGGCAACAGCAGCAGGTGCGACCACAACAAAGGCTACTGGAAGAACACGGCAATCTTCATCACCTGGGATGATTGGGGAGGTTGGTACGATCATGAACCGCCGACTTTTCTGCCGCAACCGCAGGGCGACTACCAGTACGGATTTCGCGTTCCGCTGATCGTGGTGTCAGCCTATACGCCGAAAAATCATATCAATAATGTGCGGCACGACTTTGGCAGTATCCTGAGATTCATCCAACATAACTTCGGCATCGAAGAAGGCGCGCTCAAGTTCGCCGACGAACGGTCGAAGACCGATCTGATTGGCTTTTTCGATCTGGCGATGGCGCCGCGGCAATTCCAAAACATCAAAGCTCCAAAGAACGCAGCCTTCTTTCTTAACGATGGGACCAAAGGGGTGGGGCCCGACGACGATGAACAACCGGGTACGCCCGGTCCTCCTTAGGCCGGCCGTAAGTCTGATGTGAAAACTCGACACGGAATCAAAACTCTCTCATCGGTAGCACTGGCAATTGCGATGCTGTCAGCACCTGCAGGCGTTGCGCAGCGTCCGAAGGCTCAGGGGCGGAAGACTGAGCGCCCGCGACCGGACCCGTCACAGCGTATTCCAAAAGACAGATCGACCCTGCCGGTGATTCGCTATGTGCAGGGTTCGACCGTCAAGCTCGAACAATTAATCGGAGACGAAGATAAAGAGCTACATCAGCCGACACTGAGCCAAACCGTAACGCGTTACAAGTTGCAGGGCACGGATCTGGGTTACTCGTTCGATAACAACGGCAGCGTTGTTTTCTGTTCGGCGACACAGTTGGCGCTTTGGATCACGCGCTCGACAGCTTTGCTGCAACCGACGCTGCCGATCCCGAGCAAGGCGTTCGATTGGACTTCTTTACCAGCTTCAATCGTCCATATCTGACGGTCAGTCCGGACGGTATCAACATGGGAGCGTTCAATGTTCCGGTCAGCGGGATTAACATTGACGGTCAAGCGTATGTGGTCGTAAGAACCGATCACTCGGCTGATCAGAATCATCCAACCGATCGCTCGGTGCTCACAAAGTTTCACCCGTCATCGATCATTCTCAATCCTTCCTGGTTCGAGGCGGGCCGAACGATCTCTCGGCTTCCAGGCGGGCGCTTCATCAACATGTCGCTGCATCAACAACCGGGCCCCATCGCGGGCCTGCCGGGCAGTGTTCCTTTCATTTTGACATGGGGGACGGGTTGGTACCGCCACAGCGATGCTTACTTTGCAATCACTCCCGTTCCGCAATTCGAGAGCGGCAAAGGAACTCTCTTTTTCAACGGATTCGACAACGCCGGTGCGCCAACGTGGAGTCAGAACGAGTCCGACGCCAAACCGATCGTCGGCAACGGGACGATGGGCGATCTGTCAGTAACGTGGTGCGCACGACTCGGTTTGTGGCTGATGACCTATGACAGCCGATCGCCCGCTCAACCAGGAATACTATTTCAATATTCGCGGATGCCGTGGGGTCCGTGGAGCAAGCCGCAGGTTTTGTTCAATGCAACCAGTGACGGCGCGTACGGAAAATTCATCCACGACCCTGCGATTCATCCGGACGATGGACTCGAGGGACCGGTCATTGGAAAAGGCCAAAAGAATCCCGCCGCGGTTAAAGGTGGAACCTACGCTCCGTACGTCGTTGAGCGTTGGACGAAGGTTCGAGGTTCCGAACTAGATTTGTACTATGTCATGTCGACGTGGAATCCGTACGTCGTAATGCTGATGAAATCACGCTTGCGGATCGGGTAAACGCCGCGCGTTCAACTGAAACCGGCGCACGAGACAGAAGGAGTGCTCATATGAACAAGAAGACCTACGGCACGATTGCAATGGCGATGTTGATTCTAATTGCGGTCGCAGTACTGGCCGAGTGTGTCGGTGGTCAACGAAAAGGACAACCCGGCGCAGGCGGTCGCGGCGGTAAGCCGAACATCGTTTTGATCTTGACGGACGATCTCGATCGCAATCTCGGTACGATCGACAGGATGCCGAAGCTGAAACAAATGCTCGCCGGCGAAGGACTAACTTTCCCGAACATGTTCGTCAGCGAATCGTTGTGCTGTCCCTCGCGCTCTTCGATTCAACGCTCGCAGTACATCCACAATCATCAAGTCTACGGGAATAACGCGCCCGATGGCGGCTTCGAAAAATTTCACGCGCTGCATGAAGATGAATCGACGATCGGCACCTGGTTGAAAGCGGCCGGCTATCGCACCGGATTCATGGGCAAGTATCTAAACGGATATCCGGATACCGCGGCGCAGAATTACATCCCGCCGGGATGGGATGATTGGAGCAGTCCGGCCGGTGGTAATCCGTACAGCGAGTTTAACTACACGATGAATGAGAACGGGAGCCTGGTTCAGTACGGTAATTCGGCAAACGAATATATGACCGATGTGCTCTCGCGAAAAGCGATGTCATTCATTCAGCAGGCCGCCTCTGATCGAAGGCCGTTCTTTCTTTTCGTCGCGACGTACGCGCCTCATCAACCCGCGACGCCTGCTCCCAAATACGCCGGCGCTTTCCAGGGAGAGCAGGCGCCTCGTCCGCCTTCCTACAACGAACCTGATGTTTCCGACAAACCGGATTGGATCAAGTCGAAGCCGTTGCTCGGGGCACCTGCCCAGAACCAGATGGACAATCTCTTCCGCAAGCGCATGCAAACGATGCTCTCGGTCCGCGATCTGATTGAGAATGTGATCGACGCTCTGCGCAAACAAGGACTGCTCGACGACACCTACGTCATCTTTACTTCCGACAATGGATTTCATCTCGGCGAGCATCGATTGCATGCGGGGAAGTTAACGCCTTATGAGGAAGACATTCGCGTGCCTCTGTTCATTCGCGGTCCGGGAATTCCCGCTGGACAAGAGCGCCAGGAAATGGTTGCCAACATCGATCTCGCGCCGACGATCGCCGAACTCGCGGACGCGCGCGTGCCTGACTTTGTCGATGGACGATCCATGGTGTCGTTGCTAGTGAGAGACGAGAGGCCCGATCGCTGGCGCCAGGCATTTCTGGTCGAACAGGAGGAGCAACACTTTAATCAGGGACCACCGAAACGCCGCGTGCTGGAGCCGCAGGATTTGATGGAGCAGGAACTTGCCGCGAAACGACAGGGCATTCCCGCGTACGCTGCTTTGCGAACCGCGACTCATATTTATGTAGTGTATTCAACGGGTGAGAAGGAGCTTTACGATCTGACCAACGATCCGTTTGAACTCAACAATATCGTCGCGACGGCTGATCGGAAAATGGTCGATCAATTTGATAAGTGGCTGAATGCCTATCGCAAATGCAAAGGCGCCGGCTGTCGCGAGATCGACGCTGCTCCGCCGCGTTAATGAAGCAGGTGACTCCCTTGCCGCGGGTTGATTAGACTCGCGGTGAGCTTAAGAACAAGAAAGGAGTCACCATGGCTACGTATTGTGGGGTTGATTTTCATGCAAGGCAACAGCTGGTCAAGTGGTGTAACACCGATGATGGCGCGATCGCGCTGGGGGCGGGCGTTTCGCTGAAAGCCAAACTACGAAACCGCAAAGGCAAAGAGCGACTGCTGGGCTTAGCGGTAACCGAGACTCAGAGTCGGCAGCGTCAGGAATGGCTGGATTTGATCTCCCAGCTCAATAGCTACATCGAACGAGTGGAGAAAGAGTTGGAGTTGAGGGCTGAAGCTGATCAACGGGTGAGACTGGTGCGCACTCTCGATCCAATCCCGAGGCCTGACCCAAGTGCCCTTAGCGGCGCTTTGTGATAAGGTGAACCCTCAATGCTTAACCATTCGCGCCGATGAAGTCTTTTTATTTTAAGGGCCAGCGTCAGCTCCAGTCAGCAACCGGAGGCGGAGCGTTGCGAAGCGGGCTGGTAGCCGCCATTGCTCTCGCGGGCTTGTTCTCGCTAACGGTCTGCGCACAGCAACAACAGGCTAATCCAGGGACGCCGGTCGTGGTGCAGCCTGGCGCGCCGGGCCAGCCGACCCGGACACTGCCGCCATCGACGAGGGCGACACTGCCGCCAAGTGCGCCGGCAGATGTTCAGTTCATGCAGGGTATGATCATGCATCACGCGCAAGCGGTTGAGATGACCGCGCTGATCGAATCGCATACGGAGAACAAGGACCTCCGATTGCTGGGGGCGCGAATCAGCCACTCGCAGTCTGAAGAAATAAAATTCATGAAGCGCTGGCTGGAGGCTCGGGGAGAGCCGACTTCGCTGCCGATGCCGGAAATGCCAGGCATGGATATGTCTAACCAACCGATGCTTATGCCCGGAATGCTTACGCCAAAGCAGATGGAGGCTCTCAAAAAAGCAAAGGGCGCGGACTTCGACCAACTGTTTTTGACGGGGATGATTCAGCACCACAACGGCGCCTTGATTATGGTGAAAGACTTGTTCGACACTGCGGGTTCGGGGCAGGATGCCGAACTGTTCAATTTCGCAACGGATGTCGACAGCGGCCAACGCGCCGAGATCAGGATTATGCAAACCATGCTGGGGAAAAACCTCGCTAGTGTGGTGTCTCTAAAGTTCTCGTGACTAACCAGTCTGGGTTTTTTGAAGTTGTAGTAGTCTTCGGTCCCGTAGGACCTAATGTTTATAGAACGAAGGCTCCAAAAGATCCTCATCGCTCCGGAGGAGCGAGACATTTGGTCCAGTGAAAAGCAGGTTTCGCTCCTCTGGAGCGAGGCAGTTCTATTCGGTAGAGTTTCTATAGACATTTCGCCGCTCTGCGGCGAGGACAGGCTTCTTGTTTAGGACTTATTGTTTAGAAGTACTAGCGACACCACCCTGGAGGAGAAACGATGACTCAAGTACATACTATGACTTTCCGCTTACTCATAGCTTTCATTCTTTTCGGTTCGTTTGTTGCAACCAAGACGCAGGCGCAAATGCCTTCCCCTTCACCTTCATCGCCGCCGCCGTCCACCGCCGCGCCAGAAACCAAACCGGCCAACCAGAACGGCGGAGCGAATCCATTTGCTCCTGAACCGGCCCCGCCGCTACCGGCTGGAATGACCGGTTCAGATGCCGGTGACCCGCGCGCCAAACTGACGCCGGGAATGTACGACGCAGGTGAAGCAGCGGTGGGCATCAAGCACCTCATGCTGCTCAAAAAGCCTGACGCGTTTCAACTCGGCTCCGACGATCCTGATAGTCCGCAGGTCAACAAGAGTCTGGGTCTAATCGGCGTAAGCGATCCCTCGAAGATGCCCAAGCCGTTAAAGTTGGTTCTGGCTCAGCTCGCTTTTGCGAATTCGGATCTTGCGTTTCAGGGCAATCACCTCTTTCAAGGAAACTTTTATGGCGTCAGTATCTATGACATCTCTAATCCGGCAAAGACCACCTTGTTGACTTCGATGGTGTGTCCGGGTGGGCAGGGTGACGTGTCGGTATACAAGAACCTTATGTTCATGTCAGTGGAGATGCCAAACGGCCGCCTGGATTGCGGCACACAGGGATTTCCACCGGAACCGCCGCCGCCGGCAGGACAGGAGAACAAGCCGAGGTTGCCGGCAGCCCAAAAAGATCGTTTCCGGGGTGTGAGAATTTTCGATATTGCCGACGTCAAGAATCCGAAGCAGGTGGCCGCGGTGCAGACTTGCCGCGGTTCACACACGCACACGCTGGTCGTCGATCCGAATGATAAGAACAATGTCTACATCTATGTATCCGGCACCTCTTTTGTCCGTCAAAACGAAGAGTTGGCCGGGTGCTCGGGTGAAGCACCGGACAAGGATCCGAATACAGCGCTGTTTCGCATCGATGTGATTAAAGTGCCGCTGGCGGCGCCGCAAGATGCGCAGGTGGTATCCAGTCCTCGCGTGTTTATCGATCCAAGAACGGGCGCTATAGCCGGTCTGACCAGCGGCCCTACACATGGCAAGCCTGGAATGGAAATGGAAAAGCCGTCACTCACTAATCAGTGCCATGACATCACCGTGTACTCGGCGCTTGGGTTGGCGGCGGGAGCCTGCTCCGGAAATGGAATCCTGCTGGACATCAAAGATCCCGCACATCCAAAGCGTCTGGACGCGGTAAACGATCCAAACTATTCGTATTGGCACTCGGCCTCGTTTTCAAACGATGGGACAAAAATCGTTTTCACCGATGAGTGGGGCGGCGGACTGGGCGCGCGATGCCGGGCGAACGATCCGAACAAATGGGGCGCCGATGCAGTTTTCAACTTGAAGGATAACAAGCTCAGCTTTGCGAGCTACTACAAAATGCCTTCGGCCCAGGGCGATACCGAAAACTGCGTGGCGCACAATGGGTCGCTCATTCCAGTTCCCGGCCGCGACATCGAGGTGCAAGCCTGGTACCAGGGCGGCATCTCGGTGATGGACTTCACCGACGCGGACCATCCGGTTGAAATCGCTTATTACGATCGCGGGCCGATTGATCCAAAGATGCTCGTGCTCGGCGGCGACTGGTCCGCCTACTGGTACAACGGTCATATTTACGCTTCGGAGATCGCCCGAGGCCTGGATGTCTTTGAGCTGACGCCGACAAAGGACCTCACCCAGAACGAGATCGACGCCGCGAGAGCGGTTCGCATGTCTGAGTTCAATGTGCAGAATCAAGAAAAAATTGAGTGGCCGCGACAGTTGGTCGTGGCGAAGGCGTATGTGGATCAGTTAGAGCGATCACAAGGTCTGCCGGCTGATCGAATCGCAGCTCTGCGGAAGGCGATTCAATCTGCGGAAACCTCAAAGATGAATAAGTCGTCACTCGCAAAACTCAAGACTCTCGGAATGTCTCTGGACAAGAGCGCGGCAACGGCGAAGAGTGCGGCGGATGTAAGTCGAATGCAGGCGTTGGGGGAGATTTTGAGGAATCCGGAAAATCCTAAACACTAAAGCGGCATATTCAGACGTGGTCGAGCTTTCGTCCCGTAGGGACGAGATGTTTATAGCCCGCGACCGCCTTAAAATCTTCTCGCCTCTCGGAAGTTGCATTGCCACTTCCGAGAGGCGATGTTCTTTCTAATGATTCTGCGGTGCTATAAACATTTCGCCCCTCCGGAGCGAAGGCATCGAGCCGCCAAGAGTCCGCGGAGCGCACGCTCCGCGCTTCCGGCCCATGTGCTGAAATCTCGGAAGCCCAAACAGCCCGCAGGAATTATTGATAGCCAGTTTCCCGGCGCAGTGATTGACGGCGGGAGTTTTGTTGATTGCATCTTACGCGGCGTTCGCTCCACCGAGGTTGTGGAAGCAGGCGGCTCGATTTTGTTTCGCAACGTCAAGATTGAACCGGCCGAGAAGGGCCGCAGTTTTGAACTCGACGCCAACAGACGGGAGCGGGTCAGGCCTATTTTCCGTTTATTTGATACAATCGCGGCGCAGGAATGTGAGTACCACAATGACAGAACGCGGCAAAATTCACAGTGGAAGCATCGTCCTTGACGAGCCAATCGATCTGCCCGAGGGCACTGAAGTTGTTGTTCATGTCGAGCCTGTTGTGCACGAGCACCCAAGCGCGGGCGATGGAAATGAATTTGAGAACCTGCCTTTCTTTGGGATGTGGGCAGATCGCGATGAAATGAGTGACAGCGTTGCCTGGGTGCGGAAGGAGCGTGATAAGTGGCAACAACGCCTCGCGAGGTTTCGTCCCATAGGGACGAGATGTTTATAGCTCGTGACTGGCTGAAAATCTTATCGCCTCTCGGAAGTGGTGACGGCCACTTCCGAGAGGCGATGTTCTTTTTAGTGATGCGCGGCGCTAGAAACATTCCGCTCCTACGGAGCATCTTGGATGGAACAAATTTTTAATTTGCATTTTTCAATTTACAATCCGCTATTTCTTTTTGACGAACCCGCCGCCCTTAACCCAATGACTACTCCGCCGCTCCCCGAACAGATCGAACTCCATCGCGACCGCATGTGGCGGCGCGACGAAGACCTCCGCATTGAATCAGCTATTGACGCCGAACGCTTCATCGAAGACGTGGGCTTTGCAAATACGCTGACAGATGCCCGTCGCAGTGGGCCGTCGCTCTACATCGCGGTGTGCGGTCGCCGCGATGTTAGTTTGCCCCGCAACGTCCAAAAAGACAAAGAGACGCGCCTGACCTGGTACCTCAAGGACGAAGTCATGCGCCGCGGCCGCGTTTACTACGCGAAACTCACGGGCGGTCGCTCGATGTTTGTCGCGCCGCGCTTGATTAGCCATTTTGCCGCGGTGTGGATGCCGCGGCGGAAAGACGAGCCGATGGTTTTGTCAGACGCAGCCCAGCGGGTTCTCAAAGTGCTCCGGCGCGAACACGAACTGGCCACCGCGGACCTGCGCGCGGAAAGCCGAGTCACTGAACGGGCGGCGTTCACCCGCGCCCTCGATGAGTTACAACGCCAGATGAAGGTGATCCCTCAGGATGTCATTTATCAACCGTTTTCCTACATCTGGATGCTGGCCGAAGATCGTTGGCCGGAAGAGCTTAAGAAACGTGTCGCTCGCAAGACGGCCCTGCGAGAGATCGCTCGCGCATATCTGGCGGGCACCGGGATGACGTTGCTCGGCGAGACAGCGCGCGCCTCCGGTTTGAGCCGCGTTGAAGCGGGTTCCGGAAACCATCAACTGGTAGATGAAGGATACGCGATCCGCGTCAGGCAAGGGATCTACGCGCTTGCATCATCGAAGAACGGCTAACGTCCGAGGATTATCCGATCGGGGTGGCCTGCGATTTTTGCGATTCGCAGCGCCTCAAGTTTCGTCACGTAGGGGCGAGATGTTTATAGCCCGTGACCGCCTGTTCTTTTTAATGATTGCAGGAGCTATGAACATTCCGCTCCTCCGGAGCAACGTCCTAAACCTCACTGAGGAAAAATGGAGCGGGCGAGAACCAGCGCGATCGCGCCAATGACGGCGAAACCGAAACTTCTGCCTTCACGCCGCCAGAGCCACACGAGATAGCCACCTCCGATCTCGCAGAACCCGGCGATGACAAAGTAGAAAAGGGATTTTGTTACTTCCATGTTATGCCTCAGTCGTGCTGTGCCATACTTACGACCTAATGTGCGTGTCGATGATGTATGTCTGGATAGTGGTGATGGCTATGCACCATTCTTTCGTGACGATGTGGATGGCTGTGAGGCTCGCCCAACGGCGCTCCCTCATCATGCTCGTGCTGATGGTGTTCGTCGTGAACGTGTCGATGATCGTGCTCAATCGCTTCATGCTCATGCTTATGCTCGTGTCGTTCAGTCAGGTGCAACCAGACGCCAACTCCCATCAGCGCGGCTGCGATTACAAATTGATAGCTCAGATGATCGCGCAAGATCACGAGGGAGATTAGCGCACCGACGAATGGCGCCAGTGAAAAGTACGCGCCCGTTCTCGCGGTGCCGATGTGTCGAAGCGCCAGCACGAACAGGGTAAGACTCACGCCATAACCAAAGAAGCCGACCAAAGCGGCCAATGTCACGGTGCGGAGCGCAGGCAACGACGCGCCAGCGATTAGTGCGATAGTTAGATTCACTATGCCGGCAACGAGACCCTTGGCGGCGGCGATTTGTACCGGGTCTCCCGCTGAGACTCTTCTGGTGAGATTGTTGTCGATGGCCCATGCGAGGCATGCTCCGCTAATCGCGAGAGTGCCCCACAGCGCGCCCACCTCTAAACGGCCTACCCATGAGAGAAACAACCCACCGCACGTGATCGAGGCCATCCCCCAGGCGATGCGGCGGTCGAAGTTTTCTTTGAATACAAACCAAGCCAGGAGCGCAGTGAAGACGCCCTCCAAATTAAGGAGCAACGAGGCCGAAGAAGCAGGAGTGACGACCAGACCAACCATCAGCAAGACCGGGCCGATGATGCCGCCGGCAACGATTGCTCCCGCCAGCCACGGAAAGTCAGAACCTCTTAACTTTGCTTCTCCCGAACTGCTTCCTGCCCGCGAACGAAGCTGTGACCAGATCGCCAGACCAACGCCCGATCCCAGATATAGCAGTCCGGCAAGCAATACAGGCTTGGTATTACCCAGTAGGATCTTGGCAAACGGTGTGCTTGCGCCGAAGAGCATCGCTGCCAGCATGGCGAACGAGATTCCGGTCAAAGAGGTCTCTCGGCGCAGCCTAGTGGTCATGGCTCAAAACTCTGATCGGACGCGTGCGAGTGATTCTCGAATTCGACTCTGCGATTTAGTTGAGGAAAAATGGAGCGGGCGACGAGGCTCGAACTCGCAACTTTCAGCTTGGGAAGCTGACACTCTACCATTGAGTTACGCCCGCTCAAGAGCAACGATGAAGGCGGAAGGATGAGGGGATAAAACTCCGCTCCGCTCGGAACCATTTTCAAAGGACGAAGAAAAGATTATTGGCGACCCTGAAGAAAGTCAACAGAAGCATTATAATTATAATCTTACTGTTCATACTGTCTACGACTACCCATTACTGAATACTGTCTACTCAATACTGTCTACTGTCTACTGACTACTATCTACTGATCGGTATCGCTTCATCAATTCGTCCCAACGCCCTTGCGCCTTAAGAATCATGTCAGTAACTTCACGCACCGCGCCACGTCCGCCCTTTCGCTGAGTGACGTAATGGGCAATCATCTTGGTTTCATCGGCAGCGTCGGCAACAGCGACCGCCAGCCTTACTCGCTGCATGATCGGAATATCGGCAAGGTCATCGCCGATGTAGGCGCAATCTGAATCGGAAACATTTGCCTCGGACAAGATCTCTTCAAACGACTTTAATTTATCGTTAGCATCCTGACGCACATAGCTGACCGCCAACTCGCGAGCGCGGCGCTCAACAGCACTGGATCTTCGGCCTGAAATAATTGCGGTCTTCAATCCGGCGCGATGAAAAAGCGCAATCCCCTGACCATCATGCGCGTGGAAGGTTTTCTCTTCGTCGCCGTCCGCGAGCAAAGTCAGCCGACCGTCAGTCAAGACACCATCACAATCCATTAATAAAAGCTTGATGCGCTTTGCGCGTGCAGCAATGTTCTCAGTCTCAGGTTTCAAGTTTCTAGTCTCACGCTCTCTTGGATACTTTCATTTCACTTCAAAGTATTCAATGCCCGCGAGCTTCCACCCTCCGCTGGCACGGGCCAGTATCAATACCGCCGTACCTGAGTGTTCCACACCAAGTTCTTTTGTGTGTAATTCCACGTCAGCAGCCAGCCGATCGGCGTCGAGTTGTTCGGTGCGCAGGACACGAGTCTCCCACGACTCCGACGGAGTCCCGGCAAGTCCTCTAATGAATCGACCCAACTCTCCGGGTAGCACGAGCGCGTCCAGCTCAGACTTTCGTCCAGTTCGAATCGCAGCATCAACCTGTCCTAGAAAAGCCCTTGCACCTTCGTCGATCGGCGATGCCCCGCTCGCTGCTTCAGCACGAATTCGCGCGGCTCGGGCAGCCAGAGTTGACGGATATTCGGCGTCTTCACGCACCGCGTCGTTAAACCTGCGCGCGGCCTCGGCGGCCTGGCCTTGTCGCATTGCGACCTCGCCCAGGACAATGTCTCCCCATGCAAGTGATGCGGGAGTTGGCAAGCGTTCATCGAGCAACTGTCGCGCCTCTCGTAGCGCATCATCGTTTCGGCTTTCGCCGAGAAGCGAACGCGCCAGGATTACCCGTGCCTCCTGCATGCGTGGTGTGGCGGCGAGCATCTCGCGGGCGATCGCTTCCGCCCTGGAGTATTGCTGCGCGCCCAACAAGCGGGTCGCTTCGCTCAAGGCATTTGACGAGTTTTCTGAGCGCGGAACTACGTCGTTCGAAAAGTCGATCTGGGGATAAAATTTTTCGGGATCGACTTCCACGCGGACGATCTTCGACGCGGTCTTGAAAGCGACCTGGGCAAAGTCGTGGGCCGGAATCGTTCCGCGGACAGCGATGCGTTCGCCGGATTCAGTGATGGCGGCAACATTCACGGTCGCATCGATCGCGCCCAGGTTGCGTAGGGCCGAGACCCATTGACCACCTTCGAGACGCGGCAATCCGACCAGCAGATCCATGTCCGTGGTCTGATCCAATTCCTGATCGAGCAGAGTCTTGACAGATGCGCCGCCGCGCTCGGTAAGCGCGGAACGGAAACCAGGCAGCGTCAGTCCGTCCTGATTACTCTTCGCCGCTTGCAGGGAAGCTCGCAGCGCGGAGACAAAAGCCTCGCGGCCAACCGTATGATCGACCAGCCGCCAAACCATCGCTCCTTTGTTTCCAACTGTGTTGAAGTAAGTGTCGTCAAGCGCCGTGGTTCGCGACAGCGGCGCGTCGCGCTTCAGGACGGCGACATAGGCGAGCCGCTCGCGGGCCCGCTCGGCTTCGGCCGCGTCCGCGCCAAATTCTTTTTCAATGAAGAGTGTCGCTAGAAACCTGGACAGACCTTCGCGTAGTGCTCCATAACCTTCGCCGTGCACTCCCGTTTCTCCGGCGATGCGCACTCGCGCGATCGCTTCGGCAATAGACAACGCTGTGATTGCATCTATTTTGCTTCGCCTAAACGCGGCCGCGCTCAAGAGAATAGTTCCTGAGTCGTCGAATCCGGCGCCGCGCGCGACAGCTACCAGCCGCACCGGGGCATCTGAAATAGGCCCGAGTATGTCCGCAAAGAATGTTCTCGCATCAGCCGCCAGGCCCATTAAAGCATCCGCTCGTTTGCGTTCTTCCGCGCTTGCGCCTTTCAATAGAAACGCGCTGATCCCTTTCATGTTGCCGGCGCCATCGACTCGATCCCAGCTCCCGGTGACAAAAAACGGCATCGCATTTAACGCTTGTTCATAGACGCTGTCGCTGCCGTTCGCGCCCTTATCGATACCAGAGGCAATTGCGGTTGCGCCGGAAACGGTCAGATGAAATGGCGCCGCGTCAGCTCCACGCACGGCGAACCGCGTATTCAGTTGCGGATACCAGAGGGCATCCGGAAGGAACTGCGAGCCCAGTGAAGAGATGGCCGCGATTCCGCTATTTTCTTCCACGGGTAGTCGATAATCGACAGCGACGCTCGCGACGCCGTTCGGAGCGACGCTGGCGGGTAATCTGACAGTGATGCGCTGGGCGCCGCCGCGCGCTTCCGGCGTCAAGCCAAAAGTCGCGGTACTGCCGTCGACATTCACGCTTTTAACTTCGGCTTTGGAATTCACGCGCAAACTGATACTGGAACCGCCCGCCCGTCCAACATTGCGAAGCGAGACAATTGCCCGAGCATTCAGAGCGCGCTCGGCGGCAAGGTTATTAACAGTGATATCGAACTTCGCGATTTGCCAGACGGGGCGCGCCTCTTCCTGCGCGCGAGAAATGATTGGAAAAAGCGACAGTGCAAGGGAAATGATGAGAGTAAATCTACGAAAAGTATTTGTCATTTGACTTAAAAATAGAGGCGTAAACGAGAACCTTACGCCAGCGCAATTCTCTATCGACCGGCTGTCTCCGCGCGTCCACGCGCCAGCGCCTGAATCTCGCGCAGCATTTCCAGCAGCGCGCCCATACGCGCCAGCGGCAACATGTTCGGTCCGTCGGAAGGCGCTCGCTCCGGCGCCTCATGCACTTCCATGAAGACTGCATCAACGCCGCAGGCAACCCCCGCGCGCGCGAGCGGTTCGATGTATTGCGACAAACCACCGGTTGCATGACCCAGGCCGCCGGGGAGTTGCAGCGAGTGCGTCACGTCAAAAATAATCGGCACGCCAAACTCACTCATAATTGGAAACGAACGCATATCGACTACCAGATTGTTGTAGCCGAAACTGACGCCGCGTTCAGTAAGCATGATGCGCTCGCAGCCGGCGGCTTCTGCTTTCTCTACGATATTGAGCGCGTCCTGCGGCGCCAGAAACTGCCCCTTCTTAATATTGAGAGCGCGTCCCGAACGCGCGGCTTCCTGAATCAAATCCGTCTGGCGACAGAGAAAGGCCGGAATTTGGAGCACGTCGGCAACCTCCGCGACCTGCTCAACCTGCGCCACGTCATGAATGTCAGTGAGAACCGGAACACCGAGTTCGTTTTTGATGTCCTGCAAAATCTCCAGGCCGGCGCTCATTCCGAGCCCGCGAAAACTCCTGACTGACGATCGGTTTGCCTTGTCGAAAGAAGACTTAAAAACAAAATCGAGCCCGGCGGAGCGCGCGCGACCAGCGCATTCCCGGGCCATCATCATCGCGTGTTCGGGAGACTCGATTACGCATGGACCCGCGATGACTGTCAGCCGCCCGTCGCCGAAGGTTGCGTCGCCGACCTTGAATTCTCGCTTTCGTTGGATTGAACTCATGCAGGAAGCCGACCGTAACAGAAGACGCCTGATTTAGATGGCGAAGTTTCTATGACCCTCCGCCGGCGAGATCCTGAAAGTCTTCGATGCTGGGAAGCTCAGAAAGATCCTTCAAGCCAAACTGAATCAGAAACTCTTTTGAGGTGCCATACATCATCGGACGACCGACAGTCTCCTTGCGTCCTCTGGCAACGATTAATCGTTTGTCGAGCAGCGTTTTGATCGCCGATGGCGATTGCACACCGCGAATGTCGAGAATCTCAGGTATTGTTACTGGCTGTTTATAGGCGATCACGGCCAGAGTTTCCAGCGCGGCCAGCGACAGCTTGGCGCTCGGTTTCGATTTCAGATAAGCACGAATGTGCTCGTGATATTCGGGACGCGTGGCAATCTGCCAGCCGCCGGCAATTTCGCGCAGTTGCAAGCCGCCGCTGCGTCTATCGAATTCAGTTGCCAGATCCCCAATCGTCTCGTCGATGGTGGTAACGTCAATCTTCAGCACGTCGGCAATTGCCCTGGCGGCGATGGGTTCCTCGGCGACGAAGATCAATGATTCGACTGCGCCGCGAAGTTCAGCGGCGGACAACTCGCGCTCGCCTTCGATTTCAGAGGCTTCGTCCACTTCAACCACGATCGCGTTAGCAGCTTCAGCCTCAGACTCGGCAACTTCTTTAGTCTTTTTTGCCCTTCCGGCTTCGCTCATGATGATTTCGGTTAACTGGCCGCGCGCGCTACAATTTCGCCAAAGGTTTCCCGCTGGGACAACAAAATTTCGCTCAGTCGCACCAGTTCAAGGACCGAAAGAAACGCCACCACCAGCTCCCGACGCGTCCGCGCTTGCTCGAAGAAATGAAGCAGATTGATCTCGCCTGCTGACCGCACCATATTCCGCAGGCGTTCGATCATCTCGGCCATCGACACTTCTTCGCGCTCGATTTCTAAACGGATTTCTTCTTTGTGACGTCCGAGAATTTCCTGAAACACAGTCAGCAAATCGAAAAGTCCCACCGCCACTTCGGGATTGCTCTTATCCGTCTCTAATTCAGCGCGCGTAAACACGGCCTGTTCGACGGTGGAACGCGACCACAGCATCTGGGCCGCGGCTTTGAACTTTTGATGCTCGAGCAGCCGATCGACAAGTTCAGTGCGCGGATCGATCAACTCTTCTTCCTCGGCCAGCGGGTCGCGCGGCAGAAGCATGCGCGACTTCATCTCGATCAACTGGGCGGCCATCACCAGAAAGTCGCCGGCAATCGCGATGTCGAGCTCCTTCATCAACTGAAGGTAACGAAGGTATTCATCCGTGATGCGCGCCAGCGGAATATCATAAATATTTATTTGCTCCTGACGAATCAGGTACAGCAACAGATCGAGAGGGCCCTCGAACTCGCCCAGGCCAATCTTTAATTGATCGTTTTCGCTATCCGGGATGATTTCAGGCTGGGCGCCGATAACGCTGATTGTGGGAGCGCTTTCGGGCGCCGGCTCAGGCGCGGTGGCGGTTCCGGTTTCGTTTTGTAGCGTGTCTTCCATCAGGCGATAAACTCCAAGAAGTCTCGTTTGCAATTAGCAATCCGATGTCCCAACTTTCAACTTCTCGCGCCCAGCAGGCCCATGTTGTTTTTCGCCTTCTGGAGTGTCGGTCGCGCGATTGCCTGGGCCCTGGCCGCGCCCTGCTCAAATATCTCGTCTAGTTTACCATCATCGATGCTCCGCACGCGCTCCTGCAAAGGTTTGAGAAACTCGACCGTGACGTCAGCCAACTCTTCCTTGAGCTTCGCATAGCCCTTACCGTTGAAGTGCTGTTCGATCGCGTCTCGAGATTTATCGGTAAGCAGTTGATAGATCGTCAATAAATTGTTTATGGCCGGTCGCGCCGGATCGAATCGAATCTCGGTTCCCGAATCGGTGACTGCGCGCTTGAACTTGCGGCGCACGGCATCCGCATCATCCAGAAGCATGAGGCAGCCGGCATCGCTCTCTTCGTCGGACTTTGACATTTTCTTCGCCGGATCCGCGAGCGACATGATGCGGGCGCCGACTTTCGGAATAAAGGCATCGGGGACGCGAAATGTTTCGCCGTAATCGCGATTGAAGCGGATCGCGAGGTCGCGTGTCAGCTCCAGATGCTGCTTCTGATCTTCCCCGACTGGAACCAGATCAGTTTGATAAAGCAAAATGTCCGCCGCCATCAGCACCGGATAGTCGAACAATCCCACGCCGACATTCGCTTCCTGCTTCCGCGCTTTGTCTTTGAACTGAGTCATGCGTTCGAGCTCGGACATGCGCGTGACGCAGTTCAACAACCAGGTCAGCTCTGCGTGTTCCGCCACGTCTGATTGAATGAAGATAGTTGAGATTTGCGGGTCGATTCCCACGGCAAGATAGATGCGCGCCAGCTCCCGAGTTTTTTCGGCCAGCAATCCCGGATCCTGCGCCGCTGTGATCGCGTGCAGGTTAACAATACAAAAAAAACTCTCGTACTCCCTTTGCAGGGCCACCCAATTGCGCAGCGCGCCCAGATAATTCCCCAGATGAATATTGCCGGTCGGCTGAATGCCGCTGAAAATTCGTTTCATTATTAACTGGCGCCGAGAAAGAGGAGTCCGATAGCTAAGGGCATGACGACGCTGAAAATAATTCTAAAGACGCCGGTGAACATTGCAACTATCAATAACAGGAACCCAAACCGCTCCAGCGCTTCAAAACCGGATTCGAAACTTGGCGGCAGAATGCTCTGGAGAACTTTGCTGCCGTCGAGCGGAGGAATTGGCAAGAGGTTGAATACGCCCAGCGCTACATTCAGGGTAAAGAAAACCCATAGCAAGTCGACAGCCCCCAGCGCGATTATGGAATCAGTCCGAGCAGGCACGAGTCCGCCGTTGGTAATCTCGATAAACCCGGAAGAATAAAGCACGCGAATCAGAATCCCCGCTACGATCGCGATTATGAAGTTGCAAATCACTCCCGCCGCCGACACCCAAAAGTTGGCAACGCGCTTGTTTCGCCAACGCAGCGGGTTTACCGGGGTGGGCTTAGCCCAACCAATGACCGGGACGTGAGTAAAAAAAGCGATTGCCGGAAGCAGGAGCGTGCCGATGGGATCCACGTGCGCCACGGGATTGAGGGAAATTCTGCCCTGCAGCTTCGCCAGATCATCTCCAAAGTAGTTGGAGGTCCACGCATGCGCCGACTCATGGACCGACAATGAAAAAATCAGCGCCACCATCTGGAGAATAAATTGCTGGATTGCGCTACTGTCGATAGTTTCCATTCGCGGCAGTTGTTATTTCGTTTGAAGCCTTCGCGGAGCCTGCGCTCAAGACTGTGAAAGTAGCATACGTCTAACCAGAGTCAAAGTTATCTTCTTATGTGAATCGATAGGTTAGTCCAGCAGCGTGCCGTAAATACCAAGTGGCAAACTGTAGATCGTATCGTTGGTTGCCACCACCATTTCGCCGCTCGCACTGAAGGCGAGCCCGACGACATTCATTCCCGCGACGACCATCTCCGCGTTAGCGGCATCGGGTGGAATGCGAAAGATGCCGCGCCGCCCGCGGTACGAAGCGGCCACGTACAAGTTCCCTTCCTTATCGAACGCGAGACCCTGTGGACGCCCCAGGCCACGATAAAAGGCGCTTTGCTCTCCGTCTTCATCGACTCGGGTGATGACGTCAAAACTTGAGACTGTCGGACCGGTTACATACAAAGCGCCGTCAGGTCCAAACGCGAGATGATATGCCGAGACCGACGGCTCTAGCTGCACCCAGGCCGATCCCTCGCCGATTTCATTGACGCGATAAATGACACCGCTGCGATCCCCGACGAACATCTCGCCGTCGCGATTGAACGCGATGCCGGTAGCGATCCCCAGGTCGCCGGCGAAGGCACTAACCTCGTTGAGCGGGCCTACTCGATAAACTGAGCCGTCAAAGCGGCTGGTGATAAACATCTGGCCTGCTTTATCGAATGCGATGCCCGTTGGATTTGTGATGTCACCGGAGAATTCGCTCAGCTCTCCATCGCTGCTGAAGCGAAAAAGCGAAACGGGAATTTGTTCGCCTCTCGAACCTGACCGCGTAACGAAAAGCGAACCATCTTCAGGATCAAACGCAGGATTGGTCACCGGATGAAGATCTTCCGCGAGCTTTCTGCCCACGACGAACCGCGCGGCCACGGACGTTGCGGCCTGCTTCTGTCCAAGTGAGATCGAAAGCTCAACTTCGCCACCGCGTTTAGTCGGCGGCACAATCGCCAGAGCGCGTCGCGAGGTCATGGCCACAAGGTGAGCACGCTCGGTGCCAAACCAAATTTCGCAATCTCTCACTGCTGCTTCCGAGAGTCCCTCGAAGGCGACGATAACCTCGCCGCCGGGAATTCCCGCCGCCGGACCGCCTCCCAACACATGCCCCGATTGGCTCATTGAGTTACTCGCAAAGCGTACATGGTAGCGACCGAACGGCGTGATGTCTAATTGATAAGCTTTCACTATCAGCGTGACGCCGCTTCGGGCTTGATACGCGCCGGCACGTGCTATAATTTGCTGTCCACCCGGAAACGATCCAATCGTCTGCTTAATGAGAAGCCTTCACGGCAACACACAGGGTCTGAAGCCAAACCAGTTACGGCGAATTGAGAAACTATACCAGCGCCGCATTCCGCCCCACGAGATAGTCACCCAGGAGTTCGCGCGCCAACTGAGCGAGCTATCACACGAAACCCGGCGTCAGATCGGCGTCCTGATCGATCGCAAAGGCTACGTCGAATATGTCGTTGTCGGCGATGCGCGGCAAATTGAGTTGCCCGACTTCAAACGCATTCGTGTGGCACGCGATCGTTTTCGCGGGCTACGTTGTGTGCACACGCATCTACGCGGCGAAGAATTGACGCAGGACGATCTCACTGACCTGGCGCTGCTGAGGCTTGATCTAATCGCCGCGATCGACGTAGATCAAAGTACCGGACTGCCGGGCGTAGTGCGTGCGGCCCACTTGCTGCCATCAACGTCTAACGAGATTGAAATGAATGGCAACGCGCCGCAGTTTGAGTTTCTTGCTCCCGCTTTTCCTTCGCAAGTCAGTATTGATTTTCTGGAGTTGATTGACTCTCTCGAAGAAGAGATGTCGCGCAATCGCCGCGCGGCCCGCCGGGCGGACCCGCGCGAAAGGACCATCCTGGTAAACGTGACCACCGGCTCAACGGTTGACGCAGAGGACTCTATGGCCGAATTGCGTGAGTTAGCGGATTCGGCCGGAGTGGCTGTCGTGGGTGAAATAATCCAGAGAAGACCGGCGATCGATCCTCGCACAGTATTGGGCAAGGGTAAACTGAACGAGTTGTTGATTCGCGCGATGCAGGTCGGCGCCGATCTGATAATCTTCGATCGCGAATTGCAGGCGGCGCAGGTGCGATCAGTGTCCGAAGCGACAGACCTTAAGGTCATCGATCGTTCGCAGCTAATCCTCGACATATTTGCGCAGCGGGCGCAATCGCGGGAGGGTAAAATCCAGGTCGAGTTGGCCCAGTTGAAATACCTTCTGCCGCGCCTGGTGGTAGGTCAGGACTCTGCGTTCTCTCGGCTCGCCGGCGGCATTGGCGGACGCGGACCGGGCGAAACAAAGCTGGAAACCGATCGCCGGCGCGTGCGCGATCGCATCCATCGTCTGGACCGTGAGATCGAATCCCAACGAATGCGACGCCAACAACGTCGCAAGGAACGGTTGCGTCACAGGCTGCCGATAATTTCCGTGGTGGGTTACACGAACGCGGGAAAATCAACGTTGCTGAACGCGCTCACGTCAAGCCAGGTATTAGCCGAGAGGCGAATGTTTGCCACCCTGGATCCGACATCGCGGCGGTTGCGCATGCCGCACGATCAGGAAGTAATTATTAACGACACGGTGGGTTTCATTCGCGATCTACCGCCGGACCTGGTAAGTGCTTTTCGCGCAACGCTGGAAGAAATTGCCGATAGCAATTTGCTGATTCATCTGGTGGATGCCGCAAATCCGCGTTGTTCGCAGCAGATCGAATCGGTCGAACGGGTCCTGGAAGAGCTTCACTTTGATCAGATTCCGCGACTGCTGGTTTTCAACAAGGCTGACCTGGTTGACGACCCATCCCTGAAACATTTGCAGCGAGAAATACGAGGTAGCGATGCGCGAGACTGCATCGCAATTTCAGCCGTGCAACCGAATACTCTCTTACCAATGTTGGAAAGGGCCGGGGTGTTGCTCTCGCGGAGCCTGGTAAACAATACAGATCTGGAACGAACGCGCAGATCCGCCTAATCCTGATACTTAGCCGCGAACGATAGCCAAGAAATGACTCGACCACGCTTCACCTCAAAGTTCACTGACGTACGCAACGCGGTGCTCGGGTTTGTCCTTCGTCCATTCAACTGGTTCTCGCCCACAACTCAATTCCTAATCGGATTTGTGTTGCTGGTTGCTGTCACCACCATGCTACTCGCAAAAGCTCCTCTGAATCGCAGCCTTATCGGTTTAGTGGTGCTGGTGATTGCGGGTTTTTTAATTGCCTGGCGATTTGTTGAGTATCGAAGCTCCTCAGTCAATTTTGCTATTTCAAAGAAGCGCGCCTTCGCGCTGGTCGGCTCGGCGATCGTGGTTCAAACAGCAGTAGTGAGACTGGGACTTACAGTCGGCGACGGCATCGCCGGAAAGAGCACGCAATCGCCCTTCAACGATCCGGCAATTTGGAGCTTTGCGATTCCCTTTGCCGCCGCCTCACTTCTGGTGGCAATGTTGATTGATACAAAGCTGGGATTGGTTACCGGCGTTGTAGCCGCCATTTTTTCCGGCTTGATCGCGCCAAATGGCCAGCAGGTAACTTTCTATGCAATCGTCGCCAGCGCGGCGGCGATTTACGGAATCGGGGGTTATCGCGAGCGGCAGTCAGTAACTCTGGCCGGACTAGTCGTCGCGATAGTCAATGCGGTTACCGCGTTAGCCCTGACGATTTATGTTCAGCAACCTGTCAACTTGAAAGCGTCTTTGATGGTAATGGGCTGCGGTGTCGCGAGCGGCCTGCTGACCATAATCTTTACGGCGGGTGGTTTGCCGATTAATGAGTCGCTATTCGGAATCCTGACTGATATCAGGCTGCTGGAACTTTCGAATGCAAACCTGCCGGTTCTCAGACAACTGGCCTTGCGCGCGCCCGGCACCAATCAACATTCCCACGCTGTCAGTCAACTTGCGGAAGACGCTTGCCGGGCGATCGGGGCCAATGCGCTACTCGCGCATATCGGATCGCTTTACCACGACATCGGAAAAGTCGCGGCGCCTGATCACTTTGTTGAGAACCAAACCGGCGTAAATCCTCACGATCGGCTGCGACCAACAGCCAGCGCCAAAATCATTACCAGCCACGTGACTTATGGCTTAAAGCTGGCCAGGGAAGTTGGTTTGCCGAAACAGATCGCGGATTTTATTCCCCAGCATCATGGCACGCGCACGCTGCACTTTTTTCTGCGCAAGGCCCAGGAACAATCGAGCAACGGTGAGCCGATCGACGAAGCGCAGTTTCGTTATCCGGGTCCCAAACCACAGTTCAAGGAGAGCGCCATCCTGATGCTGGCGGATTCATGCGAGGCGGCCGCGCGCTCGCTTGCCCATCCCGATCCGGAAAGCATTCGTGAGATCGTTGTCAAAATCTTCGACGCCATCATCAGCGATGGACAACTCGATGAGTGCGGTCTAACCCTGCGGGAGCTGAAGCAGATTAGAGAAGCAATCGTCAGTTCGCTTACCGCCATCTATCATGCCCGAATCGATTACCCTGGATTCAACGTTCCGCCTTTAACTGCTTCGTTGCCCGGCGCTGAACCCGCCAAAGAATCTCGCGGTGTGACTTACGAAAAGGCCGCGGACGTTCCTATCAATAAAGCTGGGGAAGTTGAAGATGAAGCTATCTCGCGGCGAAGTTCGGACGACGCCGAGGCAGCTAAAATTTAGCGCGCAACTTTTGATAAGTCATTGATAAGGCTTCAGGCAGGACGCGCGTCTCAGCCACAGTCGTCATAAAGTTCGTATCTCCCGACCAGCGCGGCATGATGTGGACGTGGATGTGATCGGCGACGCCGGCTCCGGCTGAGCGTCCCAGATTCATTCCCACATTAAACCCGTCAGGACGATAAACTTCGCGAAGAGCGGTCTGACAACTTTTAGTGAGGTCCATCATCTCGTCGGTGATTATTTTGGGAACGGCATCGAGCTCTCCGAGATGAGCGTAAGGAACGATCATCAGATGACCACTAACGTAAGGATAGAGATTCAGGATGACGAAGTTGCTTTCGCCACGGTGCAGAATGTAGTTTTGTTCGTCGCTGGCAGGATCTTTTTGGGCAGCGCAGAAAATGCAGGTTGTTGGTTCGGGCATTTCGGCTCCGGCCGCAGCGATGTATGCGTAGCGCCAGGGACTCCAGAGTCGTTTCACAGTAAGACCGTGCGGCAGATTAGACCGAGGCAGGCGTGAAACCGTCAGCAGACCCGACTGAAGAGCTGGAAGTGCTGTCTTCGTTGATCATCTCCTTCAGTTCCTTTCCGGGTTTGAAATAGGGCACGCGCTTGGCTGGAATGCTAACAGCCTCGCCGGTTTTTGGATTGCGGCCGCGCCGCGCGCCGCGCTCACGCACACGAAAACTACCGAAGCCGCGCAACTCGATCTTCTCGCCCTGGTTTAGACTCTCGATGATGCTCTCAAAAACAATCTCGACCAGACGCTCCGCATCTTTTTTGGTCAGTTCGGCCGCATTGGCTACATCGTCGACAAGTTCTGCTTTAGTCATATCAACCTCGCTCGATCAGGCCGTTGCGTTTGGAAGATCGCGTTGACGAAATAAGCGTCTCAAGAGCGGTAGGAAACGCGCCAGTTACATTAGCAGAACGATCCGCCCGCGGCAAGGCTCAAGCGGTTGTCGCGGCAATAGTTTAGCCCGGAACCACTGTGCCGCTTATGGAGCGGTATCCCGGAATCATAACGCGCAAATTTCAGGCTACGCCCTCTAAGCTAACCTGGATGCTCACCATAGACGGGGCAGCAATTTCATTCCTCTTCAGATTTTTCTTCGACGCTAGCTTTTGCCGTGTTTCCGAAATCCGCCAATTCCCCAAGTGAAGCCATTCCACCGCCGGCCTCAGACGTGTAGACTTTCGTTTCCACAACCGGCTCGTCATGTCCAACCGCGCGTACTGAAAGTCCAATCTTCTTGTTCTCTGAATCGATGCGCAGAATCTTGAATTCCAACTCTTGTCCAAGTTGGACCGCGTCTTCCGGCTTGCCAACTCGATCATTGGAGAGTTCCGAAATGTGGCAAAGCCCTTCGAGGTTATCGCCTAACTCCACGAAGGCGCCAAAGCTGGCGAACCGTGCGATCTTGCCTTTGACCACGTCGCCCGGTTTGTGAACGGCTACGAAGCTCTCCCACGCATTAGGCTCGAGGTCTTTGATCGATAACGACATCCGCCGGTTGTCGGGATCCAGCGCGGTGATAACGGCGTCGACCTCTTGCCCTTTCTTCAAGACCTCTCCCGGATGCTTAATCCGTCGCGACCACGAGATGTCAGAGACATGGACCAGGCCGTCAACGCCGTCTTCGATTTCGATGAAAGCACCAAAGTCGGTTAGGTTTCGAACTCGTCCATGCACGCGCGAGCCAACCTGATAACGTTCATTAAGACTTCGCCAGGGGTTATCCTGAACTTGCTTCATCCCAAGACTGATCCGACGCGATTTCGCGTCGACCCCAAGGACCTCTACTTCAACGGTGTCACCTGGTCCCACGATCTTGCTGGGATGCTTAACTCGTTTTGACCAGCTCATTTCCGAAACGTGCACGAGCCCTTCAACTCCGGGCTCGAGCTCCACGAAGGCGCCATAATCCGTCACGCTCACCACCTTGCCGTTCAAACGCGAGCCGATAGGAAATCGTTCCTCGATGGTCTCCCAGGGATCGGGCAACAACTGTTTATAACCAAGCGAAACGCGTTCGCGATCGCGATCAAATTTCAAAACCTTAACCTGAACTGAGTCGCCGACATGGAACAGTTCAGAGGGATTCTGCAGCCTGCCCCACGACATGTCTGTTACATGCAGCAGGCCGTCCAGTCCACCCAGATCGACAAACGCGCCATACTCGGTCAGATTTTTGATTTGACCCTCGATGATTATGTCCTCTTCGATCTGACCGAGCGTCTCGCCTTTGCGGCCCGCGTTTTGTTCTTCAAGGATCGCCTTTCGCGAAAGGACCACATTCGAACGTTTTCGATTGAGCTTGATTACCTTCGCTTCAATTTCTTTGCCCCGGAGTGCATCAAGATTTCGCAAGGGCCGGGAATCAACTTGAGAGCCGGGCAGAAAAGCTGCTATGCCGTCAATGTCAACGCGCAAGCCGCCCTTGATGCGCTCGATTACCTTGCCTTTCACGGGCGTGCCTTGCTCATAGGCCTTTTCAAGATCGTCCCAGGCGCGCAACCGCACGGCGTCAGCGCGAGAGAGTAGCGGAAACCCCTCGCTGGTTTCCATATGCTTAACCAGCACATCGACTTCGTCTCCGCGTTTGACCGTAAGCTGGTCGCCTTCCATGAACTCGGCTTGATTAACAATCCCCTCGGACTTGTACCCAAAATCGATGACTACGCCGCGCTCGGTTATTCCGACGACGGTGCCGCGCACCACCTCACCTTCCTGGAATCCTGCCTGCTCCTGCTCAAACTTGTCGAGCAAGCTGCCAAAGTCCTCTCCTGATGGACGAGGCTCGTCTTCTTCTTCGCGCTGACTGGCGGCAGCCACGGAAGTTCCGCTAACGGCGGGAGTTGATGACACGGTCATTGTTGATTGGTTGGATCCGGTTTCCTTCGGCGGCTCGCTGGATTCTTTATCCTTAAACTCGTCGTTGGCCGGCGCTGTTTCTTCAGTGGACATGTACACTCCTGAGTCGACGTTCGCGCAAGTCCTCCTCGGGACTTTGCATACCAGTCAGACGATCATTGACCAAAGAAACCACAGTCGCTATCACACTGAGACTCATCTGGCCGATGTGTTTGCGGTGCTAGCCGGATTTGAAGTGCGAGGATGCGAGCTTAGAGGAGTTGGAAAAGAAGGTTAAAGTTTTCGATTTCCGTGACGCCCGTAGTCTCACCACTTGGTCCGACTATCACCGGTCGCGTGACCGGATGCTTCGGAATTTACACGTCGGTGTAATCGAGTGTCAAGGCCACAAACGATTGCCGTGACGTGCCGATTCTATCCTGTGCGATCGGGACCACACTATTGCTGGGCGCCATTAGCAAGAGTGTTGGGGTTACGAGACACGACATACACACCGGCCGAATGTGAACCAACAAGCAGTGTACTCTGAGTTCGGGCATCAAAAGCCAGCGCCCAAATGCGCATGCTCGGCAAGTGTTGGTCGCGCGAGTCAATCCGCGTCCAGTTAGCTCCGGCATCTTCAGAGCGATATACACCACCGCCGATTTCTCCCCTCTGATAAGCATTGCCCACAAAAAGCTCATCGGTATTTCGCGGGTTGATCAAAATACTGGTGAAGTCTCCGAAGGGAAGGTTTCCGCCACGACGGGTCCAATGTTCTCCACCATCATGTGACGAATAGAAAGCCTGTTTCGTCCCGAGATAGACAAAAGAAGAGCGTTGCGGGTCCTGCACTATTACATTAATCGGGGCGTTGGTAGGAATACCGCTCAACTGTTGCCAGGTATCACCGCTATCTCGCGATACCAATACCCCGCTCAGCGCTGTGCCAATCCAAATAGTCGAGGGGTTCTGAGGCGTTGTGGAAACACAAGTTGTGCGCGGATCGATTCCGCTTCCGTACAAGACGCGGTCCCAGCCCTGCGTTGGATCGAAACTGCGGTAGAGACCTCCGTTGGTCGCCGCCAGGATTCCGATTCGGCCAGTCCGATCCGTGAAACTCACGAGCGCATTCACTGGTTCGGACAGGACCGGAACGTGAGCAGCCGTGGCTGCACCCGAACTGCTGTCAATCCCCAGAGCTGCCAGGGTAGTTTCGTCAAGCTGGCCTGAAACAGTTAAGTAGCGATCGGTTTGAAATCGTTTGATGGCGGCTATTGTTCGAGGGCCCAAATGTCCGTCAGCCGTTCCTATTTCGTAGCCGGCTCGATCCAGAGCTTCCTGCGCTCGCTTTACAACTTCGTCGGAAAGCTGCGTCTTAATTGGCGTTTGAGTCGTCGTCTGTGGTCCTGCGGGTCGTTGAGGAGCACTTGTGCGCGCCTGGGCCAGCGTTCGTCGCACGGTTGAGCGCGCCGCCGGCCGTTTTCGCCTCGGCGCTGTGGGCGGCTTTGCGGCCGTGACAGGCGCCCAGGAGCTGCCGTGATCCGCCGAACGATATACTCCCAGGTTAGTTCCCAGATAGATTACATTGCCATCGTGGTCGTCCTGCAGAATCGAATAGCCAATCAAGCGCGGCGGCATGTTGCGCATGCCGGGCTGCCAGGACAGGCCGCCGTCGTTGCTGACGAAAAAGAAGCCACCACCCGTGGCCGTGTTAATTGTTGTCGCATAGATTCGGTTTGGCGCAATGCGGTCTGCCACGATGGTGTTCACAAAGCGGCCGCTGTATCCGGCGTTGGTCGGTATGAAGTTCTTCCCGCCATCATACGAGACCATCACGCCGTAATTGTTCGTGCCGATGAACACGGTGTTGGGATTTCGTTTATGTACCGCGATTGAGTTGATCTCGAGTTGTCGCGAAGTGGTAACCATCCATGAATTGTTCTCGCCGCCTTTGCCTGAAAGCCAGAATCCTTCGGTCGTTCCGGCAAAGACCAGTCCCGCAATTGACGGATGCTGGAGAATCGCTCGCGTTCGTCGCGATTGCGAAGGAATGCCCTGAACTTTTCGCCAATTATTACCGCCATCGCGTGTGTCGTAGATGCCGCTGCACGCCGAGGCAATGATGTGATCGGGGTTACGTGGATCGATGTTTATGGCAAAGATGTCCGAATCATCAATCATTCCATTTTTGATAATTCTCCAACTCTGGCCGCCGTCAGTGCTCTTGTAAGGAAGATACCAGGTGCCGGCATAGATCACATTTGTGTTGCGCGGATCAATAGCCAATGATTCGACATCGACTAAGCCGGGCGTGCGCGAAGTAGGAAGTGGGGCCCAGGTCTCGCCCGAATCCGCTGAACGAAAGATGCCGCTGATTGTCCCGGTTAACAAAATATGGGGATCCGACGAGGACTGTGTCAGCGAATGCAGAGCTTCGTTTCTTAACTCCGGCGATTCGCGCCAGGTCACTCCGCCATCAGTTGATTTGAAAAAGCCCCCCGGTTCCTTGTGACGGTGTGTCGCTACGTAAAGCACCCGCGAATTTCGCGGATCCACGATGATGTGATCGACAAACAGCGGTCGATTGAGGTTGGCCAGCAATCGCCAGTTATGTCCGCCATCTGTCGAAGTGTAAATTTGGCCGTCGAGAGTGCCGAAATAAAAGCGATCAGGATCGTTCGGATCAACCACCAGAGCGCGCACGTCTCCCCCGGTTGGGCCCGTTATTCTCCAATCAGAATATGAAGCAACATCACCGCTCCCGTCCGCCTGCGCAGCCAATCCAACTCTGCCTGAAGGGAGAAGTATGCAAAAAACAGCTGCGAAAAAGAGACCATAGGTAATGCAGATTCTAAACTTCGACTTAAACAACATTCGCCTAACTCCAAATACCAGGAAACCAAAAACCCGACTTGCGTCGGTTAACGAAATCCTCGCGCCTGCAAGAATTATACCTTAGATCGACGAGTATGCTAGCCGATTTTTGGACTCAACCTCCGACGTGAAGCCAGTTCAAGCCAGGCAAGGCGAGATTCCCGGGGATGAAATGCGGCCCGGGTCAGACCAGAGTCGGATCGTCACACAAAAAGCGAAGCGGGCGATGCTTCATTTTGGAAGCATCGCCCGTCTTCGGAAGAAGGTCACGACTTCAGAATGTCGCGAGCGTTTATATTGCTTCCGGCTTGCGCCCGGAAGAAGAGGTTCTTATTGCTCCTCCTCTTCGCCTCGCCGTCGGTGCGGCCGTCTGTAGCGCACCGGTTTCTTCTTGCAATCTGGGCAAGGTGAAACCGCGCCCGTGGTATCTGGCGTCGGTGCAGCTGCACCTGACGGGCATACCCACAGCTCAACCTTGAGCTCAGGCATGCAACCGCCATCAATCACCGTGATCCGACCAGCGTCAATGCCGCGGGTGTTCACGAGGTAGTCTTTGGCGCGATTGCCTCGAGTCATGCCCTCGCCCTCGCACGAGCCATAAACGATGATGTAGCCCGTTGATGTCGGTTCGTTCTGCAACTGAATTGCGTAGTTGTCGAGACGGGCCTTCTCGTCGTTGAACCGGATGTTGCCGTACTCGTCAAACTTGCGACAGTTGGGTTTCGGAACACCGACCTGCGTGCTGCAAGACGCCGTTCGCGGGCAACTTGGATCAAGCCCGCCCAGTTCAACTGTGGCGGTGACCGTCTGACCGCCCACCGCAGTAGTATCGACCGTGATCGAGGAGGTTCCCTGACCACTGCTAATCGTTCCGGCCGAGACTGACCAGTTGTAGGTCTGCGTGCCGGGACCGCCGTTAACATTCGCGGTGAAGGTTATCGGATTTCCGACCTGTACGCTGTCCGGACAACTGACAGCGACCGTTGGACACGGAAGTTTGCAATCCGGACAAGCCGCGACGGTAACCGTGGTTGACGAGAATGCGACGCAGCCGCAGCCGTCGTCAACTTCAACTGTCGCCGTGTACGTTCCCGGTGTGACGCCGCTCAGGTCCCAAGTAGTATTCGGACCATCACCCGTGATTCTTCCACCGGTTGTAGACCATGTATAAAGCAAGGTGTCACCGTCAGGATCGCTTGCAGTAGCCGTAAGCGCCACCGACAAGCTCGGCGCCGTTGGACAAGAACCTGATACTTGTCCTGGCGGGCACGGCAAAGTGATCGACGCCGTTGCCGCTGACAGGCTCACTACTGGCGGCCTATTTGGTAGAACCGGCTCTTCGCGTCTGTTGCGATGTCCCGCAAATACCTGGACGATGAATCCATTCGGATCATCCGAGAACCTGAAGCCGCTAGGAAATCCTCCGACGGTCGTACCCGGGACTATGACTATTCCGCGCCCCGGAACGAAAATACCACTTAGTTGACTTACTGGAATCGTAGTCCCTGTAGTCGTGGCGTTGAAGCGACTGGCGCTCTGCTCGTTTAAGTGCCTTCGATAAGCCACCCCAAAGCCAAACCACCGTCGCGGGTAGATCTTAGCTCCGGCTACCAGGTCCAACGGATTGTTGTTCAGGGCATTCGGTGTGTGGCCGGCGACATAACGCGTGTCGCGAAGCTCGATGATCGGTTGAAAATGCTTATTTACCGCAAAGTCGGCCGCAACGCCGGTCAGAAACTCATCCGGCATGTCCAACATTACGTGGCCGCTGGGATCTTTCGGATTACTGTTGCGAATATAACCGCCATTGACCGAGACCGTTACCACCTTGCTCAAACGACCGGAGATGAATCCAATCAAGCCGAAATCACCAGGCCTGCCACCCGATCCGGCGCCTTTTTGGAGATCTGTGAAGCCCCTAACGGTGTCGCCCGTATCATGGTGCCAACGGAAGAATGGAATAATTCCTACTCCGAGTGGATTGTTAGGACCAGTAAACCGAATCTTTCCGCCGAAAACGAAGTCCGTTTCTTCCGACGAACCCCACGATCGGCCGAGAAACGGAGCGTCCGGCAAATACGACGGGGCGATTGTGAACGTTGTTGGAGTGATGATCGGGTTCAGTGGGTTCGGGTTAATCGGTGGCCGGCAATTACCGGTCAAGGCCGTACATGGCATGACCGCCGTCGCCAGCACAATGCCGGGAAGAATACCGCCAAACGCCGAGCCGTAACCGGGATAATTGGCCGCACTTCCGAAACTACCGCCTCCACCTGTGGGTGCACCCAGTGACAGAATAAACCCGCCTGCCGGGATCGTTAAGCCATACGTTCCGGCTGAACCGCCGGCAAATGGATACTGTACAAATGGCTGATTACCTGCTGGACGGAATAAGGGCGAAAACAACGTCCCGCCATTGCCGGAGTTTATCGGCGCCAGAACGATCGCCGGAAAGGAGAAAGCTATGTTTGGCAGATAGGCGCCCGACAAATTTCTCAAACTGTTAGCCTTAATGCCACGCCACGCATTCACCTTAAAGAATAATTCGATGTGATCGTTGAGTCCGATGTTGAAACTTGCCGGGATATCCGTGATATCCACGTCGCCAGGATCGCGGTCATAGTTGCTATACGCAATACTGAACGTGAATTCACCACGCCGGATCGTGTCGCCATCATAGACTGTGAACAATCCTGTCGGGCCGCCCACCGGGCCGCCGGTGCCTACCGCCGGTGACTGGTTTCTCGGATCTGAATCCGATCTAAGCGTCTGCGCATGCGCAACAACGCACAGCATGAAAGTAGCGAGGGCACAAAAGAGCACTTTCTTTGCGAATCTCATCGCGATCCTCCTGCGACATGAGTAAAAGTTTTCGCGACCGAAAGCACTATCTCGCCGATGTTCCGAAGTAATCTTCGATTCATTCTTGCGATGGCTTTCGGACGACCTAAACTACAAGCGTAAATCAAGAACGGTTTGTCACTGAACGCACCTCAGTAAAAGCCGCTCTCTAATGAAGGAGGGTAGCCCCTCCCTGATGTCAATCACCAAAAGCTCCCTTATTTTAGTAAGGGGAGCAATCAGGTCAACCAATACTCAGCACCCGCAAGCCCAGTTGCTTCGCTGCGCGAACCCAGATTCTTGCGGGTACAAATCATTCGAAGCCTACCACTACCCCACCCCGAAATCAATACTTTTTCACGACTTAGCTCCAAATTGTTTATGTTTTTTCCGTCACGCGTAGATACCCCGCATGCGTGTGTCATAGGCCACCCGGTCGATTGCCAGCATATAGGCAGCCGTTCGCGTGTCAACGGAGTGAGAATCGGCGTAGCGACAGAGGTCGTTAAAGCTTGCGACCATCGTGTCGCTCAGTCGCTCATTTACTACATCTTCGCGCCAAAAATAGCCCATCCGATCCTGCACCCATTCGAAATATGAGACGGTTACGCCGCCGGCATTCGCCAGGATATCCGGGATAACGAAGATTCCTTTTTGATAAAGTATCTCGTCCGCGGCCGCCGTCGTTGGGCCATTGGCCCCCTCTGCCAGCACCTTGCACTTAAGCCTCTCCGCGTTCTGCGAAGTAATCTGGTTTTCAGTGGCTGCCGGAACAAGCACGTCACAATCGAGTTCCAAAAGCTCTGCGTTGCCGACGCGTTCACTGCTCTCAAAGTCCTCAAATGATCGCGTCGTCTGCAGATGTTTCATCGCTGCCGGAACATCAATCCCGCTCGAATTGTAGATACCGCCGTGAATGTCCGACATTCCGACTACCTTGTAACCGGCCCCGTGTAGCAGCAGCGCGGCGATGCCCCCAACGTTTCCACTCCCTTGCACAACGACGCGAGTCGTCGAAGGCGTCATGTCGAATCGTTTGACCGCTTCGTTGATGACGAACAACAAACCGCGGCCGGTTGCTTCCCGCCGGCCTCTCGATCCTCCCAGGTCTATCGGTTTCCCAGTAACCACTGCATTGACCGTGTGGCGTGCATGCATCGAATATGTGTCCATGATCCACGCCATTGTCTGTTCGTTAGTATTCATGTCCGGCGCCGGCACATCCTTCTCCGGGCCAATGAAGTCAAGCAACTCTGACGCGTAACGACGGGTCATTCGTTCCAGCTCACCGACTGACATTTGAATGGGATCGCATATGATGCCGCCTTTGGCGCCGCCAAACGGAACGTTAACGACGGCACATTTCCAGGTCATCCATGCTGCCAGCGCGCGAACTTCATCAATCGTGACATCGGGAGAGTATCGAATGCCGCCTTTTGCTGGTCCGCGAGCAAAGTTGTGCTGCACCCGAAACCCTTCAAAGACCTGAATGCGACCAGAATCCATTCGCGTCGGGATGTAAACCTTTAACTCACGATTCGGGACGCGCATCACGGCGTACAAATCAGGATCGAGTGACAGCAACTGAGCCGCGCGATCAAATCGCGACATCATCGATTCGAAAGGATTGTCTTCCTTGATCTCTTTGATGTCATCAACCAACGCAGTCGACATGGATGAATCTCCTATCTTCTACTTTAGAACTTCATTCATGGCACCGGTGCGATAGCCATGCAGGTCAAGCGTCACGTATTGGAATCCAAGCTCGCGGAATCGTTTGGCCAGCTTGTCAATCAGTTTCAAGTCGAGGACGCGGCTAAATTCCGCGGCGGCAATTTCCAGCCGCACCAATTTGTCGTGATGACGCACGCGAAATTCGCGAAAACCAAATTCACGAAGTATGTCTTCTCCGCGATCCACGGTGCACAGTCGCTCAATCGTCACGGGCGTCCCATAAGCGATGCGCGAGGACAAGCACGGACTGGCAGGCTTATTCCATGTCGGCAGGCCGGCGCGAAGACTCAACACTCGCACCTCGTCCTTGCTCATTTCAACTTCTATTAAAGGACTTCGCACTCCGAACTCGGACGTGGCCTTTCGCCCCGGGCGATAATCTCCGAGATCATCCGTGGTCGAGCCATCTGCAATAAAGGCGCATCCGGAGCTGGACGCGATCGGCCGAAGTTTCTTGTAAAGTTCATTCTTGCAGAAATAGCAGCGATCTCCAGCATTTGCGACGTAGCGTTCGTCGTCCATTTCTTTGGTCTCAATAATCTGGTGCCGGAAGCCAAAATCCCGCGCGATGCGCGCCGTCTCCAGCCGTTGATACGCCGGCACACTTGGCGATTCTCCGGTTGCGCAGAGCGCTCGATTACCGAGTTCCGCAGTCGCCAGGTAGGCTAAATATGTGCTGTCGACCCCGCCCGAAAAAGCGACGAGGACAGAATCCATTTCGCGAAGCAAACGCCGTAACCGCTGTTCTTTTTCGTCGGTAGCGCTCGAGACGCTCGAGTAACCAGACTCCGGACCTCCCGAACTCGACGGTAATGCAACTGACTCGGTATCCCTTTCGATGGGCGCTGATGTTTGTGACAATTTGAAATCCTCCAACGACGCAATAGGACGACGCCTGGCGAGACGTTTTCTCGCGGAGGCTGCTTACTTTAATTCAGAGCCGCGTTAATAAGTTTCGCGCAAAATGGTAACGCAAGCAGGCAACCTGCGCAACCGGATCATTCGAATCAAGCGCAAGCTAAAGGCTTTTAGACGCAACGGAACTCTGCGTGCTAACATCGAAGCACAACAAGGACGCCGTCCTTTATCAACTCGACAGGCACAATGCATTTCTTATCGTTAAACCGGCGACTTTTTTTCATTGCGGTTTCCCTCTTACTAATATCGATCTGTTGCCCGCCAGTGACCGCTCAAGTCGATGACATCACCGGAGGCGACAGCGATCCCATTAAGCTATTTGAACGCGGACAGAACGCTCACGCCAAAGGCGATCTCGATCATGCTCTTGCCTTTTACGAAGCAGCGATTAAGTTGCGTCCGGAATTTCCCGAAGCAGAATATCAACGGGGCATCGCGCTGGTTTCGCTGAATCGGCCGGGCGAAGCTGAGAAGGCTTTTCAACGAGCGATTGAACTGCGTCAAGATTGGCCCTTACCGTATAGCGCCCTGGCCAATGTCCTGGTGCACGGAAATCGCGACAAGGAAGCCGAGCCTTTGCTGCGACGTGCGCTTGAACTGGGCGCCAAAGACTATCTCACCCTGGACGCGCTCGCAGCGTTGCGCTTGCGCGCTAACGACAAAACCGAGGCGATGACTTTGGCCAGGCGCGCGACGATAGACGCTGATTCGCCGGCGTCGGCGTGGGCCTTGCGCGCGTTCATAGAACGTGACGCCGGAGATAAAAGCGCAGCCGCGATCAGCGTCGAAAGAGCGTTGGCAATTGACGATCGGAACGTGGGCGCTTTAGAAACCCGCGCTGAGTTGCACGCCGATTCCGGTGACTACGAACACGCGATCGCGGATCTTAAGACGTCGCTTACCTTGAAACCGGGCGATAAACAGCTTTCGCTGCGTCTTGCAAGATTGTATGAACTAGACAACAAACCGGAGGAGATGCGTCGCGTCTACGAATCTATCGGCTACGAGGTCGACGGACCAGGCGTGTTGCCAAACGCCCAAGCCAGGGGAATCATCAACGTCGCCGGAACACCGGAAGAGATCGCGGCCGCCAATAGTGACGATGCAAAAATTGCGCGCCCCGCACTCGAGAAACTAATCGCCAGGAACGCGAAGAATGCCGCTTTGCTCGCCCGACTTGGCGAAGTAACCCGCACCAGCGATCCGCAAAAGAGCCTGGAAAGCTATGCCGCGGCCAACAAACTCGACCCCTCCAATCCCACGTACGCTATTGGGTATGCGGCCGCGTTGATTCAAACGCATCGCTTTGCTGACGCTGTGGCAATCCTTCGCCCGGTGACTGCCAGGGCCCCGAATGAATATACTGCTCATTCGAATCTGGCGACCGCGCTCTTCAAACTCAAACAGTACGATCAGGCTTTGCCCGAGTTTGAGTGGATGGTCAACGCTCAGCCGGAGCGGGCAATGACCTATTTTTATATTGCCATCGCGCACGATAATCTTGGAGAATATCAGCAGGCGTTGGAGGCCTACGAAAAGTTTCTTGCGCGAGCCGATGCAGCCAGGAACCAATTAGAGATCGATAAAGTAAATCTTCGGCTGCCAAAGCTGCGCGATCAGATCAAACGTGGTCAGGGGACAAAGAAGAAGTCCTGACAGCGACCACGCATGCAGAAAATAGAATCATGCCTTCGTCTCGGCACAACATGATCGGTTCGGCCGCGCTTCCGGTTTCCACGGTGGTAATCTCAATCGCGTGTTTGTTTGTCTGCGGATCCACAACCGCGCAGTGGGTCAAGCCTCACAGTCCGCAAATGTCCGCGCCGCCGCCGATGAAATTCGTTTCGCGTGACGAACGGGAACAGCTCAATGGCGCCGCCGATCCGAAAGCGCACACGCGCATCGCAATCGATCTGGCAAGTGAACACCTGAGCCATGCCGAACAATTCACGTCGCAAAAAGAATATGACGCTGCCGCGGAAGAAATTGGGCGTTACCTCGGCCTCATCGATGACACTTTGCGCTTTTTGAGCACGATGAATTCTGATAAAGCCAAGACCCGCGATCTTTATCGCCATCTCGACATCGCCCTGCGCGGCCAAATGCCGCGGCTGACAGTGATGCGCCGCACCACGCCGGTTGAGTACGCCATAAATATCAAGGCGGCCGAAGATTTTGTGCGCAACGCTCGCTCTGACGCGCTGGATTCGTTCTATGGACATACGGTTATTAGGGACGACGCAGACAGGAAACCAGAGAAGGCCACGAAAGACGCGACTTCCGCGCCGGACACCAAACACCCGTGATTCAATCGCGCGCTCAACCAGATAATTCGCCGAACACTTTAACGGTGCGAGCCTCTCAGTCGCCGAGAAAGCACCGCTTGTTCTTGCTTGTGCTCGTGAATTTCGTTGCCCTTCTGACCGCGGCTCCATCGCGGGCGCAGGACGGCAACCGTGACCATCTCACGCCTCAGGAAAGCGATATCGTCCGCGATACTCAGGAACTCGATAAGCGGATTGACGTCCTGGTCAAGGCGGTGGAGAGAAGATTCGCCATCATCAACGGCGCACCCGATCCCGCACTTAAGGCGTCGAGTGCCGCAAAGTCAAAGAAGAAGAAACCGGACGAGGAGCAGGATTGGGGCGAATCGCCGAAAGGAACTCGCGCTGAATTGATCGGCGACGCCGCGGGAATTCTGGACGAAGCAATCACGAACATCGACGATGTGAGCCGTCGTGATGAGAAGAACCCGCTGATCGGCAAGTCGCTTCGCAAACTCGCTGATGCGACCAAAGGCTTCTTGAGTCAGCTCGCGGCCTTGCGTCCGCAGGCGAAAAACGCGGATGAGCTTTCGGTCATCGAACGAGCGATAGATTACGCCCAGCAGATCGTGGAAGCTGCGACGAAAGCGCCAGCGCCGATCGAAGATTCAGCCAGCAAGAAAAAGAAGCCTTAGAGTTGGCCTGGCTTCTGCTTTTAGCGGCTTTGCCGCTCGATGTGCGGAAGGTCTCTGACCTTCCGTGGAGCGATTAGAAAGAAATACGGGCTACGCCCCGAACCACGGGCGGAGCCCGTGTAATTAGCTTCGGCAACGGTAAGGCAAAGCCTTACCGCACATCGGGCGGCACAGCCGCTATCGTCCACAGTCACTGCTACTAACGATTGATCAATCTCGCGCTCTTTTCAAAACTTCACTTGCGCGTTTGATTGCCTCGGTAATTCGACTCGCGGCTTCGGCTGCATTTGCAGTGTTCCGATCTTCGATTGCCTGACGCAAATCCGGCAGCGGCAACGCAGCATAACCGGTATAGAAACCAGGCGCGTAGATTTCATGCTTGTACCAGGCGCGTCCGTGCAAACCACGATCGTCAGTCAGCGCGCGTTCGGCTTCGATTAACGCATCATTGATTTTCTTCAGGCGGGTTGCTGCGCGTGAGTAGGTGCCGTTGCCCTCGCGGGCCTTCTGCAAGTCCACAAGGTCGTCACGTTTTGCCTTTTCAATTTTCGTCGCTTCGTCGGCGAGATCGTCAATCGCGCGAAAGATCGATTTCGATTCGTAAGAGTCGGCAGGAAACCTGCCTCGATTGGCCAGCCGGTTGGTTTCCGTCACGAAATCGCGAAGCTGCTTTGCATAGTCGGTGTAATCGAGCGGCAGACTATTCGCGCCTGCCAGGCGCAAGGCGACCGTTCCCCAAACCTGCGCGGCAGCGACGTGATACTGGAACGTCGGATCGCCGAAATGCGACATCCAATAAAAAGAATCGTAGGCGGAATGATAGACGCCATAATCGCCGTTGAAACTCATGTCCAGCGAGGGAACGCCGAGATGTTGCAGGAAAGGCGTGTAGTCGGATCCCGATCCCAGCGGCCCAATGCGAGGTTCGGGCAATGGCTTTTCGGTTCCGTTCGCGTCATACAGATCCGTGTCGGGCAGGTTCTCCCGGTTATGTTCCTTCCAGGCTTCGTAAACGTCCTTTCCAGTTTTAGGATCGTTAACGTCTTCGGCGGCGGCGCGGATCAGTTTCCAAAGCGAAGGCACTGACGAGGCGCTGAAGTTTGGTCCCGAAACAGCTGAGTCCATATTCAGATAGGCCACTGCTTTCTCTTTCAACTCCGCCGCGTTGTCTTCGGCCCATTCAGTCGAGCCGATCAAGCCATGCTCTTCGGCGTCCCAACTGCAAAGAATGATCGTGCGCCGCGGCTTCCAATTTGATTTGGCCAGTTGGCCCAATCCGCGACCGACTTCGAGCATCGCGGTAGTGCCGCTATTCGGATCGACGGCCCCAAACACCCATGCGTCGCGATGGTTGCCGAGTACGACCCAACGATCTTTCTCCTGATCTCCGTCGAAGCGCGTAATCACATCCCAGATCGTTTTCGTCACAAACTCAATGTCAGTTTTTAAGTGCACGCGCACTTCATTCGTGCCACCGAGGTGATATGGAAACGGCAATCCACCTTGAAAGCCTTTTGGCCGCAACGCGCCGCGCAAAGGCTCGAGCAAGCGCCGGGCGTCGCCGTAAGAGATCGGCTGCACCGGAATGTGCGGCAAGTTCGTTGCTTGTTCCTTCTTGAGTCGCGGCGTGCCCGGGGTTGCCGGAGTGCCCGGCGTCAACGGATCGCCAGGATAGACAAACATATAAAGGAGCGAGCCTCGCTGTCCGGAACTCTCGGGCCGCCAGGGGCCTTTCGGATAAACGTCACCCTGCGTGAAGCCATCATCCGCCGGGTCGGAATAAATAATCAGCCCGCTGGCGCCGTTCTCTTCCGCGACCCTGGCTTTGACGCCGCGAAACGAGTTGCCATAGCGCGCGATGACAATTTTTCCTTTCACATCCACGCCTGCTTTCTTCACTGCTTCATAATCGGGCGGTAATCCATAGTTCACGTAAACGAGTGGCGCCGTGAGATCACCCGACGCGCTGTAACCGTTATAGAGAGGGACTATCTTTCGACTTGATGACGTCGGATCCTCGGGCACTACGTTCTCGCGCACCTGCAAGCGCTCGCGGCGCGGGCTAACCAATTCGACGATGCCCGGAGTTCGCGGAAAAGAAAGCAGAACCTGGTATTCCTTGATTTCGGAATTGAGACCAAAGCCGCGCATTTGATCGCGAACATAAACTGCCGTCGCGTAATCTTCCGGCGAACCGGCGATGTGCGCTTCCGAGGTCAAACGCCGCAACTCTTCGCGCGCGTTGGCAGGTGACGGCGCGGCGCGAAACTGATCTTCAATTCTTCGCTCGATCGCGGAACTGTCTGCGGTAAAGCCATCAAGAGTCGAGGGTTTCTGCGCCAGCGCGATTGATTGGCCCGAAATGAAAGTTAACAAGGCGCACAGCGCGATGAATCGGCGTCGATTTCTCATTGAGTATCTCCGTGCCTTTGTCCCTCTGTGGCCATTTCATTGAACTATCACAGCGTTCTTCACGTAAGATGGCCTGAGGAGAATTTGAAAATGGAAAGCCGCTATTATCCCGGCGTCGAAGTTGATGTTCCCAAGGTGATGTCTGAACTTCGCACCTTGTTTGACGAAGATTTCGAAGTTCAAACGATGCAGGTCTCATCAACTGCCGTGCTGCAAGCGCGAAAGTCTAGCACATTGCGCGAAATGACCGGACTCTCCGCCGCCCTCACGATCAAAGTCACCCCTGAAACCGGCGGCACGCGCGTTGAGATCGGCATGCAGAAGTGGGCCGACAAAGCCGCGGTGGCCGCCGTTGCTTTGTTCCTGTCGGCGGGCCTGCTAATCGCCCTGCCCGCGCTGGGGGCTTACTGGCAATACAAACTCACTGAAGACGCGTGGAAGATAATTGAGAATCATATTTCTCGCAAAGCCGGCGGTTACGTTCCACCGATGCCCGGTCGTTGCGGAACCTGTGGCGCCGCGGCTACCGCCGGATCAACTTTCTGCTCCGCTTGCGGCGCGAATTTGCGCGCCGGCCTTACCTGCGCTTCGTGTGGCGCCGTGCAAAAAGATCCTAATTCGCGATTTTGTAATTCGTGCGGGAAGCCTCTGGCGAGTTAGCTAAAACCGAAATCTTTAGGTCTTGTGAGTCTCGACGAATATTCGCAGCGCCGCATTTATCAAGTTCTGATATTCCGCTCCTTGTGACCTGAACCATTCAAACACGTCAGCATCAACACTCATCACAATTGGAACTTTGCCCTCGGGCAATCGCACCTCAGCGGTGGAAAAAAAATCATCACCCAAAGGCGGAATGTCGGAGGTATCGATCTCCTCATCCGTCATTTGATCAATGCGCTTCCAGTTGGTCTCTGAGGAATGTTCCAAATCGCTCACGTTCATGTTTCAACGCCTTTCGAAGCGAGATAATGCGAATTGTATCATCGTCCTGTTCTGCAAACACAATAACGGCGATGCGCTGCCTGAGAAAGCCGATGCCAATCAACCGACTCTCGCCGTAAGCTTCTCTCGTATCAGGCGAAACCAACATTGGGAGGTCAAAGATCTCACAAGCATCGGCAAAATCGAATCCGTGCCTGCGAATATTCTCACGGTTCTTGTTCTCGTCCCATTCAAAACGCACGCGGCGAGTCTAGCGACCGCAGATTACAAAAACAAGATCAAGTCAGTCATGCCTCAGCGCCCTGACTGGATCGATGCGCGCCGCGCGCGCGGCCGGATACAACGCCGCCAGGATTGAAACGCCCAGCGCAAACATAATCGCTCCCAGCCATAACCACGGCGGCAAATGAAAGAAATCGACGAACGACGCTCCCTGCGGTTTGAGAATGAAACGATAAGCCAAGCGATTCGAGAGCCCGTCAATTCCCCACGCCGCCAGCGAGCCGATCACGCCTCCAGTCAGGCCGATTACTGCCGCTTCGACAAAGAAAATGAGTTTGATTTCGCGATCTTCGGCCCCGATGGCTTTCATGATCCCAATTTCGCGCGTGCGCTCGAGAATCGACATGATCATTGTATTTGCGATTCCAAAAGACGCGACCAATAATGAAATGCCTCCGAGCAATCCCAGCACCGAATCGATGATCAAGAACACCGTCCGAATCTGTTCCAGTTGATCGACGATCGAAAAACTGCCAAAACCCATTTCGGTGAGACGCTTTCGCACGTCGGTCAATACCACTGGATCATTCACGCGAATGACAGCGGAAAAATATCCTTCGCTTTCTGACTCTTTTAGTTCTCCGCTTTGACGTGCTAAGGCGCGCGCGACTTCTCCCATCGGGCTGGGATGTTTTGCGGCCCACTCATGCGCGGCATGCAACGGTATGTAAATCGATGCGCTCGACATCATCCCCGCGGGCCCCTGGTCCTTTGGCTCGGCTTTCAAGACTCCACTGATACGAAAGGTGCGGGCCACAACGGTATTTTCCTGAGCTCCGTTATTCTCTTCTTCGAGCGGAATGCCAAAAAAGCTGAACCCTGATTGCTCTTCATCTTCAGTGGTTTTCTTATTGGAATTGATATTAGAGTTCTTATCCGCAGCCTTCTTATCCGGCGTCGTTAGAAATTCTATGGTCTGGCCCACCGCGTCTTCGGGCTTCTGATAACCGAACGTCTCCGTCACCACTTCGTTTACGACCGCTTCGTCAACGTCTGGCTGAATAAGCATTCGCCCGGCGGCGAAATCTTTGAAACGCGAAGATAAGTTCGGAACCGACACTCCACTAACTGTCAAAGGCAGGACTCGCCCGTTGCCGCGAACATAAGCGGTAAATCCTATGTCCGGCTCGACATAAACGACTCCCGGAATCTTTTCAATTTCCGTTAATGCGGCGTCGTCTAAAATTCGCGTGGGAGACTTGTCAGGTCTGAGGGCCGGGCCCCGGCGATCGCCGGGAGTGTCATCGCGTTTCAGCTTTGGGTCCACGCCACTGACAGCCATAGCAAAAACGTTCTTGCCGAAGACACGAATTTCGTTAAAGAGATCGAGGGCCTTGAAGCGAGACAAAAGATTGCGCTGCAGGCCCAGCCCGAAGGAAACCATCGTGACAATTACGGCCACCCCAACTATCACGCCCATTGAAGTTAGGGTCGCCCGCAGTTTTGCCTCGCGCAGGTTCCTCAGGGACAGGCGAAGAATGTCGTAAAAAGACATCGCTAAATCCAACAGAATCGACGTTTAGATTAGCCTATTTTTGAGTCGGGGCACTAGCGCGGCCATCAGGGAGGGCTTGGCGATTAGTCGATTAGGATGAGCCCTCCCAAACGGTCGGGCTAGTGCCGCACAGGTTCCGAAAACGGGTGTGATGTAAACCAATTCGTCAACGAAAACTTGCGCCCTCTACGGTATCCCACGATGCAACTCCGATCCTGTTTTCTGTATCTAAGTATCGTCCTCGACAAACCACCCGACGAAGTTACGAAACAGGCAGTTGTTAGCAAGCGAGATCAAATACCTCAAGCAGAACTAAGCCCCTCAGGCGACCTCACTTGATGCCGGTCTTGCCCAGAAACCGAAATTGATAGAGAATTGGAGAATTAAAAAGATGTCAAACCCCAGAAGTATCTTTGTAAAAATTAGTGCGGCGCTGGCGATAGTCCTCGCGATCACCGTCGGCTCATTTGCGAAATCAAAATCCAAGACGAATTTAACGACGAATTCGAATGCCGCTCTTTCCAATATCAGCATCAAGAATTTTGGCCAGATGGACGACCGGTTTTACCGTGGCGGCCAGCCTAAAGAAGAAGAGTTTCAGGAACTGAAGGCGTTGGGTGTGAAAACGGTCATTGATTTGCGCGACGATCCGCAAAGTTACGAAAAGCGCGACGTGGAAGCTCTGGGAATGCGCTATGTGAACATTCCGATGAGCGACACTGAGTATCCGCAAGAAGCGCAAATCCAGTCGTTTATGAAACTCGTGAACGACCCTGTGACCGGCAAGTTCTTTGTTCACTGTGCGGGTGGCAAACATCGTACGGGCGTGGTTGGCGCCATTTATCGGTTCAACCATGATCATTGGACTTACGACCAGGCTTATACCGAGATGAAGAATTACAACTTCTCGACCGCCTGGGGCCACGGCAACATGAAAAAGTACGTGCAGGATTACTGGCAGCATTTCCAGTCAACTCCGGTAAGCACTTCCGCTGCCGCTGCGACGTCGAATAAGTAAAGTGCAGCGTAGATGAGTTATAAGTTTCTGAATCCCCGAATCTGAAGTTTCCGATTTGCGAATTCAAGACGAAGGCCGCTTCAATCGAAGCGGCCTTTTGGTTTTTAGGTAATCCTTCCTTCCTGGGCCGTTGGCCCAGGCTATTACATTTCGCGCCGTTGGCGCCCCGGCTAAACCGTAACCAAGTCTCGCTTACGATCCTCTTCTTTGCTGAATTGCAACTCATAGAGCCGCGAATACAATCCGCCGCGCGCGAGTAATTCTTCGTGAGTTCCCCGCTCAACGATCTTGCCGCTGTCAACGACGAAGATGACATCGGCGCGGTGCACGGTGGCGAGGCGATGCGCGATAACGATTGAGGTTCGCCCTTCCATCAAATTCGTCAGCGCGTCGAAAACCAATCGCTCTGACGCCGGGTCGAGACCCGTCGACGGTTCATCCAGGACCAGGATCGGCGAGTTGCGAATAATCGCGCGCGCGATCGCGATGCGCTGGCGCTGGCCGCCGGAAAGAGTCACGCCACGCTCGCCGATCATCGTGCCGTAACTGTCCGGCATCTGCTCGATGAACTCCGAAGCGTTGGCGAGCTCCGCGGCGCGAATGATTTCATGCCGGGTCGCTTCCGGTTTGCCATAGGCGATATTTTCCCAGACAGTCGCGCGGAAAAGCAGGCTCTCCTGAAGCACAAAACTAATCTGCTGTCTTAGCGACTTAATCTGGAAACGGCGAATGTCGTGATCGTCGATTTTGATCGTGCCCGATGACACATCATAGAAACGCGGCAAGAGACTGACGATCGTTGTCTTGCCACCGCCGGTTGGGCCGACCAGTGCGGCCAACTGGCCCGGCTCGATGTTGAGGCTTACATCGTTCAGAATCGCGCGGCTGCCGTCATATGAAAAGTTGACGTGATCGAATTCGATTTTTCCTTTGAAGCGAGGCGCAGCCCGCGCGCCGCGCACGTCGCGCACCTGCATGTCGGTCTCGAGCACTTCGCGGATGCGTTCCCAGCCAACGGTCGCTTTCGAGATCGTGTCGGTCATCTTCGAAAGTTCGCGCATCGGTTTGTACATCTTGCCGAGATAAAGCAGAAACACGAGCAACTCGCCCGAGGTAAGCTCGCCGGTCATCACTAAACGCGCTCCATACCAGAGCACGAGACATGTTCCGGCGGCCACGATTACTTCGACCAGCGGAGCGAGCTTAGCCTTAAGACTGCGCGCCTGAAGGGTCGTTTCCACACTCGCCAAACTCTCGCGCTCGAATCTTTTCTGTTCATAGTCTTCGCGCGCGAAGGCTTTGACTACGCGGATCGACGACAGAACTTCTTCAAGCACATTCACAACTTCGCTCTCTTTACGACGCACGGCCCGCGCCGCGCTTTTGATTCGACGGGTAAAGTTGTAGACGACAAAGAAAAGCGCCGGCGCCACCAGCAGCGCAATCAAAGTGAACGTCCAGCTCAGATACAACATCACCAGAATCATTCCTACCAGCGTGAGCACGTTCACGAGCATGCCCAGCAACGCATTGGAAATCAGGCTCTGAATCGCGTCGATGTCGCTGGTGACCCGGCTGATCAGATCGCCGGTCCTTTTCTGATCGTGGAAGGAAAGCGAGAGCCGCTGAATGTGATGATAGACGACTCGGCGCAGGTCGTGCATGACCCATTGGCCCACGCTGGTCGTCAAGTAATTCTCGAAATAGGAACTGACCGCGCCTAATATTGCGATCGTAAGCACAGCCAATACCGCGAAATTGAGAATGGACAGCTTGTCAGTGCCCAGCCAACTGACGGCATTCGCCAACCACTCGGGCATCGGCTTTCCGCCGAAGACATAATCGAAAACGATTTTGAGCGGCCACGGCTCCAGCAGATCGGTAGTGCTTTCGCCAATGACCGCGATGAAGGCAAGCGTAAGCGTTTTCCAGTGAGGGTACAGGAGATCGGTTATGCGAATCTTTTGCGGCTTCATTTTTGAATCCAACCACGGTCATTTCGATGCAAACGCGTCCGAAGTCCGACCGTCAGGGAGGCCAAGCTACCCGACGAGCCCTTGCTCACGCGCGGGCTTCTGATACTTTGTACTTTGCTAGCCCTGAAGATTCACCAATTCGCCTATTCGAGATTTAACGACCTGCGCCAGCGCTTGAGTTTGTTCAGGACTATAGTTGGCCGCGCGAAAAGCGTCGCTAATTTGCTGATCGCTTAGTTGCGCCAGAATGTTTCCAATCCACTTCGCCTGCGCCGCCGTGATGTTCTTCAGCAAGTGCTGGTTCTTGCCGTTATAGTTAAAGCGCACAAATCCATTACTTACGCCGACGACAAACTTTGTCTTCACGAACTGATCAGGCCGATTGCGCGTGTGGCCGATGAATCTTCCTTCCTTGCCAAAGCTGGCGCCGAGGTCGGTGTCAAAGTAGCGTGCCTCTTTTTCGCCGGTGTCTTTGTTAGTTACCACGACGATGTTGTTGTTGTGAGCTTGAATGTCCCAGTTATTAATCAGGGCCATCAAGACCTTCAAACCCTGAAGCTCTTGCGTGCCAACGAACGGATTTTTTTCCCAGTCCCAACGCTGACCCAGACGTTTCTCGCCTTTAATCCGAGCTTCGAACCTGACGTTATCAAATGCGCCCTTGCCTTCGATCTCGACATGCGGCACCAGATAAGTAGTATCGACAAAATATCCGGCGGCCCACAGCAGACGCGTAGCCGCGGTTTCAGACTGCGCCTCTTCGCCAATCTTTACGACCCACTCGCGGCCCGCGCCGTCGCGCACACGGTACTTCGTGGTGTGGCTGCGCGTTTCGTCGGCGACGAAAGTGATTTTGGAAAGATCAGGCTTCATCGCCTCACCGCCTGACCCGAGAAACAAATCGCGCGAAGCGATGTCGGTCGGCTCTCGCCAAAGCACGGCTTTAGCGTCGCTGGGAATGGGTTTGGGAGCCTTGGCGTGACTCGTCTTTTTTTGCTGCGCCTGGATCGATACAGTCAACAGCGCTGCTAAACCCAGAGCGAGTATCATCCATCCATGAAACTTGATTCGGTTGTTCATTACTCTTCCTCCTGAAAATTCCCCGTAAAAATAGAGGCCTCAGATTAGATACATGCGCTCAGCGCCCCTTCGAAATGCATCTGGCTGTCAAACTTTTCCTGGTCCGAAGACGGCGGCACGCGCGCGTATGAACCATCGGGCCGCAGTTCATGCGCGTTCACGTTGTCCCGCAAATAGGATTGCAGCACGACCTCCTTCAAATATTGTTTCAGCTTCGGATCATTGACCGGGCATACCAGTTCGACTCGACGATTGAGATTTCGCGGCATCCAATCGGCGCTGCCGATATAAAGCTCTTCGTCGCCGCCGTTCGCGAAATAGAGAACCCGGCTGTGTTCGAGAAAACGGCCGACGATGCTGCGCGCGCGAATATTTTCTGAAAGTCCCGCCACGCCCGGCCGGAGCAAACAAATTCCGCGGACGATCAAATCGATCGAGACGCCGGCGCCGGACGCGTCATAAAGCGCTTGAATGATCGCCGGATCGGCCAGCCGATTGAGCTTAGCCATAATTCGCGCGGGCCGGCCCGCACGAGCGTGTTCCGTCTCGCGCTCGATGAGCATCATCAACTTCTCGCGCAAGTTAACCGGGGCAATCAGCAGAGATCGATAGTCGGTTTGCTTTGAATAGCCCGTCAGATAATTGAAGAACTCAGTCGTGTCTGCGCCGATTTGCTCGTCCGTCGTCAACAATCCCAGGTCCGTATACGTGCACGACGTAGTCGGGTTGTAATTACCGGTGGCGACGTGCACATAGCGCCTCAACTTTTCTCCTTCGCGCCGCACGACCAACGTCAGTTTGCAGTGAGTCTTCAAACCCAACAGGCCGTAAACGACGTGCACACCCGCGCGTTCCAGACGTTCGGCCCAGGCGATGTTGTTCTCTTCATCAAAGCGCGCTTTCAATTCGATCAGCGCAGTTACCTGCTTGCCCTTCTCGCCGGCATGAATCAGCGCCTCAGCCAAACGCGATTGCTGGCCGGTCCGATAGAGACAGATTTTGATCGCCATCACATTCGGATCGTCGGCAGCAGCGCGCACGAAATCCGTCACGGTTGAGTAAGCGGTATAAGGATGATGCAGCAACACGTCGCGCGTTTTTATGACTTCGAAAATTGATTTCTCCCTACGGACGCCCTCCGGCACCGTCGGGCGTAACGGACGATATTTCAGGTCCGGCCGGTTCAGGTCACACACGAACGACAAATCAGGAATATTCAGCGGCCCGTCGATGGCGTAAACATCATCAGCGCTAAGTCCGAGCGAATCGGTGAGATACGTCACCAAATGAGAGGGCATTGTGGAAGCGACCTCGAGCCGCACGGGCGCGCCAAAGCGTCGTTGACGTAATTCTTTCTTGAGCGCCTTCAGCAGGTCATCGGCTTCGTCCTCTCTCATGTCGATGTCGGCATCGCGCGTGACGCGGAAAATGTGGCTATCGCTGACCCGCACGCCCGGGAACAACTTCTTTATGTTGGCGGTGATTAAGTCACTCAGAAAAACGAATTTCGATTCGGCGCCGTCGATGCTTACCAACGCCGGCAATACCTGCGGAACCTTGAGACGAACAAAACGGGTTTCGTTATCACCTGTTTCAGTTTCTGGTTCGACCGTGAGTCCCAGGTTCAGACTGAGCCCGGAGATATATGGAAAAGGATGCGCCGGATCGACTGCCAGCGGTGTCAGCACCGGAAAAACATTCTCGTCAAAATAAAGATCGAGTCTGGCCCGTTCTGCCTCAGACAGCGAAACGTAAGATGCGACCACGATCTCTTCGGCTTCGAGTAGCGGCAGCAGTTCGTCTTTTAAGCAGCGCATCTGTTCAGCAAACATCGGTTCGAGTTGCTTTCGGATCTCCTGGAGTTGCTCAGCCGGGGTCATGCCGTCGGGCGACGGCTGCACCCAGCCCTCGTCAACTTCTTCTTTAAGCGCCGACACTCGAATCATGAAGAACTCGTCAACGATGTGCGAAAAGATTCCGAGAAACCTCAGCCGCTCGAGGAGGGGATTCTCCTTATCGAGGGCCTGCTCAAGCACGCGACGAAAGAACTCAATCAGGCTGAGTTCGCGGTTGAACAAAAGTTTTTCCGGCCGCACTGGCGCTTGCAATGCGGCCGCTTTTGCGAGTCGTGCACCCGCGCCGGCCTGACTTTCAAGTTGTAGATTGGAAACCATGTTTAGTGACTGCACCCCTTGAATTCGATTCGCCCCGCGCGCTTCGCAATCGTCGATGGAAGAGTCAACGCTGTCGCTTAATTGCTCAGCAAGATTACTCAGCAACTCGCATTCCTCAATACCTATTCTGACTGCGAAAAGGATTGATCAGTTGTTTTGCGTGGCAGGAGGGCGAGCAATCAGAAGAGGCCCGCAAGCTTGACGCAATTTAATCGTATGAAATCGCGTCAGTGTGGATTCGACGAAGTCAGCGCAGTCTCCGTTTCAGACGAACATAAACGCGACGGGCGGGCACGCTGACGAACTCGTCCGTTTCGACAATGTATCCGGTCAATCGATGTCCGTATACGCAGCCGGTATCCAGCCCGATCGCCTGACGACCACGTTTGGGTTTCGAGCCGGGCCAATGTCCGAAGAGGACTATTTTTTCTCCACGATAAACTGCATACCAGGGAATGCCTTTTCGTCGCGAGGGATTCGCTCCCATGGTCCGCAGCCCGGTTAGATCCGCGGCCATTTGGTGCTCAAGTGACACACCTGGCCGCACGCCTGCGTGAACCACGAGCTGCGAGCCCAGATCGATGATGTACGGGAGTGATCTAAGAAACTCTGAATACTTCTTTCGTTTGAAATCCAACTGGGCGCATGTTTTCTTTTGCTCATCGGTGAGGGGAATGGGCTCGCCCCGCCAGAATTGTCTGATGGCGCGATCGTGATTTCCGACCACGGAAGAAAATCGTTCGTCGTTGATGAAAAGATCCAGGACTTCGCGGCTCTTTTCGCCTTTAACGATGAGATCGCCGACGGCAACTACACGATCGTTCTTCCTGAGTTTGACGGCGTCGAGCAGGTCGGTTAATTCATCAAAGCAACCATGAATGTCCCCAACTACAATCGTCCGTCCCGCCATCGACACTCCTGCGAACCGTTAGGGGATTGAAAGAGGCTTAGCCGGATCAATTCGCGGCCGTACTTGCAGATGCCGTGGTAGCTTTGGCTTCAACCAGTCTCTCATTCTGCTTCTCAAATAACAACGGCAGCCGCTCGCTTTCCAACACGTCCAAACGTCGCAGCACTTCAGTCAACGCCAGTTCATTTTTCAGGTTCACCTGGAAATCCAGGTCCGCGCGCAGACGATCTTTTGAGCCCTGGCGATTCTGCGACATCATGATGATCGGCGCTTGCAGTCCGGCGACGACGGCCAGCACCAGATTCAACATTTGATAAGGGATCGGATCAAAACCACGAATCAAGATGTAGGAGTTAAGCACGATCCAAAAAATGATCAGCGCCACGGCGACTCCGATGAATTTCCAACTCCCGCCAAACTCTGCCAGCACGTCTGCCGCGCGATCGGCAAGAGTTAGCCGTTTGTCCTGCTCTTCGTTGACGTTGCGCGACACGCGTTGTTGCAGCATTTTGTCCGTGCGCCGCAGCCTGGCAAAAGTGGCGCTTAGCATCTCCAACGCCACGACCGGATTGTTGTGAATGAAACGCAGAAAGTCCTCGCGCGAGAGCACGGCCAGTCGCGAGTCTTCGACCACGGTGGCATCTGCCGATCGTTGCTTGCCGTCGATGATGGCCATCTCGCCAAAGAAATCGCCCTGCGCCAATTCGGCCAACGGGATTTCCTTTTGGTCGTCGTCCGTAATTGTGATTCTGACTTTCCCGCTCTCGATCAAGTACATGGTGTCGCCGCGATCGCCGGCGCGAAACAGCGCCGTGCTCGCCGCCGCTTCTCGCTTTCTTAGCAGGTTGCGCAGCTCACGGGTGGCGTTGTCGTCAAGCGAGGCAAACAAAGGCACGGAGCGAATCGCTTCAAGAGTCATTTCGGGGGAAGAGTTTGTTGACATATATCACCTCGTTCGAAGAATTGCGGATTTCGAATTTCGAATTGCGGATCGCGTCCGGCACTTAACCCAGAGGGCCTTCGCAATCACTTTCTCAGGTTTACAGATCAGACCATTTACAAAATTCGAAATCCGAAATTCGCAATCCAAATTTACGTTTGAACCCGCCCATCCTTCATCATGATAATTCGATCGGCGAAGTTGCTCGCCAGTTCGCGATCGTGGGTCACCAGCAGCACCGTCAGATGGTCGCGATCGACCATCTCGCGCAGCAGCGCCAGCAACTCATGAGCGCGCGTGGAGTCTAAATTCCCGGTAGGCTCGTCCGCAAGCAAAACGCGCGGCCGGTTGGCCAGGGCACGCGCGATGGCGACGCGCTGTTGCTCGCCCCCGGACAGTTCCGCCGGCCGATGCTCGCTTCGATCCGAAAGCCCGACACGCTCAAGCAAAGTCCGGGCACGCTCTTTTCGCTCGGCCCCGCGCAAGCCGCCGAATGCCAGCGCCAACCGCACGTTTTCAGCCGCGGTCATGGTAGGAATAAGGTTAAAGTTCTGAAAAATCATTCCGACTGAGAAGCGTCGATAGCGTGCCATTTGCTTTTTTGTTAACGGTCCCAGCGGTTTCGAATCAAATAACACTTCGCCGCTGGTCGGCTGATCCAGGCCACCCAGCAGATTCAGCAGCGTCGATTTTCCCGATCCTGAAGTTCCCTGGATCGCCACGAACTCGCCTTCGTTGACGCCGACCGAAACTTGATCGAGGGCGACGACCTGCGTATTGCCCATTTGATAGATCCGAGAGGCTTCCCGAGTTTCTATTAAGCTCATCGTTACGGAACCGCGTCTGTTACAGAACCGCTTGCGGTAGCAAGCGGGTGCAAGCGCCACCGATGTTCCTGTGACGTTAAAGAGACATCTAACGACGCGTGCGTCTAAAAGCACAACTACCGCCGCTACCGCAAGCGGTTCTGTACTCGCCACAGTTCAAACTGCTCCTGCTCGAAGCCCTTTAGAGGTATTTCAAAGCGCGTTGCCGAAAAGCCGTTTTCCGGATCGTTTAATAACTCGCGAACTTCCGGATCGGCCTGGACGGGTGAAGATACGACCACGTCCTCACCAGTCGATTGGCCTTCGAGCCGGGCCGCGAGATTCACGGTTGAACCGAAATAATCGAGCCGATCGTTCAGAGTCACCGCAATGCAAGGTCCAACATGAATCCCGGCTTTCAAAGTGAGCGGCTGCATTCCATCATCGGCCGCGGCGAATTGCTGTTGCGCATTCAGCATGGCGCGCAAAGCCGCCGCCGGATGGCGAAACACGGCCATCACCGCATCGCCAATCGTTTTCACCAGCGCGCCGTCTTCCCTGGCAATCGCATCTCTCAAGACATCGAAGTGATTCATGACGCGGCCAAAAGCGGTTGCGTCGCCAATCTCGCGATACATTTGCGTCGAGTTCCTCAAATCAGTAAAGAGTACTGTCAGCGTGCCCACTGAGATTTGTTCGCCCGGCCGCAAGGCCTCGCTGGCGAACAGATCGCGAAACATTTGCAGCGCGGTTACTTCGGCGGCGGTGGCCGCCTGATCGCTCCAGGCAGTTCGTTCGAGAATGAAAAGCTGCTCAACCTCCGTTGCATTTTCCAGATTCAGCTCCGCATTCGGAGACAGCTTCAGTTCTTCATTGGACCAGTTGCCGGCCCGGACGCTGGCTGATCCGGGGCCACCCTCAAAGACAAAAACCTGCTGCGCGCCCGCCAGACCCATCGTGCGCAGACGATAACGTCCCGGCTCAATAGCAATACCAACCGCACGCTGCGTTCCGGGCGCGAGCAATTGTTGGGCAACGACGTGCGGTGTTAGTTGCGGACCACCAACGCAATAGTCCTCAACTTCAACCTTCCGGATCGCCGGATTCGGACCAAAAGTAAGCTCCACCAACTGATCCAGATTCAGAGTGAAATCAATATTGCAGCCCGAACAATGAATGTTGGAACTAATCTCGTGCAATGAATCGGCCGTCGATCCGCCACGGCACATTGGACACATCAGCCGCCATTGTAAATCAAGGAGCCCAACGCGTGTGGCCCACAAACACGTTTCCAGCACGTCGCGGCGGGATGCGTTCCAACGATCCGCCAGTTCATAAGGACGGATGCGAGCCAAAGCAAAATCATCGGCATTCTCGATGTGGTCAACCAGCCAGGCCACAATCTCGGTTGCCGCACCGCTCTCGATCAATTTCTCGCTGAGCGAGAGCAGGCGCGCGCGCCCGCCCGGCGCAAACTCGACATTCGCAGCAGTCGCGATGCGTTCAGCGTCGCCCTGCGCCAACTTGTCATAGTCCTTGAATGTTCGCGCAAAATTGCGCGCGCTAATCAGACCTATTTGAATCGGAATGATTAATAGCCCAAGAAGATTTCGCGGCCGGGCCCGGATTTCATAGACGAGTTTTGTGCCGGCTGAATTATTTGACTCGTCACTTTTTCGCGGTTCTAACTGAGCCACTACGCGCAATTCAGCGATCGGCCCGCTCGTATAACGACGGGCGACGCCAAACCGATTTGGACGAACCCATTCGAACGGTTGCTCTTCCCATTCGACTGACATCCCAAAAGCCGACAGCCGCATTCGCCGGCGCAAGTTCTTTTTCCCCGCCGGCGCCTCCGGCAGAGACTCAACCGCCGGCACGCCCGTGTCCCGATTGAAACGATTAGTGTCGGCGACCAGAGGCCAGATCTGTTCGGGTGACGATTCGAGATCGAACTCCCAACGATAATAGAATTCGCGGAAAGCCATGGCGAAAAGGATAAGGGTAAAAGAGGAACGGGAAAAGGGGAAAGGGCAAAGGCTACGTCTCCCTTGCCCCTTCCCCTTTACCCATTGCCCCCGTTTCAGATCACCTTGTATTCCGAATCAACATCTTCATCCGAAAACGCCACCCGGTAATTCTTTGACTGCACTTGTTTAGTTATCAGCAGGTCGTCTTTTGTTTTCAGCAGATCCGCGCGGTTATAGACCGAGAGTTCGAAATTGTAACCGTGCGTGATCGCATCCTTGGGGCAGGCTTCGACGCAATAACCGCAAAAGATACACCGGCCGTAATCGATGTTGTAGACCTTCGCGTATCGCTCATCGACGCCGATGCGCTCTTCGGCTGGGCGCGGATCGTCGGCAGCTTCGATGTAAATGCATTCAGAGGGACAGGCAGCAGCGCACAAAAAACAGGCGACGCATTTCTCGCGGCCCAGTTCGTCAACGTGCAGCAGATGCTGGCCGCGATAGCGCGGCTGCATCGTGACCGGCTCGTCCGGATACTCAACGGTCTGTTTGGGCTTGGGAATATACGACAGCGTGACGCTCATTCCCTGAATGATCGCCCGGGTCGAATCGATAACATCTGAAATGATTGACATGATTGTTAATTTCGACTTACGAACTGCGAAACCTCGCGGTCTCTATTTTAGCCGAACCGCATGCGATTCTGTAGCCTGCCAGCGATGATCGCGCCAGACGAACTGGTCGACAAAGGTAGATGTCGCGACGTTTTCGCCATCTATTCTATCCAGTTCGTAGGTCAGGGTCGCAGTGTCGCCCTCGAGATCCAGATCGAAGTTTCGATAGCGCCAGGTGCGTCCCGGGTGCGGAGTGATAGAGTTTAGGTAATCCTGCTTGCCTCCGGCGTCACCTTCGTATTCATCCGCCAGAATCCGGTTCAAGGTCGCTTTATCAGCGTTGACGTTCGCCTTTTCCCATTCGTTCTCGAGTCTTTCAAGCTGCTTCAAAACCGCGTCCGAATCAGTAGGCACATCGCTGACTTCAACCGAAGGCGAAGCGCTCGGGCTGGGACTGGGCCGCGGGCTGGGACTGGCCATTGGAGTTGGACTCGGCGTCAAGCGATTATCATTCGACGATGGATGCATGATGTTGGGGACGACAACGGCTATGACCACGATCACAACGGTGCCGATGATTAGTAAAGCAGCAATCGCCAGGATCCAGGGCCAGGCCCTCCGTTGTCGCGGCGCACCTGGTCCATACGGCGGTGTCGGCGCAGCTTGATGCGGCCATTGAGGCGCACCCGGCATTGGACTGTAAGCCCGGGTAGGCGGCAGTTCGGGCGAAGGTGAAACCAGCGTTACTTCAGAATCCGCCGACGCCGGTTCGGCGATCAGAGGTGTCCCGTCTTCCAAACAGAAGCTCAACGTATCGTCAAATGTTCGGTTACAGTTTGGACAACGCTTCATAGGATTAGATCCTGAAGATCAAACAATTGACCACAAACGAAAATTCCGACGCCGTACCAAGTCCATTACATCGTCCATCGTCCATCGTCCGGAAGTTACTTAAGTCCCTGCATGAAAATCGCCATCCCGTAGATAAAAACCAGAAGCATCCAAAACAGCAGATAAGCTGCGCCGGTTGCGATTCCGGCAATGGCCAGCGGCTTTCCACCTTGCGTGGTCGGACTATTCTTGATTTGGACCAACGCGACGATGCCGGTGACGATAGCGACCGGAGACGTGAGCAGACCCAGGCTGCAACACCAACCGACGGTGATGCTGAAGATCCCGCAAATAAGCGAAGTGACAGCTAGAGTCTGTTGCGGCGCCGCGGCGTATGACGGCGGCGGTGGCGGTTGCCAACCCTGCACCGGCTGCGGCTCAAATGGTTGACTGGACATCGCCGGCGGCGGGCTGTAAGCGCCGGGCAGATTCAGTGTCGGCTGCTCAGTCGGACTCACGCTCGGGGGCATCGGCGGGGCCATCATGGTGGGAGGAGGTTCACGCGGCAGCGCGCCGCTATCGACAAGAGCAGTTCCGTCCTGAGTGCAGAAGCTCAACCACTCTTCGGAAAACGTTTGGTTACAAGTAGGGCAGCGTTTCATTCTGGAAAGACGTCCTTTGTCAGTTGTCAGTCGTCAGTTGGGATTCAATCGAATCGCTATGTTGCCACTGACAACTGACGAGTGACCAGTGACAGTTACAAAACAATCTCCAGTTGACTAAAGAAATACGCAATCTCAATCGCGGCGTTTTCGTCCGAGTCAGAGCCATGCGTGGCATTTGTTTGGTCAGAATTGAATATGGATGTCTTAAGTACCGAATCCTTGAAACTGACCCTTATAGGGACTTGTCGCTGGCCTTGAGAGCCCGACGAATTCCACGGTTGCGATCCGTTCTCCCTTTTTTATGGTCATCTGGGACCTCGCGCTCATAACTTCGATTACTAATCTTCCCTTCCAGCCAGCCTCGATTCGACCCAAGTGAATAGTCCCAAGTCCTTGTCTAGAGTAAGTTGACCGGAAATAGATATGGCCAATCATGTCGAGAGGGAATTCAAATTTTTCCTCAGATACGAAGTTCATGAATTGCAAGCGCTCAACCGTTACCTGATCAAAGTCCCTGAGCACATCGCGTCCCTCTAGAATCTGACTTACTGAAATATCATAACTGGTTGGCTGAAGATGAGACTCCTCAAAGGGATCAATAATCAGCCGTGTTTCTTCAAGCGCTTGCTGGATGTCTTCTCTAAGTAGTATGCCAGTCTGGTTCATAAGATACTCCGCTAAAGTGGCAATCGATCAGTACCATCAGCCTGAGGGTCACGTGGCTTGGGTTTGCCCTTGGTAAGAATCCAAGTCAACAGTACGAGTGTGCAGACAAATACAACAACCGCAGCTGCGATTCCAGCAATTGATAGCGTGATGCTATTGTTTGGTACGCGAAGTTGATTGAGGAAAAGGGCAGCAGCCGCAACGAGAACGCTGACGACAGCGATTGCGGCAACAAAAGTCGTTAGGATAGCGCCGTTGTATATTCGCTCGGCCCGAAGTAGATTCTGATCAACCTCACCTTTAAGTCTCTCTAAATTCTTAACAATCTCATCTCTCGAAGTCTGCAAACTAAGCGCGACATCACCTCTGAACTTCTCCAACTCTTCCGATAACTGAACGTAGGTCTGCAGCACTTCCATCGAAAACCACTTGCGGTTCTCCTCTGAGTCCTCTCTCTTCAAGGGAAATGGTAATCTCAGAGATGTTCGCATCACCGAACTAGGCATGTAGTCGCTTCCGGCCGGGAAGTGTTCCTGACCCACACCATCCGGAACCTGCAAGAACGCGACATTGCATATTGATGTTCTCTCGGTTATCTGAAAGACTTCATATCCTCTGTTTTCAAACGAAAGTCTCAATTTCCCCACGTATCCTGGATCAATTTTTGTTCCGACGTGAGAAAGCCCTCTGCTGGTGTAGCTAACCTTGCTGAAAACGAGACCAAATATATTATCCCGACCGCTGAGATTTACTGACTCCTTAGTCTCGATAGTCACAAAATCTCCGTGGTAGATGAGGTGAACTCGCTCACCTTCCAAGATGGTTTCGTCTCCGGTCGTAAGGTTACGACAATGCCCTGCGCGAAAATCGTACCCCATCGGGGTTAATTGATTTTCGTCAAATCCATGAATCAATTCTTGATATCCCCTTAGTTCGAAATCCTGACGAGTGAGCAATTTCATAGAACACCTCTGAGGTTAGGTTTGCTTTTCAAATCCCTCTGTCGACACTCTTCCGCCTTGCCATTGGCCGCGATAAGATCTTCCTTCTCCTTGTATTGGTTCAAACGTGATATGGGCTATTCTCGATCCCATTTCAAGCTCGAAATCAAAGGGTCCGGCATTGTTCAAGCCGAAAGTTAACCATCCTTCGTAACCCGCGTTTACTTTTGTAGCATCAAGTCTCACGCCGCAGCGAAAGAGCGTGGTCCTCACGGAAATCCATGCCTCGATGTCGCTCGGCATGTTCACCCATTCCAATGTCTTAACCAAATAGTAGGCTCCCTTTGGTACCAGTACCCGTTGACCCGGGTTTTCTTCATGCGAGGCTATTCTGTTGGTTGGTGAAGTACGGCGACTCTCGATCCCTAGGTAACCTGGACCCGTCAATTCGTAGAGTTCTCCGACTCGAATATCAAATCCTGCGCCTTCTGGGTTCGTTAATTCACGATCCGCCAGATACTTTACAAGTTGTCGCTCACTTACCAACTTTAGAAGAATGTCTAATCCTAAACTCATATGGAATCCTTTAAGGTTCTTCGGGAAACTTCAATTCAAAATCAACGAACTCCGTCGCTGCAACGCTCCATGCAGCATGTAGATTGGCCTCATCGAAGCTATCGAGTTCTATGTCCAAGAATCGCACCCAAGAAAGATAGTTGTCGAAGGGGCACTCTTTAAACTCCACGGACATCGTCAACGCGCGACTCATCTCAATGCACTTTTCTATAGGCGCGAGGCGAGACATTGCCGCTGTTCTGACCTCACGCTCGAGTAACGACTCTCTCGAGATTGACAGCATAAGTTGTTGAATCGCATCTTGAGCCAATGAACACGAACGTAACTCATAATAGTAGAGATTGCGTAATCGGCTCTTACGTTCCCTTGGTGATGTCAGCTCTACGATGATTTCCTTTTCGGTCTCTAAGAGTTTCTCCAATCGATCTCCTATATCTCGAAGACGCTTCAAAACCCCGATAAACTTGCTAGTGTTACCTAGCATCTCTCTGACAGAGGATGATTCTGTTGTCCATCTGTGGAGAAGTGCGCGTTTTAGGTTGTATTTCGCAATTTGCAGATCCAGCTGAACGACCTCGTTAGGAACCAAATGCTCGTGCTGTAAATCGCAACTTGGATCGTCAATTCCTCGCTCCAATTTCTTAGCCGCGTTTAAAGCGTCCCTTAGATCATCGAGTGAGAAGAAGACCAGAGCCTCCCTTATTGCGGCCGCGGGATCGTCGGTGCCGTGAATCATGTTAAAGATTCTGTGCGCTCCGCGGAATTTGTACCTGATGTTTGACTCGTCACCAAGAGTTGGAGTCGTAGGGCCTACGAGGCTGCGTATTCTCAAACTAAGGTGATCATAATTTTCCTTCTTGCCGACGACTATAACAGGACAACAGGGAGCGAGCCGATAAGTCTTGTCCATTATCCACCACGACTCGATATATTTCGGCTTAACAAACATATAAAGTTCGTCGATCTCGGCGGCATCCAACTGCTTAAGCCTATAGTGAACTGGATAGACGTTATTCTCCTTTAAGAAGGTTAAAACCGACGGCACAAGCCCTCTAAGATATGCGTCTGGTTTGAGCATGATGAAACTTAGTGAGGGAAGCGCATCCAGCAAATCATCGCTGAAATTCTTTTTTAGATCATCAAGTAGTTTGGCAAAGACTGGTTGTTCTTCTTCTTCGCGGTCGATGAAGTAATTCTCAATCTCCTTATCCAAATGATAGCTCCTTTCTTTCTCTACAGGGTTCTTATGCCCTGAGTAAATCGAGATTCAATGTGAATTAAGAACTTCCTTCATCATCGATCCAATATCCGCTGGTGATTTCACGACGTAAATCCCGGCCGACTGAAGCGCCGCCATCTTTTCCGCGGCAGTTCCCTTCCCGCCGGCGATGATCGCGCCCGCATGGCCCATGCGGCGGCCCGGCGGCGCGGTTTGGCCGGCGATGAACGCGACGATTGGTTTCGTGACGTTCTCTTTCGCGAAGGCGGCCGCTTCTTCTTCGGCGGTCCCGCCGATCTCGCCAATCATTACGATGCCGTCGGTTTCGTCGTCTTTCTGAAACAGGCGCAGCGCATCGACGTGTGAAGTACCAACGATCGGATCGCCGCCGATTCCAATCGCCGAAGATTGACCAAGACCGAGCGCGGTCAATTGGCCCACCGCTTCGTAAGTCAACGTTCCTGAACGCGACACAACGCCGATTCGGCCCTCGTGATGAATATGGCCGGGCATGATTCCAATCTTGCATTTACCCGGCGAAATAATTCCCGGACAGTTGGGCCCAATCAAACGCGCCGGTTTGTCGCTCAGATACTCTTTGACTTTGACCATGTCGAGCGTGGGAATTCCTTCAGTGATGCAGACCACAACCGGAATTTCCGCGTCGGCCGCCTCCATGATTGCATCGGCAGCGAACGCCGGCGGCACATAAATCACGGACGCATTAGCGCCCGCTTCTTTCACTGCATCGGCGACAGTATTGAAAACCGGTATGCCTTCGTGCGTTGTGCCGCCTTTGCCGGGTGTCACTCCGCCGACGACGTTCGTTCCATATTCGACCATCTGCTTTGTATGAAACGTGCCTTCTTTGCCGGTGATGCCCTGGACCACGAGGCGCGTGGATTTATCAACTAAGACGCTCATTGAGAATTAGAAATCAAAGGTCAGAAATCAGAGGTCAGTTTCGAAGAAAGCGAGCGCGCAGTATAGCAATTCGATCGTGGCGGCACAAAGATCATACTACTCTGTGAAGAATGGTACTTCGATCTCGTTGCGGCTAGGCGGATCAGGAATTTCAACTCCGTTTCTATTGCTGGGCTGATGAAGCGCTCCCAGTTCTTTGTGCTGAAGACGAGATGAACCAGAATTGAGGATAAAGATTGGGGCATCGAAGTGTTCTCACTTTCAGATTATTTCGCGCTTTACGAATCACACCAAGAGCTTCACGCAAGTTCGAACTTCTCTCCGTATTGAGGCACTTCAACAGTCCAGCCAAAACGTTCGCGAATGTGACCGGCCATCGCGTGAGCTGCATCGGGTTCGCCGTGGGTGATGAACACTCGTTTTGGCGCGGACGGCATTCCTTCCAACCAGCGGATGACTTCTTTCCAATCAGCGTGCGCTGAAAAGCCCCCGATTTTTTCGATCTGACAGCGCACCTGAACCCATTGGCCCAGGACCTTTACTTCCTTTTCGCCATCGGCGACCCGGCGACCGAGCGTGCCCGCGGCTTGATACCCCACAAAAACCACGATCGCGTTTTCATCCGGCAGGACTCGCAGCGCGTGATGCAGCACCCGCCCGCCGTTCATCATCCCCGACGCGCTGATTATGATCCGAGCGCCCTGCATGCTGTTCAGTCTCTTTGAATCTTCGCGCGAGGTTGCGGTCGTCATCGAATGCGTGCGCAGAGGAGTAGATGTGTGCTGCAAAGCGCTGGCGTAGTCAGCGTCCTGCTCTTCTTTGCGAGCGGCGTACGCCCGCGTCGCGGCCGCGGCCATCGGCGAATCAACAATCACCGGCAACACTGGAACTCTATTTTCATCCTCCAATTCACGAATCAGGTACAGAAGTTCTTGGGCGCGCCCTACGGCGAAGGCGGGAATTAGTACCACGCTGTTACGCGCTGCCGCGTCTTTGATTATTCGCTCGAGTGCTTCCTTTGGTTTTTCCACGTCGTGCAAACGATCACCATAAGTGGATTCCACCACCAGGTAGTCACACACGGGCGGCGCGGCGGGATCGAGAATGATCGGAGTATCGTATTTGCCGAGGTCTCCGGAAAACAAAACCGTTCGCTTGCTTTGCTCGTTTCCATTCGCGTTGATGTGCACCAGAACGTGACTCGATCCCAGGATGTGGCCCGCGGAGCGAAATTCAGCGCTGATCCCTTTAACAATTTCGACGAGCTCGCCGTCGTTCGGCACACTCTGCAGCAGCTTGAGCGCTTCGTTGGCGTCTTCTTCGCGATAGAGGGGCAGCGCCGGCAGGTGTTTCGTGATCTTGTGCCGGTTGCGATAATCCGCTTCTTCTTCCTGCAGCCGGGCTGAGTCAGGCAACAAAATTCTTAACAGATCAGCAGTGCCGCGCGAGCAATAAACCGGCCCGCGAAAACCCTGATTGACGAAGCGCGGAAGATAACCGGTGTGATCGATGTGCGCGTGCGTGATGATCACCGCATTTACCGACGCTGCCTTGAACGGCGGCGGCTGCCAGTTGCGCTCGCGCAGTTCCTTGAGACCTTGAAACAGCCCGCAATCGATCAGCACGCGCTGGCGATCAGTTTCGACTAAATACTTCGAACCTGTGACCGTTCCCGCGGCGCCCCAGAATGAAAGTGTCGGCATCTCTATTCAACGTAACGGACTAGATGTGCACTACAAGACCAAACCTTGTTAATTCAATGAAGTCTCGTGATGCTAGCGTCAATGCGATGCTCGGAATCTGAGGAACAAAAATGGCCTCGAGGTCATTATTCTTAATGTTGCCAGTTGAGATCAAAAGAAGCTTAAAGGGCTCTCGCGTTACCAGGAACCGATTGACGAATTCTTCGTCCTTCGTGACGCCGGTACGTTGTTCCCTTAACGAGAGATTGTTAATCTCGTTGTCTGTCGTGCGATTTCCTCGCGGAAGATCTAATGTGTGAGCTGCATCGTGACCAGCCTCCCGCAGCCATCTGGTCATGCGACGCGGTAGTTGAGCGTCGACGAGAAAGTTCATGAAGTAGCCAGGTCGAACCGCTTGACTTGAATCATCCGGGTTGCAAAGGCCAGCGCCGCGAGAATATCTTCGCGCTCCAAGTCTTCGTAGTCAGCGAGAATTTCTTCAATAGTCATACCGGAACTCAATAGTTCCAAGATATTCTCGACCGGATAACGCAACCCGCGAATCGTGGGTTTCCCGTGACAAATTTCGGGGTCGATAGTTATGCGATCTAGAAGTCTCGTCATGGAATCTCCGTGATTGGTTCGCATTTTAGCACGAAGCTCTATTACCCACCCGCGATGTATGGCCGCGACTGCACGATATAGATTTCGCCTTTCATGTAAGCCCACTCGACATCCTGGTCCTTGCCGTGAAAAACGCGTTTGATGTTTTCACCGGCGGCAGCCAGACGGCGCACGACATTGTCGGTGAGGACGACGCGCTCGCCGCTGATCGGAATTTCCCTGATGCCGCCGCGTTCGTCGAAAGTGAGCAGGCTGTCTTCCTCTGATCGCGTCAACACCTGGACGGCGTTTCCTCGCGGACGAAAAACAACCTGCTCCGCGATGCGCTGACCTTCGACAACTTTCATTCCCAGCCCGCGCTTGGCGCTGATGTAGATTGCATCTTTGTCTTCGCGATTGAACGGATCGGCGGTAATCATTACCCCGGAGCTTTCCGAATTAATGCCTTCCTGGATCAAAACGGCCATGTAAATCTTCGTATGTTCGATGCCGGCGCGCTCGCGCGCTTCGTAAGCTTCAAAGTTCCAGACCGAAGCCCAGACGGTTTTGATTCCCTCGATCAGTTGTTCATCTGAGCGCAGGTTCGGCATCGAAGTATACAGTCCTGCCCCATTAAAGTTCGGCAAGTCCTCGCTGTTCGTAGAACTGCGCGCAAACACGCCTTTGCCGGCAAATTCCGCATGCCAGCGGCGCAGGACTTCGGCGCGCAACTCGCCGTTCATCTTGCCGTGTTGAAACTGATCGCGCATTTTCGTGAGATACGCGCGTCGATAAGCGGGATCGTGAACGAATTTCTGATCGTTCAGCATTGTGTAGATGGCGTCGTCCAGCTTGTTCTCTCTCAGAAATTGATCGTAATAGTAAAAAGGAATCGTGAAACCCGGCGGCACGGCAAAACCGGGAATCCGCGCGTGAATCAATTCACCGAGATTTGCCGACTTCGCGCCGTAAGAGATAACCGCCGGCGCGCGCTGCTCAGCCAGGCCCGCCAGTTTCGTGACCGACAGATCGGAGCGCGGCTTCATTACATCGAGCCGTTCTTTTAATCGCTTCTGATATTCATCCAGCGCGTTGAGGTCGGCGCGCTTGATTGAATACGAATCATGGCGCGCGTCAAACTCGACCCACCAACCGTTGTACTGCTTCAAAAGCTCCTGCGCGTTTTTGATATAGACGTTGGGAATGCCCCAGCCTTTGGCCAGCAAATTAATGTGCGAAAGCGGCGTTGAAGGTTTGGTCGTGATGATTCCGGCGACGGGCGGAAGTTGCACCGGGACCTCATCGAGCACGAGGATTTCATTAAATCCGATTTCGACGTGTTCGTCGAGCTTGGGGATGATGTGAATCCGCCCCAGGCCCCGGGCGACGTTCAGCGCCTGATACTCTTCTTCTTTCGAAATCTCTGTTTGCAGGACGCGTTTGAGGCCTTCGATATTTGCGGACGCTTCTTCCTGCCGCAGTGAGTTCGGTTTGAATGCGACCGTCGTAAAGAAAGTTTTGTTGACAACCTCGGAAGCTAACTTGATTTGATCAGCGGGAATCAGATCGCCTTCCCAGAATTCGAACGTCCAGCGCCGCACCGGCGTCTGATAAGCGATGGTGCCCATTATGAATCGGCGATTGAGCTTCAGATAATTGTTCTCGAAAAATTCCTGCCCCCGCTCCAGTGAGAGGTAAGTCCCGTTAACGAAATCTTTGTGAAACGGATAGCGTTTAGTGTTGAGGTAATAGATGCGATTATTGTCTTTGCGATCGATCACAAACAAAACATGCGGGAGAGCGTACGGCGTGTTTGGATCGTAATCGACGGCAAGCGAATCAAACTCGGCGCGCGAATGGATAACCGGGAGTGAACTCTCTGCGGCAGATTTGATCGCCGATGTCTGCGCTTTGATTATCGCGAGCCAAACCCCGAAGCAGGCGATCGCAAGCAATGCCGCCCATCTGATTTGGTCTCTCGTCGAGGCAAATTTCCTCATTTTGATTCTCAAGTATTTACCAGCTCTTGCCCCTCGCTTGCCAGCAATTCTACCAGATCATCAAGGTGACGGCGCTCCGTGAGATAGCTGTTGATGTTCACTCGCAACGCACGCCGGCCATGCAGGACCGTGGACGGAAAAAACGCGCGGCCACTTTTTTCAATGCGCTGCTGCAAGGCCTGCTGCACGCGATCCTGGTCAGTCTCCGATAGTGCCCGCACCCGGCCGGGCAAGTACCGAAAGCAACAGACCGCAGTTTCGATTTCCCCGACGCGCTCGAAGTCCGGTTGTTCATCGAGTCGTGACGCCAGATATTCGGTGAGTTCAAGGTGCCCATCGACTGTCTCCTCATAACCTCTCTTACCCATCGCTTTGAACGCCATCCAAAGTTTCAAGGCATTGAAGCGCCGCGTGCCCATCTGGCCATAGCGAAAGAAATCGTACTGCACGTCCGCGCCGCCGCGATCTTCGCTCAGATATTCGGGCGAGATATCGAACGATTTGCGCAAAACGTCGCCGCCGTCGCGCACCAGCGTCGTGCCGCACGCGAAGGGCACGAACATCCATTTGTGCGGGTCGAAAGTAATCGAGTTTGCCAACTCGATACCGTACAGTTTCGGTTTGTGCTTTTCCGAGAAAGCCAGGCCGCCGCCATACGCGGCGTCTACATGAAACCAGCAATTATTTTCGCGCGCGATTTCGGCCAGCTCCGGAAGCGGATCGATTACTCCCGTCGAAGTTGCTCCGGCCATACCGACAAGGCAACAGGGCACCCGGCCCGCGCCCTTGTCCTTCGCGATTTGCTCGCGAAGCAAGTCGATGCGGATGTGAAAGCGCTCGTCGGTGTCGATCTTGCGTAGACTCTCTCGGCCCATGCCGAGAATGTCTACGCTCTTTTCCACCGAGAAGTGGCACTGCTCTGATGCATACACGACGAAATCGCTTTGCGCCGCGCGCATCCCCTGCGAGCGAATATTCTCATCAACAAAATCTCGCGCGCACTTCAGCGCAATCAGATTTGCTTCCGAACCGCCACTGGCCAGCGTGCCAAACGCGTCTTTGCCGTAACCGATCAATTCACAAAGCCAACGCAGCACCTGGGTTTCGATCATCGCCGACGTTGGGCCATTGCGCCACGCACCCGCGTTTTGATTCAAAGCCGAACACAACGCATCGGCCCACACGCCAATCGCCAACGGGGTCGGATTGAACTGGCCAAAATAACGCGGGCTGGGAACTTGCATCGCGTGCGGCGCCACGTCCCGCGCAAATTGCGCAAGAATGTCTTCCGTTGCCGCTCCATCGACGGGCACCGGCTCGTCAAAGAGCTTTGCAAGATCCATCGGCGTGGCCGCCGAAGTGACAGGCGCGGAATCCAGTTGGGCGGCGTGCTCGCTGACGAGCTTAGTCACCACGTGCCCGAGCCGTGCATGTTGCTTACTCAATGACTCGCTGTTCATTTCTTCGATAAATCTAAACAGAAGAACGAGAGAATTCCAAGGCTGCATTTTGATAATGCCAACGGTCCCTATTTCAACGTGCTCGTCCGAGAGGAAACGGTTTCACCCGCTGGGGGTGACCTGTCTATAGATCGAACAGAAAAAATCCTCAGGCTCCGTTCGGAGGAGCGGAACTCAACCTGATCTTTGTACGTCCAGAACCATTCCGCTCCTCCGAACGGAGTTGGTACTAGCATTCTCGCTCTGCCTATAAATATTTCACTCCTAACGGAGTGAAACCCTACGGCTCACACTCTTGCATTCAATCTGCATGAGGTGCTATAGACTTATTTTGCTGGATCCTGAATTCCTATTCCCCCCTTATTCTCGCGGAATGATTTGCATCGTTCTCGATGCGTGAGAATTGATCGAGCGTCCTGAGCCTGTCGATGACGCGAAAAAATCTCTTTCTGCTGCTAAAGATTTTCGTTGTAGCCGCCATCTATTTCGCCGCGGCCAAGCTCGGGCTGTCACTCGCTTTTCTCAACAAGAGTGTCTCGCCGGTTTGGCCGCCAACGGGAATCGCGATTGCGGCCGTGCTACTGCTGGGCTATCGCATGTGGCCCGGCATTCTGCTGGGAGCATTTCTCGTCAACCTTCTTACTCCCGTACCGGTCGGCGTAGCAGCCGGCATCGCCCTGGGAAACACGCTGGAAGCGTTGTCAGCCGGATATCTGCTCCGCTCGTTCGGCTTTCGCACTTCTTTCGATCGAGCCAGGGACGTTTTCAAGTTTGTGCTCGTTTCGTTTGTTTGCACGATGGTCAGCGCCACAATCGGTGACCTCGCTTTATGTTTAGGCGATGCCGCGCGTTGGCAAGAGTTTGGCGCTCTTTGGTCGACCTGGTGGCTTGGCGATCTGATGGGAGCATTGGCATTGACGCCACTGTTCCTGACCTGGGGAACAGAGCCCGGCCAATGGTTCGACAGAAATAAGCTGCGTTATGTCGAAACGGCATTGCTGTGGACGTTGATCTCATTATCGGCAATGGCAGCCTTCGGGAAACCGCCGCCACTCTCCGTTGAATACTATTCCCTTGCCCGATTGATCGTGCCGCTGTTCCTGTGGGCTGCCTTTCGATTGGGCCCGCGAGGAGTAACGTTGGCAACGATCCTCCTCTCGGTAATAGCAGTCTGGGGCACAGCCCACGGCACGGGACTCTTTGCAGGCCGAACAGCAAACGAAGCATTGTTACAGTTGCAAGTCTTTGTTGGCTCTAATGCCGTCATATTTCTTTTTCTGGTAGCGGTAGTCGAAGAGCGTCGACGGTCGCAAGAGCGGCTCCGGGAAAACGAGCGGCGTCTGGCCAGCAACCTGGCCATCGCTCGAATCCTTACTGAGTCGCCGGCGCTCGACCTCGCGATGCAGAGGATTCTGCGAACGATCGGCAACACGCTGGGCTGGGACTTCGGCGCAATGTGGATTCCGCATACCGATGGGAAGTCGATTCGTTTCCTGACCGCCTGGCACTCTGCTTCCGCGAACGTGAGTAAGTTCGAAGCTATTACCAAAGAGGGCGCCTTCAAGCGCGACGCCGGCTTGCCGGGGCGGGTCTGGAGCAATCTAAAACCTGCATGGATTCCCGATGTAACTAAAGACGATAACTTTCCCCGCGCGCCGTTTGCGGTTGCCGACGGACTTCATGCCGCCTTCGCCTTTCCGATCATGTTCGGTGACAAGCTCCTCGGTGTGATGGAATTCTTCAGTCATGAAATCCGCGAGCCTGATCAGGCTATGTTGACGATGTTCGCCGGCATCGGAAATCAAATCGGACAGTTTATGCAACGAAAGGGGGCGGAGAACGATCTCGAATTCATCAGTCGCCTGCCGCAGGAAAACCCCGAGCCTGTAATACGTCTGGATCGGGGTCGCGTTCTTACTTACGCGAATCCTTCGGCGCAACAAATGCTGGAAAGCCTGAGCCTCACCCTCGGCGACGAAGCTCCGCCTGATACTGTGCAAGCTGCTCTTAACGCTTTGTCCACCGGTAATAAGCATGAGCTCGAAATTGCCTTCGACGATCGCACTTATGCGGTCACGTTTGTTCCTCTTTCGCAAGCGAATTACGTAAACCTTTATTTCAGCGACATCACCAAGCGTAAAAGCGCCGAAGCAGCGTTAAGACAGTTAGCTACAATTGTCGAATCCAGCGATGACGCGATCGTGGGAAAAGATCTGAATGGAATTATCAGGAGTTGGAACACCGGCGCGCAGAAAATATTTGGTTACAGCGCGCCGGAAATGATTGGTAAGTCCATTACAATTCTCATCCCCTCAGATCGCCAGGACGAGGAAACAAAGATTCTGGCCCAATTGCGCCGCGGAGAGCGAATTAGACACTACGAGACTGTTCGGGTCACGAAAGACGGAAGAATGATCGACGTGTCACTGACTATTTCGCCCATCAGGGATGCCGAGGGCAAAGTGACTGGCGCCTCCAAGATCGCCCGCGACATCACTCAAAAGAAGCGCGCCGAAGCAGAGCGCGAACAACTTCTTCAGCGCGAGCACGCTGCCCGCGCTGAGGCCGAAGCAGCCAACCGCATCAAAGACGAGTTTCTCGCGACGCTTTCACATGAGTTGCGCACGCCGCTCAACGCCATTGTTGGATGGGTGGGAATGTTGCGTGCCGGCAAGCTGAATGAGCCAAATATCGCCCATGCCATCGAGATCATCGATCGGAATGCAAGAGCGCAGGCACAACTGATCGACGATATTCTGGACGTTTCCCGGATTGTAAGCGGAAAGATCAGGCTGGAAATCGAACCGGTCGAACTCTCAAAGGTCGTCGAAGCCGCGGTTGACTCGGTCAGACTTGCGGCCCAGGCAAAGAACATTCACGTGCGGACGGCTTTCGATCCGGGGGCAGGTCCGGTAGCGGGAGATCCCGATCGACTTCAGCAAGTTATTTGGAACCTGCTGTCCAACGCGATGAAGTTCACCTCAGAGGGAGGTTCGGTAATCGTTGAGGTTCGCAGCTCAGGTTCTCATATTGAAATCCTGGTAAAGGACACCGGCGAAGGAATCAGTCCAAACTTCTTGCCATTTGTATTCGAACGTTTTCGACAGGCCGATGGCTCGCTAACCAGGGATCATAAAGGCCTTGGTTTGGGACTGGCAATCGTTCGCCATCTGGTGGAATTGCACGGAGGCTCGGTCAGAGCCGAAAGCGAAGGCGTCGGCAAGGGCTCGACATTCAAGGTGAGCCTTCCCGTGCTGGCCGGCCAGACCGATCTTATGGGAGGGCGACGGCAAGCAGCGATCAGGTCGCCAGAAAACGGTGCGATCCTTGACGGTCTTCACGTCCTCTTAATTGACGACGAAAACGACGCTCGTGAGTTGCATAGCATAATGCTGCGAAACTTTGGCGCCCAAGTCGAAGCGACAAGCTCCGGTCCCGAAGGCCTCGAAACTTTGAAGAGGCTCCGGCCTGATGTGCTGGTGTGCGATCTGGAGATGCCGGGAATGGATGGCTATTCATTTATCCGTGAGGTGAGAGAAGGCGAGCAGTCGAATGGTAACGCCGTTATTCCCGCGGTCGCTCTTACTGCTCACGCAAGAATTGAGGATCGGGAGCGAGCGTTGCACGCCGGATTTCAAGCACACCTCGCTAAACCCGTCGATCCTGCTGAACTGGGGCGCGTGCTTTTGATTCTGGCGACTGAAAAATAACAAGTTTATTTCCACTTTTCATTTGCCATTTCCAATTATTTGTTTGTTTAAGCGAATCAACCCTGCCGGACCGCGGCCCATGTGTTCAGATTCACATCTTTGAACTCAACATCAGAGTAGAAAAACGAATGGACAGACGATAAATGTCAATCGATCGCTCGAAAATGTTGTTGCGTTTCGCAAGTGCTCTTCAGCAGAACACGTCAGAGTTCGACGTTGAGCTAAGCGCTTCGGCGCTTGATCAATTGCAAGGCTACTATGAGCTGATCCTGAAATGGAACGAACGCCTGCATCTCGTCGCTTCCTGTGCGCCCGAAGAATTTGCTACTCGCCACGTGCTTGAATCGTTGTTTTTACTGCGGCATCTTCGGCCAAATGCGCGCGTCGTCGACGTCGGCTCGGGCGCCGGCTTGCCCATGATTCCGTGTCTGATTGTCCACGACGACCTGCGTGCCACGCTCATCGAGTCGTCACAAAAGAAGGCCGTTTTCCTAAACGAGGCATTGCGCGCCGGCGGCCTGTCGGATCGCGCCAAGGTCGTCGCTTCGAGATTTGAAGACACGGCGGCTCCGGCAAGCGATTATGTTACCGCGCGCGCGCTGGATCGCTTTGCCGGGATGCTTCCGAAGTTGATTGAGTGGGCGCCGCCACACAGCACGCTCTTGATTTATGGTGGTGACGCGCTGCGTGAAAGATTGGTGACTCTCTTGCCGGCGGCACGCGCGAACTTAATTCCTCAATCGGAACGACGCTTTCTGATCGCTGGGAACGTTACGGCGTGAGTTTGCCTATTTGAAGACGAGGTGAGCGACTCTGGTTTCCAGGTCCCAATAAATTATCGCCAGCGCGGTAAGGTCGAACGCGGCATGCGCAATCATGAGCATGAAGATGCGGCCGGTGACTGCGAAGATGGCGCCGAAGACCAGACCAGTGATCGTAGCCTGTTCAGTGCCGGCGAGCCCCTGCACAGAATAGTGGGCCAGCCCAAACAATATTGAAGTCAACAGCACGATCGAGACCTTCGCGCCGACGCCGGATCCAAAGAGTTTGCCTAAGCGCTCGAACATGTAGCCGCGGAACACGGTCTCTTCCCCGAAACCCGCGCCGACGACCATGGCGAACACGGCGCCAGGAAGCGCGGCCCGGTTTCCCGCCAGGTAATGGTACGCCTGATTGATCGGATCGGCTCCCATGAGCGGCATCACGATGGCCTTCATCAGAAACTTGAATGCGCTGCCGAAGACAAGGCCGAGGGTGATTGTGCCGGCCCAACTCGTGGGCCGCACATAGCCGATCTCGCGCCACTTCGTGCGCGAAAGCCAAACCCACAACAGCACCAGCGTTGCGGCGAAGCCGGTGAACACCGCATTGCCAAGAAGAATGACGACGATCGCGAGAATTCCAAGGGGTCCGAATCCGCGCAGGCTCGCGGCAAAACGATCGTCCGATGACGACGCAGCTTGCGCTGGTATCGGCGGTTCACAAAGCCGTTCGGTCGAATTCGACTCAGTTGTCATGTTTAACCAAATACGTGATTGTGGCGAGGAGGTTTCCTGTGCTTCTGACGTCATATCAGGCGGCGGGCGATCATGGGCAGCGGATCAGGAAGCGATGCTGAATTAGCTCTTTAATCAAATTAAGCTAAACATGATCGCTCGGCGGGATTTCCCTCAAGCCCCGGCCTCTCTTCATCTGACAACGACACTTACGGTTTGCTGTCCGCTGATCACAAATTCAGCCGGCGGCAATTCCTGTTCGTAGATGGGTGAGAGGGCCGTGGCCGTGTAACCGCCCGAGCTGCGATCGTTATTCAAAGTGGCCACCACGGAGGGCGGCAGGTTGGTTAATTCGCTGGTTCCGATCACCACGCCCGGAGTAGTCCGATAAAGTCTGACGTAAAGCCGATCGTTTTTCTTCAGCTTATTGATCGTGTTAACCAGTTGCCCCAGATCGCGCGGCACGAACGCGCGGGCGGCGGAGGATTCCTGTAGCGCGCTGCCGTCCCCGACGAAAATCAGCAGTTGTCCCGGCGGCACATCGGCGGGAATCTCGACCGGAATGCGCTGCACGAATTGTTTTCCTGAGTCCGTACGAACGTAGGCCTGAATTTCAATTTTCTGACCGCGCTCAATCTCGTTTCGATCAAGGGATATGCGCTCCAGCGTGGCCACACTTTTTGTATCGCTCGAAGTTACGTCAAGATCGATGCTGCTGATGTCCACGCTATCAAAGCCGCTGCCGAGCAACGCACTAACCGGCGTGGCGACAGATCCGGCAGCCAGGACCGCGGCGTTGCCGTTCGAAAATCGCCGCTCGAGAGTGATCGCGTCCTGGCCTTTTACTCTGATCTCGCCACGAATGCGAACCGTAGAATCACCGAGCGAGCGCTCGCGCGCCGCAATCGAATTGAACACGGTCAAATTCACCAGCAAAGGAGTCAGAAATTCGTCGTTGACCACCTCGTAAGAAAACTGTTCGGCCTGTCCTCTGCTGGTGTGCAGGTTGATCCTGACCGGGATCATTCTCGGTTCATGTCCTAATTGTCCGAACACGCCGGTCGCCCGGTCCTGCGAAATCGCGCCCACCATCTGACCCGGCACGGCGAGTTTGAAAGAGTTGTAAGCATTCGGAATTACGGTCACCACAGAGCCCTCGGTCATGGGCATATCGGCGCTGCCGAGACTGAGAAACGGATGCCCGAAAGCATAAATGCGCTCGCCATCGCGGAATGTCACAGTGCCGGCTGCCGCAACGGAATAGTCTCCGCGAACGAGTTGCACGCTAACCGTCGTGCCGGGCGCCAGAGTTTTTTCAGTTGCCGGCGCCAGCGGCGTAATCGCGGCCGACCCGCCCACGCCGGAGACCGGGAGCAGACCGCTTTTGGTCAAGTCCGCGGAAAAAAGTGAAAGACTCTCCTGACTGATGCCGTTAAAAACAACCGGCGTGGCGATCGGTTGAATCTGCTGGCCCATTAATTGGATCAACGGCGAACCGGTCGCGACCTGAGCAATTAGAGTCGTGGCGCCGACCGGCTGCTTCGGCAGAGTCGCTTTCCAATCCGCGTTCGCAAGTTGGCTGAATGAAAACGAACGCGGCTCGCTGTTGCCCGCCGGCTTGTCATTTCCCTGCTCGAAAATTTCGATCATTTGAGCGATCGGAGTGATGCCGCAAATCGCTTCTTTCGAAAACGGAAAGCTATAGGCAATCGCTCCCACCAGGCGATCATTGATGAACACCGGCGAGCCCGACATGCCCGCGAATACTCCGGTCCGGTCGACATTCGATCCGCTCAGTCTGCCGATGATGGTTGATTGCCGGGGCCCGGGAAATCCGGGCAACACACCCAAAATCTCGACCCCAAATTCCTGCGTTTCGCTGCCGGAAAAAACGGTGCGGGCCAAGCCTTTCATCCCGGTGCGCACATCATCCAAAGGAAAAAGTCGCGCGTCGGCGCGGCCTGGCCTGGCCGGCGAGGCCTTGGCAATCCGGCTCTGCGCAGAAACTGATATCGAACTAAAGCCCAGAGAAAATGCAATGACGATTAGTGAAGCCAGCTTACGTTTCATCAAATCAAATCCTTGTCACGATGCGTAAAGTCGTTCTTTGCGGCGCCGGGAAATCGATCCCTTCAAGCAGAATATAGCTCAGGTCATGGCAAAAGTAATAGGATGAACATGGAACGCGGGGCTTTCTGTCCGCTTTTTTATCGATGTCCGTCGACGGTTTCATTCTTACAGGAGGCGCTTCCAACCGCATGGGAAGCGACAAGGCGCAACTTCTATTCGGTTCGCTAACCAGCGTGCAGCGGATTGCGAGGGCACTGTCGGCCATAGCTATCCGGGTTTCCACTGTTGGCGGCGCCGGCGCCAAGTCTTGTGATGCATTTGCTCACGTTATCGATGTACATCCGGGATGGGGCGCGCTGGGTGGTATTCACGCAGCCCTCCATGCATGCGAGTCCGAATGGGCCGCGATCGTAGCATGCGATCTTCCGCTGGTGACGTCTGAACTTTTCCTGCGGCTGCTGTCATTAACTCGTAACTCCGAACATCGAAATTACGATGCAGTAGTTCCCATTCAACTCGATGGGCGGCCACAACCGCTGGGTGCGCTTTATCGGCGCGGGCCTTGTTTGAAAAAGAGCGAAGAATTGATCGCCGCCGGTGAGCATACGCCACGAACTCTCTTGGCGGCGGTCTCGACTCGGTGGGTCAAACCAGAGGAGCTGTCCGACTTGCCCGGCGCTGAGCACTTCTTTCTTAACGTCAACGGCCCGGAAGACTACCTGCGCGCCAAAGCGATTCTGGCTTCCGCGAAATAGAATGGGCCACCAGCCGGACCGGCAATGAAATGCGAATTACATTCGATGACGCAGCCAGGCGGAACTTTCGGCTTGCAAAATCCCGCTCTTGTCTCATAATTACGACCCTCTATGCCGTCCCGACTCAGATCTGCCAGGCGACTGCTTAAAACCTTTCTCCCAGTCGTCCTGATAATTCTGGTAGTAATCATCGGCGTGATGGGCTGGCTGGTTTACGCCATCACACGTCCGCCGCGGAAAGCTTATCTCGTGACCCCGCAAACTTTTTCACAACTCACGGGTCCAAACTTAAAAGCGAACGACGAAACCTGGAGCAACCACGACGGCACCAGAGCGCGCGGGTGGCTGATTCGTGGCGCGGAGGGAGCGCCGGCGGTGATCTTGTTGCATCGTTACGGAACTGATCGATCCTGGCTCCTCAATCTCGCCGTCAAGCTTAACGAGACGACAAACTTCACCGTGCTTTGGCCCGACCTTCGCGGACACGGCGAGAACCCGCCGGTAAATTGGACAATGTTCGGCGCCGTTGAAGGCGATGATACCCTGGCCGCGATCGATTATCTGCATTCACTGAAAGCGCCTTCGGGCAAGCCCCAGATCGGCAGCGCGATTGGATTGTACGGCGTCGAGATGGGAGCGTACGCGGCGTTGGATGCGGCGAGCCACGATCCCGAAGTTCGTGTGCTGGCGCTGGATTCCGTGCCGGTGGCGCCGGATGAGGTCATTCGCGAAGCGACCGATGCGCGGACAAGTACCAACAGTAGCCTGCTGCGGCAATTCTCTCATTTGGGCGTTAAGATTTATTCGTTCGGCAAGTTTAACGACACGCCTTCATGCGAATTGGCGGGCACATTAACCCGGCGGCGCGTCATGCTTTTATCTGGCGAAGCAAACGATCCGCTGCGACCATCGACCCTGGCCCTGGCAAATTGCTTTCCCGATCGGGGATTTGTCGAGCTCAAAACGGGATTACCGGTAACGGGCTTCAATCTCCCAACGTCCACCGGCGAGCAGGAGGAAGCCTATGATCGGCCGGTGATCGATTTCTTCGATAAGGGGCTGCGATAGATCACAATCTCATTGTTTCCGTTGTTACCTCTGACTTCGCCGAATTCAAAATTGACACTCGCGCACTCCCAACGCTACCATCCGTGTTTTCAATTGTGACTTCTGACTCCTGACTTCTCTTATGGGTTTTGCCACCACCGCAATTCACGCCGGAAACGAGCCTGACGACGCGACCGGCGCCATTACCGTTCCCATCTATCAGACCTCGACCTATGCGCAGGAAGGATTGGGAAAGAACAAAGGCTTTGAGTACGCGCGCACTTCGAACCCGACTCGGCTGGCGGTCGAGCGCAATATCGCTGCTCTCGAAGGCGCGAAATACGGTTACGCTTTTGCTTCAGGAATGGCGGCGATCGATGCCACGCTGCGGCTGATCAAAGGCGGGGAACACGTCATCGTTTCCGATAATACTTATGGCGGCACGTTTCGTTTGTTCCACCGAATTTTATCGAACTATGGAATCGAGTTTGATTTCGTTGACACCTCTGAAGTTACCAACGTCGAAGCCGCTATCAAAGACAACACGCGCATGGTGTTTGTCGAAACCCCGACAAATCCGGTTATGATCGTCACGGATCTCAAAGCAGTTTCTGAGGTCGCGCATCACGTGGGCGCGCGCGTGGTCTGTGATAACACGTTCATGTCGCCCTACCTGCAACGTCCTCTGGATTTTGGCGTGGACATAGTCGTTCACTCGACCACCAAGTTTTTGAACGGGCATTCTGATGGAGTGGGCGGCGCGGTGGTTCTGAACGACGAACGGGACGCCGAGTGGATCAAGTTTGTGCAGAACAGCGCGGGCGCGATTCTTTCGCCATTTGATTCCTGGCTGGTGCTGCGCGGTACCAAGACCCTGGCCCTGCGCATGGAACAACACGATCGATCGGGGCGCGCGGTGGCGGCGTTCCTGGAAGAGCATCCGAAGGTGCGGAAGATTTACTATCCGGGATCGCCTTCGCACAAACAGCACGAACTCGCCAGGCGTCAGCAAAAAGGTTTCGGTAGTATGGTTTCTTTCGAGGTCGGCTCGCTCGCTAACGCGCGCGCAGTGCTTGAATCGGTTAAGCTATGCACTTTGGCGGAAAGTCTGGGTGGAGTCGAAACCTTGATTTGTCATCCGGCCACCATGACTCATGCGGCAGTCGCTCCCGAAGTTCGCGAACGCCTTGGGATTACCGACGGGCTGGTGCGCATTTCGGTGGGCATCGAAGACACCGAAGACATCATTGCCGATCTCGATCAGGCCCTGGCGAAAATCAAGTGAATCGTGAATTGTAAATCGTAAATAGTTGGCCGCTTCCATTTGACTCTCTGGGCCATCAGTTCACGATCAGCGACTTATTATTTACGATTTACTATTTCCGATTCACGATTTACTATTCACCCACTCATGATCGTCGACCTCCACGCAAAATCTGACGTCGGCCGCGTTCGTCGCGGTAACGAAGACAATTTTCTTCTGCTCGATCTGGCCAACTCGCGCACCTGGCGCGGCTCAGATGGTCCCGAAGCGCCGTCCGACATGCGCCACATCGAATTAAGTGACAAAGGTTTGGTGTTGGTCGTGTCCGACGGCATGGGCGGCGCTTTGGCGGGCGACGTCGCCAGCCGCATGGCCGTTGATTCGGTCCGCGAGATGCTGATTCCGAACGATTCAGGCGAGGGCGGCTGCGAAGCAGAATCTTCGCTGGTGGATTGTTTGAAGGACGCCACCGTTTATGCGAACCGTTCGATTCATCAAAAGAGTTTGGAAGACAGTCGATGCAGTGGCATGGGAGCCACCTTTACCGGCGCGGCGATCAAGGGTGACACTCTCGACCTGGTCCAGGTTGGTGACAGTCGCGGCTATGTGATTCGCGGCGAGCAAATTCGCCTGGTCACAAAAGATCAGTCGCTGGTGCAGCAACTCGTCGACGTGGGACAGATCAGCGAAGCCGAAGCTGAGACGCACATGTTCCGCAACGTGATCCTGCAAGCGTTGGGCGCACAGACTGATCTCACGCCGGCCACCGGCAGAATCAGGCTGCGACAAGGCGACCTGCTGCTGTTGTGCAGCGACGGCCTTTCAGGAAAATTGCGCAACGACGAGATGCGAAAAATCGTAGTCGATTCAAATCGGGATCTTGGAGCCGCGTGCGATGCTTTAATCGCGGAAGCGAACAATCGCGGTGGAGAGGACAACATCACCGTGGTGCTCGCGCGCTTTTCAGGAAAGGATCTTCTGGAAGCAAACGAGGATCGAATTACAGTCGAGCTGCCGGCGATGGAAGAAGATCAGACGTTGGACGAAACTGAGGTCGATACCGAAGCAGATACCATGATTCCGCAGAAGAAATAAGGCAGTCGCCTTTAGGCGAATCCAGCTAACTACCCAACTCCTTTCCCCGCCAATCACGTCCAGGTTCAACGCGGCGCACGTAGATCGACGCGCCTTGCACCCGTTCAACTGCAACGCGATCGCCGGCTTCCAAAGGTTCTTCGCCTTCGGCGGGATAAGCAGTCCAGGTTGAGCCAAAAACTTTCACCGCGCCTTCGTGCAGTGCGCCGCGGCTGGAAGAAACCACGGTCCCGATTTTTCCCGGCAGGCCTTCGAAACCCGACTTCAAATCGCCGCCGGTTTTTTCTCGCGAAAAATAGTTCACAAAAATTGTGCGCGATGCCGCCGTCAGCGCAATCGACACCACCGCAAAAATCAGAAACTGTAGAGTGATGCTGTGAACTCCGACCAGACCTGCAAAAGCCGCGGCCAGGGCGCCGATACCAAACCAAAGCATGACAAAGCCGGTCGTGAAAATCTCAGCGATTATCAAAACCGCGCCCAGAATCGTCCAAAAAATCCAGAGATAATTTTCCATTTGCGTCCGACAACTTGAGTGTGTCCATTCCCTCTCCCGCTGGGAGATGGTTAGGGTGAGGGTCTTCGTCGCGCCGTAGGTCCCTCACCCCGGCCCTCTCCCAAAGGGAGAAGGAGTTATGCCACAAATCATTTCCACAGGTTCTTCAGCATAAACCAAACGTTCGCCGGACGTTCAGCCAGGCGCCGCATGAAATAAGGATACCAATGTTTACCGTAAGGCACGTAGACGCGCATGCGGTAGCCATCGCGGGCGAGTTGTTCCTGCAAGTCGCGCCGGATGCCGTAGAGCATCTGAAATTCAAATTTGTCTTTCCCGATTCCTTCACGCTGGGCGAAATTCATCGTCGCGTCGATCATCTTTGGATCGTGAGTCGCAATCCCGTGATAGATACCACTCGACAACAACAACTGCATCACGTCGACATAGTTTTTGTCCACGTCTTTCTTATTTGGATAAGCGACTTCAGCCGGCTCTTTGTACGCGCCCTTGCATATGCGAATGCGCGCGGGAAGCTGCAGCAGCTCGCGCGTATCTTTCATAGTGCGGTAGAGATACGACTGCAGAACTATTCCCACGTCGTTCAGGCCAAACTCCGCGCGTAATCGTTTGAAAACGTCGAGGGTGGCTTGCGTAACCGCCGATCCCTCCATGTCGATGCGCACAAAGTTGCCGCGGCCTGCAGCGTCCTCGACCACCTGGCGCGCATTGCGATAGGCAAGATCCGGATCGATTTCCAGTCCGAACTGCGTCAGCTTGATCGAGACATTCGAGTTGATGCCACTTTCGGCAATCCGCGCCAGGATGTCGCGATATTCGCGGACCTCATGTTCGGTTTCCGCGGCGCTGTTCACCGATTCATTCAGGTGATCGAAAGATGCCGAACAGCCGCGCGCGTTCAGTTCGCGAATCGCGCCAATTGCCGTGTCGATGTCTTCGCCGGCAACAAAACGAGTGGTGAGTTTCTTGAAAAAGCCGAACCGGGTGACAAAATCTTTGAGCCCTTCCTGATCTGAAAGGTACAGCAGCG